>Ga0315288_10006211_pt1 | contig 15147 bp, 16 predicted proteins | sample YL17G11_20_MG_FD_203454 | JGI IMG/M metagenome (GOLD analysis project Ga0315288, IMG submission 203454) | Sediment microbial communities from Yellowstone Lake, YNP, Wyoming, USA - YL17G11_20 | ecosystem: Environmental > Aquatic > Freshwater > Lake > Sediment | place: USA: Wyoming | collected... | reverse complement strand
TTGCGCCGACTGGCTCAAGAAGCGCCATGTTTGCAGTTTCGAAGGGTTTCAGGTTTGAGAGAGAAGAGAATTCAAGTGTATGAGCTATTGCCGTCGGAAGCAGTCCCAAGCCTACGAGCGGCAGAATTAAACCGAGCTCTGCCGGTACGGCCTTGACGATGCTTCCAGCAGGAACACTGACAAGACCGATGATAACCGCGGTTAGGGCATAAGTGGGCAGCATTGTAGAGAGAAGGCTCATTTTGTTGCGCGTTTTCTTTCCGTAGTTCAGATAGATAGCTATTGTCACGGCCGCCAGAATGGCTTCCAGGTCACCTTTCAATGTTGGAAAGTGCGCTGACGAATGCATGGAGGAAGCCGCAGCTTCAGCTAGGCCGATCACGCATACGCCGATCAATGAAAAAACCAAACCTACGATTGCCGTCGAGGAGGGTCTGAGTTTGAAGACGAAGCTTGAGATGAAGACAGAGAAAAGCGGGGCTGTGCTGACCAGAGCGGTTGCGTTCAACACAGTTGTGTCCTTGACGGCAGAGACGAAAAAGATGAAGTGCATCCCAAGCAAGAGGCTGAGGATGAAAAGTTCCCTCAGGTTCTTCTTCACGAGACTAGTATTGAAAGACTTCTGAAGGACAAACACTACGATGAGCAGAATCGCACATGCTACTATCATGCGCCAGAATGCGATTGAGAAAGTGTCCAAAGCTCCTAGGAGTCTTACGAAAATCGATGCTGTTCCAAACGTTATGCCCGCGATCGTGCCCTCAGCAAATGAGTGTCGTCTGGTCCCCGTCTTCATCTGGACGCCTCTTCTTATCTTTCGACAGAAACCTTGCTTTCTCCAGATTCTTTTTCAAGGCAAATGACGTGTTCGGCTTTTTCTGCAAATGCTTCGCTGTGCGTAACAGCTACGGTTTGCTCGATCGCCTTGAACTTGGATATCGCTTCGGCCAAGCGTTCTATTGAACCGTCTTCGGTTCCTAGGCTTTCGGTCGGTTCATCAAGCAAGAGTAGGCTCAGACCATGCCCTGTCCTAGACTGCATTATCAGTTGGCCTAGACCGAGACGGTATGCGAAGGCAAGCTGTGTGCGTTCTCCACCTGAGAGGTTTGCAACTTCCCTCTCCACGCTGCCCTCGCTCAAGATGTAGGGCGTATAGGTTTCATCGATTACAAGGTTCAGCATAGGTCCTTCACCGGAAGTCAGGTTGTCAAGAACCTGCTGTGCAAAATTCTTTAGAACCTGCACAAACTCGCTTCGCAGCTTGGGCTGTATGCTCCGGTAAGCGTCACGTATTCCTCCGATCAGCTCAACTGCTTTCGCTATTTTTTGCACTCGCTCGACCTTCTGCTGGGCATGGTCAATTCTCTCTTTTATCTCGTCCAAACGAACAGTCAGGTCCTTCTTGCGGTTCTCTTTTGCGCGTATTTCGGAGTCCAAGATGTAATATTGCCTGAACGCCTGATCTCTTCGAGTTTTCGCAGTTTCCACCTCAGAAATGTCGTATCTTTTCAGTTCAAACCTCAAGGTATCCAATTGTGCATGGAGATCTTTCTCTAATCTTTGTTTGTCATCCAACTCGTTGGAGAATTCAACGAGAACATCAGTCTCCTCTTTGATGCGGCTTCCAAGTTCCTCGGCTCTAGGCGAAAGCATCTGTAGGGTCGAGAACGTATTGTTGGCGGTGTTTTTCAGCTGCTGTAGTCTCTCTATTTTGGTTCGCAGTTGACTTGCTGTCTTTTTGCGTTCATCATTCTCCGCCTGAATTCTCCCTGCAAGCTCAAGCTTGTATTCCTCCGTCAACGGTTGCAGGCAGAGGGGGCAACGATTCTCTGAGGATATTGAACTCGTTTTTCCTTCGTCCAACTGAATGTTCCTCAAGGCCGCTTCTTGCTCCCCTTTCAAGCTAGACAGTTGATCATCAAGAGCGGCGATATGCCTCCTCAAAGCTTCAAGGGGCTGGTCTGACGGAAACCCCAGTCTCTTCAGCTCGACGCTGTAAGATTCCAGTTGTGCCTCCATGCTGGTCAGGCGCTTTTTCAGGCTTTCAAGGCCCATTTTTTTTCCATTGACCTTTTCAGACAAAGAAGCTGCAGAGTCCTGAACGTTAACGAGGTTGGCATGCGCTCTTGTCTCTTTACGTTTTAGCTCCTCGTTCTGTTTTCTCGTTTCCTCCATTTTCTGAAGTTTCGAATCCGCCTCTTCTAGAGTTTTCTTGGCAGACAAAAGCCTCTGCGCCATGTCTTGCAGTTCGACCTCAACAAGAGAGAAGGCCTCAGCTATCCGGTTGTATTCAAGCCCAAGGTTCTCCATGTTGACGACGTCGGCGTCTTTTTCGTATGCCCTCTTTTCTCCCTCGTAATCACGCTGGTACCCTGCAAGGCTGCTCCATGCTGCTTCGTATTCTGCCAATCCGAAGAGTTCGTCAAGCCGCTTTTGCCTCTCCCGTGGCGGCAAGTTCAATAGTTCCTTCAGATGTTCTTGTCTGACCCAGACTATTTCACGGAAAAGGTCCCTGTCTAGTCCTGTAATTGCCTTGAACTGTTCCGCTACGGCGTCGCCCTTAGCGCTCGATAAAAGTTCTTCTTCTTCGAAAAGCCTGAGTTCGTCGAAGTCCTGATTAATGCCTTCACCACGTTTCTTTAGACCGCGAGAGATCTTGTAGGTCTTTCCGTTGTGCGCGAATTGAACTGTCACCTTCCCATTGGTAGAGCCTTCCCGCAGCAGATAGTCGAAACTCCTGCCTATGGGGTCACCGAAGAAGGCAAAATCAATCGAGTATAGAATACTGGATTTTCCGCAGCCAACTCCGCCTAGCAGACAGTTGAAACCCCTTGCAAAAGGCACGGTGGATTTCACATGCGAACGAATGTTCTCCAGCTGTATAACCTCGATCCTCACTCTAGAAGCGCCTCTATTGTCTGTTTCACCTTTTCTTCCTGCCTCTTGGTCAACGGTTCGATCATACTGATGGCGATTCGTGATATTCTTTCAGCTTCTTCAGGTGTGTGACGCTCCGAGAAAATCTGGATAAAGAATTCGAAAGCCTTCGTTTTCAGATCCTTGACTTGACTTTCGAAGATCGAACGAACTATCTCCTCTGAAACTTCGCTTTCACGTAACAACATTATTGGATGCACTAGCAGCGCCTTTTCAGCTGCCGCTCTTATCCGGGCAACGTCAACTTCCGAACGGTTTGCTTCAGCTGGCAACACTCCCTTCAATATTGGAATGATAACCGCACCTTCTTCATCGGCTCCCCTTACAAGTTGAGCCGCTTGCTCTGTTATCTTCGAAGGTACGATTCCGTCAAAATTTTGGTCGAAGACGATGAATTTGCGAGCTGACCCGAGCTGGATGAATTCAGGATAGATAGCTCCAGTTTCATCCACCTTGATGTGGTAGAATCCTTTGTTGAGCTTCGCTTCTACGTAGTCTGTAGTTTCGGTACACCCCGGGTAAGCAAGCAGTCCTGTTTTGAATTTTTCCATGTAGGGTTTGTGAACGTGTCCGGCAGCGTAGTAATCGAAGCCTTCGGGGATAAGCTCGGGCCGTGCTTCTGCTTCAATATAAGGCGGATTGACGTTGGGAAGGTCAAGGGCCATATGAAAAACGAAGATGTTGAACAAAGACTCTTCGGGGGCTGGCCTGTTCTGTTCTACGAAAGCTGGAAGAAATTCTTCGGTCTTGTGTCGGGTTCGACAGTTGGGTACACCATAAACGTAGCACGCATCTTCTTTCCTCCAGCATGCCCCTTCATGCCTTGGCAGATGATAGATTAGTCCAGCGCTATCCAACGGGTTCAGTATCGTTCCAGTTATGGCATTAGGGCTTGAATCATGCGAGCCGTCAACAGTCAAAACGGGAATTCCAGCGTCGCGTAGGAGACGAAAATACTGGATTGCACTCTCCAGAGTCACATTCGACGGTCGAGGCTGCTGAAACAGATCCCCCGCAATAATCATGAAGTCTACTTTCAACTCGATGGTTTTCTCAACGAGTTCTCGAAAGGCCTTGTCGAAGTCTTCACGCCTCGCTTCAAGACCATACTGAGAATACCCCAAATGCAGGTCAGCAGCATGCACAAAACGGAAAGCTCTCAGACCAGGTACACCTCCTCCAAGCTGTGAACGTTAACCTATGCTGGCCATCAGCGCTTTAAGCGTTTGGCACTTCCAGAAGTCCATCAGCCCAATACTTCAGGAAAATGTATAAACGATGAAACAGTAGCTCTTTACGTTTTGAAGGCGAGCAAAAATGAAATGTCAAAAGTGCGACATGAATACTTTTCTACCCTTTAAATGCCCGTACTGCGGAGGCCATTTCTGTTCAGACCATCGCATGCCTGAAAGGCATAACTGTCCTCGCATTGGCCAAGCTCGCTTGCCTAGAGAAGAAGCCAAATGGAGTCCACCGCAGGAATCTTTCAAGCACACGGTGAGCTATCCGGTCTCCAGCCAGCAAAGCAAACGAATACTCTTCAGCATCAGAGAGACAGTGCATCTCGCTGTTGCAGCGCTCCTGGCCGTAAGTGTCGGTTTATCACTATTTGGGTTCCAAAAATTGTCCTCCGCCAGCTACCTGCTAGTGCTCATATTTGCAGGTATTTTTGCAGTGTCCTTTCTCGCGCATGAGCTAGCACACAAAATAGTGGCGGAGCAACACGGACTCTGGGCCGAATTCCGGCTGAACCTGATGGGCATGATCCTGACTCTGCTTTCCATAGTCACTCCTTACCTGAAGTTCATTTCTCCAGGGGCAGTCATCGTGACTGGAACAACTGACAAAAAAACCGCGGGGAAAATTTCAGTCGCAGGTCCTACCATGAACATACTGTTCGCAGCCCTGTTCATGCCAGCCGCGGTCTTTCTTCCCTACTTCAAATATCTGGTCGTCTTCAACTCTTGGATTGCCGTTTTCAACCTAATTCCCTTCGGAGTACTCGACGGATTCAAGGTCTTCAACTGGAACAAGAAGATATGGGCACTTGCTTTTGCAGCAAGCGCAGTCCTACTGGCGATATCTATCTGGTTTCTCCGATAAAACCAGGCGCGAGTCGGTTGTCTGTCAGCAGAAAAACCATTATGTTGTGCAGTGCCCTTCAAGCATGGCTGTCCATGCCCACATCGTTGCAGAGTGGTACTCAACGTATGTTCCACAAAGCTCATATAACCTCTAGAATTAGAATTCATTACAGACAGTTTCCTAGTTGGCGTTGTATGGTTAACAGAGACAGGCATGACATCACGTTCGAGATACTGAAGAAAGCTTCAGGTGGGAAGAAGAAGACAGAGATGATGAGGGATGTCGGCTTGTCGTACTTGCAGGCAAAGCAGTACTTGGCCAAATTGGTGGGAAATGGACTGCTTGTCATAGACCAAAAGCACAATTACCGAACCACTAAAAAAGGGCTGGAATTCTTGGAAAAATGTGCCGAATGCCCGTTGTTCAAGTGGGATTTGGAGAAAAACAGGTCTTCTTAGAAGCTCAAAGAAGTTCTATGGTCACGTGAACCTCTTCGGGCACACGGATTCGCATTATGCGCCGCATGACACGTTCTTCAGCGTCTATGTCGATCAGGCGCTTGTGAATTCGCATCTCCCACTTATCCCACGTTGCCGTTCCTTCTCCGCATGGGGATTTCAACACGGGAATTTTCAGCCTCTTTGTCGGCAATGGAACCGGACCGTTGACCTTGACTCCTGTTTTTTGGGCAATAACTCTCAGCTCTCCACATACTTCTTCAAGCTTTGTGTAATCCGTGCTCGTCAAGCGAATTCGTGCTTTTCTAACCATCGCCCATCATTCCTAACGTTTCTGCTTTTGGACAGATTTATTGAGTACTTACCTTAGACAACATGCCAGAAATAAAAACCTATCGAAATGGATAGTAGCAAGTAGTACAACATAGACAGAGATAAAACGTGAAAGAAGCGAGACTGAAGACCAAGTGCATACTCATTGACCTAGACGGCACGATCTTGGATTCAAGCAGTGCTTATCTAGAAGCCGCAAAAACTGCTTTCGAAGCAATGGGGCGGAAAAACGTTGACGCGAAAACCGCCATGGAACTTCCGAAGAGGCTTGAGCAGGACCTGCCCTTCGACGACTTACTGGCGGGGCTTGACCCAAGAAAGTTTCTCCAAACTTACCTGAAAGCATTCTACGAGGCTTCAGCTGATAACGCAAGACCTTTTCCGAACGTGGAAGACGCGCTTAGAAGACTCTCAGCAAGAGCAAAGCTGGCTTTGACGACAAGACGCAGCCTCCCCGCTGAGGACGTTTTTCGTGTCTTGGAGAAGTTCGGCCTGGCAAAATATTTCCAGAAGGTCATCACTTCGTTGGACACACAAAACCCGAAACCTGACCCGGAAGCCTTGATGAAATGTTTGAAGCATTTGGGAGCCAATGCGTACGACTGCATTGCCGTTGGAGACTCCGTGGTCGACGTCAGAGCTGGAAAAAACGCGGGAATCAGAACTGTTGCAGTTTTGTCCGGAATTTTCGGGCGCGAAGAGCTGGAAAGGGAGAACCCTGATTTGATTCTGAAAAACATCGTCGAACTCCCGCATTTTCTGGAATAACTCTTGAGAAAAGGCGCACATAATATTTCTAGAGCCGTAATATAGCTGAAACTTATTGAAATTAGTTATAGAAGCCACTACGAATAAAGCTTATTAAAAGCACGCAGGTTTACATTCAGGTTGGAGAAGGCTTCGAGAACGGGAGTACCTATGAACTTCATTGAAATATTGCTTTCAGAGAAACTCAAAGACAAAAACCCGATGCTTGATGCGTTGGGTTCTGACCGCAAGGTACTCCAAATAGCCTGCCAAGACTTAACCAACTACCTTAAGGTCCACTGGAAACTCGTAGGAAAAGAGACAAACGATTGTGACATAGTTGAGAAGCTTGAGAAAATCTTCAACGAAACCCCAACTGAACTATCAGAATTCCTTAATGCCTGGGCTGGAATCTGGCTCAAAAAATGGGCAGAACGCGTAAAACTGCTCATCGGAAACGAGAATTCCAAAAAATGGAGCCGCTCAACGAGGATTCTCAACAACGGCGAAGCCATGTGGGGAAAACTTTCAAAACGTCAGGAAATGGAAGAAGTCATAATATCAACATTAATCAAGAACGGCGAAATATGCGGAACCTCAATCCTAGCCGAAAACCTGCTAAAAATGGAGCTGGGCGAGGACGAAAAAGAATACACAAGCGACCAAGAGCAATTGGTGAATGTAGTCAACAACACACTGAGAAAAGCTAGAGAGCTGACCCAGAGCAAAGGACCACTAATCTTCGTCAAAGTAGACAAGGGCTACTATCAAACTTGGAAAAGAATCGAAACAGGCTAGCGCGTTCTTTCTCGCAGAAGCGTTTTCGTGCGCCAAGAATAGGTTCTAATTCTAGGAGTATCCCCATAACCGCAGGCCGCACATCTTTTCTTTGTCACATGGTATGCTCGTCGACCGCACCGTCTGCAGCGAAGGTGAACCTTTTTTCCCTGACGCTTACCGAAAGAGGGTGTACCCTTGCCCAACTATGTCACCTTGGCGGCGGTGAGATCAGAACAACATTGTCTCCTCGGACGATAATCATCCCAAGCTTCCTCACGTTCTCTGAAGCTGTTGTGTCTTCAGTCTCTTCCAAGACCAAGTTCAAGTGCTGGTCGAAGCCTTTCAGTTTTCCACGCAGGCTCTTTCCGCCCTTCAACCTTACGAGAACGATCTTACCGAGGTTCTGCTCAAGTATTTCAGTGGTCATTTCACTCATTTTGAACCCTCAAAGCCAGTTGTCACGCCCTCTATACTTAAACCTTATACATTTAAACCTTATCCACCAAAAAACAGGCTAAGCGCGCGCACTTTCTTTCGTCTTTGCCAAGTATTCTGCCAGTTCAGAGAAGGATAACGACTGGAACTGGTTTTTGTCGAACAGGTTACCAATGAAGCTTTCTATTTCATCAACCGCCACAATCTGGCGCTGTCTTATGAGGTTCATGAACTCGCAGTATTCAGCATAGTTTCTGTGAAAGGCGATGACGGCGTGGTCAGCGTTGCAGCCCAATCCGTTCGTCGCAAATATCACTGCCGATGGACGTTCACTCAAGGTTTTTCTGACGCTTTTCCTCACTTCCTCAAGAGTTTCTTTGAAATCGGCTCCTTCAACCTCGTGAATGTTATGGACATTAGTTGAAAACCAAGCGGTACATAATCTGGGACCAGCGTGTATTCCTTGATTATTCCCTGCTTTTCGAGCCCAGTTCGGGTCCTCGCAACAGTAAGGCTGACTCATCCCAATCACTCTGGCCAGTTCCCTATCGCTTCTTCTACTGTTCTTCATCAGCTCAACGACCACTTTCAACTCGGCGTCTTTCATGAGCACCCCTTTCCTGAACAGAATCTAGGTTTCTCCAAATACCTAAAACGTGCGCTGTTCCACGTTGCTTAGAAAACGCAAACAGGAATGCATGAGGCAAACTCTGAGAAGACAAGGCTTCATACTCAAATCTCATACACTCAACACTTGTCGCTCGCCAGTGTGTTGCCAAACTCCGGAAATCAACACTCACATGTTTAGTCACGTTTGAGTCCAGACAACCTCAACATCAAAAGCAAACTGAAAGCGACAAAAAGGAGGTAATTCAGCTACAAGCCTGTGCACAATCTCATCGCTAACAACCCAGCCTCCAATCTCGGGCAATAGCAGCAACTATGTCATCGCATGCTGACTCGCTAAGAACAGTGGGATTTTATACTTAGACCACACATATTCCAGTCTGGTCAAGAGAGAAAAGAATGCCTGAAAAACACAGAAGATATTTTCTGAAAGAAAAGGAATCGAAAGACCTTCTGGAAAGAGCTTCTCAAAGATCTAAAATCAGCCTAAAACAGGTTCTCGGGGAGAAAATCAGCATTGAAGTAGTTGAAACTGAATTCGGAAAGATATACCTGATCGATGGAAAACCGATGCTGATCATGACCGAAGCTTCCCTTCACCCAACGCTAGTGTCGAAGGAACTGTTCGATGCGTCGCCAAAGATAATTGTTGACATGGGAGCAGTTCCATTCGTCTGCAAGGGAGCAAACATCATGGCTCCTGGAATAAGACGTTTTGAAGGGAGTTTTGCCAAAGGGGATCTTGTCTTCGTCATAGATGAAAAACATGGTAAGCCCCTTGCGCTTGGCGAAGCCGCCTACGACGTTGAAGAAGCAAAAAACATCAAGAAAGGAATGGTCGTGAAGAACATCCATTACGTTGGAGACAACATCTGGAAACTCGTCAAAGACCTTGCCGCCATACCTAAATGAACAACAAGTCTGCATTCCAGATTCATAAAACCCTTTATTAGCGTGTATGTGTATAAATAAACTAACCTTTAAATCTCGCAATGCCTTTTAGATTATCACAGAAAGAAAAGGAGGAAAGAAGTATGACAAAAATACATCCAAGAGACCGTTCGTATATAGACTTCGTAATGCAATTTCCAGAGGGCAAACATATGCTTGAGAAGATAGGAAAGGACAGCACGAAAATCGCTTACGCCAAAGCTGTCAACTTCTTGACAGACTTCTTAGGCAAGACCCCGACGCAGATCGTGCAAGAATATCAAGCCGACGTTAAACGCAATCTTTACGAGGCCTCCGACAAGTGGGAGCCAATCTTTGATGACTTCGCAACATACCTGAAAAATGAGAAAAAATATAGCTCCGCCACCGTTACACTTTATCACAGCGGCGCAAAGAACCTCATAAACATGAGCGTGCCGCGACGTATGAGCGTGCAAGCGAAGACACCGATCGCCTTTTCCAGAACGATCGCAGGCGTACCATTCAATGAGTTAAAAGAGATATTCGCAATCTCGAACGTGCGCGAGCGCGCGATAATCGCATTCCTCAAAGACAGCGGCATGAGCAAAGCTGACGTTGTAGGACTCAATCTTGACGTTCTAGAAAACTTTGACAGAGGCGACCAGTTTATTCACCTCGACGTTTACAGAGAGAAAGAAAGCGTCGAGTACGAGACGTTCATAGGCCCGAACGCTGTGGAGGCGTTAAAGGCGTACTTCATTTTGAGACGCAGCCATAGAGAAAACTTGACGCCGAAATCGCCGCTTTTCGTGATAGACGAAATACCCTTTAGCAGATTGGACCCTGAGTCTATGAGCACAGCCTTTCAACGTTTAACGAAAAGAAGCGGTAAAGTCATAAGCACTCATCGCTTACGTAAGTTTTTTGAGACGTATATGGCGTTAGTCGTCCGCCACCCAATCGTGCTCAAATACTGGATGGGGCACAGAATTGGCAAAGGTAGAGACGTAGAGGCGCGATACATCATCCCGCCGACACCGGAGCAGCTTAAGCTTTACCAAGAGGCCTATCATAATATTGACCTCACGGGCGGAACTCTTGAGGAGCGCGCGAAGATCGCGGCGAAAGAGCAGTTTGAGAAGATGCTGACCCCGGAGCAGAAAGAAATTATCGCAAAGAGCGGGCTTAAGCTCATGCGCAAGAAAGAGAACGTAAGCGCGCCGAAAGACGAAACGTGCGAAGACGGCGAACACTGCGGAGAAAACAAGTTTAAGCAGATTCTGGAAACGAAGCTTTTGCGCTACCTCAAAAACGGCTGGCAAATCGTGTATAAACTTGCGAACGGCGAAGTCATAGTGCGGCAGTAATTTTTTTTGGCGCAGTCATTAACAAATTGATTTCTGAATCTATCTATTCTTCTCCAAAATGTCGAATATTCTTTCCTTTATGATTCTACCATTCTCATAAATAGCGTCAAGTTCATTATCTATTTCTATCCAACTGATTGGTATTATTACTTCATTCCAAAAGGTTGCAGCTTGATTCCAAAATGCTTTTTCCGCGTCTGCGTTTGAAAAATGCAATTTTCCTGCGAATATCCGTTTAGTGGTGATGGCTCGAATCAACCAAGCGAGATACCATTGCTGGCTTATGTCTGTTCTCCACTGTAATTTTCCAGTTTCAGAATTATTTGATTTGAATTTTTCTTTTTCAAATTTTCTCCATAATAAGACCTGAATGAAAGGTATGACTTCTGTCGCTGTGAAGATTTTGTCAAATTGCTTGCGATCCCGTTTTTGAGCGATTAATGTAAGGTCTTTTAACGCTTCTTTAGCCTTCTCTCGTATTTTCCAATCTAATTGATAACGATAATTCGTCTCTGGCTTTAATTTCCCTTCAAGATGTTTACGTTCATCCGAGGTTAGTAACTTCAAGTAGTCTTTTTTCTTTTTCATGACACATTCCTTATTATATTTACTAAGAACCCGAAATAAAAGCGTTCGTGATAATACTCTTATATGAAGACGACGAAAGTGAAAAATTATGAAAAATCTCAACGTGACAATCACGGAGGAAGCTGATAAACTTCTTGATAAAATGATGACTGAGAAGAGCTTCAAAAATCCCGCCGATGCTGTGGACTGGATAATAAAGACGATTTTTGAGAAGCTTTTCGGAGGCGCATGAATTGCCTAAAGCTGACGAATGGCCCGTAATATGCCCACGTTGCGGTCTTGAATGAGACTGGCTGAGAAATCAAATCTCGCGATGTTCGAAGTGCGCGCTGCGCTTAGACGTGAGCGAGATTAAGGCGCATTTTGATAAGAGCGACTTCATCGAGTTAACGCCTAAATCTCTTGCAGCTTTGCAGAAAGACATGAGCGAGGGGCGACGATAATGCCGCACGAGACTTTCGCCGAGAAAGACCAAAGATTTCTGGCCTATGCGACTGGCTGGGCGCGAGAGGCGAATCTGCTTAACGCGACCGTTGACCTGAGCACTATTAGCGACGCTGAGATACCCGCCGAAAGGGCGAAACAGGCGCGCTGGCGCGAGATAAAGTTCTGGACATGGATTTTGACAAAAGCCCCCGAGATTTTGAGCTGGGCAATAGGAGACTTAACAGGCTTGATTTCGACGCCCGTCCCGACTTTTGAAGAATTTGCCGTTAAAGCCAAGACCGCAACGCCGCAGATGCTCCGCGGAGATATCGAAGTGGTAGACTTCACTGTTGAACGGATTCAGGAAGCAATACATTTCATGCGCTCTGAGTTTCAACCTGACCGAGACCCCGATGAATTTCGGATGGAAAAATGGAAGCGGGACGAAGGCTTTACCGTCGGCTCCAAAATGTCAACTCACGGCTTTCACATAGATTTCAGTTTAGAGGCGTTCACGAAACTTCAGAAAGAAATTCAAGAAAAAATTGCAGTGCTGAAAGAAGCGGTCGCGTGGCATGAAAAACTGAAAGGCATCTACGAGACGGAACTGGCTCAACGTGGAAAAGATGAGCTCGCCGAAGTCGCGCGCATTACAGCCGAGTTGAAACGTGTCGTTAGGGAGGCTAACCTGCAGAAAGATGCGATAACGAAGGCAGCAAAAAAATGTCTCGCGTCAAAACTTACGGATGGAACGGCAGCTCAGGCGTTCGTGACTGCGAGGCGTCGCTTTCAAGAACTCAGCGGGGAACATCGCTCGCTCATGAAAAAACTCAGAAATGTAAGCGATGGAAAACTTGGCAACGTGCCTGACTTCCCGCCTGAAACGACGGCGAAGTCGATCGATGAGCGCGCGGAGTGGCGGCGCATTGAAAGTCTTGCGGGCATCAGCGGCAGTGGCTTCCTAAAAAAAAGTGACTGAAAACTTGAGGTGCAGCTGTGGCGTCAGGGTCTGGCGCTCCCCTCTTACGGGGCGTCGGTGAACGTGCTGAATATGTGGCAAAAGCTGCGAAGTATGAATCTCCTTCGCGGACTGCTTAGAACGGTCTGGCGAGCGCAATTCCCCGCCATAACGGCTGCACATCGAGACACGAGGTGAAGAATGAATAAAGTTGAGGGCGACTCGGCGATTGGGTTCTCGTGATGGGCGAACTTGCGGACTACGGTGGCGAAAGCTGCAGGTCATAATCCTCCTCTGCGGCAACTCACCTTAATCTGAACCCCGCCACAGCGCCTGCCTTCATTGCTCAAAGAATGTGATAGAATGGCGAAAACTGTCGTACAGCGACTCTGGTCGAACGTCACGGAGCTTAAGGGTCTCTTGAATAGTAATCCGCACGTGCCCGTTCAAAGTTGTAAAACTCTACTCTCAGAGATGAAGCTGAAAGTGAAAACTTTGCGCAGGCGCGAGATAAGGGCGCGGAGGTGATATGGCATTGAAAAAGTTTCTCTTTAGGCGTATTGATCATGATGGCAAAGTTATCTTAGAGATCGCAGATGACTTAATGGAAGTGCATCAGGCTTACGCGAACTTGTTAATTGAGAGATACAAGAAAGATAGAAGGCTTAACTTCGCCACGGGCGGGCAGGATGAAACAGACGGGCGACTTGGCATCATCGGGCAACGCATGTTCCAAAGCCTACTTAACGAGTTGCGAGTGCCCTGCATCCATGATGAACCGACTTTCATATTTCCCACCGAACGCCTCGTATCAGCGGATTTCTTAGTGCCCGGGTTCGGCTCCATTGAAATCAAAGCACGCCCGGCAAACACGGACACGATGATTATCAAGAAGTCTCTTTGGGACACTCACGTTAAGAATAATGCAATCCCCGACTACGTTATCGTCTTAATGATAGACACGAATGAAGCGCGCGCGGAGATCGTCGGTTATGAACACGGAAAAGAAATCAGCAAACTGCCTAACGCGCCGCATATCTGCAGATACACTCCTTGCTATAGTAAGCTCTACGCTGACCTGCATCCGTTCAGAGAGTTAGATGATTCTTTGAAGGCATGCTCTATGAACGCGGGCCTATAACGTCAAACCGCCGGGCAGAATGCGACCCGCGATCATGATTCGTGACCGCTCGCATGAACGCGACTAGGTAGATATGGCGCGTTTAGGCTACTCTCGGCGCGTTAAAAAGACGACTTGTCCATGATGCGCGCCGAATGAAAACTTAGCCGTTAAGCGTCTTCAGGTTTGAACCTTCCGTTCTGAAGTCTTGAACTCTCACTAAAACAAGATCGGTGAATGCGAGTTGAATGCACGATAAGATAATCTTAAATTGAATTGATGTGATTAGAAGATGGGATATCCATGACTGAATTATCACTTGAGTTATTTCTTGCGGTCTTCTCTCCAGCCATGTCAATCATCTTCGTCTTGCTTGGTCTAGTGCTGAATTACTTAAGAAGCATTGAAAAGACAAGTGAGAGTACAGCAACTATCATCGGGATTGCGAACAAAGACAAAGTCATAGACTATTATCGTGAGAAAACCAAAAAACAAGTGTTTTCCAGTGGCGGAGATGGAGCGCCTCCAGAGCAATTGAACCGTCGCCCACTTTCAGAAAAGGAGATATTATTGGGGAAACTAGAAGATGGAACAATCAACCCAAGTGAAGCGCAAAGACTTCGAGCAATTCTGGAACAAGAAGCTGCCAACGCCAGAGCAACGGGAGCGATCGTAACACTCTTTGCAATTCTGGGTTTAATAGCACTGATCGCCATAATATCTGATAGCGGGTAAGCGTCTTCAGGTTTGAATCTTCGCTTTGAGAGTAGAACTCAAAGTTACACATCCCATTTTTGAACTTTCAATTCAAACCCCTTCTAAGACGCAGCACATCATAACAAAATCTCTTTGAATCTTGCGCATTTTTTGTATCTGCGCGAGATGCATCTACTCCCGCGTTAAACGCAACGTATTCTCTCATTCTAATTCTATTAGACCTTAGGCGCAATTGGCTTGTTAGCCATTAAGTGGGACTTGTTTTGGGCAAAAAGAACGTGATCACAAGCTAGACTTATGCGCCATGTTAACCCGAGATATACCAGAATGTTGGATAGGCTTATTTGTTCTAAAGCCAACTCGCTGACGGCGGGCACCTTGCTCAACTACAAACTACTATCCAAAAAGCCTTCGATATTCAGGTCCTTGACGGGACTTGAGGTTTCAGAATTCGATTCATTTTACGCTAAAGTGGACGCCAAATACGGCGAGCATGAAACGAAGAGGCTTTCAAGAGAGAACAGAAAACGCAAAGTAGGCGCTGGACACCCCTTCAAGCTGCAGCTCCAAGAGAGGCTCCTCATGTTTCTTGTCTACTACAGGCTATACATAACATCCCCGCTCACAGGGGTTCTTTTTGAGCTTGACCAGAGTAAC
>Ga0315288_10006210_pt1 | contig 15148 bp, 11 predicted proteins | sample YL17G11_20_MG_FD_203454 | JGI IMG/M metagenome (GOLD analysis project Ga0315288, IMG submission 203454) | Sediment microbial communities from Yellowstone Lake, YNP, Wyoming, USA - YL17G11_20 | ecosystem: Environmental > Aquatic > Freshwater > Lake > Sediment | place: USA: Wyoming | collected... | reverse complement strand
AAAATATTTTCGACCACCACGGCGCCTCCGGCAATCCTGCCGATCTGCAAGCCCATAATTGTCACCACCGGAAGGACGGAGTTCCTGAAGGCATGTTGCCAGATAACCTTCCGTTCCTTCAGACCTTTGGCTCTGGCAGTCCTGATATAGTCCTGCGCCAGCACCTCCAGCATGGCGGAACGCATCTGGCGCATGTTCAGCGCGGCGGCGCCCAGCCCGAGTGACACTATCGGCAGTATTTGACTTTTTATACCTTCAACGGGGTCGTGGAAAACGCTGACAAAGCCGAAAGGAGAGAGCAGGCGCCAGTGTACGGCAAACAGAAAAATGAGCATGATGGCCAGCCAGAACCCCGGAATGGCCAGCCCGCCGATAGTCAGAATGGTAGCCGTCGTATCCGCCAGCGAGCCACGCCTGGTAGCTGACAGCACCCCTGCCGGGATGGCAATGATGATAGAAAACAGCCATGCAAATAGCCCCAGCTCGAGGGTGACAGGCAATCTGCCTTTCAATTCATAACCGACTGGCTGTTGCGTCACAATTGATGTGCCCAGGTCTCCACGAAAAACTTTGCCCATCCAGATAAAGTATTGGATGGGAAGGGGGCGGTCCAGGCTGTACTGTGCGCGCAGCGCCGCTATCTGCTGCTGGTCCAGTGCCTCACCGCCCCCGCTCAGAAGCACGATGGGGTCACTACCGAGATGAAGCATAAGGAACACAAATATCGTCACCAGTACCACAACGGGTACCATCTGAAGAAGTCTTCTGACGATGTAAGCTCCCATTTAGCTCCTCTGTAAAGTGACCGTCATGACCCGGTTAAAACCGAAATTTTACTTGACCCACAGGAACCTTATGTTCGCTTTGGCATCCCACCCGAAGAAGTTCTCCATGCCGCCGACTTTGTTCTTCCAGTAACCCCAGTAAGCCACGCCATAGATTCCCGGTATCACAAAGCACTCATCCAGGATCTTGGCGTTTATCTGACCGTAGATTGCCTTCCGCTGCGCCTGGTCGTATTCAGACGCCCCCTGGGCAACCAGCGTATCCATCGCGGCGTCGGTGAGTTTGCCGGGGTTATAGGTCGCGGTGCTCGTGTAGTTGTTGCTGGCAATCCAGTCAGGCTCAGGATAACGGCTCCAGCTGGAGAGGAAGAGCGGCGCCTGCCCGCCGGTCATGAAGTTGTTGGTGGCAGTGGTCACGTCGTAAATTTTAACGTTAACTGTAACGCCAATCTGGGCGAGCTGTGCCTGGACCACCTGGGCGGCCTGGGTGAATGTGGCTCCCCAGGTAATCATGTCCAGTGTGAAGCCGTTAGGCTGGCCGCCCTGCTTGAGGAAGTCCTTTGCCTTCGCGACATCGTAGGTAGGCCGCGCCACGGTATCGTCAAAAACCCAGGTGCCCGGCGGCCACATACCGCTCTTGGCGATAATCCCTTTCCCGTAGAAAATGGACTGGTTGATGGCTTCCCAATCGATGGCGTAGGCGACCGCCTTGCGCAAATTGAGATTGTCCATGGGCGCCTTTGCCATATTGAAGTACATCAGGATGCTGACGCTGCTGCCCGGAAATGTGGCAATCGATATGTCCTTGGTGATGTTCGGGTCGGTGCTGAACCTATCGATGTCCGGGCTATTGATGCCGGCCACGTCCAGTTTGCCTGTCTGAAGGGCGGCATCGACCACCGTCGGGTCAAGAATGATGTTTTCGATGAGCCTGTCGATATAAGGCAAGGGGTTGCCGGCTTTGTCTTTGCCCCAATAGTTCGGGTTCTTTTTCAGTGTGAGCGTACTGCCGGGGACATAGTCAAAGACCTGGAAAGGTCCCGTCCCGCACGGGTTAACGCCATACTGCGCGCCCCATTTCTGAACGGCCGTCGGGGAGCTCATGGCGCCACCGCGGTCCGGCAGTAGACCAATTCCCGCTGACCAGGGACGGGCGAGGACAAACTTCACCATCGTCTTGTCAATTACTTCGGTATGGTCAATGGCGAGAAAGGAAGCCCTGGGGGTAGCCCTGACGTTGGGGTCAAGAATCCGGTCGATGTTGAATTTGACAGCGTTAGCATCGAAGGTGGTGCCGTCCTGGAACGTCACCCCGCTCCGCAGGTGAAACACCATCGTCTTTGGGTCAGGGAATTCCCAGGAAGTCGCCAGCGAACGGTCTGGCGCAGGTGAAAGGTCGGGGTTCGCCGCCACCAGTTGGTCAAAAATCTGTTGCCAGTAATAGGCGTCGCCGCCGCTGGTCCCGACTGCGGGGTCAAGTGAGCCGGGCGCCAGGGTATAGGCAAACCTGAGTTCCCCTCCATATTTGGGCTGGTTGGCGGCGGGTGCCGTCGTGGTCGTCGTTGTTGTCGAAGTCGACGGAGTGGTCGCCGGCGTTGTTGGCTTCGTGGTGGAGGTTGATGTCGTCGGTTGGGTAGTCGCCACCGGCTGGGAGCACGACATCACCACCATTGCTAGAACTATAACGAGAATCGCGGAAATCCATAAGCCCTTTTTCATCCTCTTCTACTCCTCCTTCAGAAATCTGCACCATATATTAGCCGATTTTTACTTAACGTTCTGTTTGCCTCCTTTCTTTGCTGCATTTATATTCTACCGTGCTCATTTCTTATTGGCAATGTATAACAGCCTTCCGCCCTTTCAGCCTCAGGCGTGTGCCACGGCCGTGATGGCATTCAGTAATATCTCCGTTTGCCCTTTTGTATACTGGTCCAGGGTGAAGTATTTCTTCCAGTACCAGCGCCGGTTTACCCACGAATTCCCCAGGACCACGATGTTCTGCGCCAGCATCCTCGTGTCACTTTCCCGGAATTCTCCGTCTTGCATGCCTTTCTGCAACAGTTCCTCAAAGAAGTCACTGACACGCTGCGCCGCACCGAGCATCATCTGACGGTCGTTCCTGCCCAGCTTCACCATTACATGGTTGACGAAGACATGCATATCCGCGTGTTCCTCAAAGCTTTCCAGGTAAATTCTTACAGCCTCTTTAATTGCCTCCGCCGCAGTCATGTCGCGGATACTGTCCCGCATCCGGTTCACAAACTCCTCCTGGTTGGTGACCGTGAAGTCCAGTATCAGGTAAAGGATATCTTTCTTGGCGCCAATATAATGGTAGAAAGCACCGGTACTTTTACCCAGGAACTTCGCCAGGTCACGCATGCTGGTGCCGTCATAGCCTTTCGTAATAAACACATGGCAGGCGCTGCGGACGATTTCCGCGCGTTTTTCCTGGACGAGAGCCCCGTCCCGGCTATAGGTGCGTATGCTCCGGTTCCCGTACGGAGACCTGACAGCCCGTGCAATCGCCATCTATTTCTCCTCGTAGTTCCCGCATAACATTTGTTCGGTAGCGTAACATACCTTCTTGAGCTTGTCAATAGGCACGGATGCGCATTTCATCTCCGCGGGCTATACAGGCTAGGAAAGGGTAGAATAGGGGTTAATTCGGATAGGTAATAGATGATAATTCAGAACCGCGCCGAACTTGCCACCAGCAACCTGAGGACAAAGGCGCTTGATATTATAGAGGCGGGCATTGAGGCCGTGCTCCCGGCCCGCGTCGTACGTTCGGCGGTCAAATTCGATGCTGCCACACGCACCCTCGCATTAGGGCACAATGAATACCGTCCCGGTCATGGAGGGCGTATTTTCATTGTGGGGGGCGGAAAAGCCGGCGGCGCCATGGCAGAAGCCCTGGAAGAAATTCTTAGCCCCGGCAACATAACCGCGGGTGTGGTAATCTGCAACGAACCGGCGGCGAAGTATGACACCCTGGTGGTGCGGATAGCCGAAGCGGGACACCCGGTGCCTGACAGGCGCGGTATTGACGGTGTGCGCCGGATGCTTGCCTTGAAATCTGCTTACTCCATCGGCGCTCAAGACCTTATCCTGTGCCTCATTTCAGGCGGTGGTTCGGCGCTCATGCCCTGCCCGGTGAAAGGCGTCAGCCTGGAAGATAAGCAGAAGCTGACCGGCCTCCTGTTGAGTTGCGGCGCTGAAATCGCTGAGATAAACGCTGTCAGGAAACACCTATCGCAAATAAAAGGAGGCAGGCTCGGCGCCTTTTTTGCGCCGGCGAAAGTGGTCTCTCTAATATTGTCCGATGTCGTCGGCAATGATTTGAGCGTCATAGCCTCCGGACCGACCTACCCTGACTCGACCACTTTTCGTGACGCCCTGGATATTCTGGGCAAATACAACCTGTTATCTGCGCCGCCACCGAGCACCCTGGAATACCTGGAGCGTGGGGCCAAAGGGCAGGTGGAAGAGACCCCCAAGAGCCTGGGCAACTGCCACAACTACGTTATCGGGGATAACCGGTTGGCGCTGGAAGCCATGGCGCAAAAGGCACGGGAACTCGGACTGCATCCCCGCATCGTGACATCGGCGCAGACAGGTGATACCACTGCCGTCGCCCGCCAGAGGGCGGGAGAACTGCTAAGCGGCAATTATGCCGGCTATGACGCCGTGCTCTTTGGTGGGGAGACAACCCCGACTCTGTCGGTATCCCACGGCAAGGGCGGCCGCAACCAGCATTACGCGGCGGTTTCCATGCTCGCCCTGGAAGAATACGAAGGAGATTGGGTAGTGGCGAGCATGGGCACGGACGGGTCGGATTACCTGCGCGATGTCGCCGGGGCTATTGTCGACAGGAACACGCTTCGAACGGCGTGGGCAAATGGACTGGACATCGATGCGTACCTGGAAAGATTCGACAGCAATACGCTCCTGCAAAAGGCGGGTGCGTCTCTGATAGTCACGGGCAGTACCGGCACAAATGTTGGTGATGTTATTCTGTACCTGCAGAAGACGTAAGCCGCTAAAGCCCGGCCAGCGCCAGCCACAGCCACGCCACCCCGATGCCCAATGCCGCGCCAACCAGTACCTGAAATGGCGTATGCCCCACCAGTTCCCGAAGGTCAGCCTCGATCTTGATTCTCGGCTGCCGGAGTCTTAACTCGCGCACGATTCGGTTTATGATTGTGGACTGCTGGCCTACCGATTGCCTTACGTTGGCGGCATCATACATGACTATGAACGCCACAATAACGGCGATGGCAAATGCCACGGATGCAAACCCCTGGGTAATGGCAATTGACGTTGCCAGAGAGGTGACCACCGCGGAATGTGCGCTGGGCATGCCTCCGCTGCCAACCAGATAGTCAAAATCGAAGCCTTTGCCCTGTGCCAACGCCGCCACGGTCTTTATCAATTGCGCCAGCGCCCAGCAGCAAGCCGGAATCACAAGCGCCCAGTTCGTTATCAAATCATGAAACATCCGTCATCCTCCACCGTCTTATATTATCCTTGCGTATGGCACCACAAATGTCAATTTCGGCCCCTATTTTGACAGGCAGTGCCCGACACTGTTAGCATATCGGCAACCGATGAAATGAGGAGGTCAACTACCATGACAGACGGAGCGCCTCACCAGTTGCCCCTGAAAAAAGTCGACCAGATTGGAATTGTGGTGCGGGACGCCGATGCGGTTATCAAGTCGTGGTCTGCCCTGTTCGGCATGGGACCCTGGTCCTACCGGGAAATGGGCGGGAAAGATGCTAAAGGACGCGACTTCAAAGTCAAACTCGCCTTTGCGAGTCTGGGCGGTGTACAGATGGAGCTAATCCAGCCGGTGGAAGGTCGCATCTTTCATTCAGCCTTCCTTGAGGAGCATGGGGAAGGCCTGCACCACCTCGGTTTTTACGTGGACGATGTGGATGCGGAGGCGGCAAACCTGGTGAAGCAAGGCGCCACAATTCTGAACACTATGCCGGGGCGTTTCGCTTACATGGGCACAGGTGGTCCCGGCGGCGTCATTTTTGAGGTCATCAAAAAACCCACTCCGTAATTTTGCGGAGCACCCTTGACCTGTCCGCCGGTAGCTGGCAGAATATGAACATTACGCGTAAAGGAGCATACTATGTCTGAGAGTCCTCTTCTGGTAGAACGGCGTGAGCGGGTAGCGATACTGACCCTCAACCGGCCCGAAAGGTTGAACGCCCTGAACCCCGAGATCCTGGAAGCAATTAACCAGACGTGCCTGGCGCTACGTAACGATGATGGCGTTTGGGCGGTCATTATCACCGGTGCGGGACGCGGTTTCAGTGCCGGTGCCGACCTGCGAGGCGGTCCCCGCGAAGCGAGCGATGCACAGCCGCCCCGGCAGGAAAGGCTGGATGTTTACGGATGGGTCGGCAGGCTGGCGATGTCCCTCTACCGCACCCTGGATAAGCCTACCATAGCCGCGGTAAATGGGGTCGCCGCCGGCGCCGGCATGTCCATTGCCCTCGCCTGTGATATGCGCATCGGTACCGAGAAAACACGGTTTAAGACCGTCTTCATCGAACGCAGTCTGAGCCCTGACAGCGGCATGTCGTTTTTCCTGCCGCGCATTGTCGGCTATAGCCGCGCCTGCGACCTGGTGTTCACGAGCCGTTACGTAGAAGCCGATGAAGCCTACCGCATCGGTTTGCTCGACCGACTGGTGCCGGCCGCAAAACTGATGGATGAGGCCGTGGCGCTGGCCAACCAGATAACAACCTGGCCGCCGGTGGCAATGCAATCGGCGCGCCGTGTGCTTCAAATGAGCGGCGACTCAACTCTTGAAGACCAGCTCCGTAACGAGTCCTTCGGACTGATTCTTGCCCGCCGCGCGCCACACGACCAGAAGGAATCACAGGACTCATTTGTCGAACGTCGCCCACCGAAGTTCACAGGGCAGTAAATTTCCTGTGGAGCGTTTGTGGTGGCAATCTGGACATGACCGATTCCCGCGGTTGCAGAGTCCCCGCCGCCCGGCATGTCCCGGCGCGTCTATGCAGAAAGAATGCCCCGGCAAAGGAATGCATCGCGGTTAGTCTCTAACCGGGAGGTAGTTTTACGCGACCGGAAGGCTGGGGCGTTATTTTTCCCTGCAATCCCAACAGCCGCAAGCAATCATTGCAGAGCGTGAAATTAAGTTCATCCCAGTGCACATGCCCGGGCCACCAGTAGTCACTAAAATTACTCAGCCCGCCGCAGTTATCGCAGACATATACTGTTTCGGACTTATCGGAACCGCCATCCGGCTTGTTGACAATCATCGGTATGCCAGCTATATCTCTCTACAAGGTCAACTATAGACGTTGTGCCCACATGCGTCAACGGAGACCACCAGGGAACGCCAGCGCATGTGACTTCCGTCACAGCATCGGTGGAGGGCGAAGGGATAAATTAGTGGTGTGGTCAGAGAAGAGCGTAAACGGAATTGAATGTCCGTGGAACTCGCGAAAGACCACGGGGTTGCGGTTTTTTTAAGTTGAGTTTACGAATCCGTCCGGTGTGGTGCGGTGAAGAGGTGGGGACGGACAGTGCCCGGCAAAAACCGGGCACTTTTATTTTTTGCCGCATTACCGGGGAACAACAATGCCCTGCGCGGTCGCCTGGCGGCGCATTATGATTCCCCACCACAGAAAACCCACCGCCGCTACCAATCCCACCGAAGCAATAATACCCCACAGCGCCGGGGCATTCGTCGGGAAAAGGTCCAGAAGAATACCTCCAAAAAGGGGGGACATCGAGTAGCCGATCGTCTGGCTCAACGCGAAAAATCCCATGTACCGCCCGCGCTTGTCCGGCGGCGCCGTTTCTGCTACGACCGCTGAAGAAATGGGCGAAAAAACAACTTCGCCTGAGGTGATAATAATCATGGATACCACCGCAAGTTTGAAACTGGTTATCCAGCCCAGTGTGAAGTACCCCACCGCATAGAACAGGCTACCGGCGATTAAGCAGCTCGCTTTGGTGAACTTGTTGACCACATAAGCCACCGGGTACTGGGTAAGCGCCACCATAATGCCGTTTGTTGTCAACAGCAGACCATACTGGGCCGTGGAAAAGCCCATCCTGTCCACCGAAAAGACCGACAGTGTGCTACCCAGGTGCGCAACAGAAAGTACCAGTAAGACGCTGAAGATAATGAATATCAGGAAAGGGCGGTCTCTGGCCACGGCGATAGTACTGTGGAAATCGACGCGCTCTCCGCTACCGACGAAAGACTCTTTGAGGAAGAAGAATACGAGCCCCGCCACAATAAGACACGTGAATGCGGAAATACTCAAGAGCCAGCCGTAAGACAGGAATGTCATGAGGTAACCCCCCACAGCCGGCCCCACCGCGAAGCCGATGTTGCCACCCACGCGGATGAAAGCGTACGTTTCCGTCAGGCGGTCTTTGGGAGACAGGTCAGCAGCAATGGCGGCAACAGTGGGGTTGATTGTCCCCAGGATACTCCGCGCCACGATATAGGCGGCGGCAATCTGCCAGATGGGCGCGGTCCTGGCCGTCAGGACGGAAAGTCCGGCGTAGGCAAAGATGCTGAGTGTCGTGATGGTAACCAGCAGACGCCGCCTGCCAACCCTGTCAGAGAGCATGCCTCCGATCATGTTGGTCCCGGCGGTGCAAAGCCCGCTGACGAGGAATATCGTCCCGACCACGCTCATGGACAGGCCGCGGACGTTGTGCAAGTATAGCGCCAGGAACGGCATGGCAATAGAGAAGCCGATGGTGATGAACGTATCCACCGCCATCATCAGCCAGACGCCGGGAGGGAAACGTTTTATGATATTGTTCTGAATTTTGTGCGAAAATGCGCTCATGGTCACACAATAAGAAAGTATAACACAGGCTGGTTATTGCCCCGAACGGGCACAGCAGAAACGGCACGAACCGCATTCAGTCTGGGGGACGGGCACCGGGAATGCCGGCGTTAGGCGCCGTACTTGGTGAGCTTCAAGGCATTAGCCAGTGCCAGTGGCATGATATGCATTGCCGGGAAAATACCCAATCCGCCGCGGAGACACGCGGATTCTGAAAACTCGGTGACGGCGTCAGTACGACAATAGGGTGCATTGATGAGCGTGGGTATCGGGTGCCAGCTGTGCGCCTTCAGCACCGCCGGCGTGGAATGGTCGCCGGTCACCACAATGACATCCGGCTTAAGACTTACAATTGCAGGGATCGAGCGGTCAACCTCTTCAATTGACTCCACCTTGCGCGCGAAATCACCGTCCTCGCCGGCCGCATCTGGTTTCTTGAAATGGATGAAGAAGAAATCGTAGCTGTTGTAGTGCTTCTTGAGCGTTGCAATTTCGTCCTCGAAGGTGGTGCCTGTGTCCAGGATGTCCATGCCAACCAGGCGCGCCAGTCCCCGGTACATGGGGTACGTGGCGATTGCCGCGGGTTTGAGCTGGTAAATTTCTTTCATGCTCGGCAGGTGCGGCATCTGTGAAAACCCGCGCAGTAAAACCATGTTAGCGGGGAGCTTGTCTTTCAGGATTCCCTTGCTGATTTCAATAAACTGGTTGGCAATACGCGCTGTCTTGGCCGCCTGCGGGGAGATGGCGGTCACCGGGTTGGGGGGAACACCCGTTAGTTGAGGGTCTGTCTCCGTGATGTCAGGCGATAGGCCGGTGCCGCGGAAAGCCACCACAAAACGGTGCTCTTTCACCGGCGCCACGATAATCCGCACATCCTGTATGCTCATCTCCAGCAGAGGGCATAGCGTGGCATTCAGTTCTGTAGAGATGCGGCCAGCGCGGCGGTCCGTGATGTTGCCGTCCCTGTCCACCGAGCAAAAATTGCCGCGTGCCAGCACGTCCCCCCTTTCTCCCGGGAAGTCAATACCAACTGCTTCCAGCACGCCCCGCCCGATGTTCACACCCACCGGGTCGTAGCCGAACAGGGCTGTATGCCCCGGGGCGCTCCCGGGAGTAATGCCGGGACCAACCGGCACGCTCAGCCCGCACACACCCAGCCGAGCCAGCCTGTCCATGTTGGGTATATTCGCCGCCTCCAGTTCTGTCTTGCCTGTCCTGGGGTCGGGCAGACCCCCCAGTCCATCCAGCACAAGCAGGATAATTTTACTGGAGGTGGAACGGGCTATTGACCTTATCAGTTCCTGCGTCATAGTCTTCTCTTCCAGTTATTTGTCCAGCAGGGCTTCGACCCCCGGCATCTTCTCACCGCTGAGGAAGCTCATGGAAGCCCCGCCGCCGGTGGAAACGAATGTCATTTTGCCCGCCAATCCCATGTTAATGACGAGTTCCGCTGTAGAGCCGCCCCCGATAATTGTCGCGGCTTTAAGCCCCGCTAGAAGGTTTGCCATGGCTTCCGTGCCTTCTGCAAACTGGGGAATCTCGTACACACCCATCGGACCGTTCCAGAAAATCGTTTTGCATTTCGCAAGTTCCGTTCCAAAAAGCTGGACCGTCTGCGGGCCAATATCAGCAATTTTGCTATGCGTGGGAATTTCCTCCACCAGACACACCTGGTAACTGCCTTTTTCGCTCACGTCGTCCGTAACCACCACGTCCACAGGCAGAAGCAGGCGCACGCGGTTTCCGGTCACTCTCTTTATCATGCTTGCCGCCACCTCCAGCCTGTCCGCTTCGTACATCGACTGTCCGATTTCATGTCCGCCCGCCTTCAGGAACGTGGCGGCCATACCGCCCCCGATCATAAGGCAGTCCACCTTGCTCAGCATGTTCTCCATGAGGGCCACCTTATCGCTGACTTTGGCGCCGCCAAGTAAAGAGGCAAAGGGATGCTGTGGACGTTTCAATAAGCCACCCAGCGTGGACAGCTCTTTCTCCAGCAAGAGACCGGCTACCGCGGGCAGATACCTGGTGACACCCACAATGGAAACGTGGTTGCGGTGGGCCGTCCCGAAGGCATCATCCACGTAGACATCGGCCAGTTTCGCCAGCGCGCGGGCAAATACCGGGTCGTCAGTCTCTTCTTCGGCGTGAAACCGCACATTTTCCAGCAAAAGGACGTCGCCGTTTCCCAGCCTTGCCACCGCCTTTTCCGCCTCCTCCCCGATGCAATCGCCGGCGAAATCAACCGGTTTGCCGAGCATGCCGGATAACCTGGACACCACCGGCTTCAGGCTGTATTTACTTTCCGGCTTTCCTTTGGGTCTTCCCAGGTGAGAGCAGATAACCACTCTGGCGTGGTGATTTACCAGGTACTGGATGGTCGGCAGACTGGCCTGAATGCGGCTGTCGTCCATAATCCTGCCGGTCTTTTCGTCAATCGGCACATTGAAATCAACTCTTATCAGGACGCGCTTGCCGTTGACATCAATATCCCTGACAGTCTTCTTGTCCATTCCTACCCTCAGCCAGGTTATTTATGAAACGCCGCTGCTTAACCCCGTCCGGGGAAAAAGGGTCAGAGCCGCGCCGATTTGGCTGTGCCACGTGCCGGGCAAAATGCTGCTACTTCCCTAGCAATGGACTTGGCATCGAGGCCGTATTTGCCGCGTAGGAACGCTTGCGTGCCATGCTCAATGAATTTGTCAGGCAGACCCAGGCTCTTTATCCGCACGCCGTCAAGACCCGATTGCCGGATCAGGTCGGCGACGTAGCTCCCAAAACCACCCTGAAGCGTATTTTCTTCGATTGTCACCACGTTCTTCACCTGCCCGGCGATTTCCGTTATCAGCGCAGTGTCCAGAGGTTTGGCGAAGCGCGCGTTGACCACAGTCACCTGGGTCCCTTTTTCTGCAAGCTGGCAGGCCGCCTCCTGCGCCGGGGCTACCATGGAACCGATGGCGATGATGGCGGCGTCTCCTCCACGTCTCACAACCTCAGATTTGCCGATTGATATTTCCCGCAGTACGTCGTCGAGCGGTACGCCGAGGCCGGCACTGCGCGGGTAACGTACCGCCATCGGTTTGCCGGCGCGGGTCGCCGTGTAAAGCAGGTGCTGAAGTTCGTTTTCGTCTTTCGGAGACGCTACTATTAGGTTGGGAATCAGTGAGAGATACGATAGGTCGAACGCGCCCTGGTGCGTTTTGCCGTCATCGCCGACAATGCCGCCACGGTCGATGGCGAAGACCACCGGCAATTCCTGCAGGCAGACATCGTGGATTATCTGGTCAAAACTCCGCTGGAGAAAGGTCGAATAGATGGCAACTACCGGCAGGTATCCCTGTGTGGCCAGGCCGGCGGCGAAGGTCACGGCGTGCTGTTCACATATGCCCACATCAAAGACCCGGCCCGGGAATTCCGACTGGACAATGCTCAACGAGTTGCCTTCCGGCATTGCCGGGGTAATGACGACCAATCGCGGGTTTTCCCGCGCCAGCTTCAGCACGGTCTGTGCGAAGACATCCGAATATGTCGGGACAGACCTGGAGCTGACACCTTTGGCAGGGATGCCATGAAAATATACGGCGTCACCCTCCGCCGGCTGATATCCCTTCCCTTTCACGGTCACCACGTGCACCAGGATACTGCCGTTGAATTCGTGGGCGCGGTTCAAGGCGCTTTCCAGCTCCCGCAGGTTGTGTCCATCGACCGGACCCATATAGGTAAAGCCCAGGTCTTCCCAGATGGTGGTGGGTTTGACAATGTCCTTTATCCACGATTCCACGCGGAGAGCCGCGCGCCATGCCTGTTTGCCGAGCGGTAGCGGGGTTATGAGTTTCTGGCTCTTTTCCTTGCCGATGCGGTAGCGGTGGTCAAAGCGAATTCTGTCCAGCAGGCGGGCAAATGCCCCCACGGTGGGTGAAATGGACATCCCGTTATCGTTCAGAATAACAATAAGGCGGGAACCGAGATGCCCCGCCAGATTAAGACCTTCGAGGGCCATGCCGCCTGTAATCGCGCCATCGCCGATAACCGCCACCACCTTGTGTTTTTCTCCGGAGAGGTCGCGCGCGACCGCCATACCCAGTGCGGCGGAAACAGAAGTGCTGGCATGACCAGCGCCAAACGGGTCGTGTTCGCTTTCGTTGCGGCAGGTGAACCCGGAGAGACCGCCGTATTGCCGCAGGGTGGAGAACTTTTCCCGGCGGCCGGTAAGGAGCTTGTGCGCGTAAGCCTGGTGGCCCACGTCCCAGATTATCCTATCATGGGGGCTGTCAAAAATACGGTGTAGCGCAATGGTAAGCTCCACGACTCCGAGGTTGGAGGCAAGATGCCCACCATTGGCCGAAACAACGGACACAAGCTCTTCCCTGATTTCCGAAGCGAGTTGTTCAAGCTGCGGAAGGCTCAAACGCTTCAGGTCACCCGGTTTGTCAATCTGGTCGAGCAATCTGATCATGGCCAATTGACCTAATCGTAGCAATGTAAGCAAACCATTGTCAAGGCAATTTACGATGCAAGGTTTCCACGAAACGAAGCAAAAACCCCCTTCCTCCCCCTTTACAAAAGGGGAAACGAGGGGGTTTTAGATGTATCGCCCAAATCAGCACATAGCCCGCGGGGTCATTTCAGTGCCGTTTGACTGGGAAACGGGCGTTTTGTTATACTTTCCGCAATGTCTTCCTTCGAGCAACAGCTTCTCCAGTTCATCAGTTCCGTCTACCAGCATATCCAGTGGCCCGGCGTTATTGCCATGATGGCAATCGAAAGCGCCTGCATTCCTTTGCCCAGTGAAATAATCATGCCGCTGGCCGGCTGGATGCTGATAAAGTCGCAATCCCTGCCCATTGCCTTTAACCTCATCGCAGGGCTGTATGGAGCGCTGGGCTGTACCATCGGGTCGGTAATCGCCTACGCGGTCGGCGCCAGGGGCGGGCGACCTTTCCTGAACAGGTACGGCCGGTATATCCTGATTACACAGCACGACCTCGATGCCGCTGACCGCTGGTTCCAGAAGAACGGCGATTGGGCAATCTTCATCACGCGCCTTCTACCGGTGGTGCGCACCTTTATCAGCCTGCCAGCGGGCATCGCGAGGATGCGCATCGTCAGGTTCCTGATTTATACATTCACCGGCTCGTTCATCTGGTGCACGGCGCTTTCACTGGGAGGCTATTTACTCGGTGAGCACTGGGAGCAGTTGAGGACGGTGATGCGTCCCTTCGACCCGTTCATAATCGCCGCCATTATTCTGCTGATAGCCTACTACATCTACCGGCACGTGCGGCGCGCCCGGTCATAATGTTCCGCCGGCGGTCTTGACCCTTCCCTTTTGCCCGTGTTACATTGGACTTGGCACTTGTCCCTGTAGCTCAGTTGGATAGAGCGGCTGCCTTCTAAGCAGCGGGTCGTGCGTTCGAATCGCACCAGGGATACCACTTTTCGAGGCTAAAATAAGAACTTATGCAAACTATTACATAAGGTCTTTTGCATAAACTTCCCACGACCTTACGGTCGGGGTTTTTATCTGCTACACACTTCGTTTGCCCTGCATCTTCTTCCATCACCTTAATTACTGCCTTCCTGCAATAACAAGATGCAGGGAGAACTCCATCCCTCGACCTTATGGTCGGGGATTTAAGTAAGGTATCTTAAATGGCTACAAATTGGCAACAATTCATTTCTGGAGTATTGCCTTTAGTTCTTCATCGAGCTTGGATTCTTTACTCAGGATATTATCAAAGCCGTTAGCCGCCGCTTGCTGTAATCCTGGAGCCACATGGGAATAAGTGTCTAATGTGGTCGAAATATTAGCGTGTCCAAGCCTCTCCTGAACTATCTTCGGGTGTACGCCCTGCTTTAATAATAGTGAAGCGTGCGTGTGGCGGGCGTCATGTAAACGAACACCTTTCAAACCACAACGCCTCACCAGTTTTATCCATGCGTGAGTGATACTATCGGGTAATAAAGGCAAACCGTCAAAACGACTGAACACCAAGTCGTTATCCGATAGAGGTGGTAATTCTAGAGATTGCCTCATTATCTCTTGGGCTTCCCGGTGTTCCCTGAGGATAATAGCGGTACTCGGAGATAAAGCTATAAGCCGTCTGGACTTCTTTGACTTAGGTTCTTTGAAGGTTATGTGATGCTCAACTTTATTGAGATACTGCATACTCCTGGATACAGATATTTGCATACCTAACAAGTCAACATCGCACCACCTTAAAGCCAAGGCTTCGCTCCTGCGCAAGCCGGTAAACAAATATGTATAAAAAAGAGCATGATACTGCCCATTTTTGGCGGCTTCTAAAAACTTATTGAGGTCATTCTCACTCATGCAGTGCATTTCAGTTCGCTGTATTTGAGGTTTATCAACTGAATCGGCAACATTCCGGGTTAATAAATTCGTTTTAGAGCTTGTCCCACAAACATCTCCGCTTGGGGATAGTGGCACTAGATGGTACTGCTGACCTCGCAGGTCGGATGAGTTCAGGCCAGGCCTCATATCCT
>Ga0315288_10006209_pt1 | contig 15150 bp, 14 predicted proteins | sample YL17G11_20_MG_FD_203454 | JGI IMG/M metagenome (GOLD analysis project Ga0315288, IMG submission 203454) | Sediment microbial communities from Yellowstone Lake, YNP, Wyoming, USA - YL17G11_20 | ecosystem: Environmental > Aquatic > Freshwater > Lake > Sediment | place: USA: Wyoming | collected... | reverse complement strand
CGTTCCCATCCAACCTGCGTGGGCAATGCCTGCCACCTTGCGAACAGGATCGTGAAGCATGATCGGCACGCAATCCGCAAAACGCATCATCAGCGTAAGCCCGGGCCTGTCTGTCAGGATTGCATCCACTTGCAGATGAGGCGACTCCGGGGAACGCGGGGTTTCAGCAATTGCCACCTGTACGCCATGTACCTGCCAGACATCAAAAACAGAAGCCGGGTCACGCTGTAGGGATGCAAGTGCGAGACGACGATTTTCACGCACCCGTTCCAGGTCATCGCCGACCGTGCTGCCCAGATTCAGCGAATCCCACGGGACCGGGCTGACACCTCCCCGCCGGGTAAAAATGGCATGCGTTAGACCTTGGCCTATTCTCTCGAATTGAAAATAACGGATTTTGCCGTACGACTGAAAAGACATTCGAAAGTTTATTTCTGATAAATGGCGAACTTCTTGGCCAGCAAGCGCCGTGTATCAGCCATGCTCTCTTCGATGAGCGGGAACATGAACCAGGCAGTGGTAAGACCAAACAGGAAACCGGTTAGCACCCGCAGGAGTGGGGTGCTCTCACGATATGGCAGGATGGATTGGATAAACGTGTTGGGGATCTGGCTGAATAACTGCGAGAAGCCATCCAAGCCAATCGGCCCCAGCCCGACCAGCACCCAGATGAGCCAGTGCAATTTCGGCAGCTTCCGCCTGGTGAGGGCATAGACCACGCCAAATAAAGCCATTGCGCCCCAGATGGCAACATCCCGCTCGCACAAGGCAACCTTATAACCGAGCAGCGCATTGCCTTCAAAAATCCGCGCCTGGAGCCGGCTGGGATCGGTCAAGTCAGTTATGCCGCTGACCTGTTCGAAAGTCAGCACTCCGGGTATTTTCGCGGCAGAGTGCGGATAATATGCCTGTTCACCAAACAGGAAAAACGAGCGAAATGCCCACTGATGGCACAGCGGTCTGTAGATTCTGTATATCACCTCCGCCGGTGTGTTCCAGCTCGCCTTCTTGAAAATTGGCGCAAGGAATGGAACCCCTATGTACAGGATCAGGAACAAATTGAAAATGGCCAGGTAGTGCTTCGATACCCAATAAGAGATTTTGTCTGCTTTGTTGATCGTCTGAGTGCGCGAGGTGTTCACTTGGAATGCTTTGTCGTTGATATTCTCCAATTGGAGCCGGCGGTCAGCGGCCGCACCGAGAGTCATCTTCAATTCCTGGCGCGTAAAAGGCGCTTTCAGCCGGAACGGTCCCGCCTCCACAACCGGGATTTCCAGAGCGAAAGTGTCCCGCAGAGAAGGATCGGAGTCGATATCGAGAATCGCCAGTTGATGCGGGAGCTCCTCCTCCAAGGCTTTTAAATCTTCTTCAGCCTGCTTGCAGAGTTCACAACCCGCGCGGGTATACAACGTAACAGTAATCATTTGTGTATGCCTATCCTGGAATGATTTTGGTCAGGCATGTCTGCACTCATGGAGTAATCAACAAAAGGCCATCTTTTTCGACGCTGGCTTTTTCATGCTCTATTCACCCTTATAGGCCGAAATTAATGAGGGGGATGTAATTAGCCAACACATTGAACGATCCTAAAAAGAGCAGGATGCCGACCACAATCAAGAGAACCCCCATGACAATTTCGACCACACGCATTACTTTACTGTAGCGGCGTAGAAGGGTGCTTACCCAACCAATCCCCACTGCAGCCAGAAGGAATGGAATTGCCAACCCGGCGGAATATGCAACTCCCAAGGTTGTCCCCTTGACGATTGAGCCGCCATTCACTGAGAAGGTCATAATCCAGCCCAATACCGGTCCAATACACGGCGACCAGCCGGCTGAGAAGAAAATACCCATCAAGACCGAGGAGATGTAATCCCAGCGGCGATCCACCTGGGAGTGAACGCGCACATCATATTCCAAGAAAGGGATGCGGAAAACACCTATCATGTGCAGGCCAAAAATAACAATTACGACCCCGCCGATTTTGGCCAGCCAGGTGCGCACATCAAAGAGCAAAAGTCCAAGCGCTGAGGCAATGATATTGAAAAGAATAAAGACCAGGCTGAAACCAAGTACGAATGCCAAGCCATGTGTAAAAGTAACCCAGCGGTTCTTACCGGACGATTCACCACCGGCAGCGCGCCCGCCCAAATATCCAATATAGGCAGGTACAAGCGACAAGACACAGGGGGAAAGAAAAGAAGCCAGGCCCGCCAGAAACGCCAGGCCTATAGTCACATTGAAATTGTTCATTTCACCAAATCACAATTAAAAAGTATCTTCCACGATCACGTGGGTACTTTCGCTTATATAGTCGCTCACGGTGATTTCTCCCGTATCCAGCCCGACTTCCGGAAGGGACCAGCGGAAGATCCATTTCGCGTCCTCCGGTTTGCAGTTAACACAACCATGCGAACGTACCGCTCCGAAATCATTATGGGAAGTCGCGGCATGAATAGCCACACCGTCGCCCACGAAGAGCGTCGTCCAGGAAATTCCAGGAAGGTCATAACTGGAAGCCACTGTATTGGCTGCCATGCGGACGGATATCAACTTTCGCCAGATAATATGCTCACCCAGCGGTGTCGCGCCTTCCTGCGTGCCCGTTGAGACACGGCAAAAATAGACTTCCCGGTTGCCTTCTTTGCACGTAATTGTCTGGTAATTCAGGTTCACAACGATTGTCTTGGTAGCAGGGTCAACCTGCGGGTTGATGGGTGAGACATCCTCCTGGGTCAATGGGTAAAAGGCCGCCCCTTCGGCCCAGAATAGGTCACCAGGATTGCCATATCGCTCATTGATATGGTATTGGATCGCACCTGCATCTGTCGTCCGGACCTGGTCAATCCACATGACTTGCGAATAGTACAGACGCGCTTGCAAACCATATGCAACGTGGTCGCGCATCCAGCCGGAGACCGGAGCGGGGTTTTCCATCAAAAGATCTACATATGGGACCGTTACTTCAGCCCAAAAACCATCCTGGCCCTCCGACAATACCGAGAGGGGCGTATTGGGAAGGTTTCGGCAAGGCTGGAGATAGCGGGAATGGATGTACCCCTCAGGCGTCTCGACCCAACGCTGGTTGGGGAGATTGAAATCAATGTTTTCGGCGCTGACTTCTTTCAGCCAGGGGAAGACTTCGTCACGATGAGCATCGCGTATCTTGGTGCTGCCAACATCTGGACGCGCCAAGATCGGGATCGTACCACCCCATTGCATGCTTGTATCGGCGGTGCAATTGCGTCCCAGTAAATCGGCTTGAGGAAAACCTGGCAAAAGAACAGCTCGACTTGTTTGATGGTTACCCAGCCTGGATGTCAAAGGACGCAGCGCCATAGCGCCCAAGCCGAGACCGGCCAACTTCAGGAAATCCCGACGGGAAACAGGTCGTTTGGATGAAGGCATGCGGCCAAGGATAACCGTAAACAGGATGGAAGTCAACCGGTACCTCAACCACGGCTTAAGGGAAGCGAGCTCTTGGGAAACCCTGTACAGAGGGAAAGCGATGGGGAGGCTACCCTTTATTACCCCCTCACCACTAATATCCCCAAATAACAACAAAATCCCGCCGTCCGTATTCGAGCGGCGGGAGTGTAGACGGTAAAGTAAATATTATTTCACATCACCAACAACCACAGTAGTTGTAGTGAAGCCAGTTGCATCAGCAGCAGGGTCTAGGTCGACAGACACCGAATAGGCATTCGTCTCCCCTGGCTCGATGGCATCGCCGTTCGGGAAGATGGAAGTGTATTGCATTGCAACGAGCTTGTTCTGGGCATCCATTACCATGACCACCACCGTAGCCCCACTCAGACTCTTGTCGCTGGTATTGATGATATTTCCATTGAATGTCCAAGTCGCGCCGTCTTTCTGCACTGTTTCTCCGCTCGCAGACAGGTCAATAAACTCATAGGAGGATGGGGATGTACGCCTAGTGTCGGGTTGTGCGGAGTTAGTGCTAACCAAGGAGGCCTGGTTGGGGTTATCGCCGACACTTTCGAACGATGAAATACTGAAGGGCACTGCCGCGCCCGGTTTCATCGGAACAGGGACAAAGGCATAGCTGGAATCCAAAACCGTACCATCCGCAGCATATAGACCGGCAACCACCAGGGAATCGAGCGGCTGGTCGGAATTATTGGTAATCCAACCAACTAGATGGGCAGAACCAAATTGATCGAAATACGAGTTGGTGACTTTTACATCTATCGGATAATCGGTTACATTACCGGTCACATTCACATCCTGATATAACCGCCATTGGGTCCCGCCGCCCGGATTGGGAAATTTTACTTCAAAAGGAGTCCGGTCACGGCCAAGGGCATCGCCTGTAGGGGCCAGTTCAGTGGTGTAGGTGCCGGTCCAACCAGCAGAGAGCACGTTATTGGAATCATCCAGAACAGCGCCCGCCAGGCCATTGATTTGAACCCACTGGCTGCCCGTGTTGACCAGCTTTCCAGTGAGGTAATACCAGCCGGAACCATTATCCACAAGCTGGATATTTTCCGATTGCAGAATGGTGGGGTTGGCATTACCAGTTTGTTGACCGGTAATGGTCACATTGTAGGATGCCGGTGTACCGTTAGTTGTTTCATACGTATAGTCGAACGGGGAGGAAATGTCTGGCGCAAGGGTATAGAGCATCGGATGGGTAATCGCGTTTGGCGTGCTGTTACCATTTTCATCCTTCAGCAAAGAATTTCCAGAGGCATCTTTGATTTCAATGGTCAGTTGAATCGAATTAAGAACTGTGTTGCTGTTATTGTCAACCTCGCCAACCACGTGATAGGTGCCTTTCATATCAACAAAGGCGTTGGAGCTGGCAATGACCAATTCACCAGGCGGGGTCACTGGTGTATTCAAGACGGGAGGTTGGGATGCAGGCGTCGTAACTGTTGTTTTCCCGCAGGCTGGCACAGAAAGCACAAGTACAATGACAACTGCAAACAGAGCAAGTTTAAGTTTCATCTTATTCTCCTATCTAGATAATATCCGGTTTAGAAATCAATTTTAGCACAGCTCAGAACCGGGAGGGACTACACCTGGAGGTATTTATTTTCCAAATATGTCTGCCATTCCGAGAAAACAGTCTGCACTGACCTTGTGACCACCATCGGATTCGCAAAATGTGATCTGCGCACCTGAACCCTCCAGCAGCGCTACGGACCTGCGCGCCTACTCCACCGGGATCATATAATCCTGTCTCCCATGAGCAATAAAAACGGATTTTCCTACTAGGGGACGCCTCCCAAATAGATCCTCTGCACCACGCGGCATGAAACCAGAGAGGGCTGCCAACGCCTGGATCCGCTCCGGATGGAGCAAAGCCAGCGTATAAGAAAGGGCCGCGCCCTGGCTGAATCCGATCAATTCCATTTGGTTCGCACTCACTCCCGCTGCATGAGACCAATCGTCTACAAAACCGATCAACGCCTCGGCAGACGGGCGTAAATCATCCAATCCTGGCAGACCCCAAATTCCCGGTTGAATCTCACGCCACGTATAGCCGCCTTCGGGAGCAACATAAGGCCCACGCGGCGCCAGGACTGCCACATGCGCTGGAAGTTTGTGCGCAAAAACCCACATGGAGTTTTCGTCACCAGTCCAGCCGTGGATCATTACCATTAGCCTGGATGGCGCACTTGTTGCCGGGAGGAAGCGAAATATCCAATCACGGATTTGATGGAGTTCGGCATCAATCACGGTTGGCACGTTTGGTAATCCAATCCAGGAGCAGTATGATCAATGCCACCAGTATCACTGGCGTCATTCCGGCAAGAAGACACAGAAAACCCATCAGCGCTGCACTGGAGCCATAAAACAAATAGATCAGCCCGTCGCCGACGATGAATAGTAATATCAGTGCCCCGGCAATCAGGCGGAGGTTGGTCTGCCGGACATATTCTCGCAGGTCGCGGGTCATGCCTTATTTCTCCTGCCAGGACGGGAAATATTTCCTGCGCAAACGGTTTGGCCAGGCGGTGGCACGCTTGAGCTCCGGAAGCATGGCATCCACGGCTTGCTCACCTAGGCGGATGACTTTATGCACATCCACGGTATCAAGCAGCCCGATGTCCCCCACATCCGGGCGGAGAATCACCTCGGGATTATCCTCGCGAAGGCGAAGCTCGGCCAGTTTCCGGCTGCCGATATCCACGGATTGCAGAAAGATGCTGAAAGCTTGCGCTATGCGTGTGCGGACGAGGCGCTCAACAATCGGAGCAGGGACTGGTACAGGTAGTTGGATTTGCGTGAAACCAACGCCGGTTTTGGACGGTGAATCTAGGATGACGGCTGCCACCGGCAGCCTCGGCGCCAGCAAACGGGCAACGGAAACTGGCACGGGGTCCAGCACTGCCCCATCTACCAATTGGTGTTTCTTGAACTCTTTAGGAGGGAAGATACCTGGTAGGGCAATTGTTGCCAGGACGGCATCCACCACGCGGCCTTCACTAAGAACGACCTCGCTGGCAGATTTAATATCCACGGCGGTCAGGGCACAAGGGATGCGTAGATCAGCAAAGGTGCGTTCACCGAACAGGTCCTCCAACACTTTGGCCGCGCCAGCCAGACCGAGCAAGCCGGGGCCTTCCTTAGCAGAGCGCCCGAAGAGTTTGGACTGGTCGACTTTAGTGAAGAGGGTTTCCATCTCGTCGGGCGAATACCCGGCGGCATACACAGCGCCGACGATGCCGCCCGCGCTGGTACCGGCCACGGCCCGCACCCGGTAGCCTTCCTGTTCCAATCGACGGAGCACGCCAATGTGGGAGTAACCGCGCGACCCGCCACCACCGAGGGCAAGTGCAATATCCATAGTCACCTTCTTTGATTCTTGATGTAGAATATTATACCCTTCCCAGGAGGCACCATGCCTGTACTCGAATCCAATGAAAGCTCCTCCCCCATCGTGACTCGTGCGGTCGCGGCTGGCTTGCGCGGCGAATTTTGCGACAACTATGAATTTCCCGGCTGGCAAAAAACGCTCTTGACCATGTTGGGAGCGCTGCCGCAGGGAGTGGCACGCTTCGCCATCAGCCATTTTGAATCCATCAGCGGCTTGCATCCAAAGGTAATGGATGGCTTTTCAGTTGATGAACTTGTCCGCCAGCGCCTGGACGACTATGCACAATTGCCAGGAACTTTCCCGGCCATCACGGCGGGGGTGACGCTGGGCGGAGCGACCGCGTACCTGTCGCTGGCGCTGGGAGCTCCCTTCCTGCCTCAGACATTTGTAACCACGCTCAAGCGCGGCTCACTGACAGGTGATGTGAACGAGTACCTGCAGCGTTCCCTGGATACCGCCCTGCGCATCGCTGACGAATATCCGGGCCTGATGACCATCCAGCACTACGACCCGGTCCACGACGGCTGGATGACGCGCTTCGTTAATCACCTGCGCTTTAAATTACTCGACCTGCCACCAGCTTACGCTGGATTTATCAAGTCCAGGCTTGAACCGGGCGGTGCGGTGGTCTATCTGGAAGGCGGAGCCTCCTGGCTTCGCTACAGGGTGGGCCCCCGCAGTGTATTCCAGGTGGGTGGCTGGGGTGGAATTTCAGCAGAAGAATTCCTGGAGGGCAGCGACCGCATTCGGGACTATGCCCGCAAGACAGGATTGAAGTACACTAATTGGAAATTAACGGACTATCCACTGGAGCGCGGCCCCGAATCCGAATGGGGTTCCGAGCCGGGTTTGGACATCGCGCTGGAGGCTTTCTGCAAAATTGAGGGCTATCGTTTCGTGCGCATCTCCCTGCCCCACCCGAACGATTTCTCCCGCCTGGCCTTTGCTGCGGCGCGGAGGCTGCTCGAAAAAGAAGACCGCCAACCGGCGGGTGTACTGGTGGAAATGTTCAGCCAGTTCGACGCCCACGCCGCCCGGCAGGCCGGTCTGCTGCCATTATGGTTGATCTTCAACACGTACGACAGCCTGGAATACCTGAAAGAAATGCAGGCGCAATTCCCGGCCGGGAAACCGGCCTTCTTCTCACCACTGGCCACCTTCTCCCTCCCCCCGGATAGAGTTCCTTTTGACGAATGGGCCGCCGCACTGGATAGATTCAAGTGGATCAACATCGGGACGCGCCCCAGTCACTACCCGGCGGACGCACGCGCGCTGGTAAAGTGGGCCGAGCCGTTGCGGAAATGGGTGGAAGAAAACCGGCAGCCAGTCACCGGGCGGCTGGAGGCGGAGGAGTTGCAGAGCTTGAGGTCAGGTGGTTGATTAATACAGGCCACATGGCAAATTGGAAGACATAACGGAGTGCCTTGTAGCTCGTCCTGGCTAAGAGCGCCCCGGCTTCCCACAATAATAAGGCAATCCCCCACCCCAGGCAGGGCTGCTGGTTTGTACGGATTCTCAGGGAGCGACTGAAGTCGCTACAACGGTTACAACAATCTTGGCTGCGTCTGCTCGTTGCACTTCACCCCTAAATGCTCATGCGCTGCCTTCGTCGCCATGCACCCCTGCGGGATGTGAAGAAGAACCACTATGCCAATCTTGCCGCAATTTCCGGTAAATCCTCGTACTGGTATGGCGGACGTTTTCGAATTTGCAGCACCCATATCCAGCCATCTAACTCGTTTACAGCATACAAAATCCGCCACTTGTCCAATCGCAAGCGGCGGATTTCAACATCTTTTGGTATATCCAATCCTTCAACATCCAGGACCCGGCTGCTGGCAGGACGAGGCTCAAAAGGAAGTGTGTTGATCAGCCGCTTGATCCGTTGGCGGATCTTGCCCGGCAACACTTCGCGCTCTGAGTGAACCCCCGGCTCGATCCAGAGTCGGAAATGCTTTGTCTGCTTTACCATTGTCCTTGAATATCCTGCCAGGCAAGGGCGCTAGATTTCTCCGGTCCTTTTCGCAGGCGGGCGATCTTCTCTCTGACGATTGCGCGATCTTCCACTTCCTCTAAATATTCCAGCAAGGTTTTCCAATCCCTAATACTCACCTGTACTGCTGACTCTTTACCGCTGGCATCCAGGACGAAACGAATATGTTTCAAGGCATCTAAAGTGACCATAATGCACCTCTTTCGCGCTTATTATAAACCGCTTTGTATAGTTGACAGACTATAACAACCTCGGCTGTGTCTGCTCGTTATACTCCACCCCCAGATGCTCATAGGCCGCCTTTGTGGCCACACGCCCCTGCGGGGTGCGGTCCAGGAAACCCAGTTGCAGCAGGTACGGCTCGACCACATCCATGATGGTCTCCGGCTCCTCGCTGATGGCAGCGGCAATCGTGTTCAGTCCCACCGGGCCGCCATTGTATTTTTGGATGACAGTCTTCAACACACGCCGGTCCAGGTCATCCAAGCCAAGCGGATCAACCTGCAGCAGGTCGAGGGCTTCCCTGGCTACTTCACGGGTCACCGTCCCATCCGCACGCACCTGGGCGAAGTCACGTACACGCCGCAGGAGACGCAGCGCCACACGCGGGGTGCCGCGTGCCCGGCGGGAGATCTCCTCTTCGCCACCCTCATCCATGTCAACATGCAACTTTCCAGTGGCACGCCGGACGATGGCCTGCATCGCCTTGATATCGTAGTAGTCCAGGCGATAGACCGCTCCGAAGCGCGCCCTCAGCGGTGCGGTCATCAGTGCCAGGCGGGTGGTCGCACCGACCACAGTGAAGCGCGGCAGTCTCAGGCGGATCGAACGCGCAGAAGGGCCCTTGCCGATGATGATGTCGAGGGCGTAATCTTCCATCGCCGGGTACAGGATTTCTTCGACGGCCTTGCCAAGGCGGTGAACTTCGTCAATGAACAGCACGTCGCCAGCGCGCAGATTGGTCAGGATGGCGGCCAAATCCCCCGCCCGTTCAATCGCCGGGCCGGAAGTGATCTTGATATTGACTTTCATCTCATTCGCCACCACGTGCGCCAGGGTGGTCTTGCCCAGGCCCGGAGGTCCGTAGAAAAGGACATGGTCAAGGGCTTCGCCCCGCTGACGGGCGGCGGCGATCAGGATGGCCAGATTTTCCTTCACCTGCTCCTGCCCTATCAGATCGGAGAGCGACTGCGGCCGCAGGGTGGTATCCAGCCGGTCGTCTGGTTTCGGTTCCGGGTCAAGCAGGCGGCCTTGCCGCGAGCGGTCGGTCGGGAGGTTCGGAGGGTCGGTCATGAGTGGATTATAACCAGAAAAAGGTGTTTCTTGTCGCTTGTGCAGAATGCATTTTTCCTGTATCCTTATCCCGAAGAAGACAGCAGATACCCTTTTTTTAATATCTATTATTTCCATTGGAGAGAACCGTGAGCAAATTCCTTGCTTTCCCGAAAGACTTCGTCTGGGGTTGCGCTTCGTCTTCCTACCAGGTGGAAGGCGCCTGGAACGAAGATGGCAAAGGCCCGTCCATCTGGGATACCTTTGTACACACGCCCGATCATGTCGTCAACGGCGAGACCGGCGACGAGGCCGTGGATCATTACCACCGCTTTAAAGAAGACGTGGCTTTGATGAAGGAACTGGGCCTGGATGCCTACCGTTTCTCGGTCGCCTGGACGCGCGTCCTTCCAGCTGGAACGGGAGCCATCAACCAGGCTGGTTTGGACTTCTACGACCGGTTGGTGGACGAATTGCTCAAGCACAAGATCGAGCCATACCTCTGCCTGTTCCACTATGACCTGCCACAGGCGCTTCAAGATAAAGGCGGCTGGCCAAACCGGGACACCGCCTACGCATTCGCTGAATACGCCCGCGTGGTAACCGAACGGTTGAGCGACCGCGTCAAAGTCTGGATGACACTCAACGAGCCCTGGGTGGCTGCCATGGCTGGATACTTTGCCGGGGTACATGCCCCGGGAATAAGAGAAGTTCCCGCAGCTTTCAAAGCCCTGCACCATCTCATGCTCTCGCATGGACTGGCTGCCGAAGCCATCCGTAGCTCAGCAAAACAACCTGTCAAGGTTGGCATCACCCTGAACCTGAATCCCATTCACCCGGCTTCGCAATCGAAGAGGGACCGCGATGCCGCCTCACGGATGGACGCTGTTCTCAACCGCGCCACGCTCGATCCGCTGCTGAAAGGCACCACTCCGATCCAGGAATTTGCCATCGGCAAAATGCTTTCAGGGTCGCTGATCAAGCCCGGTGATCTGGAAAAGATCCGCACTTTGGATTTGCTGGGCGTGAATTATTATACGCGCACCGTCGTCAAGTATGATCCGAAATTCCCGGTTGTTGCCACTGCACAGATCCACCCGGAAGGAAAAGAGTACTCCGGTATGTGGGAAATCTATCCTGAAGGCCTCTACGAGCTGCTGAGGCGCATCTGGAAGGATTATTTCTCCCCTCTTCCCGCGGGAGATGAATCGGCGGTGAGGGTGCCCGAAATCATGGTCACTGAGAATGGCATCCCGGTCCCGGATGGGCTGGACTTCGACGGCCGCGTGCGTGACGAACGCCGCATCCGTTACCTGCGCAATCATATCGCACAGGTTCATCGCGCCATGGACGAAGGTGTGCCTGTGAAAGGATATTTCCACTGGTCGTTGATGGATAACTTCGAATGGTCGCTGGGCTATGGTCAGCGCTTTGGGCTGGTTTACGTGGATTTCAGAACCCAGAAGCGAACAGTGAAAGATAGTGGTCGCTGGTTTGCAGACTTGATCCATGAGAAGGGCTTTGATTTCTAGCCACGAAATTCACGAATTTACACGAAAAAGATTCTGAAGACACAATGGCTGAAATACTTTTCAAAGAGTTGTCATTTACGGTTGTTGGAGCAGCGATGGAAGTGCACAAGGTTCTTGGGCCGGGATCCCTGGAGGCGGTTTATCAGGCAGCGCTGGCACATGAATTGAAGTTGCGGGACGCCAGTTTGTTCAACAGATACATCTGCCCGTAACATACAAAGGCGTTCTCGTCGGAGATTACATCGCTGATTTTGTCATTGATGGCAAGATCATCCTGGAGATCAAGTCTGTATCAAAACTCAACGCGAGTCACCAGGCCCAAGCCATGCACTACCTGGCTGCGACGGGTTATCGCCTGGTTATCTTGCTCAACTTTGGTCAAGGTTCTCTGGAACAGCGAAGAATCGTTAAGTAACTCAATTCAAATTCGTGATAATTCGTGATCATTCGTGGCAGAAAGGTATATACCATGAAACGACTTATTGTTCTCCTCACCACCCTAATCTTCCTCTTCACCATCACCACACCTGCCTCAGCCAATGATACCATCCGTGTCTTCTATGCAGGGCCTGACGGGGGCGTCCGCACGGCCCTAGAATTGGCGAAATTCCAATTGGTGGACGACCCGGCCCAGGCAGACGTCTTTGTACTTAACGGCAGCATCCCGGACCCGGTAGCAGTCGCAGCCCGTATACAGCTAGGTGCGGGGCTGGTATTAATCCTCGGCCCCGGGTTGTCTGCGGCAGACGTGGAGACCATCAGCAGCGTCCCGGTCGCGCTGACTGAAAAGACCGACGCCATCAGCCTGACTGAAATAAAAATTGACGATCCACTGGTCAAGCAAATCATTTGGAACGGCGCGCCTCAGGTCCGGGAACGCATGGAGGTTCTCACTCCACTCTCCTCCGTACAGCCACTGGTAAGTGCTTACGAAAGCGGCGACTGGATTTTGTGGGCCGGGAACCAGCCAAAAATTTATTTCTTCAACGCCTTCCTTACTAATTATGTTGATCCCCAAACTCAGAAAACAGCCATTTACAATCCCCAGATCCAGGAATGGGCGTATTTCAATTACCTGATCTATCACCTCGTTGAACGCGCTGCCGGGCAGACACCGCTATCGTTTGCCGATTACCCTGGTTCGCCTGTCCCACATGCCGCCGAGCGGAACATCCTGCTGGCTGTCATGGGGCTGATGATCGTCACCACCTTCGGGGTTTTCTTCCTGGTACGGCGTTACAGCCTGAAACATCCTGAGGAGTTGGATAAAATCGTCTCGGACCGCAATAAGTTCGAGGTGCGTGAAGCGAAGACGGAGTGGGAAGAGGTTGGTTTTCACCGTCCGCTGGGCGGGTTCCTGGTCGCCTTGAGCATTGGTCTTGTCCTTTTCATTCCTCTCATCATTTACCAGAACCTGATCCTGCCATCCTTCATCCTTCCCTCGGCGCAGGCGCTGGGCATCTGGGGCCGCGTAACGCAGTTCTTCAACCTGGCCTGGACCTTCTTTGACATGGGGACAAGCATCGCCTTCATCAAGTATCTCTCGGAGCACCGCGTCCACGACCCGAAGAAGGGCATCCAGTACGGACAGGTTTTTGTCTGGTGGCAGGCTCTCTCGGGAGCGGTGCAGGTGGCGTTGGTGATCGCACTGGCAAGCACGCTCGCACCGGGTTCAGCATACGCACTGTATGCCTGGAGCGTGATCATCCATTCGTTCATCCAAATCCCCGGCTTTTACCAGGTGATGCGCCACGCTCTGACCGGCTTCCAGCGGCTCGATTACAGCCGCCTGCTGGATATCGGGCTGAACGTGCTCCTGCCGATGATCGTCCAGCCGGTCTTTGTGACCATCATGTTCGCCTGGGGGCGCGCCCACCCGGTCTTCGGCGGGGCAATGGGTGGGCTGCTCGGCATGGGCATGGCCGCATACGCTGCAGAATTGCTGACCTTTCTGCTCGGCATGTGGCTCTATCGCCGGGTGGGTTACAACGCGCGCATCCTGTTCCTGGCTCATTTTGACTGGGACGTGGTCAAGACCAGTTTCAAGTTTGGCGTCTTTGAAATGCTCGGCTCGGCGGCCTGGTCCTTCGGGCAGGCAATGGAAATTGCCATCACGCAAGCACGCCTGATCAATTATGCCGAGATCTGGGGGAACTGGGGGATGGCTCAGAACTTCATCTTCGCTTTCAACGTTACGCAAACCCTCAATGACGGGGTCATGCCAGCCATTTCGGAAGCCATTTCCAACGGGAAGCGAGTCTTGTCCCAATATTACAGCGTGATGGCTTACAAGTACAATGGCCTGACCAGCGCCTTCATCGGCGCCGTACTGCTGGCAGTTGCGCCAAAATTCATCCTTGGCTCGACAGGGATTGAATTCCAGCGGGCGGCCGGTTACGTGATTCCCCTGACCATCTGGGGCGCGGTCCAGTTCCCATCCTGGGTGGGAGATAACGTGCAACTGGGCGCGAACAAACCCTGGCTTAAATCCATCCTGGTTTTCTCGGAGCAGATCATCCGCGTGGTGCTGGCCTGGATGCTGCTGGCGCGTTTCCAGGTGACAGGGTTGATCATTGCTTATTTTGTGGGTTTATTCTCCAAGGGCTTCGCTGCGTACATCATCAACCATAAAGTATGCTTCCCCCAGCGGTTCTATATCTGGCAATCCCTGGTCGCGCCCCTGCTGGCTGGCGCGGCGCATTACGGCATCCTGTATTTCATCAACAGTTTCATCTGGAAAGGCGACCAGATTACCAGTGTGTTGATCTTCTTCATCGGCATCCTGCCAAGCTTCCCCCTTTATATGTTCCTGTACGGGCTGTTCGGCGGCTGGGACAAGGAAACCCTCGCCGAACTAAATGAGGCGGTCACGTTGACTGGCAGTGTCCGTTGGCTGACGCGCTGGGGCATGTTCGAACCCACCGCCCTGGGAGCACGCCTGAGCCCGCTGAATAACCGCTTCCCGATTACCAACCGCCCCGAAGCAATGAGGGAAGCCAGGCTGCTCACACAGGAAAAAGTTAAGTTATAGCCCTCTCCCATCCCTGTCCCTTCCCCCTCCCAAAAAGATGGGAGAGGGAAGGGGGGAATATAGCAAAATTGAAAAACGAGCTTAGAATTCGAACTTCAGCAGGCATACAGCAACGTGCCAAAGAATTACGGCAAGAAATGACACGAGCCGGGCAATTGCTGTGGGACCGTCTGCGTAAACGTCAACTCTCTGGTTTGAAATTCCGGCGCCAGCATCCGCCTGGGCCATTCATCACCGATTTCTAATGTGCGAAGACAAGGTTGGTGGTGGAAATAGAAGGCGATATTCACGATTTACAGAAAGAGCAGGATGAGCAATGAACCCATCAATTCGAGGAATTTGGCCACCGGGTGATTCGATTTCGAAACAAGGAAGTTGAAACTAATACCGGCATGGTCCTTAAGAAAATTCTTGTAGCCTGCACACCCCCTTCTCCCGGAATTGGGAGAAGGGCCGGGGATGAGGGCAGCCAGGG
>Ga0315288_10006208_pt1 | contig 15150 bp, 7 predicted proteins | sample YL17G11_20_MG_FD_203454 | JGI IMG/M metagenome (GOLD analysis project Ga0315288, IMG submission 203454) | Sediment microbial communities from Yellowstone Lake, YNP, Wyoming, USA - YL17G11_20 | ecosystem: Environmental > Aquatic > Freshwater > Lake > Sediment | place: USA: Wyoming | collected... | reverse complement strand
GATAACGGATACTGCGCCACGGTGCTTGCGTGTAGACCTGACAGTGATCTGAACATCCTGGCCCAGGGCCACGAGAAAGTTCATCAAGCGTTCAACGGAGAAGGCCCCAGATTGGCCGCGCATGAGGCTCGAGACGTGCGGCTGCTTGATACCTAGAACTTCGCCGGCCTGGGCCTGGGTGAGCCCGCGTTGTTTGATGAGGCGATAAATCTGTAGGGTGAGGCGGGCTTTGAGCTCCTCGCGCTCGGGATTGGCAAAGCCGAGGTCGGCAAAGATGTTGCCGCTGCCTTCCTTGACCCGGATCTTGGCGTTCCGTTTCATTTTAGTTGTGCCTTTCTCTGTAATCCTGTTCAGCGGCCGCAAGCCGCTGTTTTATCAAGTCGATTTCCTTTTTGGGTGTCGAGATGCCCCTCTTTGACTTCTTCTGGAAAGCATGAAGCACGTAGATCGCGTCCTCGAAGCGCACCGTGTAGACAGCACGGTATGTGTCGCCCGCGTAGGGCGCTACGATTTCGAGGACCGACCGGCCCCCGAAACCTTGCAGAGCCTTTACGCTCGGGTATTCTTCACCCCATTGAGCGGCATAAAGGGCCTGCCCAATATCACGTCGCACGGGGGCTGGAAAGGCCCTGAGATCCCTTCGGGACGATCCTACCCACCGGACAAGCTTCAACTCGCTTTCCATTTATACCATTATACGTTTATGTGTATGTCCTGTCAACCAGTATTGATGACCGCGCCATATTTTGTCGGGCGAGGGGCTTATGAACCAACGTTCCCACCTTCCTGCACAGCCCCTCATAGTTAACCACGGGAAAAGTTGCTTTTGAACCAACGTCCCGGTCTCCCACAGGATGATTTAAAAAAGATGAAATCTATGTCTAGACAATTTTGGCCTCATTAGTAAGTTGTTTTAGAACCTCCGTCCCCTTTGACAGACGGCATTCAAGAACCAGTCATTTGATTTCGACAAGAGGGAGTTGACGGATCGACGGCAGCACGGAGGAGTGGGGCATCCGTAACACAAAGGGATTTAACTTTTCGCGGATGATAAAAAAGAACTGAAAGGAAGTGCAAAAAGGAAATGAATGCTCCCGTATCATTCACGCAGGCATTCAAAAACATCCTTGAGAATCCCATCTTCTTCTATAAACCCGTAAATAAACCATATCAGCCATTCATCAATTAGCGAAAGCGCGTCTTCTCCAAGGCGATATTGGGTTATTTCATAAGTTTTATAATGATTCCCAATCGGTTGGATATGATCAAACCTTAAAATTGATTCACCTGCTCCAGGAAGAGGTAATTTTTCCCAGAAAAACTGAGGATATTCGCATTTCTTTATGCATTCAACGAAAGCATCTGTAAAACCAGACCTATTTCCCGTACCCTCGTCACGGCCATAAAATGGCGAAACCAACAGGGTAGGGGCCGTCTGCCATTTCGGCTTCCCGCGGATTAATTTATGATCCACTTCAGGTCCGCTTTCGGCAATAACCAAAAGAGGCCTCTTTTTTGCCCTATAAACAAGCTGGGCTTCCCCCGAATAAGCGGGAAGCGCAGCAACGGGGAGAGCGGGTCTTGGCGGAGGATTCCCTACGGAAAATGGTGAGAATTGAACGTGTGCTCTGTCATGGCAGGTTGGATCGGCTCTTCCTATTACAGTGACCCTCGTTGGGATTTGATCTACATGCGGGACATAACCCAAAAGTAAGCATCCCCTTCGGAGGGCCTGAGTTTCATTATTAACCCACCACGAATTGGGTCCAATTAGGGTTTGAACGGAATCTTTAGGGTACGTCGGGATCAAACCTCGATCGGGATTTCCAAATATCTGGTGTAAAGTGTGCCTCGCCCTCGAGGTCTCGTGTTTCCGGCCCTGCTAGGCTGTCTAGCCACCTACATCCTTCGAAAAAGGTTTCATCATAGCGAGGAGGGCGAACCGATATTTTTCCTTTGGACCTTTTTCGTCTAAGCGCAAGCTTCTCTTGTATTTTACGTTGGGTTTCTTTAAACTTCGCCTCTTTTTGCTTTTCTTGTTTTTTGCTCAATTCCTTAACTTCTTTCTTTGGTTCGATGAAAGAATCCTCTTCCACAGGGGAGAAGTCGAGGGACTCACCAGGGGCGGCAGTCAGAATTGGCTTGGTAAGGTAAACGTAGTTCAGGAGGCTATATGTATCGGAGCCAAACTTTCGAACAGCCCATTGTACAGCAGAGGTGATTGTGATAGGAAGGTCGCTAGCAATAGCCTCACGGAGAGAGTCATCTTGTACAGACCAACGGGTAAAATCTTTATCATCATGCTGGGACGGAATGGATTTTTTTTCTGCTCGTATCGCGGTGCATGCTGGTTCTACTCTGTTAAGGACATCCAAAGACCATGGCCCAAAATGGTGGAATCGCCAATTTATTCCCGTGAAAGTCTTTCCCTTGTTCCTTTCCGTATAGGCGAGATCAGCCAAATAAACGTACTTGATAAGGTGAATTGGGCCAAGTTCTCGGTCACAAAAATCTTGGTCCCCTGCAACAGCCAGGGCATACTGAATGATTCTGTCTACCTTACTTATGTCCATAAATTTAGAATAGCCCAGTTTTCTGCAGAAAGGTATGACTTTTAACTGTTTCGGGCGTGGGGGGTAAAACCTTGAGCAATTTAGCGCAGATTGCAGAAAAGGTCAATGGGCCAATCCAAGAATGGACCCTCCGTTTACTTTTTACGTTTTGTCTGACTGCACTTTTATTAATTTATTCAGAACCAACGCCCCATTGAGTCGCTCCTAAGCCCCATTTGGCTCCAATATTTATCAAAAAGCACATAGGAATCAGGGAGTTTATTTGGCCCGCCCGGTGCCCCATCGCAATTCCAAGGGGGTGATCTTAAGTGAAAAAAGCGAATGTCCCCTCGCCTACTTCATGAAGACGTGACCGTGAGGTCACCGAGCGTCGCCGGTGCCTTTGAATCGAAGTCGGTCTGGTCGATTCGTATGTAACGCCACCTGATTCCGGTTTCCTCGGTGATCCGCTCGCACCACTCCCGCATCGCTTCGTCCTTTGCGGTCGTGCCCTCCCAGACTCGGCCTTTCGTCTCGATGATCCAGTTCACCTCACCAGCTCCGGTCTTTTGCACGACCACCCAGTCCGGGTGATAGAAGCCGATCGCGCCGCTGGGCTTGAGGTAGTCCACTCGGAACTGGGTGCCGGATTCGCCCTGCTCAGTGGTCCCAAGCGCGGCGAAGCGCAATACGTCGGATGTCTTGTCGAGGAACTCGGCGAACCGGCGTTCGAAGTCGTTGTAGGTGGCGACGTAGTTGAAGACGGTCCGCTTGGCCACGAGCGGCGGAAGATTGCGGCGCCAACTGAAGGGCTTGGTCTCCGAAAGTTTGAAGTCGGCCCGTTCGAACTCGAGGGCGCGCCGATCGATGGTCAACTCGGCAATCTTGCGGGCCAGGTACTTGGCAATCCCCTCCTGGATCTCGATCCGCGAGAGGTGAGACCGGATAGCCTCGCTCTCCAGGTCGACCTCTCGACCGAAGCAGCGCGTGGCGACGTAGGTCCTGATAGATGGATACAGCTCCGCGAAGCGATTCGGGAGCTTTGCCCGGTCGATCACCTTGTTGGTGATGGAGGCAAGCAGATTCTGGGAGGTGGTCATCTCTCCCGCGCCGATCTCGGCCTGGTGGACCTCGGTCTCCGTTGTGGCGAATTCGAGCCTGAGCTTCACCCGGTAGACATCCGCAAGTTCCTCTTGTTCGAAGATTGGGGCCAGGGCTGCGACGTCGAGATCCGAGAGCTTACGGATGTCATGGACGAGCCGCGGCTTGGTAATTGGGATCGTGATGTCGTGGGCAATGCGCTCCTGCACGGGCTCGATGATGACCGGCTTGGGCGGGTCGGTCTTGGTTGTCGTGACGCCCACGCCTTCGGCTTCGAGCTGGGTACGTAGGACATTCAGCAGGTTACGGGTGCCGAGCACCTCCAGCGTCTGCGTACGATCCGGACTTACCTGCGTCATCAGACGCAGACCGCGGCCGATGACCTGCTCGGGCAGGATCTCGGCCTTCGCGGTGAACGGGCGCAGACCGAGCACCACGGTCACGTTGCGTACATCCCAGCCCTCGCGCAGCATCATGACGCTAACGATGGCCTTGATTTTATTCGTGTCGATATCGCGGGCCGCCTCGCGGGCCGTATCCAAGTCCTTCTCGGTGACCTCCCCCGCAGCATCGGTGTGGATGACGAGCACCTCGGACTCCTTGAAGCCGAACTCTCTGGTCTTCCAGAGGTACTCTCCCAACGCGTCGGCGTAGATGTTCTTCTCCGCCATGATGAAGAGAACGGGCTTCGTGTCGAGCTTTTTGTAGACGCTCCAGTGGTCCTTCCAACGCTGGACAGCAGCGCGCAGCCAGTAGCCGTACTTCTCGGCCACGTTGTCCTTGGTGATGTTCTCGGGGTCTTGCTTCGGGTGCTTTGGGTCGTCCTCCTTGGTAACGATCAGCGGCGCCTTGACGATGCGGTCCTCCACCGCCTGGGCGAGCGGGTAGTCGCAGACTGTCCACGGGAAGTACATCCCGTTCTGGTCTTTCGGCGTCGCTGAGAAGTCGAGCCACAGGCCAAGGCCTTTGGGCATCGCCCGGTGGATCGCGAGCAGCGACTGGCTCCACTTAAGGTATTCGTCGTGGACGTGGTGAGCCTCGTCGTTCAGGACCACGAGGTCCTTGAGCGACTTGATCCGCTCCAGCATTGAACGCTGGCCGGTCGCCAGGTCCTTGACCGGCTTCTTGCCGAGGAGCGCGTCCACCGCGTTCTGCGGAGTCCACTCTTGGTCGCGCCATTCGTAGAGATGGTGGATGTTGGTGAGGAAGAGGTTGCCGGAGGCGTCCGGCGCGGTAGCTTCGCCGCGCAGGATAACCTTCGGCTCGAATGGCCGCCACTCCGGAGGTACGAGCGGCAAGTGCCTGAAGATGTTGTTACTGGCGAAATCCTTCTCCAGCCGTTGATATACGATGACGTTCGGCGCGATGATCAGAAAGTTGGTGGAAAGCTCCGACCCGGGCACGCGCTTCTTGTGGAAGTGGGACCAGACCACCGCCATCGCCATGACCCAGGTCTTGCCCGAGCCAGTGGCCATCTTGAAGGCGAAGCGGCGCAAGTCCTCCGGCGGAAGGTCCTGCACGCCCTCACCGTCCAGCTCCGGCACATAGCGGCGGATCTGCCGCCTCCCGTCCATAGTGGTCTGGAAGACGATGTTATCTGAGAACAGGTCCTTCTTAAAAACCTCGGCGTGGGACACGATCAGGTCCTTCGCGTCGCGCTGCCCGTAGATCTCAACGAGCCAGACAATCGTCTCGATGGCCTCGCGCTGGCAAAACCAGTACCGGAAGGGCACGGAGAAGTCCGCCACCTCGTGGTCTTCCTCGAACCAATATTCAAACAGCCGCCGGGTCACGTCCGACGCGCCGGGGTAGCCCTGCTCCCGCCATGCGTCCACCGCCGCGCGGATTTTAGGCACCAGCAGCAGGCGGCTCGGACGGCGGCCGGAGGTGTCCTCCCGCCAGCCGGTTGGGGCCGCGTCGTCCTTCACCAGGAACGAGGTGGGCTTCTCCCACGGCCGGCGGCCGGGTATCTCGGGCAGGTCCTTGTCGTAGGCGATGACTGCTCTGGCCATGGCTATTTCACCTCCGCGGCGAATGCTTGGGAAGTGTCGTTGCCGAAGATGTCGATCACCTTGACCAGGATCCGGTACTTGCCTGGCTTCTCGTAGATATGGGGGTCGGAGGATAGCGGAAGTTTTCGTTCCTTGCGGGTGCGGTAGGCCACCCAACCCTGCATGAAAGTATCGTTCTGGAAGTCCCAGTCCACCGCCCAGTAATCGATGTAGTCCGACCATTTCTTGACCTTGCTGCGCACCTCCTCGGGGATCAGCTCGGTGTTGGGGATGACGAAGTCCTTGAGTGCCACCTGCGCGGTGAGCTTCTTGGGCTGCTTGATCTCGGCTTCCAGGTAGGCTAGCTCGAAGAAGCGTACGTCGCCCTTGGCGGCGGCCTGCTGCTCCATGACTTCGCGCGGAATCTGAAGGAGCAGGAGCTTCACGCCTTTCTTCTTTGAAGCCTCGACCATCAAGTCGTAGAGCCCCATCTCCCACTCCCAGCCGAGGACGTGCAGCTCGCTCTGTTTGAGCTTGGCGCACTCGTCCACCGCCGCGTCGATCTCGGAAATCGTCACGGGTGCATCCACCGCGCCGATGTGCACCAGCGCCTTGCCCTTCTTGCCATGGAGGTGCGCCATGCCCGCCACCGGCTGGGCGCCGTACAGCTTGAGGATGAAGGCGAGGTACTCGTAGAGCGCCTGCTCCGAGAGAGGCTTGTCCTTCGCGTCCCCAAAGGTCACGCCCTGCCAGTACTGGCGCTCGTACTTGCCGAGGTTCAGCACCTCGAAGGGCTTGCAGTTCTCGATGTTCAGTAGCTGCTTCCTCGTCGTATGTATCGCGTACCGACTTAGGTCGCACCCGATCCAACGGCGTCCAAGAGACTCCGCAGCAGTGCACGTCGTTCCAGAGCCTGTAAAAACGTCCGCGACCAGCCCCCCATTCGGACAAGCGGCCCGCACGATTTGCTGTAGCAACCGTTGGGGCTTCTGCGTTGGGTACTCGCTCCCGCCCTTCATTCGCCCAGCGTTCTGCCAGATGTCTTGCAATACGATGCCGAGGTTTTCGTCAAGGTACTTCTTCCAGCATCGCGTGCTCCCCTTCTCTGGATCTCGCAGAAACAATTCCCCCCTCTTGAGCGCAGCCTCCATCTCGTCACAATCGTAGATCCACTCGCGGTTGGCCGACGGCGTCACACCACGCCACTTGAATCGCTTCCCGACGCCCTTCCATGTTGCGTTCTCGAGTTTGAATCGCCGCCCATTCTTCGACTCGTTACCCTTCCAGTTGACCACGCAACCGTCTTGTAACTCCAGCAGCGAGTACTCCTTCTCACCTGAATCCGAAAGCTCGTCACGCACCGCGTTGTAGTCGTAGTACTGTCGCTCGCCGCGCTTGAACCAGTAAATGGTGTCATGAACGTTTCCGAACCTTGAACGAGCGTCGTTGTGTGGATCAGTTCTTTGCCAAACAACCTCGTTTAGGAATCCCGCAGTACCAAACACCTCTTCAAGAATCATCCGAACGTAGTGGGAGACATCGGGGCCAATATGCACGAAGATACTGCCAGTATCGGCAAGTAGGTCCCGTGTGAGGATAAGTCGGTCGTAGATCATTTGTAGGTACGAAGAGTGATCACGTCCCCAAGTGTCTCGCCACGCCTTGTCCTCAATGATGCTTGCCGACTTCTCGATCGTGTGCTCCGCCAGTTGGACCTTAATTGAAAAATCCTCTTTTTTCAGGAACGGTGGATCGATGTAGATGAGGTCGATCTTCCCCGCAAACTTCTCAAGCAGCGACCCCATCACCAGCAGGTTGTCGCCCCAGATGAGCTTGTTCCGCCAGCCCGCCTCGAAGGTGTCTCCCTCCTTGCCCTCGTAGACGTCAAAGAGTGTGCCCTGCACCCCGTCCTTCTTCGCCTCGCGCGTGGCGCGGCTCTCGTTGACGGTCTCGATGACCTGGAAGGGCAGGCTCACCCGCGGCACTTCCTTGCGCGTGCCATCCTCGTTGTACTTACCGGGCCAGATGAGTTCGGTCTTGGTGATCTCGATCTTTGCCATTGGTTCTTATCCTTCTTTCTGTGTATCGTCCTGCTCGCCGGTAGCACTCCAGCCATCGTCGAACATGAAGTGATTGGCCTTTAACGCGGGGCTCTGAATCCGATGAATTCGGAAATTGTCGGCCTCCGCACGCTCGACGACATACAGCCAGAATGCGTCTCCAAGTCTGGTAGCCTTCTCGAACTGCAGCCGCGATAGAACCGCGTAAGCGTGATTCCATTGCCCGGAAAACGATTTGACCTCGATATATCGTACCACCTTCCCCGACGCGTCACGCGATTCAATGTCGTAGCCGGGGTTATTGTGGGGCATCTCCTTCGGAGTCCTCCCGCATTTGGTCTCGTATTCGAGCACGCGGCGCACGCCTGCTTCGTCGACCAGGGCGCGGCCTTGGGTTTCTCCACCATCGTCGCCGCCGGGAGGCAGGATATCCGATGTACCGGGAGCCGGGAGGTAACTCCTAAGCACCGGGCGAGCTTTCTTCTTTTCCGGTCCAACCGTCGTGCCCGTACCGCTTCGTCCATCGCCCGGCTGTGGCTCTGTGCCGAGACCCGCTGGGGGCGGGGTCGGGGCCGGCGCGCCGGCGCCGAGAAGCGATTTTATTGCTTCTTCCGGTGTCATTGGCAGTGGCTCAACCGGTGATACAGTCCCAAGTGTGGTGATGGATCCCCCTAATTCGGGCGGCTTTGTGATGCTGGTGTCCAGTCTTGCAAAGCCCAGCTCATCTAAGGTGGCGGCGGCCGATTCCGCCGATTCAGCGGCCAGGACCTCCTTGAGGCCAGCGGCGATCCGCCCGGGATCCTCGTCCGGAAACAAGGCGATAGCGAGCTCCCTTGCAAGTGCCGACCAGGACACCTTCCCGTTTCGTCGTATGAAGAGGAGGCGTTCGGCTTCGCGCTGGTAAAGCGCCGGAACTGTTTCCGGGATACTCTCCAGTTCCTGGTTGAAGGCGCTCAGGTGATAGCGGATCAGCAGCGACGAGGCGGCCTCGCACTGAAGTTTCTCCAGGCGCCGAAGCGCCGTTACCGTCTCGTGGCCAGGAATCTGCGATTCCAGCACGCGGCCGAACTGGTTTTTGCGCTCCCGGATTCGTGCGGCCATCGCGAAATCCTCGGTCGGACCGGCGCACTCCAAAAGCTGAACCTCTACTGCAGAGCCAAGCGACCGGACCCCTGCAGCAGCCATCGCCGTGCCGACCCCAATTGGGCGGGGGATGACGTTGCCCTTCAGGAACTCTCCAAACTTAGCGGCAAGCCCCGCTCTGTTCTCGAAGAACATCCATTCAGGCGGATTTAGGACCCGGTCTGAATTCGGGACACACTTCACCTTGCGTAGCAAAGCAACCTTCCCCATGAGTGCGTCGTCATCGTCAAGCGTATTTTCCAGCGATCGCCAGCACGCCATCAACACAGCGTGAGCTTCCTCGTCAAGGGGGCGATTCATACGGCCGAAATCTTCGGCTATTTCGCTCAGCACCTTGAAAGCGTCTTCATGGTCCGGTGTATCGCGGACATCAATCCTCTGCAGAAGCTTGTTGTACGGCCGTAATTCCTCGCTCAGGCGCCGCCGGAAGCGCCCGAACGGATGATCGCCCCAGAAGACTTGGCTCGGCGCCAAGTAGCTATCGCCAAGGAGGAGGCACTTCTTGTCCTTCAGCAGATTCAGTGCGGGATCCTCCGCCTTGTCGTTCAAGAACCTATATACCTCTGGATGGACTGAGATGGCTTTGTCGCAACAGTACAGAAGGTGCTGGATGACCAGGCTGACTGTTGGTTCAAACCTTATCATTAGGCCTTCTTTGAGAAATCGGTTGACTTGCTCGCTGGCCCCTCGCATGTCCAGGAATAGCGCCTGGGTATGAAATATGTGTGAACGGTTTGAAGCGAAGAGTTCGCCCGGGCGATACCAGCGATCAGCTTTGCCTTGTGCAGGGAGCCAAGCTTTGTCGCGTAGAGCATCAAGCTCAGCGGGAAGTTCTCCTTCCACGATTTTGCCCAGATGCTCGACAATCTTCACGATCACTAGCGCGACATCGGGCGAGTAAATACGGTTTGCTAGTACCTTAACTCGGACCAGCAGATCGTCGAGTCGCGGCTCATGGGCGACACCCAGCCACTCATAGAGGTCACGAAACGCCGCGTCGCGATTGCTTGGAAGCACTGCAAAGTGAACAGACTCCCCAAGGCAGTCGCGAACCGTGTTGCCGTCGAAGTAACAGCTCTCGGCTGGTTGGAACTCGCCGTCCGCACACGCGATTAGTGCCGCCGCTGCGAGAGCGTCGTGAACCTCCTGATCGTCCTTGATCTCTCCTAATCGGCTGGCAAGTAGGGCAATCACGGCACGGCGCTTCTCAGTGGCGATGTCAGAATCTTCCAAAGCCTTGGGCAAACGGCATGCATAGGTTTTGAAGTCAAGAATCGCCATTCCCAAGTCTGCCAGAAACTCCCGGCGCCCTCCGATCGCAGGTAAATCGACGAGTTCAGCCAGACCCAGATAATCATCGAAGTTGCCCGGCAGAGCCAACTCACTCAGCCTCCGCAGTTTGCCTGAGCTCGGGAATATCGAAAGTCTGGCGAAATCCTGCTTCGTTACCTGGCTGTCAAGAATTTCCTGTCGGCGGTTTTCAAACCAGGCAAAGAGGTTGCTTAAAAGCAGCCTCCCTTCTTTCCAAGCTGACGCCAAGGGGTCACCACCAATGTTTCCCAGAAATTGGATGGCCGCCTTTGCATCGAACCGTCGGCAGAGATGGGCAAGGGGTTCGAACTCCGGGTCATCCTCAGCGAACGGTAATTCGGCACCGAGTGACTGAAACAATGATACCGTCGATTTATCGGCAATGAATAGCTGCCCACAGGGCCAAAGCGCGCCGTCTCGTCCCGGCGCCAGTGCGATTTCCTTCAACCGCTGCTCGTCATCCGCCTTTACCTTGGGGGTCCGTTGCTGCCGTTCAAGCAAGAGGGAAATATACCACCACAAGGTTTCGCAGTCGGTCCTGTCGGTAAGGAAGGATGGTAGTGCAGCCGGCTCCGTACGCTTCGTTAGGCCGTGGGCGGCAAGAGTGTTGCACAATCGGCCGATGTCGAGAAGCGGGACACCGACCGCCTCGCTACGTAGCAAGGGCTGATAGGGACGCAGATCCTCATGGACCACACTCATACCCATTGATTCCAAGATTGGAATAGCTGCCGCCTCCTCCTTCTGAAGCAGCAGCACTGACTCGGTGGAACTGGTCCACGTACTGGTGGTGGTGTAAATAACCTTCGCCGCCTTCAGCCGGGGCTCCACCACTCTCCAAAACTCAGCAAGAGTCGGTTCACCGCGCTCCGTTTCGGCGACCTGCTTCAGGGCAGACAAGAAACTCCAGAAGCGTGTCGCGCCTAACAAAGTGGGTAATCGCCCCAGAGACTCTTCCACTGCAATCGCGGCGGCAGCCAGGGCCTCGCGATTCCAGGCAGACTGGTAGTCTTCTGCAAGGATCACTCGTTTGCGATCGCTCGTCGGGAAGAAGTCTGCGTTGATATAGAACGGCAGCCCGGTATCTTGCTGTGTCGGCAGGTAGGCGCACAACAGCCCGGTGGGGTGATCAACGGCTGGAATCGCAAGCTTGACTGTTGCTGATCTCTTCTCTTCGATGCGGCCGGAGTGTTTTGCCCGAAGACTGCGGGCAACCTCGGAGAAATCACCTTTGATAAGGTGCCAGATGCGATCATTATTGGGATCACCGTCGCTGAGAATCAGGCTATCGCTATCGTCTTCTCTTTGAAAGGCGTGTCGTCGATTTCCGTTCCATTTTACTTCGATCGAGCGTAGCCTCTTGAGGAAGAGCATGGCGATCGGCAGAGAGCGCTCCAGCTCGTTGAGAATCCGCCGCGGTGCGTCGGGCGACACGGGCTCAGCCTGAAGCCCCTGCCGAAGCTTAGACTGCGGGTCGCGCGCCCAGGGGAGAATGAACCGCGTGCCCGGAAGATCGGGAGATGTGCACTTCACACATCCCGGGCAAATCTCGATCCGCTGGTGTTCGGGCCTGTCTTCATGAAGAATCCAATGCCGCCCCGCCGATATAAGCTCGGGGACATCCGTGATCTGGTACACGGCTATAAAACCGATTCCGAAGGCACCTGTCGTACCAGCTTCTCCGCGCTTGTCACCAGAGGCGATATGACGAAAGCGGTGGAAGTCACAACGATGCTCTCGTGCCGGGTCCGTCTTCCAAGGGCACTCGCCTTCCTCAATCCGTTGGCAATCACTGAAGATGCCATCGTTGTCCACAACCAGCAAATCGTCAGAAACACTGAAGGTCATTGATCTCGCTTTGGGAACATCGTCCGCGTTCTGAATAAGCTCGTACGCAAGAGTTGAGAAGCCCTGCAGATCGCGAAGTTTGGCACCGAGATCGCCCAGATGGTCAATACCACGAGAAAGATATTGCGGCCCTTTCATTGTAGTATCCCCTCCGCCACGCAGAGGCCACGCAGGTCGCATTCCTTGCAAACCTTCTGTTCCGGCACCTGCGGTATCCGGAAATCCCTGGCTTGAATCTTAGCGACGACGACGTCGAAGCGCTGACCAGCACCGTCAACTTTCTCGGCCGCATAGGGCATCTCCATGAGCGCGTCCGCCTTCTGCGCCTCGGCGGTCCAGTAGAGTAGCAGGCGCTCAGGACGCTTGCCGTGGCGGCGCTCCAGGATGTGCGCGTAGGTGCAGAGCTGGTCCTCGTAGGTCGCGAGCAGTAGCGGGTCGGTGCTCCGCTCTGAGGTCTTGAAGTCGAGCAGTTCTAGCTTGCCGTCACTGCCGAGCAGCAGATCGACCTTCCCCACGAGGATGTAGCCGTCCTTCTCAATCGAGACGTCCACCTCTGTCTGAATGACTCGGCGCATCTCTTCCTGATTCTGATGGAAGTAGTTCATAACCTGGCGGAAGGCCGAATCGCGGGCGGCGTCGCCGATGGGCCGAACGTCACTTAGGCAAAGGAAGCGGAAGGTCCGCTCGAACACATCGCGGATGCGTCCCTCTTCCAGCGTGTCGAGTTTGTCGTCGAGCGCAATGCGGTGGATCTCCTCGATGGTTTGGTGTACGAGCAGGCCGAAAAAAATCACGGCCGAGCGGGATGGCGTGAAGTCGTACTCGCGGAAGAACTGGTACTGACGCGGGCAGGTCTCGTAAACCTTGAGGTCGCCGGAGAAGCTGTATGCACGCTTGACGGGCATCCGCTCGCGCAGGTTGAAGCGTTGGGCCGCCAGAAGTTCTTGCTGCACGTAGGGCCACTGGGGCAGGCCCTGCCAGATTGGCGCGAAGTAGTCTTTTGGAGTCTCGTGCGCAGTGAGGACCAGCAATTTCTGTGGACGCGAAAACGCGACGTAGTGGAGCCGCATGCGGTCGAAGAGGGTGATCCGGTCCTCAGGCTCGAAGGGTGCCCGGTGGTAGAAAGGCCCAAGGTCGCGATCGATCTGCTTGGGGCTGGAAAGCTGTGTGCTGAGGCTACCGACCACGACCACGGGGAACTCCAGGCCCTTGGCCTGGTGGATCGTCATGACCTGCACGTGGTCCTTGGGGAAGGGCTGGTTCGGGTCCTCATACTCATTGATGCCTCCGTCGTGGAGAAGTCGCAGAAAGCTGTTGAAGAGTTGGAAGCGCAGGAATTCGCGGTTGCGGTGGGTGACGACGGTGTAGTGGTAGTAGTTCTGGAAGACGTTGAGGAGCTGGGAGAAGACCGCGAGGTTCCGCGCCGCGTTCTCGTTTCTCACCGCCTTGGCGAATGGTTCAAGAGCCAGTAGCCGGTAGAAATAGTCCGCCGGACGGAGGTCGAGGGACCTGCCCTCGCCCAAGGCCGCGATCTCGCCGACCCACACCTGGAGCGCGAGGGCGAGCGGATGGGGTGGAGAATACCCTCGGCCCAGATCGACGATGCCCTGATCCACGTAGCGCGCAAGTTCAGCCACGGCCCCTGCCACCTCGCCTCGCCCTTGGCCGTACCAGCCGAAGAGTGCGGCGAAGCAGGCGACCATGAGGCGGATCTCATCGTTCTCGAAGTACGCGCGCGCCCGGGGGCAGAAGGCCGGGATACCGCGGGCCTCCAGCGCGGCAAGGTACGGCCCGCTGTGGTCTTCCCGCACGCTGTGGAGCAACAGGGCTACCTGGCTGTAGTCCGCGATGACCGCGTTGCGCTTCAAGAACTCGACAAAGTCGGCGAAGCGGTCAGCCTCGTCGCGGGCGTCACGTCCCCAAATGCTGATTACCGCCGGATAGTTTGGATGGCCGCAGTTCGGATCGGCTTCAATCGTTTTGTCGAAGCGGAACGGTATGCCACGCGGGTTGGACCAGTCGGCCGAGGCCATCCAGCGGTCGTAGCGCTCGGCGATGGCATGGTGGGAGCGATAGTTGGTTGTGAGCCGGACGACGGGGCACTTTGGAAACCGGCTCGGGAACTCGAGGATGTTCCGAACCGTGGCGCCGCGGAAGCGGTAGAGACTCTGATCTTCGTCGCCCACGACGCAGAGGTTGCCGGTCTCCTCGGTCAGCTTGAGCAGGATCTGTTCCTGTACGTAGTTGGTGTCCTGGTACTCGTCCACAAATACGCAGCGAATCTCGCTCTCCAGCGCATGGCGGTGCTGGGCGTCGAGCAAGAGACCGTGGACGATGCTCTGCAGGTGAGCAAAGTCGGTGCGGTTGTTGGCGAAGAGCGCGGCCTCGTAGGCGCGGTACGAGGCGGCGATCCGTTGTAGGAACGGATCGGCTGAGGCTGCGAGGCACTCTGGATCAACCCGCTCCTCTGTGATTTTGTCAAAATAACCGCGTGCGCCCTCGATAGCGGTCCAGCGTGTCTTCCAACGGCCAATATAGAGACCGCGTTCCTCCGGCCCGATGACCTTGTCAAAGTGCTCGAAGATGAAGAGGAGCTGCGTCAGCTCGTCGAGGGTCTCGTAGCTGTTCCCGAGATCTGTCCGGTGGCGGTGCTGCGTGAGGATGCGGTTGCACAGTCCATGGATGGTCGAGACGCGCAGTTCCGACAGATCGCCCTGGTAGCCGACCTTCTGAGCGGCGGCGGAGAGCCGGTCCCGCATCTCGAACGTGGCCTTCTCCGTGAACGTGCAGAGGATGATCTCCTTGGGGGCTGCTTTGGCGAGGAGAAGCAGGTTCAGCGCGCGAAGGACAATACTATAGGTCTTCCCAGATCCGGGCCCCGCGATCACGAGTAAAGGCCCGTCGACATGAGCCACAACCACTCGCTGGGCCTCATTCAGGTCTGGGTAGTGTTCAAGGATAGCGGATGCAATGGTCACAGCAGCCCCGCCCTCCTGAAGCTGAACGCCTCGTCTCTCGAAACAATCAGATGATCGACAATTCTCAGATTAACCGCCTCTGCGGCCAGTACGAGGGCACGGGTCATGACCTTGTCGTGCTCGCTTGGCTGCACGTGGCCGTTCGGATGGTTGTGGGCGAGGACGA
>Ga0315288_10006207_pt1 | contig 15151 bp, 12 predicted proteins | sample YL17G11_20_MG_FD_203454 | JGI IMG/M metagenome (GOLD analysis project Ga0315288, IMG submission 203454) | Sediment microbial communities from Yellowstone Lake, YNP, Wyoming, USA - YL17G11_20 | ecosystem: Environmental > Aquatic > Freshwater > Lake > Sediment | place: USA: Wyoming | collected... | reverse complement strand
CTGTGGCGGAAGTTCATGAAGCAGGGCGGGCGCGGGGTCGAGCTTGCCGACCTCATTGACGAGCTGGATCGGAAGATCGAGCTGAAGGAGTCGCGCTCGGGTTCAGCCAGCCCGAACCCGGCCGCGGCATGGCACCCGGGCGGCGGCCTGTCCGTGGACGGCGGCTACATGCCCGGGAGCGGGCGCTACCACCACCACCGTCGCCCGCGGTCCGAGTTCGACTACGGCGCTGGCCGCTGGTACGGCGGCGAGTGGTACCCCGGCGGCGGGCACTTCGAGAGCAACCCGGCCGACGCGTACGGACGCTGGAGCGCGAACCCGGCCGACGCGTACGGGCGCTGGAGCGCGAACCCGGGCTGCAGGACCGTGGACGAGGGCCAGTCGCTCGAGTGCTGGTACACGAACCCGCACGACGAGGACAGTGACGAGGACAGCGACGAGGCCGGCGACGACGAGCCCATGGACTGCCCGCAGTGCGGCGGCCCGGCCATGAGCATGGGCTCGCTCGGGTCGAGGGCGTGGTTCCGCTGCCGCGACTGCGGCTGGGAGTTCAGCTCCGGCACCGGCAGCAACCCGACGCTCACCCACTGCGGCCCGTGCTCGCGTCACCAGCATGCCCGCTGCCAGCGCGGCCAGGACACGCTCGGCGGCGACTGCGACTGCTGGTGTCAGCGTGATCGCGACCGGCCTGGCCGGCACCCGCTGACCGAGGCGGCCTACCGCCAGGGCATGTCCGAGGGCGAGATCAACGAGGGCGAGGAAGAGCACTACGAGTCGAATCCGGGCGGCTTCGCGAACCTGTTCGCGACGAACCCGCCGGTCATGGAGAACGGCTGCTACGGGGTCCACTTCCACGGCGACCCGCCGGCCGGCCTGTTCGAGGCCGCGCATGGGCGCAAGGCGCGGCGGAACCCGGCTGGCCGCTCGACGCCCACCTGGGAAGAGTCGGACATGAAGCGGCGCTTCAACCAGAAGCTCTCGCATGAGGACTACGTCAACCTCTACGGCGCGGACTTCGACCTCGACGTTCCGTCGATCGCCGTTCGTGGCCTCTCGGTGCCCGTGAGCTACAGCAAGGGCGGGCGCTACCACCGGGCGCGCGTCGCGGACCCGGACGAGTTCAGCCAGATCCGCACGAAGACCCTGAGCGAGAGCAAGGGGATCAAGGCGCTGATCGGCCGGCATGACGGCGCGGCCGGGCCCCGCGGCGGGAAGACCGAGATCCAGTCGTACCTGTTCGACGCCACGCGCTACACGCCGCAGAACGCGGTGCGCTGGCTCGAGGGTCACAAGGTGCCCCAGCCGCTCCTGCTCGACGTCGCTCCGGTCGAGGCCAGCTCGCGCCGTCTCGCGATCAGCGGGTCTGCCCCCGAGCGTGTGCGGACGCCGCTGAGGAAGGTCGCGAAGAAGGTCGCGGCGCGCAAGAAGCGCGAGGCTGCGGTCGCGTCGGGCAAGAAGCGGGCCTACCGCACCGGGCCGACGGACGACCGTCGCTGCACCGAGACCGACACGCACGGGCGCCGCTGCAAGGGCTGGACGGTGAAGGGCAAGACGATCTGCGGCCTGCACGCCGGCGGCTTCATGAAGACGGCCGGCCCGGCGAAGAAGGCCGGCAGCCAGCGGCGCGGCAAGAAGGTCGGGTAGGGCGTGTTCGCGGACGAGCCCAAGCAGTTCCTCGTCGTCACACCGGGCGGCGTCGCGATCCACGCGACGCCGGACCCGTATGAGGCAGCGCAATACGCCTCACAGCTCGGGCCCTACGAATGGCTCGCGCCGACGCCGGAGGAGATCGCTTGGGATCGCCAGCTGGCCTGGGCAGCCAACCCGGCGAGGCGGCTGCCTCGGTCTGGGCCTCCAGGCCCACCGTCCGCGGCGTGGCAGCTCTCCGGTCTGCCCAGGTTCGTGTCCGAGGCCGAGGTCGACGCGCTGTCCCCGGAACAGGCGCATGCCCTGCTGGTGGACTACTTCGTGGAGGCCTCGCAGGCGTCTATGGAGCACGCTCGCGCCGTGGCAGAGCGCGAGGGGAAGCTCGATCCAAAGACCGGGCAGCTCTCGCCGGAGGCCAGGGGCATGGCCTCGGTGGCCATAAAGCTCGGCGACTGGACGAGCCCGGTGAAGGGCTGGCTGTCTGACAACGCGAAGCTGCAGAAGCGCAAGGGCCGCCAGGCCGTCGCGCTCGGCCTGAACCTCCTGCCAGAGTCCTCGGTGTTCAACCTGCGCTCGGTGGCCGGAGTCCAGTTCTTGCCTCCGCACCTGAACCTCGCCGGGGCCCCAGCTCCTGGTGTGGTGCCTCCAGTCCCCACGGAAGAGGTGACCCCGGCTTCGACGTTCTGCCAGGGCGCGAGCCTGGAGTGCAAGAAGACCTGCCTGGTCAACGTCGGGCAGAACGCGGCCTCCATGCGGGCAAACTACTCGAAGTTCGCGAAGGCGAAGGCGCTGCTCGAGCAGCCCGTCGCGTTCATGAGGATCCTCGTGGAGGCCCTCAAGAGGTACTCGCTCTCGGACAGCGAGTATCTGGGCGGTGACGACGCTAGCGTGCCGCCTGCGAAGCGCGTCCTGCGGCTCGTGCGCCTGAACGTGCTGTCGGACATTCCGTGGGAGGAGGTCGCTCCCTGGCTGTTCTTCAGGTTCCCGAGGCTCGTGTTCTACGACTACACGAAGGTCGCTGGTCGCCCGCTCATGTCCTCTACGCGCTGGAGCAGGACCGAGCGAGAGCCGAAGCTCGTCGGAGGGCGCGGTCTCTACGATCTGTCGTTCTCGTACAGCGGGAACAAGGTGAACGCGAAGGCGTGCATGGACGAGTTCGACGGCGGACGCGGCCGGAGGATCGTTCAGGTCTACGTGGCTCCTGGCTACCTGGTCAAGTCTACGATCGAGCGGAACGCCAAGGTGCTCGCCTCGGACGCCGTGCGTCGCGCGCTCAAGCTGAAGAAGAACAAGACGCACCCCGAGTACGACAAGTACGTGGCCGCTGAAGACCTCGTGGACAAGGTCGCGTTGCAGGCCTGGCTCAGGCTGAACCCGCTCCCGAAGGAGTCCACGATCGGCGGCCTCGGCGGTCGCGCAGTTCGGGTGATCGACGGGGACGAGACGGACTTCCGCCCTCTGGATCCGACCGACGTGATCGTCGGCCTCCGCTGGAAGCCTGCCAAGGTCGTGGTGAAGGACGAAGAGGCGGACGAGGACGAGGACGAGGACGATCTCTTCGCTGGCGGCCAGAAGCGCAGGGAACTGGCGTTCAACGAGCTACCGAAGCACTTCGTCCTCTACGGTGACGTGGTCGAGACCGACCTCGGCTCCATGTTCCTGGTGGCTGAGTCTCCGTCTTCCTCCGGCGGCTATCCGGAGGTCAAGAAGGAGCTGTCCTACGCCTTCCTCCGTGAGGCGTCGAGGAACGAGGCCAGGGCTGGCATGGGCAAGGCTCGTAAGCTGCGGGTGGGTCGTCGTGACGAGGAGCTTCGGCACCAGTGGTCCATGAAGAGGCATGAGCCTGGAAGGTTCGGGATCACGTGAGGAAGAACCCAGCCGGCTCTGCCTGGTCCGGACCGTCGCGCGGAGGCGCGGGCGGGAAGTACGTGATCTCGTCGTCCGAAGAGGAGACGTTCTGCGACTGGTGCGACCACGGGCTGTTCGTGGGCGACCTGGCGATCATGTCGAAGTCCGGTGACGTGTACTGCTGCGAGCGGTGCATACGTGAGGCCGGCGCCGAGGCGCGCTCGACAAGCTCTCGAAGCCCGAAGGGCCGGAAGGGCTGCGACCCTTGCCCGCCGTGCCCGCCGAACAGGACCGTTCGCATGAACCCGCTCCTGGCGATCATTGGGAACGGTCGCGCTTTCCGCGGCGCCGTCGCAGCTGCGAAGCGCGTCCTCGCGGCTGGCCCGAAGAACAAGACCGCGCAGAAGCTGTTCGCGAAGGCCGTCGGCCGCGCAGCTGGCGAGAGCGGCGTCGATCCGTCTGATATTGCGACTGGCGCCATGCGCGTCGCCCAGGCCGAGGCCAAGGCGAAGAAGAACCCGAAGGCGCCGAAGGGGCGCAAGGCTCGCCCGAACGCGATCACCTGGGTCGCGTTCCTCGCGAGCGACTACGGCCTGCCTGGCGCGCAGACTGTGGACGTGGAGGCCGCTTCCTACGAGGAGGCCAAGAACCTCGGCGCGCAGGCGCTGGGAACCTCTCCGACGTTCGTGCAGGCGACGCCGATCATTCCTCGTCAGGACCTTGTTGCGGGTGACGGCGTCGGCGGTAGGGTGAAGTCGTCGCGGGCAAGAAGCCCGCGCGTTGCAGCACCCAAGGGGACCTCGAAGCGCGTGAAGAAGAACCGCACGAACAGCAGCCAGGAGGTCGCGCCGGAGAAGAAGCGCACCTTCACGCTGGGCGAGGCGCGTTCGAGGTTCGAGGGCTTCGACGCGGCCAAGGCCGTGATCGAGGAGTTCCACGGTCACTCTCCCGATCACGTCGAGCTGTTCGCGATCGACGACGGCAAGAAGGAGATCACCGTCGATCGTGTCCATGCCGCGCTCCACAGGACGCTCGAGACCAACTACATGGTCCCCTGGGAGAACAGCAACAAGCACGGCACGCTCTGGAAGCACGAGCACAAGGAAGGCAAGGGCCTCAAGGGTCTCGAGCGCGGTAAGACGCTGCCGAACCCGGACGACCTCCCGCTGGAAATCTACGATCCGGCGACCAAGACGACCCGCAAGATCGGCGGCAAGTTTCAGGTCAAGGACTGGTGGTATGACTAGCGCGACTCGTCATGCGGCCAGTCTCACCTGCGAGGTGACGCTGTGCTGCTGATCCCTGTCCTCATGAATCCTGGCCCCGGCGCGAAGGGAACTGGTGTGCGAATGAAGACGCGACGGAACAAGGGCAAGAGCTGGCTCGTTGCGGCGAAGAAGGCCGGCGCGGTCGGCCCCGGCGGACGCGTGCTCACCATGGTCCAGGCGACCGCGGCTGGGATCGCTGTCCCTGGGTTCGTGAAGCCGAAGAACATTCGCAGCGCCGGCTTCGGCGTGCGGACGAAGCCCAAGAACAAGGCGAAGCGCGCCGCGCTGGTGCTCGAGGTGGAGGCCGGTCAGGCTGCCTACCGCACCGCGGCGGCTTCAGCTGCGGAGTCTGCGGCCAAGAAGGCGGCTGCGGCGGCCAAGCGTCGCCGCACGACCGACAAGACGCGCCTGGGCGGCATGGCCAAGAGCGACGCCTGGCGCGAGGGCCTGGCCCGCAAGGGGCGCAAGCGCGGCTACACCCGCGGGCGCAGCTACACGGCCGCGAAGGGCTCGAAGGGCACGACCTACAAGCAGCGGGCGGACACGCTCAGCTTCTCCGAGGCGGCCTACCGCTCGGGTGCCGTCTATCCGGCGATCTTCCCGTCGGGCCACCCGTTCGCTGGCAAGAAGCACCCGCGAGCTGGCAGGTCCATGTCGTTCGCCGACGCCCTGAACTTCCAGGTCCCGGTGGTCGGCTACCTGAGCCGCGGCATGATCAAGGGCCACTACGAGCGGCTCCCGAAGACGGCGTCCGGCGGTATCGACAAGAAGAACCGCAAGGCGCTCGACGCTGCGGAGGCCTTCCTCGACTCGTACCGCTTCGGCGGCGTGCGGCTCAAGGACGGCACCTACGTCCCTCGTGGCGGGCACAAGAAGCTGTCCGCGGCGCGGCTGAAGGGCGCGAAGCCGGTCCAGGGTGTCGACAGCATGCGCCGCGAGAGCGGGTCGGGCTGGCGCCGTGCGCCTGCGTTCTACCCGCGGTCCGGCAAGACGCCCAAGGGCGGCTCGTACCGCAAGGGTGCTCGCAAGGCTGACTACAAGCAGTCCTGGTCGACCGAGCCCTCCAAGTGGCAGGGTGGCGCCGGGGAGCACCTGCAGGTCAAGTTCAGGAAGGGGCGCGGTGTGGTATACCGCACTCCCCAGGTCTATGGCTTCAGCCCGTCGAAGGACGAGGTGGACACGCTCCTCCTCGGTGGTTTCGGCGGGCCGATCGGTTCACCAGGAGGGCGCGTGAAGCTCAACAGCGGACGTCGCGGCAAGAGGCGGAAGTCCGCCAAGAACTCGCCGCGCAACTCGAAGGGTCGGTTCCTCAAGCGGCGGAAGAACGGCAAGCGTCGGACGCTCGCCAACAGCAAGCGTCGGCGCAGTCGCCGCAACAAGAAGAAGTCCTTCGTCTCGAAGGTCTTCAACAACGGTCGTCGTCGCGCGAAGCGCAACAAGGGCCGCAAGCACGCGCGCCGCAGCGCCGCGGGCCTGTTCGTCAAGACGAACGGCGGCAAGAAGCGCCGCTACCGTCGCAACAAGAAGCACGCGGTCAAGCTGAACAAGCGTCACCGCCGCGCGAAGCACAACAAGCGTCGCTCGCGCCGGAACCCCGGTGAGGCGTTCGGCTTCAAGCTCCAGCTGGCGACGCTCAAGGACCCCGCGTTCCTCATGCAGGTCGCGCATATCGGCGTCGGGATCACGGGCACGGCCGTCGCGAGCGGCATGCTCATGCGGTTCGGCCCGCTCAGCCGCCTCGGCAACATGCCTGGCGCGCTCGGCGTGGCGGGTCGGTTCGGCCTCAGCGTCGCCAGCGCCGGTGCGCTGTCGGCTGCCGCCTACGCGGCGCGGAACGTGAAGCTCGTCGGCCCCCAGGGCTGGCGGAACGTGCTCGTGGGCGGAGCCGTCTACTCGGTGGCCCAGCTCCTGGGCGACCTGTTCGTCAGCTCCTACCTGCCGCGGATCTCGGTCCCGGCGGCCTCGGGTCGGTCCTACGCGGCTCCGGCCTCGTCCATGGCCGACTGGATGGAGCTGAGCGGCGGCGTCGGCGGCATGGGCGCGGTCTACTCGGCGGCGGACCTCGTCGCCGGTGAGAGCGCGGCCCAGCCGTTCCAGATGGGCGGCCTCGGGTCGGGCGGCGTGCCGATCCCGATCGAGGACCTCCGTGGCTACCCCGGCCAGTACGGCGGCGGCCTGCGTGACTGGGTCGAGCTGCAGCCCGACGCTGCGGTCGACAAGGACGCGGTCGGCGCGGCCGGCGAGAGCTTCTAGCCCTCGAGCCTCGCGCGGCGGCTTCGTAGCCGCGCACCAGCTCGGCAGCGGTCACTCGCTGCCGGGCTCTTGCCTTTCGCTTCCCATTGACAAGTAGTCCTCGATTCCACGTTCAAGGCCCGAGGCCTGCCGTGCATGTTGCACGCTGGGCTACGGCCACAGTCGAACGGCGACCAGGAGACTGGCGCCAGAAGGTTTCTACAACATGACCATGCGCGTCGTTCCGATCCCCGCGGTGGGCGCTGTCGGCAGCCGTCCCCGCAAGGAGCCCATCAAGTAGGTGGCCCTGTGCCGTGAGGCACAGGTGATAACCCCGAGAACTGCTGGAACACCCTCAGAGCCCTGACCCCACAGCGTGACCCGGAAGGGTGAGCGCGACGGGTTGAGAAGATCAGGGATTGGGCAATCAGCAGCCGAGCTTCCAGGGCCGTGTGGCACCGGAAGAAGGTTCAACGACCAGCTGCGGCAGCAGCGTAGGGTCCAAGCGGACTCGAAGTACGGGGGGCCCCATGACGGGGCTGTGATATGGCCTGACCCACAGTGAAAGCTGTGGAGATCCGACGGAAGCGGTCGGGTCGCAACGGAAGTGCTACGACACCGAGGGCTGGGCCGCGGCCGTGCCCATGCAGGCCCAGATCACGACCTTCGTGAACTTCTCGGGCTTCAACACCGCCGGCCTGATCCAGAAGGCCTTCGGCCGCGACACCAACCTCCAGGGGCAGAACGGTCTGCCCGCCGCCCACCACCACTCGACCGGGTGCCTTGCCGCGTAAGCGGTAAGTGAACACTGCATGAACTGCTGGGACGCCCTTAGAGCCGACACCCCACAGCGTGGCACGGAAGTGCGAGCGCGACGGGCTGAGAAGCGGTCGGATTGGGCAATCAGCAGCCAAGCTGCCAGGAGTCAGCGCGAGCTGGCCACCGGCGGAAGGTTCAACGACTATCCCTTCGGGGAGTAGGGCCCAAGCGGGCTCCAAGTGTGCAGCAACCCTTCACGGGGTTGAAGATATAGTCTGAGCCCTGGGGAAACTCAGGGAGTCATGCCGGAAGCGGGCATGGCGCAACAGAACTGACTGGTACGGGCTCCGCATGAAGATCCGCACGCTCGACGCCGTCCTCTCGGACGCGGCGAACGTCGGCGTGTTCGAGGAGATCAACCGGGCTCGCGAGCTGAGCTTCGCGCAGTTCCGGTTCGCCTCGAGCGAACTGATCACGATCCAGGCCGACGAGGCCCCGAACGGGACCGGGCCCCAGTACGCTCAGACGACCCACTCGGACACGACGATCCTGTCGCTCCCGAGCGGCGTCCCCACCCGCGGGAACGCCAAGGACGTCACGATCTCGGGGCGCCCGGTCGAGATCGTCGCGCTCGAAGCCTTCCGCGTCGTGATCGGCACGCCCACCGGGTTCACGCCCACGGTGAACATGTACGTGACGATCGTCCTCGAGGGGCTGCTGCTCCGCGGTATTACGGGCTAGAGGGCCTTCTGCTCCTGCGTCTGCAGTAGCTAGGCTTAGCTTGCCTCCGTCGTGCGTTTCGGCGCACGACGGAGGCACGCGCCGTTTCTGGAGGGTCTGATCGACCACTCGTCAGTGCATAACGGTAGACTCTCCGCGAAGAGAGGTGCCGAGTGCTGCTGTGGAAGGGGCGTGTGATCGAGCGTGAGGCGTGCTGGCTGCTAGGCCTGGCGGCCGCTGACGGCTACGTCGGGCGGACGACGGGGAACGAGACGAAGCTCTCGTTCAACTGCGGGAACGCCGAGGGCGACGAGAGCTTCGCGCGCTTCGTCGTCAGCCTCGTGGACAGGCTGTGGGGAGCGCGCTTCGGCTTCAAGTGCCAGCTGAAGCTGGTGGATCGCGATCCGCCGAGACGTCCGTACTGGGAGCCGCGCTGTTACTCCGCTTCGCTGGTTCGCGAGGTCCTCGGGTTCTGTGAGGGCAAGACCGGCACGTATGACTGGTCGATCCCTCCGGCCGTGCTGAAGGCTGGAGGCGCCGATCTCGCGGCCTGGATCAGCGGGTTCGCTGACGGCGACGGTTCTGTGCGCTTCGCGCTGCCGAGTCGCTCTGTCTCGATCGCCAGCGTGAACCTGTCCGGGCTGGCGCAGATCCGTGAGGCCCTGGGCGGGTTCGGGATCAAGGCCGGTAGTTACGAGTACGATCGCGAGGTCAAGGAGTGGGCCGTGCAGGGCTCGCTCGTGATCTCTGACCGCGCCTCCCTCACCGTGTTCCGCGACAAGATCGGCTTCCGCTGCCAGCGCAAGCAGGCGAAGCTCGAGGCCGCGCTCGCTTCCTACACACGCGAGGCTCCGAACCTGCTGCGCGACCAGGTCGAGGTCGCGCTGCCGCAGGTCCTCGAGCGGCGAGCCCGGGGCGAGTCATTCGAGTCGATCGCGACAGCCATGGGCCTGGCCGGCACGGAGATCCCGAAGGGCATGATCAAGCGCGCCTCGAAGAAGGCGGGCGAGAAGTGCCTCGTGTGCGCTTCCGCGCCGGCGACTCACTCGATCCCGCGCGTCGTGCGCGGGCGCGCCCCGCTCTACGTCTGCGAGGCGTGCCTCGTGAAGCTGGAGCCCGCGCCTGAGCCGTGGACGGACGAGCTGGTGAAGCTGAGGCTCGTGGACGTCGCGGAGTTCCTCGACGCGCACCACTACCTGGGGCGCCGCGGGGCCAGCATGAAGAGCGGAGCATTCGCCCTGCGCGACCGTCATGGCGCCCTCGTGTTCTCGCAGCCCATGACGGCCGCGCTGCCGCGTGAATGGCTCGAGCTGTCCCGCTGGTGCCTGGTGTCGAAGGAGCCGAACGCAGGCAGCAGCCAGTGGGCCCGCGTCCGCGAGTGGCTCCTCGCGAACACCGAGGTCAAGACGCTGGTCAGCTACAGCGATCCGTCCGAGCATGACGGCGCGCTCTACCGCGCGTCTGGCTGGCTGTGGGCACCCTCGAGTCAGTACGTGCTCAAGAACCTCCGCATGACCGGCGATCGGCACCCGGAGGCGCCCTACGTCGACAAGAACCGCTGGGTGTTCGCGCTCCGGCCGGACGAGACGCGCCAGGCGGCTCTGACGATCAAGTGCTCGTGGCTCTGGAACCGTGAGGACCGCCGCTGGCTCTGCGACTGGATCGAGCCCAGGTGGAACCGTCGCGGCCGGCCAGCTGGTGGCGGCAAGGACTTCGGCAGGTGGAGGGCGTTGCTCGCCGAGCGTGCGCTCGCGCTCGAGCCAAGCTCAGCCAGTGGCGGGTGACGGCTTCCGCGCTACCTTCATGTGGGGCACAGGCTCCACTCTCTCTTCTTCAGGCGCGGCCTGCCGGCCCTCGGCGGGTCGGCAGGCCGCGCCACTTCAGCCTGGAGAGCGCACTTGACCACGCCCGCCGGTTCCAGCAAGGTCACTCAGGGCTTCGGCTCGGGCCAGACGTGCGCCTACTGCCACGGCTTCGCCAAGATCCCGCCGCTGATCCGCTCCCGCAACGGGAAGATGTACATGAACCCCGACTTCGAGCAGGTCGGCATGTTCACCGTTCGCGCCGAGCCGTTCGACTTCTCGCTCCCGGCCGGCCAGGCCGAGGACTTCGCCATGACGGTGCCAGCCGAAGAGGCGGACCTGGGCGACCTCCTGATCAACGAGCTGCACGGCGCGATCGCGTCGCGCGACGTCGCGATCGAAATGCTCTCGACGCAGACGACGCGCACCTTCCAGAACGCCCCGATCTGGAACACGCTCCTGCTCGGCAACGCGCAGCTGAACTGCTGCCTGCCGTGCTGCACGCTCGTCCAGGCGACGGCCTCGCTGTCGTTCCGGGTCACGAACAACGACAGCGTGCCCGTGAACATTCGGATCACGGGGCGCGGGAAGCGGTTCCTGTCGAGGAACGAGGAGCTGCGCGCCCGCATGCTCATGTACTGGAACTCGATCCCGAGCTTCCCGTTCTTCCTGACGTTCGACAACCAGGAGGTCCTGGTGCCGGCCGGTCAGACGGTGACCGGGCTCATGACCGTCCCCGGCACGGGCGACTTCGAGGTCAAGGGTGCGCGCTGCGAGGTCCTGCCGGCGGTGATCGACCCCGACGTGATCCTGGTCTCGCTGACCGAGCAGGTCGGCCGTGAGCTGCAGAGCGACCCGCTGCCGCTGGGCTCGTTCGTCGCGACGCCGACGCTCGTGGTGGCTGGCTTCCCGGGTGGCCTCTACCGGGCCGCGTCGGCCTGCTCGTGCCCGCCGATCTCCCAGCTGCTGAAGCGGAACACGAAGCTGCGGGTCACCATGACGAACACCGGAGGCGCGGACGCCACGGTGCGCCTGGTCTTCCCCGGCTGCTTCCACGAGGTCAGCGAGTGTCCGCCTGGGCGCAGCATGGACCGGATCCGCAGCCTCGAGCCGACGATCGGCCCGCTGCTGGTCTCGCAGCGCGACTACTGCCCGCCGGCGGAGCCCGCGCAGGCCGTGGCCCCGGCCTACCAGGAGCAGCCGGCCTATCAGCCGCCCGCCCCGGTGCAGGCGCAGCCCCAGCCGGTCTACCAGGCGCCCGCGGCGCCAGCTCGCCGGACCATGTTCGTGCCCGGCTACGGGACGGTCGTCGAGGGCACGGGCAGCCCGCTGGAGTACGTGTTCCAGCAGTACGAGGCTGGCCCAGGCGGATCGGCCACGGCGAAGCCCGAGTACGCTCGAGCGCATGGTCTCGCGCCCGGCGCGGCCTGGTCGCCTCCGGCGCTCAACCCGATCGGCGGGCTCGGCGGGCAGGCGCAGCTTCGGGCCGCGCAGGCACAGGCGCAGCGCGCCGCTCAGCTGCGGGCCTCCCAGCAGCGCGCGATCCAGCAGCGGGACTCGCAGGCCCAGCACGTCGTGCAGCGTGGGCAGCAGTACTGGGACCCGATCATGCGTGAGTGGAGGAGGGCCTAGTGGACGAGCCCTACGTTCCGGAGGCTGCGCCGCAGTACGGTCAGCTCCCTCCGCTTCCGTGGGAGAGTGTCTCTCCCGGCGCTGACGCCGGCGCGGCGGCGCTCGAGGGCTATCCGCTCATGCCGTACGGCATGGGCGACGCTCGCACGTTCCTCGACATTCCGCCCCTGCTCCACAACGACGACGGCTCCACCTGTATCAACCCCGACTTCGAGTGCGTGCGGCGCTTCTCGACCTCGGCGGGTGCCATGCTGGCGTCTTCCGGCAGCGGCAGCAGCGGGTTCGTGACCGACGTGTTCGTCGCGTCCGGCCAGTCGGTGCCCATGCAGCTCACCGTCGAGCGCGAGGAGAACGGGCTCGGGCACACGCTGATCACCGAGCTGCAAATGTCCACGATCCCCGCCTCGGGGATCGCTGGCCTGCTGGTCGAGATCAAGACGCAGCAGGGCGACAGGTACTACACGAACTCGCCCGTGCCGTGCGTGAACGTGTTCGGGAACGCGCAGCTGAACTGCTGCCTGCCGTGCCCGATCATGCTCTACCCGAACCAGACGCTGATCTTCACGGTGACGAACCGCACGATCCCTGCGGTCGGCGTGACCGTGAGGATCGTGGCCCGAGGCAAGAAGCTGCTCCCCTACCACGACATGAGGCTCGTGCAGGAGATCGAGCGGGCCTGGTCCATGATCCCGAGCACCCCGTTCTGGCTCCAGCTCGACGGGAACTTCGGCGAGGTCCGTCTGCCGGCTGGTCCTGGTCCTGCTGGCGTCGCTCGCGGGCAAATGTCCGTGCCTGGCGGCGGCTTCTTCGAGCTGGTGTGGCCGCGCACGCAGGTCATTGGAGACGCTCCCGGCATGACGGCCGACGACGTGGACGTCCAGGTCACCTACGGGCGGATCGGTCGGCGGCTCATGACGGGCCCGGTGTCGCTCGGTCTGCAGCATGCGACGGAGACGCTGTCCGTGGCGGGCTTCCCGGGTGGACTCTACCGGGCCGCGTCGGCCTGCTCGTGTCCGCCTCCGACGCAGCTGTTCCGCGAGAACACCCGGATCATTCACGACTACAGGAACAGGACCGCGATCGGCTGCTTCGTGCGGACGACCTACGTCGGCTGCATGCACTACGCCAGCCGGTGCCCGCCCCAGGAGGACCTGGACCTCGTGCGCCGCTACGGGCACGGGGACGCGAACGCGCTGGCCAAGGCCCAGGAGAGCGGAGACAAGGTCTTCCTCTCCTTCTTCGACCAGAACCCGCTCTACGCGCCCGCGGACGAGCCTGCGTGCGATCGGCCCGCTGGGATCTCGGGCCTGGGGAGGTCTGCCCCGAAGGGCGAGTGGGAGGCTCTGTAGGGGTGAGGCCGTGCGTCAAGGAAGCTAATGCAGGGGACGGCTCCAGCGGTAGGGTGAGGGCATGAGCGGACAGCTTCAACCTGGCGGTGACCCGTTCGCTGCGGCCTATGCCCGCGCGAGCGGCCTGTCTGCGGAGGCGCAGGCGAGCAAGCTCGTCTCCGAGCGCGCCGCCATGCAGGCCGAGAGGGACAGGTTCTCCGGGTACGGCTTCCCGGGCACCGGGCCCGACTGCCCGCCCGATCCGGGTGACGCGATCGCCGAGTGCATTCGGGCGGCGCGCGAGATCCTCGAGGGCACGCTCCAGCTGAGCGAGATCGCGCCCTGGACCACCGAGCCATTCCGCGCCCACACGGAGAACGAGCACGTCCAGGCCGTGCTCAGCACCACCGCGGCACTGAACCCTGCGATCAACGCCGCAGGGATCGCGCTCCAGGCCGCGAACACCGTCGGCGCGAACGTCCCGCTCCTGCTCGAAATGTCGACAGCGGGCGAGTACGTGACGCTCTACGAGCTGCACCCGGCCCAGACCTTCATGGCTCGAGTGAAGAGCTGGGGTCTGAGCGCCGGCATGGCCGGTCCCAAGGCTGTCGGCGTCACGCTGCGTGGCGCGACTGTCGGAGGCGTCCCGACGCCTCCGAATCAGTTCCTCTCGTCCTACCCGGTGAACCAGCACGAGCCGGTCTTCGTGCTCATGCAGCCCGACCAGACGCTGGCCGTGCGTGTACGCCTGGAGGTCCTGGTCTCGCCCGTCCTGCTCGACTTCGGGATCTGCACCTACCACTGGCCGGTCAACAAGCGCAAGGACACGCCGAAGGGCGCGATCCTCCGCAGCGGCTACGGGGCGGACTGCACGTGAGCGTTCTCGACCAGAACCCGCGCCTGATCGCCAAGGTGAACGTCCCGGCCGGGCTGGCCGGCGCAGCCGTTGGCTTCACCACCGGCTGGATCGACGTGACCTCCGTGCTGAGCGGCAGCTTGCGCGGGAACGCGCACCAGGACGTCGCCGGGGTGTCGCTGATCGAGTTCAGCAACGACGCCTCGAACGTCGACCTGTCCTTCACGGTCACGCAGGACGTGACGCAGCCTGGGTTCCAGTACCCATTCTCCGTGATCGTTCTTCAGCCGTTCGTCCGCGTTTCGTTCACCAATGGTGGCGCGGCGAGCACGTTCTTCCGGGCCAACGTAGAGGTCCAACCGTTCTGAGACAACGGGGCCAGACAGGCCCAGGGAGCATTCACATGGCGTTCGGTGGAGTGGCGGTCAACCTCGCGGTCGGGGCGCGTCCCGGCCAGTCGGCATACATGATCAACGAGACGACGGGCGTCACGCTGGCGGCGTTCGTCGCGGGCCCGCCCGCGGTCCGCGCCAACGCGGACACGGGCGCGTTCACGAGCAACCGGGCCGCGATCGACCCGGTGCCCGCGAACACGCTGTCGCTGCCCGCGGCCTTCGGCCCCGGTCAGGACAACTGGTCGGCGGCCGACCTGCAGTCGATCACGGTGCTCTCGCAGAACAACGCCGTGCCGATCACGCAGCTCGTGACGACCAAGGCGCTCGTGAGCAACGTGAACCCGGCTCCGGCGGGTTCCTCGATCACGAACAAGAACGCCGAGGTGATCGTGCAGAACCTCGGCGCGGGCGCCGCGGCGGCGCTCACGATCCGCATGATCCTCGAGCACACGCTCATTCGGTAAGACCGAGCCCGATCTTCACCCGGGCGGCTGTCGACAGCAGTCCGCCCGGGGTAAGAGGGCAGGCCTCGCCCCGCCTGGTAGCGTGGAGCGCAGGAGAGAGTCACATGAACGAGCCTGTCGTCTGCGGAAACTGCACCTGCCAGGGCCGACTGCCCACCGGGCAGATCGTGACCATGAACCGCCCCATGGAGCTGATCGAG
>Ga0315288_10006205_pt1 | contig 15152 bp, 14 predicted proteins | sample YL17G11_20_MG_FD_203454 | JGI IMG/M metagenome (GOLD analysis project Ga0315288, IMG submission 203454) | Sediment microbial communities from Yellowstone Lake, YNP, Wyoming, USA - YL17G11_20 | ecosystem: Environmental > Aquatic > Freshwater > Lake > Sediment | place: USA: Wyoming | collected... | reverse complement strand
ATGTGGGGGATGCGGGATCGCCAGACCTGCCGGCCCTACCGAGAGGTCGTCGAGAGCATCCTCGCAGGCAACCGGGGCGCGGCGGGCGATCAGCGCATCCGCGTGGTGAGCATCTCGACCGGCATGTTCTCCCAGTGGGAGGACTATGCTGAATGGCAGGAAGCGCTGGCAAGGGCGGCCGCACAGGGCGTGCTCGTGGTGACCTGCGACCCGGACTGGCTCCAGTACGGAACGCTGCAGCGCAAGGAGAGCGCTGACCCGGACGATCCCGCCGGGTACGTGCGGGGTTTGTACTCGACCCCGCACGACGTGCTCTACGTTCCCGCGGCGAACCGGACCATCGCCGGACGGGAGGGCCCGGAGGCCTACACCTATGACCGTACTGGCGGCATGAGTTGGGCGGCTCCCTACCTTGCCGGCTTGGCGGTGCTCGCGTTCCAGATCAATCCGGAACTCGATCCCGCCGTCATCGTCAGGCTCTGGCAGGAGACCGCGACGAAGACCGAGGTGGGTCCGGTCGTCAGTCCGACCGCCTTTCTGGCGGCCGTGCGAACGGCGCAGGCCAGTGCAAGTGCCGGCCGTGTAGATGAGCAGTAACCGTTCACGGGAGGGATCCCAGTGGGCAAGTAGCCTCAACACAGAAGACACAAGGGACCCTTGGCCTGTTGGAGCATGGAGCAGGAGATCCGGAGGACTAGTGCACAGATCGCGTCTGCCACTGCCATGTGAAATCGCCTCCACCTCGCCGCGCGCATCATCTGCTATCCATCAACGGCCTTCAGTTCTTTCGGATCGCCGGATGATTCTGCCGAGACGTGATGTTCGCCCATCATGATGAAGCCGCCCGGATGCTCCAGCTTCACTGCCGGCGTGTCCGTCCGCTCATTCCTCCCCTCGAACGTGATCTGGCACTCCATCGGCTTGCTTGCCCACTCTGGCGCAACCGCGATCCGTGCGACGACGCTTCTCAGCCAGTCCACCTCCGCCAGCTCGCGCAGCGCCTCCTGCGCGCGTCCGCTCAGCCCGGCGAAAGGAACACGCTCGCCTGCCTCCAGTCGCCGCCTGTCATCTTCGGTAAGCGACTCCATCCAGGCCACCGCGAGCCTCTCGAACTGGTTCTGGATCTCGGCATAGAGTTCCGGCGCGGGCACCGGAAGCTGCGCACTCATCCCCGCGCGCAGTCCCGCAGCCGCGTGGCGCACGTCCTCCACCAGTCTCGCCTGTAGCGCCTCTTGGGACTTGGGCGCAGACCCCTGCGGCATGTCAACCGACATTCGATATCTCCGGGGCCGCTCGGGAAACGAGGTTGCTCGCAGACCACCTGCTTTGGGGTCCGCGTTACCCCAGAGCTGGAGCAGCCGCTCCCCCTTGCGATGCCGCCCCAGGCCCACCCATGTCGTATCTCTCAACTCGGAGGTGTGGGTGAGCAGATGGAAGATGATTCGGTCGAGCCACAGCCACTGCACCGCGAGGACGAGTTTGTCTTTCGCGGGCTGGGGCAGTTCCTCGAACCGAATCGCCTCGCCCGCCACGGCACGCTCTGCCAAACGCCTCGGTAGCCCCTCCCGTACGTCTGCGAGCAGTCCTCGCCATTGCTCTGTCACCATCTCTCCCAGTTTCGGTAGTTCCGGCGGCAAGCCCCGCCTCAGGTCCCGCTCGAGCTCGCGAACCGTCCCGACCACATCCTTCCGGAACGCCTCGCCCAGCGACTTCGCTCGGAAAGTCTCCTCCACCATTGCCATGACCTCCGTCTTGAGATGTTGGCGGGCACGAGCAAGTCGAGTCTTCACGGTCTCCGGCCGAACGCCCAGGAACTCCCCGATCTCCGCGTGCGAATAACCGTTGATGTAGTGGAGGGTGAGGGCAATTCGTTCCGGCTCGCGCAGCCTCGCCAGTCCCTCTCGAACAACTACCTCGATCTCGGACGGGTGCCCGGCAGCAGTCACTGCGCCTGCTTCATCCAGGGTCACGGTTGCCACCTCATTGCGGCGCTGGTGGGCGCGGTGCACGTTCGTGGCGATCTGCCGCAGCCATCCCGAGAACCTATCGGGATCGCGGAGTTGGCCGAGCTTCAAATAGGCCTGAACGAACGCATCCTGAGCCAAGTCTCGGGCCGCTTCGAAGTCCTGGGTCAGATGGTATCCGAGCCCATAGACCATGTCGCGGTAGCGTCCAACCAGATCCCCGAATGCCTCCCGGTCACCGCTTCGCACGCGTTCGACGAGTTGTCCGTCCGTCAGCGCCATCCGTTCCTCGCTCGTCCCACACTTACAGGGACGCGGATATGGAGGTCAAGGTAACATGGTCTTCGGCACTCTTTCTCGGTTTCCGCTTCACCCGTAAGCATAGCCTGCTATCCCGGCCTCTCTCCTGTCGACGGGCGGAGAAAGCGATTGCGCGGGCCGGCGCTCCTGGATTCCGACACTCCGCTCTCGCTTCCCGTAAGTAACAAGTAGGGAGCGACGCGGCCGTCACCAGGCGGCCATGTCGCACCACCAGACCATCTACGGGGAGCTTCGCGTTGCAGAACCTGCTACAGCCCAACCTGATGTCGGCCCACGAGCGCACGGATGAGGTGGCGTGTCTGCTGGCCAGGGGCTTCCTGCGCTACCACCTCCGACCTGTGGACTCCGAGAAGAATGGACTTGATGTTTCCCGGCCCGCAAGTGATTCATGTGTCGAACCCGCGTCCCAGGGAGAGACACCATGAGCAGAGCCGTACTGAAGCAGATCGCCGATCTGGAGCGCATGACGACCTCGCAGCTGCAGGACCGATGGCTGCAACTGGTCGGGAGCGACCCGCCCCGCTACAACCGGGAGTTCCTGATCAGGCGACTCGCCTACCGCATTCAGGAACTCGCCCACGGCGGGATCGCCCTGAGCGCCCGTGAGAAGATGAACCGGCTACTCGATGACGGCGGCTACGACGAGATCGGCGCGCTGAAGACCAGTAGACGCGAGCCGCCGCGGAAGCGAGGCCTGGCAGTTCTCGGCACTCGCCTGGTCCGTGAGTGGAACGGCGAGCGATACGAGGTCACCACGGTGGAGGGCGGCTTCGAGTTTCAGGGCCGCCGCTATCGGTCGCTCAGCGCCATCGCCAAACTCATCACCGGCACGCATTGGAGTGGGCCTTCGTTCTTCGGTTTGCGAGCAGCGAAGGACCGGAGGGCCGATCAGTGAGACGCCAGGAGCAAGCGGTACCTGACCTGCGGCGCGTCCGCTGCGCCATCTACACCCGAAAGTCCACGGACGAGAATCTTGACTCCGAGTTCAACAGCCTGGATGCCCAACGCGAATCGGCGGAATCCTACATCGCCAGCCAGCGGCACGAGGGCTGGATGGCGATACCGGACCACTACGACGATGGCGGCTTCTCGGGTGGGACGCTTGAACGGCCCGGGCTGGAGCGGCTGCTGGAGGACATCGAGGCCGGCCGAGTGGACTGCGTGGTGGTGTACAAGCTCGACCGTCTTTCCCGATCGCTGCTGGATTTCGTCAGACTCATCGAGGTCTTTGATCGGCAGAGCGTGTCCTTCGTCTCCGTCACACAGCGATTCGACACCAGCACCTCCATGGGCCGGCTGATGCTGAACATCCTCCTCTCCTTCGCCCAGTTCGAGCGCGAGATCATCGGCGAGCGCATCCGCGATAAGGTGGCAGCCACGAAGAAGAGGGGCAAGTACTGCGGGGGCATGCCGGTGCTGGGTTATGACGTGGACCGCGAGCGGAAGCGCCTAGTGATCAACCTGGCGGAGGCAGAACGCGTCCGGCAGGTGTTCACCCGCTTCGTGCAGGCCGGCTCGATCACCGAGCTGGTGAAGGAACTGAATGAGGCTGGTCACCTGACGAAATCCTGGACCACCAAGACCGGCGCGCTCCACGCCGGCAGACGCTGGGATAAAGGCCACGTCTATCGCCTCCTGAACAACCCGCTCTACATCGGCGAGGTCAGTCACAAGGGGGTCCGGTATCCTGGTGAGCACGAAGCCATCGTCACCCGCGGGCTCTGGGACAAAGCCCATGCCATCCTGGCCACCAACTACCGCTGCCGAAGCGGTCAGACGCGGGCTACGACCCCGGCGCTGCTCAAAGGCATCATCAGATGCGCCCACTGTGACTGCGCCATGGGGCCGACCTACAGCCGACGGCGCGACCGGATGTACCGCTACTACCTGTGCGTGCATGCCGCCAAGAACGGGCACGAAAGCTGCCCCACGCGCTCGCTGTCGGCAGGCGAGATCGAGACGGCCGTCGTCGACCGCCTGCGCGACATACTCCGTTCACCCGAGATGGTGGCTGCGGCTGTCCGCTCCGCGCAGGAGCAGATGGCGCAACACCTCGACCAGCTCTCTCGACGACGCAGGGATGTCGAGCTGACGCTCCAGGCGCTGAGGGAGGAAGCCGGGCGCCTGACGGCGACAGAATGTCCCTGTTAAGTAGCTGTGAGACACCGCCGGAGCGGCTCAAGGAAATGCCCTAACCCGGTGAATGACTGCGCGACGGAGCGCGTGAACGTTGAAAACGGGACACGAATGAAGGCCGAGCCCTGCGGCGGGACGGAATGGGGTAGCAGAGGCGCGGCCGCGCGGCCTCGGGAGGAACCGAGTGGCGGAAGGTCAGGCCGCGAGGCGATAAGCGATGATCTGAGTATCGGCGAAGAAGCGGCGCTCGATGTTCGGCGGCAACATCTTGGCGGACTTCGCCGGCTTGCTCCACTGCTCGCCGCGATGGATGAGCGAGGGAACCGCCCCGCCCAGCGTGGCGTGGCCGCGGTACTGATTGTAATACGTTGCGAAGTCTTGCAGTAGTTGGCTCAGGTGATCCAGCCCGCGGATGACTGGCACCCGCTTCAGCCATTCGTACTTCAGGGTCAGGATGACGCGCTCGGTGACGGCGATAGAGCCATGCTTTCCGACCGCGCCGAACCTCGGTTGCACGTTCCATCGGATAAGCAGTTCCCGGAACGCATCGGAGGTGAAGACCTTATCCTGAGTGCTCGTCCGAATGAGACAAAGCCGGTAACAAGCCCTCGGACGCCAGGAAGGGCGCCCCGGCGAACTCCACCCTCGCCCTGGAACCGTCCGGCGATACCGTCACCCGGAAGGCCAGTCTCCGCAGCAGTCCCCTCCTCTCCGGCATGGTCATGCTGTCCAGTCGCTCGGCGATGGCCTCGATCTCCAGGGTCACCCGGTCCACCGTCTGCTGCCGAAGCTGCTCACCCTGGATCAGCGCCTCCAGGTGTTGGGCCCGGGCGCGCAATTCCACCTGCTCGGCCTCGATCTGCTGCTTCTCTTCAGCGAACTGCTCCAGAGTAGTGACGCCCCGGCGATACGCCACCATCACCCGCTCGTGCTCGAACTCCTGGTCCTTCAGCAGCTTCTCCGTGCGCTTGAGCTCCTGCTGCCACCGCGGCAGCATATCCTGCTCCGTGGCCGCCAGCAGCTTCTCGATCTGGCCCGGATTGCGGGCGAGCGTCTCCACCATCTGCCAGGCCGCATCCTCCAGGGGTTCGGCCCGGACATAATGCCCTTCGCAAGCATGGGGCCGCCCGCGCACCCTGGCATTGCAGGTGTAATAGACGTAGTGGCGGCCCGGCCTGGGCGGCCGGCGGCCCGTCATGCTGCTGCCGCACTCGCAGAAGATGAGTTTGGCCAACAAGAAGTCACGCCGCACCCTGGGCCCGTGATTGGTCCTGTGCCGCTCGATCACCCGCTGCGCCGCCGCCCAGGTCTTGCTATCAATCACGGCCTCGGGTGCGTCTTTCGCCAGCACGCCCTCGGTGGTGTGCCACTCGCCCTTGTAGCAGGGATGTTGCAGGATGCGGCCCACGTGCGAGGAGTACCACCACCCTCCGGCCTTGCGGGTCGGCACCTTCCGCTCGCGCAACCGCTCGGCGATCTCCTCGGTGGACATGCCCTCCTGCGTGGACAGCCGGTATATCTCCCGCACGACTTCGATCTCCTCGGGTACTGGAACCGGCCTTTTCGCCTGCTTGTCCCACCTGAACCCGTAGGGGGCATGGGCATTCCCGAACTCGCCTCGGGCATTCTTCGCCTGTCGGGCCCGCTGCATGTTCCCCACCAGCCACCGCTTCGCATAGGCCTCGATGCTCCCCAGGAGGCCCAGCATCAGCCGGTGTTGGAGGTTGGCATAGTCGTACTCCATCGCGGGAGTCACGAGCAGCACGCCGTGGGCCTCCAGCACCGCGTGTATCTGTTGGGCGGCGAGCTCATGGCGGGCAAGTCGGTTCGTGTCGCGCACCAGCACCGCGCCGATGCCGCCGCCCTTCACCACTTCGAGGAGTGCTACCATCCCAGGCCTGGTTTCCACCCCGTCGCCGCTGATGCCAGGGTCGCCAAACACCCCTGCGGGCAGGGCCTCCCTCCCTGGGAATGCCGGTGGTTCCGCGATCTGCCAACCGCGCGCCACGCACAGGGCTGTCAGTTCCCGTGCCTGCTCGGGCAGGCTGACCCGGTCCTCGCCTGCCTGCGCCGAGGTGCTCACTCTGACGTAGATTGCCGCTCGCATCTTCGCCTCCTTGCGGTGGGCAGGCAAGGCCACAGAAAAGGCCCTGAACGCCTGCAAGCCGCTTTGGTGAGAAGAGGCCTGGCGCCCAGAGCCAATACGGGCGACGCTGTCTCAGAAGCAGCAGAACCGCCTTGCATAGCCTCTTCTCACCGTCCCTATGACGCGCCACCCGCGCCTACAAGTCAAGCTCGATCTGTGCCGCTATCACCACCGCCGCGGCTCTTTCTCGCCAGTTGCCACACCGCCTCATCCCAGGTCAGCTCCGGCCGCTTGCCAAGAAGATGAGTCACCTTCTTCGCGAGCGATCGGGGCGCCACAATCGCCTCGCCTTTCTCTTCCTGCAATCGTTCGGCGACGGCCTCCAGCTCCAGTAGATACCGGGCGCGGCAATAGGCCTTCGCCAGCACGTCCCCGGCCGGCACTACCTTCCCGACCCCTTGCTCGGTGAGCTTCGCCTCCAGCCACGCCACAAACTGGTCAGCCGTCATGGCATTCAGTTCCACGCGCTCACCGTGATACCGGCCTGAGTATCCGCCCTCCACCAGCACCGCGATCTCGTCGCCCTCCGCGCCATTCTCGATCAGGTTCTCCGATGGGTCAACGCGTTGCGAATACGTCACCGCCTCCCGCTCCAGCCCCTCGATGTCCGCCAGCCGGAATCCCAGGTCTACGATAAGACCAGTGCCGCGCGAGCCTCGCGCACCTTCCTCCAGGGTGTGCACGATCGAGAATCCCGACTTGTCGAAGTCGCGCACCACGTAGGCCTTCAGGCCGTGCTGGTCCAGCGCGTGGAGAAGGTCGCACATCGCCGCTGTCGGCATTCCTTTGGTGGAGGCAATCGCCACGTCGAAGCGTTCTGCGATCTGCGCCGCCGCCAGCAGAGGACCGAAACCCTCCTTCTCTATGAACAGCACCCCGCCATATCTCAACCGCGGCCCCGTGGTATCAATGCAGGCCCGCAGGTGGAGGTCCGGCCGCTCCTCGAACTCGCCGCCGGTGAACCCGGCCACGTAGCGCCGCACCTCCAGCCCGCCGATGCCGATGGTGCGCCCGGTGTGGGGCTCGGCGAAGTGGCCCCTGGCGTCGTACACTACATCCCAGGGGGGCCTGCGAATCTCGAGGTAATCCTTCAGGAGCGTTTGCGTGAAATACTGACTGTCCACGCCTGACTTCTGAAATACCGTTCCCTCCATTCCAGCTATGATGCTCGGCCTTGCCGCGTAGTATATCTGCCTCGCGTTCGCCGGGTAACGGCCGCCGCCCGACGCCTTCTCATAGGCCGCCTCCATGGCCTCGAAGGCGAGCCGGCGAATGGTGTCGTGCTTCGTCTCATAGCGTATCCGATCAAGGGAACGCGAGGAAACCCGGCCCTCCGAATCGGCCCGCCGCTTCGCCTTCCTCCACTCGTCACCGCCAGCGGATTTCACCGCTGAGGCGATGGCCTCCGCCATGCTCTCCTTCACAGTGCAATTTCCCCCTTCCCGTGGCCGGTGAACGCGAACCGCGGCCGCGCCAGATGCACGATCACCGTTACCGGATCGTGGGGGTCAATCCTCATCTGCGACAGGACCTGCCGCAGCGCCGGCACTGCCTCTCCAAGGGCAGGCGTCCAGTTCAGACCCAGCACTAAGCGCCGCTTGTCCGTGTCCCCCCGTATCCCGAAGGCCACCTCCACCACGTAGGGCTGTCCCGACTCCTCGCCGGCGCGCCTGCTATAGCGGACGCTTTCGGGGTTCACGCCGGCGAAGGTTTCCATCCATCGCGTCAGGTGCTCCTTGCCGATCACGCCCAGCGCGGCCGGGGGAACGGGCCGGCTTTCGCCTTTCATGGCCGCCAGCAGTTTCTCGACGTGCGGCATGGCAATATCGCCGTCATCCACCAGATCCCGCAGGTGAACGCCGGAGAGCCCGTTGGCGACCGCCTTTTGCTTCGCCGTCGAGGACAGGCCTCGAAACTCGGAGACGAACGCGCGCACCGAGCGCGCCTGCCCCGTCTCCTGGTCGCGCCCCACATAGGCTGCGATCAGGTCCCGCAGCGTGTGCGGGGTGTACCAGTGAGGGGAGGTTGGAAGGTCAGGCCGCCACTTCTGCCATGCCGGGTCACTGGCAGGATACTTGCGCTTGCCCAGGCGAAAGGTGGCGTGCGGGTTCAGCGCCGCGAACCCCTCCACCAGCTCCGGAAGCGATAGCGGTGGGGGATAGTAAAAATACGGTTCTTTTTCGCAGCTGAGTATGCTTGCTAACTCGGGCCACTCGACGCGGAAAGACGTGCCGACTTGCCTGCCGTCCTCACAGGTGGCGTATCCGATAGCAGGCGCCTGCCGAATCCGGTCTAGCGATACCTCGATGGTATGTTTGACTCCTCGCGCGGATACCTCGACGCGGCCACTCTTCCCGCTCTCGACGAACGGCGCCGCCCACACAACCTTCAGCGCGTTCCCGAGCTGGCCCCGGGTGGGAGATACGTAGAAGAGCTTATCCGAGACCCGTTTCAGGTAGTCCAGCGAACCCCGAACCGTCTCCGGGGGAATGCCCGGGCCGTTGTCTTCGACCGTGAGCGCGTCGCCCTTGACGCCAACCCGAATCTCCGGGGCCACGCCCGCGCACTCGCACGCATCCAGAGCGTTATCAATCAGCTCTTTCAGAATCGCGACCGGCCACCATTCCACAGGCTGGCCGATCTGCATTTCGAGCTCCTTCGCATCGAAGAACTCCAGTTCGCGACTCAGTTCGAACGTCGTTCGTTCCAGCTTCATCCCAGTTTCTCCGTTCACTCCGAGTTGCCCGGGGCCGGCCCCTCGGCGACATCACCCCCGCCGTCTGGCCTGCCGCCACTTTTCGGTGTACCTGGGTGTACCTGGTGCACATTTCCACACTGCTTCTATGGCCCGAAATCAGCCTCGCGAGGAGAGTGAAAACGTACACTAAGTACACCTATGTACACCATCCTCCGTGCCTGGAGTCTCTGGGCGCGTGGGTGTGAGTCTCCATTGGGATAGCCGTTTCTTCGTCCCCGCGGCCTCGATGCGGAAGCGGCCTAGCACCATATCAGCACGCCGGGCTAGGCCTTTTCCCAGCATTGTCTTCTGAGAGCGTTCCTGGCCCTTGCCAAGGTCGAAGTCCGGCATGTCCAGGGCGATGGGGTACAGGTCGGCCACACCCACTTCGCGATCCTCGTAGTCGTCCCACCAGGCCTCGACAAACCGGCGCCATACGGCACCTTCCGAGTCGGCACGCTCGTAGAGGTCGTCCAGGTTGTCGAGAAACTGCTCGATGCCCGCGCGGTGCAGGATGCCGCCGATCACGCGCGTCCATGCCTCATAGCTGCCCAGCGGGCGCACCGCCGGCGATGGTCGCCCCGCGGCGAGCCAGCCCTGTACCAACGTCAGCGCCGCGGCGATCAGTGCCCCGCGGTGTTCGCGGGCCCATTCCCGCAGCGACGGATGCCGGAACGTAGATGGATCACGCTGGAAGGGTCGGTCGGTCTTCGAGTCCAGGCGGCAGCGAATGGACCGCCGGGCGATCTCTGTGCTCAGCGTGGGGTTATTGCCCGTCGCCACCCACGCGCACCGCACTGGCAGGTTCAGCGGGTCGAGGGTGCCGAGAAGACGGTCACTCCACAGCGTCGCCGTCAGCGCGCTTGAGAGAACGCCGCTGTCGAGGGCATGGGTCACGTTGTCGATCAGCACCGCGGCTTTGCCCTCTCGCAGGCACGTCGAAATCCGTTTCCGCCACTCGTCCTCATCGCGCCCCTGGGTCATAGTGCCGAGGTCGTCGCCTATGGCGGGCATCAGCGCCACCGCCGCGAGGAGGCCCTTGCCGGTGCCAGCGGCAGGCGCCTCGAACAGGTGCAGCGGGGTGGGCCCGTCGATCATGTCTCTGACGAATGGCACTAGCAGCAGGGCGAACGCGGCCGCGCGGTCGGCACCGTTCACAAACGGGAAGTCCGCGATCAAGTCATCAATGAGTGCTACTGCGGCTTCGATGTCGTGGTCAGTCGGGGCCGTGGGCAGGTCGGGCATATGCAGGCCCTCAGGCGGGCATACGATCACGCGCCCGGCCGGATGGTAGCCGGGCGCGGCCTGTAGGGTGCCATCGGCGGCGAACACCGGAGCCCGCACGATGCGATCCACGGGCGGCAGGCGCAACGCGCCTACCGGGTGCGCCAACATGTCTGCGACTACATCTTTGGGAGGCATTGCCGGCACCTCGTGCCACACGCCATCCACCTTGCGCCGCGCCCACCATTCGCCCGCTCTGGCGAGTTCGTACCGCAGCCGCTCTGCAGTCAGCTCCTGTAGTGCCGCGACAGCATTTCCGTCGGGATCGAACCGCGCCGGCCTCGCTCCATGAAGGAACAAGCGCGCGGGCGTGTTCGCCTCCAGGAGTGCGGCCCACGCCTGGCTACTGATGATCTCGAGCCGCTTCTCGTCTGCGTCCAGACGGGGCCTGCCCACCACCGCTTCCACCGCCCGCACGGGCTCGGCCCGGGCGACTGCTTGCTCCAGCGCCGCTGTGAATCTCTCCACGTCGCCGCCGACGGACCGCCAAAGGTCGGCAGCATCCTTATGCGGTTTGAGACTGACGAGGCGGATTCGATCGCGCAGCTTCGACTTCGCCAGGTGCGCCCGCATCTTGGCCGCGCCTCCGTCGCCCTCGTCAATCACGAGGATTTCGGGGATGCCCGCAAAGTCGCTCTCCCACTGGTCGAAATGCTCGAAGAACTCCACGCCGGGGATGCCGACCGAGGCGATGCCAGCCGACCAGAAGCAGTGTGAGTCGGATTCACCCTCCGCCGCGAAGAGACGGCCGGTTTCCTTCGCCAAGGCGATCCATTGGCGGCCATATAGCATCTGCTTCGCCTTCGTGCCGCGCTTCCAGAAGAACCGGCCATCCCCATTCGCCGCCTTGTCGAGACGGCTGCGATAGCGTATGCCCGCCACGCCGCCGGCGCCGTCATCATACCGAATCTCCAGGGCTGGCTTGTCCCGTAAGGTGATCTCGCGGACGCCCCAGGCCACCAGTTGCTCGGGGTTGAGGAGTTTCGCCTTGGCGTAGTCGGCCAGTGTGAGGCCGGGGCTCCCATGTCCGTTGCCACTGTTGTCGAAGAACATGTCCTGCTCGCGGAGACCAAGCGCGGCCACTATCTGTTTGAATGAGCAGCCGCCGAAGCACTTGAGAACGACGCCCTTCTCGCCGACGCCGATGCTCAGCGACGGGTCGCGGTCTTGGTGTGCAGGCACAGGGCAGGTGGCCATCCACTTTTTTCCCCGCCGCTTCGCGTCCGGCAGTCGCGCGAGGACGCGTTGCACCGGATCGTTGTAAACAGCGCTGGCGCTCACGGATTCGCCGCCTGCGCCGTCACCAGGGAAACTAGCGCGTCCGTGCAGATCCGTTGGGCCGCCTCAGCGTCCAGGCCGGCCGGCAGCGCGATCGCGATGATGGGGACAGAGCACTTGCGGGGCCGATGCTCGCGGAGCCAGTCAGCGTGTTCGCGCTCCAGGCCGGTTACAGCGAGGGTGAGGAAAACACGGCGGTCGGGTTCGCGCTGGCCGAACTCCCAGCGGTTGACGGCGGCCGGTGTCACGCCGACACGCGCGGCCAGATAGCCCAGGGTCAGGCGCGCTTCGAGGCGCGCCCTCCGAAGCGGGCTGTCGCCGAGCATTGCCAGCCCCTGATGAACCCGAATGCCCACGCCCTACCCCCTCTGGCGACCCGGCTTGCCGTCGTGGCCCGAGCTTGACGGGGATCTCTCATAGAGATCATCCAAGGAGCATCCCAGTTCGTCTCGGATCAGCAGCGCGTAGGGTGCCGACAGGAACAGCCTGTTGTTTTCCAGCGCACTGAGAGTGGTGCGCGGGATGCCGGTCCGCAGGGAGAGGACTTCTTGCTTGGCGATCTCCGCCCTGAGACGGCATGTCCGCACACAGTTGCGGTACTGGCTGCGAACCTTGCTGACGAGTCTGCGGTGGCTCATTGTCTACGTCTCCTACTGGCGCAACCATGGCGGTCTGGTCCCCGCCGTGGTCATTGCATTTACGTCAGTATTATATGCTGAAACGTAACCAGCGTCAATCGCGGTGAGACCGCAAGGGCCCTTGGAGGCCTTTCAGCAGAGCTGTCGTGTCAGTAACTACTGAACTTGCTTGACAAATGCCTGACATTAAGGTATCTTCGTGTTGCATTGATGGAGAGGAGAGCGCGCATGGAGGAGATCGGTCCCAAGGTAGTGGCCTTGCGAAGCAAGCTTGGGATGAGTCAGAAGGACCTCGCGGACGCCGCGGGGATTCCGCAGGCGACCGTCTCCAGGATAGAGCGCGGCGCCATCGAGCAGCCCAGGGCGGAGGTGCTGAGGAAGCTGGCGGAGGCGCTGCATGTTACCCTTGATTATCTCGCTGGCCGCACCTCGGTCATGTCCGGCAGTGACGTGGTCCGCTCTGATCCGCGTGCGGAGATGCTCTTCCGCGGGTACGGGAAAATGTCGGAAGAAGAGAGGGAGGAACTGTTCGCCTACTTCCGCTTTCTCGATGGCAAGCGGGAACAGAAGGCCAGAGATCGGAGAGACAAGGGGTGATCCGCCTCAGCGATCTACCTCCCTATGACCCCCGCCGTCGGGCGCTGCAGGTCCTCGTGGACTGTGAGGTAGCGGAACCGCCTGTGGATGAGCAGTGCATTCTGGACTACTTCAGTGTCGACCTTGACCAAACGCCGATCTCCCATTTTCCGCACTGTAAGACGTTGGCGACAAGTGCCCACCGTCCCTCTGGGGCGCTCCTGCGAGGCGGGGACGGCGGTCGTCCCTTGCTGTGGGTTGACCCGGCGGCGACGACGGGGAGATTCCGCTGGACCGTGTTCCACGAACTTGCCCACCATGACCTTGATCACTCAGGCCTCAGGTTCGCCGACGATGACAGTACCCTGCGGCCGGCCCAGGGACGTCCCGAAGTACTTCACACCGAGTACCATGAGGTCGGGCGCCAAGCTGTTCTGCCGGGCCTGGGCGAGGCGGCTGAGGAGGCGTTCACCCCGGTGGAAGCGGAAACCGCCGATTCGATCCGCGTCAAACAACAGGAGCGGCAGGCCAATCTCTATGCCAGCGAGATGATCATGCCGTCTCAGTGGTTCACGCCGGAGGCGCGCGACCTCCCAGTGGGGATGGCCGCGGTTCAGCGGATGCGAGCGCGCTACCTGGCGTCCTTCGAGGCAACTGCCATCCGTTACGCTCAGGCCTGCCCTGACAAGTGCGCGGTTCTCGCCGTGGAGCCGACTAGGGACCCTGAGGGCAATATCACGGCTTCCACGGTCGTCTACTGCATCCGTGGCAGGCCCGGTTTCCTCCAAGGCATCCACCAGGACGCGCAGTTGCCTTTCTCCGGCCTGTTCGCCAAGGCATGGAGCGCGTCCGATCACGTCGAGGGGATCGTCACTGGTGACCTACTCGGCCTGGGCCGGCGTTTCGAGCTCTCTGCTGACGCTCTGAAGCTTGGGAGCTACGGCCGCGTCGTCGCCTTGCTGTGGCTGGAATCAGGGCAGCTTCAGATGCTCCCCGAGCGCGCGGCAGCATGAACGGGCAGGAACGGTGAGGGCGGACCCGCTGTCGGTCCGGTGCGTCGCAGGTTGGTAGCGGGGGCGTGCTACGTAGCTATGCATAACGCGCTTGCAGGGTCCCTGGTGAGGAGGTGGCGATTGCCCACAAGGGTCAGGCGGCCGCGACAAACGTGCTCCCGCCCGCCGGAGCTCCTCCCGGGAGCTTGAGCGGTACCGGCCGTGGCGTGCACTCCTGGCCGCCGAAAGGGGGCTTGGTCCGCCGTAGAAGGGAGTGCAGGGACGGGTGGGCGCGGGTATGAGCGCACAACCGGAGGCACATCGATGTGACTGGTAGACGGGAGGGTTCGCGTCGTGATTGCGAGCGCCATGCAGAGGGATGCTTGCGCACACAGTCCATAGAGAGAGTCGAGTGCGTGGGCGAATGGAGGCATGCCGCGCCCTCGTCCTTTGTTCCGGAGGACCTCGAATCCTGTGTCCCTATTCGAGAAGCTTGCGGATGTGCCACATGGCAAAAGCTAGTGCGGCGGCCAGGGCGGTGAGAGCGATGATCAGGCGGAACAGGGCGTAGTCGAGTCTAGTGAGCTCCTCAAGGACCTTCCTGATGCGCCTCAGGGACTCGCAGATGCTGTCCATCAGACCCACCTCCTCTGCAGGGCAATCGCATCTAAACGGGGTCGAAGAGAAGTTTACGTGAAAAGGGCTGTGAGGGGAGAGGAGGGGTTGCAAGTGGAATTCGCGAAGTTTCCAGGTAATGCTTTTCGCACTGAACGGAGGGCTTACCTGTGGCTGATACGACCGACTTCATCGCCTACTTCTCGATCATTCCTGACCCGCGAGTGGAGCGCACCAAGAAGCATCGCCTCATCGACATCTTGTTCATTGCGGTGTGCACGATGATCTGCGGCGGCGAAGACTTCACTGATATGGAGCTGTTCGGGCAGGCGAAAGAAGAGTGGCTACGCACCTTGTTGGAGTTGCCCCATGGCATCCCCAGCCACGATACCTTCGGGCGGGTGTTCTCGCTGTTGGACCCGCAGGCTTTCGGGGAATGCTTTCTGCGCTGGGGAGCGGCTTTGC
>Ga0315288_10006201_pt1 | contig 15154 bp, 14 predicted proteins | sample YL17G11_20_MG_FD_203454 | JGI IMG/M metagenome (GOLD analysis project Ga0315288, IMG submission 203454) | Sediment microbial communities from Yellowstone Lake, YNP, Wyoming, USA - YL17G11_20 | ecosystem: Environmental > Aquatic > Freshwater > Lake > Sediment | place: USA: Wyoming | collected... | reverse complement strand
TGCCGCCGTCGGCGTGAGCAGCGACGGTCCCGAGCGCAGATACTATCCCCCGTGCTCCTCGGGTCCCGGCGCCAAGACGTATACGTTCACGCTCTACGCCCTCTCGGGAGCCCCGACGTTCGCCGTGCCCGAGAGCCAGGTCAACGGGGAGATCCTCACCGGCGCCATCGGCCCGCTGACCATCGCCAGCCGCCAGGTGAACGTGACCTATACACGCTCCGGGCTGTGACGGTGAAACAAAGGGAGCCCTGAGATGACCTGCCTTGCGATGAGATGGTCTTGACGACGGTCATGAGTTTGTGTGCGTGCCGAGACTGAGTTGTGCGGGGTCGGACCTGCGTAAGCGGCGAAGACCAGATGCCAATCGCCCCGAAGGAACCCTGGTTCAATGCTTATCCGCATGTTTTCGGGGCTGAGAAGGCCCGTTCATCCGGGCTATCCGCCTCGGCCAGGTGCTGATCAAGTTCTACTGGCTGCGCGAGCAGTGCGATCTCAACAGCTCCGGCCTCCGTTCACCGCTGACCATTCCTGTCTTCAGATCCCGTGACGCGCAATCGCCGCCGGTTCGCTCATGCTGGGCCGCGAGGCGCAAATCATTTGCGATATTCTGTAAGACTCAATTCTGTCGATGCGAAATCCGCACTCCTTCATGATCGCTTCCCAGTCATATCTCAAAAAGTCCTTGACATGCGGAGGCGACGTCAACAAGAGATAAACCCGGAAAAGGAACCGTCTGATTGCACTATCCTGAATCTGGTAATCCACAAGATACAACTTCCCGCCCTTCTTCAAGACGCGGTTCATCTCCTTCAATATGCTCTTCATCACGGCATATTTCATTTCGTGCAGACCGAAGGAGCTCGTTGCAATATCGAACGATTCATCCTTGAAATCCATGTTTACCGCATCCATCCGGAGAGTCGTCACATTGGGAAGGCCGAGCTTCTGGATTTTCCGGTTGGCGACCTTCAGCATATCCATCGACAAATCAATTCCGATAATCCTGTTCCTACCATTGTTCATCGCAATCAAGAGCGTATTGTTGCCCGTGCCGAAGCAAACATCCAGAATCAGCAAGTCGTCATTGGGTACTTGACGCGCTAGGCCGTGCCGGGGATTCGTTGCCGGGTTGGAAAAGAATATTTCCACAGAATCGTAAAAGAAGGACAGGAGTTTGTACTTCAACGTGATTCTCTTGTGATATGGTTGCCTTTTCATTATTCCCTCCCGCGGTGCTCTCAGCCGCAAATCGAAGGTCGACACTGCTGGATCGCGATCATGGTCTTGACAGCCTTTTTCGCGCATTCGAGCGGCGGCAGCATCTCCTGTGTTGGGAAGAAACGCTTCTGCTGGGATAATCCCCGCCATGGGGAGGCTTTGCGGATTCGTTTCTTGCTTCGGCGGTCATCGTCCGGCGGCCGTGTGAAGAATAGCAATCGCAATGAAGGCCCGCAATCGCGGAATAAGGCTGCGTGGGCGACTCCGATGGGAGGTCCGGTACTGGGACCTTATGTCAAATACCCCGTTTGTCCGGGCTATCCGCTGATGCGGAGGATCCGCCGTCGCACTGATGCGAGCAGGCGCGCCACCTCGAGGTCGGTCGGTGGCGTCGCCGACGCGACGAAGCGTTGCGAACCGTCGGGCTGCACTTCGAAGACGCCCTCGGCCACCAACGTGTGGAAGTGGACGTTGGTGTTGAGGGCCGACCCGCACCGCTGAATCGCGGTCACGGCACCGCCGCGGCCGCAAGTCCCCTGCTCGCCCGCCCGGCCCCCCGCTCGAAGGCGAGCAATGCACGCACGAACACCGCCAGTACGGCGCGGCAGAGGGGATGATCGTAGGCAAGCTTGTAACGCAATCGGTGCGGAAGGGTCAGGACCCACTGGCGGATGGGCAGGTCGCCGAACACGCCATCGACGAGGTGGGCGGCGAGCTCGCACATGCGCCCCCGATTGGTCAACATCGTTAGCCGGTGCGGATCCCGCATCTTACGATGCGGCATTCGCAGCAGCGTCGGAAAACGTACCGGGCTCGACCCGGAGCGCCGGTACGCGTGCGGTCTGGCACGGGTGTTGCGGTGTACGCGTCCACGAAAGCTCGAGAGGAGTGTCGACATGAAAGTGAGAAAGGCAAGACGACGTGCGGCCTTGTTACTCGTCTCGACTGCCTGTCTGGTGGGATCGGTCTCCTACGGACAGCCGGGGCCGCCCATGCCTCCGGGCGAGCGCCCCCCCGGGGTTCGGACCGCCGCCTGAGGCCTCTAACCCCACCCGGGTTAGAAGATCTTCTCGCGTGCTGCGGCGATGGCGCGTTGCCAGTTCTTGAAGCGGGTCTCGCGCTCATCGGTGCTCCAACGTGGCTCGAAAATGCGCCCGGAACGCCAGGCATGGCGCACCTCATCCAAGCTCTGCCACACACCCGTCGCCAAACCAGCTAAGTACGCGGCACCGAGACCCGAGGCTTGCACGGTATGCGGGCGCTCGACCGGCAGACCGAGGACATCGGCCAGATGCTGCAACAGGAAATCGTTGGCTGCGGCGCCGCCGTCCACCCGCAAGCGCGCCGGCGGCGGCGTCGATGAATCCTCGAAGAGTGTCTCCAGGATCTCGCGGCTGCGATAGGCGATGCCTTCGAGCACGGCGCGCACCACGTGCGCCCGCGTGCTGGCGCGCGACAGGCCGCCGATGACGGCACGCGCGCCGATGTCCATGTACGGCGTCCCCAATCCCTGAAACGCCGGCACCGCCCACACGCCGCCGGAGTCCGGCACTTGCATGGCCAGCGCGGCGCTTTCCTCCAGACTCTGCAGGACACCGAGGCCGTCACGCAACCACTGCACGGCGGCGCCCGCCGTCGGGGCCGTGCCTTCGAGACACCACGTCCGCTTTCCAGCCAAGCCCCAGAGGACCAATGGATACGCGCCGTGCATAGACAGCACCGGGAACTCGCCGACGTTGATGTCCGCCATCGCCGAGGTGCCGTAGGTGATCTTCACCGCCCCCTTGTCGACGCACAGCTCGCCGAACATCGCGGCCTGCTGGTCGCCGGCCATGGCCGCCACCGGGACCTCCGCGCCGAAGGTCTCCCGGGTAGTCTGGCCGTACACTTCGCTGGTCGAACGAATGGCCGGCAACATACTTGCGGGGATGCGAAGAAACGTGAGAATCTGTTGATCCCACCCATCCTGCATCGCGTCGTAGAGCCCTGTACAGGACGCATTGGAATAGTCCGTCGCGTGCACTGCTCCGTCGGTGAGCTTCCACAGCAGCCAGCTATCGACGGTTCCGAAGCACAGCTCACCTCTGGCGGCGCGCCCTGGGCCGTCGTAGATGGCCCGCAGCACCCATTCGAGTTTGGTCGCCGAGGCCATCGCGTTGGTGTAGATCCCTTGCGCCAGCAACTCGGGGACGCGCTCGGCGGTCCGGACATCCTGCCACACGATGGCCGGATAAACCGCCTCACCGGAGCGGCGCTCCCACACCACCGTCGTAGACCGCTGATTGGCGATGCCGATGGCGGTGATGTCGCCGGCTCTGAGCCGCGCCGCCTGCAGCCCGCGTGCACAGACGGTGCGGGTGGCATTCCAAATTTCTTCGGCGTCGAGCTCGACCCAGCCGGGTTTGGGATAACCCGGCGTCAGCTCGTGGTAGGCGCCGCCGCGGACAGCACTGCCGCCGTCGATTATCAGCGCGCGCACGCCGGTGGTACCTTCGTCAATGGCGAGAACGTGCATAATCAAAAAACGTGAGTCGTGCTCGTGAGTCGTGCTCGTTGGCACTCTTACCCTGCCCCCCTCTCAAAAGAGGTAGAGGAACCTCCGTCCGAGCACGATTCACGACCACGATTCACAATCCTTCCGGGATCAGCACCCCCGGGTTCATGATGCCGTTGGGATCCAGCACCTTCTTGATGCTGCGCAAGACGGTCAGGCCTTCGCCCAGCTCGCGCGCCATCCACGGCACGCGCAAGCGTCCGATCCCGTGGTGATGTGAGATCGTCCCCCCGCAGCGCAGGGTCGCCTCCATCGCCTGCTGCCAGCAAGCGAAGTACGTGGCTTCGGCGCGTTCCGGATCCCCCGGGTGCGCCGCGAAGGTGAAGTAGATGTTCGTGCCTTGCGCGTAACTGTGCGAGCTGTGACCGGAGGCGACGACAATGCCTTCGACGGTTTGCAGCGCCGCGATCACCTCACGGTACAAGTCATGAATGTGATCCCACGTGGTCGCCACCTCGATGGTGTCCAGCACAAGCCCGCTCTTGAGAAAGGGTTCGAAGCTGGGGACTTGGTTACGCTCGACCACCCAGTGTTGCACCGGATCCGGGCCCATCACCTCGCCGCCGTGGGCGGTAAAAATCGCCTGGCAGGCTTGGCTCTCAGCCGCCGTCAGCGCCTCCGCTCCTTCGGACAGCAGCAGCAGCAGGCAGTTGTTCCCGGTGCTGGCGGCGGTAAACAGGCGCGCCGTCTCGACGCCGTCGTACAAGCGCACGACCGGCGGCTTCCAGCCGGCGCGGGTGATGAGACGAATCGCTTCGAGTCCGGCGTCCATCGACGCAAAGCTGTAGGATTGCCCGACACTGCTTTCCGGCCGCGGAAAGATCCGCATGGTCGCCTCGGTGACGACACCGAGCGTGCCCTCGGCGCCGAGGAAAAGCTGGCGCAAGTCGGGGCCGGTGGCAGCGCGCGGTCCCACCTTTGTGCGCAGCAGGCGGCCGTCGGGCAACACCACCTCAAGGGCCAAGAGAATGTCCTCGATCGAGCCGTAGCGCGTCGAGTACTGGCCGGCCGCCCGCGTCGATACCCAACCGCCGACGGTGGATACGTCGATGGACTGCGGAAAGTGTCCCATCGAGTAACCGGCTTCGTTCAACTTCGACTCGAAGGCGTTGCCCATCATGCCTGTTTGCACGCGCACCAGGAGCGCCGTCTCGTTCAGCTCGAGGATGCGATTCATTCGCCGCAAATCGACGACAATGGCGCCGTCGGGTGGAAGGACGCCGCCGCACACGCCCGACCCGGCACCGAAGGGCACGACCGGCAGCCGGTGTTCATTGGCGTACTCCACCAGCGCGCAGACCTGGTCGACCGCCGTCGGGCTCACGACGCACAGCGGCCGGGCCGATAACGTGCCCCGCAGGCTGCGGAGGACGGAGATACACCACGTGTCACGGCTGTGGTCGGTCAGACTGTTGTCGTCCCACCGCACCGTGTTGCGGTCGCCACCGAGCGATGCGGCGAGGGCTTCACGGTGGCGGGTGCTGCTCGACTCAGGCATGCGCGACGCGCGCTGTGGTGACGGTGTCCAGCTCCGGCAGAAAGGTCTTCACCTCGCGGACATGGTTGCGGTAGCTGGTGATCTCCGCATCCATGCGCCCGGCATCCCACCCCAGAAGGTCAGCCATCAGAGACGCCACCTCGGGAGCCGCCGTGAGGCCGTTGTTGACGTCCCACAAGAACAAGCGGCCGCGCCGCTCGAGGAAGTCCTCCAAGGTCATCGCCATTTCCTCGCGCACCGCGTACGCCACCTCGCCGCGGGTCACCGCCATGCCGGGAGTGCACCGCCGCGCCAGCATCGGGTCTGCGGCCATGCCCTCGACCATGCGTTCCGCATTGCTGCCGTATAGTGGGACAAGCCGCTCGACGATGTCGGCAGGAACGTGCGGCCAGCGGCTCTTGAGCTTAGCGGTGAAGGCGTCGACGTCGTCGCCGGTTTCGCCGCCACTGAGCAGCGCGCGCTCGCTGTCTCCCTTTCTATCCAGCAGCCGTTCGCCATTGGACAAGCGCTCGACCACCATGTCGACGACCCGCTGTGCCATCTTGCGATAGGTAGTTAGCTTGCCGCCGGCGATCGAGATCAACCCCGCCGGCCCGACCATGATTTCGTCTTTGCGTGAGATCTCCGTCGGCTTCTTGCCTTCTTGGTGCAGCAACGGCCGCAGGCCAGCCCACGCGCCGACCACCTCTTGCGGCGTGAGCCGGTCCGTTTCGAAGGACGCGTTGGCCGCCTCCAGGAGGTAGGTGACGTCCTCCATGGTGATGCTCGGGTCGTCGTAGCGGCCGTCATAGTCGGTGTCGGTCGTGCCGATGTAGGCCACCATGCCGTGCGGCACGACAAACACGGCGCGCTGATCGGGTGCGTTCATCACGACGATGCGCGACACCGGCAGTCGGTCGCGTGGCAGCACCAAGTGGATCCCCTTGGTGAGGTGCAGGCGTGGCCGCTCGTTCTCGTCTTCCATGCAGCGCACCACATCCACCCATGGACCGGCGGCGTTGACGATGGTCGTCGCGCGCACGGTGAACTCGGCGTCCGCGATCGCGTCCTTCACCATCGCCCCGCTGACCCGCCCGTTTTCCTTCACCAAGCCGGCCACCTCGCTGTAGTTCGCAATCGCCGCGCCGCTCGCGGCAGCGGACTTCAGGGTCTCCACAACTAGGCGAGCATCATCGGTGAGGTATTCGTAGTAGAGCCCGGCCCCGTACAGGTCTTTCGAGCGCAGCAGCGGTTCGAGCGCGAGGGTTTGGTCGCGGTCGAGCATGCGGTAGCGCTCCTCGTCGAGGACGCGGGCCATGCGGTCGTACGTCCACAAGCCGACGCTGAGTTTGGCGTAGGTGGAGCGGGAATGGGCCGGGACGAGCATCTGGATGGGGCGCGCCAGGTGTGGCGCCAGCCGGCGGACCACGCGTCGCTCGTGGGCCGACTCCATGACCAGCCCGACGTCGCCTTGCTGCAGGTAGCGCACGCCTCCGTGGATCAACTTCGACGATCGACTGCTCGTTCCGACCGCAAAATCGCGGCGCTCGACCAAGGCGACACGGAGGCCGCGCAAGACCGCGTCGCGCGCGATACCGGCGCCGGTGATTCCGCCACCGATGACGAGCAGATCGAACTGGTCCTGGGAAAGCCGCCCGAGGGTTTTGGCTCGTGTTCGGAAAGAGAAACTAGACATTGACAAAGTACTTCATCGTTGCACCTGCGCAACATCACTCACCTTCCACTCTCGGCCGGGTTTGTCAAACCGCGCGTTGATGCCGCTCCTCCCGCCATTCTCGGCGCTTGCAGGTTGACTCGCGGGGCCTGTCACGCTTTACATCGCGGAGATGAGGTTGCGAGCGATAGTGTTCGATTACGGCGGCACGTTGGACGGCGGCGTCCATTGGCTGGAAAGGTTTGCCCAGCTTTATTCCCTGGCAGGCCTCGACTTTCCCTTCGAACGGATACGGGCGGCCTTCGACCACGCTACCCGATGTGCCTATGGCGACCCAGCCGTGGCGGGATTTGGGCTGGAAGCGCTCATCCACTACCACGTCGCCCGTCAGATGGAGCATCTTGTCGCTGCGGGGGGACCGACCGTAGGAGCACGGCACGCCGTGGCGCCACCGGATGCGACCGCGGCCACAATCGTTGCGGAGTTTGTGCGCGCCTCGCGCGCCGGATTGGCGGAGAGCCGGGTGATCCTCAGCCGCCTGCGGCAACACGTGGCGCTCGGCGTGGTGTCGAATTTCTACGGCAACGTGCATCGGATTCTCGAGGAAGCCGAGCTGGCGCCGTTGCTGGCCACCATCGTTGATTCCAGCGTGGTGGGCGTGAGAAAACCCGATCCGGCGATTTTCGCCGTGGCCGTCGAACGGCTGGGGGTCGAGCCGGCTGAGGTACTGTACGTCGGCGATTCGTTCGAGAAGGACATGGCGGGTGCACACGCGGCGGGCTTGCGTACCGGCTGGCTAACCGGCGCGGCCGAACGCCCATGCGGCTCGCCCGAGTGGGTCGACGTACGGCTGCGCCGCTTGGCGGATTTAGAACCGCTGGTCGCAACTTGGCAGGGCGACGGCGCACGGCACCTATCGTCAGGGCGATGAAGGCGGGACTGATTGCGGCCGGGTTGGGCGGGCGGCTGCACCGGGGCGGGCTGACGATGCCCAAACCACTGGTGCCGGTGGCCGGCAGAGCGCTGGTGGATTACGTCCTCGGTGCGGCAACTGCCGCGGGGGTAGGTCAGATCGCGTGTATCGTCAATGAGGAATCCCGCGGCATCGAAGAGCACTGCCGTCGCAATTGGCCGCAGATCGAGTTTGAGTTCGTCCGGCGCACGACACCGAGCTCGATGGAAAGCCTGTTCGCGCTCCGTCCCCTGCTCGATCGCGAGCGCTTTCTCCTACTCACAGTTGATGCGGTGTGCGCACCAGTGGTGCTGAGAGAGTTCCTGCAGGCGGCCGGCAATTACATGGCTGCCGACGGCGTCCTGGCGCTCAGCGCGTTTGTCGACGACGAGAAGCCGCTCAGGGCCCGGATTGCGCCCGATGGCCGGATCACCGCGCTCGCGGCCGACGCGGAGGAAAGCACGCTGGTGACCGCAGGTTTCTATGTCTTCGAGCCGGTCATCTTCAGCGAGATTCCCGCCGCGCGCCTGGCAGGCTTCACCGCCCTGCGGCAGTTTCTGGGGCATCTGCTTCAGGAAGGGTACCGCTTGTACGGCGAGCGGATCGCCAAGACGGTGGACGTGGACCGTCCGGAAGACATCGCTGCGGCCGAGGCCTTCGTGCGCAGTGGTTTTACGCCATGAGTGACTATTTCGGCATCACGCGCGAGCGCGTCTTCTCACCCGGCAAAGTCGAGGCGGATGCCGCCGTGCTCGAAGCCGTGGCCGTCCGCCTGCGGCAGCTCGGCCATGTGGTGTCCGTGTTCAGCGGAGATGCGCCGGCATGGCCCGATCCGGACGGCGCCACGGCCGTCTTCACCATGTGCCAGGGGCCGGGTGCACTGGAGCGCCTCTCCGTGTGGCGCGCGCGCGGCGTGCGTGTCGTCAACAGCCCGCAAGCGATCCTGAATTGCCAGCGCCACCGCACCGTTGCCCTCCTCAACGGTGCGGGAGTGCGGTTCCCCGACAGCATACTCGTGCAAACCGACGCTCGCGTTTCCCTGCCGCAGTGGGTTTCCGGCGGTGCTTGGGTCAAACGCGGCGATGTGCACGCGACCGAAGCGGGAGACGTGGTCCGCGTCGACAGCATTGATGCGGCACGGGCGGCGCTGCGGGCCTTCCACACGCGCGGCATCCGTTACGCCGTGGTGCAGCAGCATGTTCTAGGCACGGTGCTGAAGTTCTATGCTGTGCTCGGATCGTTTTTTCATTGCGTGCCGCCGCCCGCCGCCCCGCCGTTGCCCGTCGCTGTGCTGGCGCGGATGCGCGCGCTCGGCGAGCGCGCCGCGCAGGCGCTGGAGGTGGAAATCTACGGCGGCGATTGTGTGTATGACGCGCAGCGTGATGCTTTGGGCTTGATTGACTTGAACGATTGGCCCAGCTACGCTGCCTGCCGCGCTGAGGCCGCGACTGAAATTGCAGCCTATTTGCATGCGCGCAACGTCGCGAGTGGAAAGTGAAAGCTGCGTCAAAAGAAGCGGCGGCCCACACTCGAATCCCTGGGCCTAGATCACAGGCTCTCATTGCCGCCGAGGGCGAGTGCATCGCTCCCGGGCTGCAGCGTATCGCCCAGCTGTCCGAAGTGGCGATGGTGCAAGGGCGGGGCTGCACCCTCACGGACGCCGACGGCAACGAGTATCTCGATTTTTTTGCCGGCGTCGCCGTCGCCAGCCTGGGGCACTCACATCCGCGCTTCGTCTCCGGCGTCACTGAGCAACTGCAAAAGCTCGCCGTCGGCAGCTTCACCAACGAACCCCGCACGGCGCTGCTGAAGCTGTTGGCGGAATTGGCGCCCGGTGGGCTGAGGCGTACGCAGCTATACAGCGGCGGCGCCGAGGCGGTCGAAGCAGCCATCCGTCTGGCCAAGGCGTACACCAAGAAGTTCGAGATCATTGGCTTCTGGGGTGGGTTTCACGGCAAGACCGGCGGCGTCATGGGACTCATCGGTGACGAGTGGAAACAAAAGTGGGGGCCGCTGGCTCCGGGCACGCATCTGGTGCCGTACGCCGATTGCTACCGCTGCCCTTTCAAGCTCACCCATTCGCAGTGCGGCTTGTTCTGCGTTGAATTCCTGCGCAAGTCGCTGAAGATCAACACCGCCGGAGCCGTGGCCGCCATCCTCGTCGAGCCAATGCAAGGGACGGCCGGCAACGTCATTCCACCGCCCGAGTTCTTGCCGGCGGTAGCGGAAGTCGCGCGTGAGGCGGACGCGCTGCTCATCGTCGACGAGATGATCACCGGATTCGGCCGCACCGGCGCTATGTTCGGCTGCGATCATACAGGGACGGCTCCGGACATCATCACCATGGGCAAGGGATTTGGTTGCGGTTTTCCCGTGACCGGGCTGATGTCGACGGACGAGATTACCGCCGCGTTCCCGTTCGCGAAACCCAGCTCCTCCTCTTCGAGCTACGGCGGCAACCCGCTCGCCTCCGCCGCCGCGTTGACCACCCTCGAGACCATCCTGGACGAAGAACTGGTCGAGAACTCCGAACGCGTCGGCGCGGTATTGCTTTCTGAGCTACGCCGGCTGCAGGAGAAGTATGAGTTCATCGGCGATGTGCGCGGCGCGGGCTTGCTGATCGGGCTGGATCTCGTGAAGGACCGCGTCAGCAAGGAACCCCTGGCCAGGGCCGTCACCGAGGAGATCTTCCGTAGCGCGTTCAGGCGCGGCCTGTTGCTGATGGGGTACTTTCCGCGCGTGCGCATCAACCCGCCGCTGATCCTCACGGAGTCAGAAGCCCGGGACGGCGCCGCCATCCTCGATGACGTGTTCGCCGAGGTGGCGCGCACCGGCCGCTATCGTCAATGACACCATCATCGAGGCCGCGAGCGTGCGCGCCGCAGGCGCCAACGTCACCAGCGCCAACACCCCCTACCCGCGCTGGCGCGATCGTTGGCTTCGGTAACGTAGCCGCGAATGGCCACCTGCCGGTGTGGCGTGAGCGCAGCGACTTCCGCATCATCGCCGTGGTCGATTCGGACGCCGAGCGGCGGGCGCTGGCGGCAACGGCGCTACCCGGCATCCGCACCTACAGCACGAGCGACGAGCTGCTGCGCCAGGAAGAGTTGGATTTCGTGGACATCGCCACCCCACCCGCGTTCCACGCGCCCGCGATCATCGCCGCCGCGCAGGCCGGGGTGCACGTCTTGTGCGAGAAGCCGGTCACCACCTCGGTACACGAGTACCGCGCGGTGCGTGAGGCGATCCGCCGCACCGGCGTAGTGCTGCACACGGTCCATAACTGGAAGTACTCTGAAGCGTTCCGCACCGTGCGCCAACTGCTGCAGGCGGGAACGCTGGGGCCGCTCAACCGCATCAGCTTCAACACCGCCCGCAACGGGTGCGCCGTCACCACGCGTGATAACTGGCGCGTACAAGCCGCGGTCGCGGGTGGTGGTATTCTCGTGGATCATGGTTGGCATGCATTCTACCTACTGCTGGCGCTGGCGCAGGAGCGGCCGCAATGCATCCGCGCGGCGTTGGAACGGCGGCGCTACGTGGACGCCGAGGTCGAGGACACGGCCGTGTGCGCTATCGATTTTCCGTCCTTGACCGGCGAGATCCGGCTGACCTGGGCCGCCGCGGAGCGACAAACGGAATGGCGCTTCGTCGGGGATGACGGCCAGCTGGTTGTTGATGACGATGAAGTGCTGATACAAGGCAAGAGCGGGCGACACTCGCAGCGCTTAGCGACGGCGTTGTCCGCGGGTTCCCATCACCCGGAATGGTTTGCCGGTGTGGTGGATTCATTTCGGCAAGAGATCGAAGACCCGAGCACGCGAGGCACGAACCAAGCGGAAGCGGAGTGGTGCTTGCTAATGCTCAATCGCGCCTACGCCTCCGGCGCTCGTGGTGCACGGCCGATGGACATTCCGCAACCTCCCGAGTGGCTTGACGCGGGAGTTTTCGAGAGCGGAGCGGTCGAGTGAAAGTCGCAGTCATTCTGCCCCCTACGGCATCTAGCTTTCAGACTGTCGCGGGGCTCCCCGTGATTCAACGTATCGTGCTGAGCGCGCTGCGTTGTGGCTTCGACCGCATCATCGTGCTCGGCAACGAGCACACGCCGCGCTTGCGGGCGCTGTTCGGGGGCGATGCCCGTAGTCGCGCGGTTGAAGTGACCGACAAGTTGCCCGCCCTCGACGGTGCCACGGTCGCCCTGATCCCGAGCGACCGTTTGGTCACCGCTGCCACCCTCGCCCGCATCACTGCCGCCAGCTTGGATGGCCGGCCGCTGCTCTTCGGAGCAGACGGGCGCCACGACATTGCGTTGTGCCGGTCGTCGGCGCTGCCGGGGATCGACCTGCAGACCCTCACCCCGGAGGCGACCGAGGCGACTTGGACGGCGCTGCGCCGCGGCGGCGCTCAGCGGCCGTGGCTCGATGGCGAGATCTGCTTGCCCATCCGTGATGCGACCTCGGCGCGGCGGGCCGAAGCCGCGCTATGCCGAGAGCTGCGCGGCGACAGCGCGGCGACGGACGGACCGCTGGCGCACTGGATCGACCGCCGCATTTCGCTGCGCATCAGCAGTTGGCTGGCGCGGCACACACGCGTGCGGCCGAATCAGATCACCCTTTTCGGCACGTGCATCGGATTGCTCGCCGCCGCCACGCTGGGGATTGGCACGTACTGGAGCGGCGTAGCCGGCACGCTGCTCTTCTTGTGCGCGACTATTCTCGACGGCTGTGACGGGGAGGTGGCGCGCCTCACCTTCTCCGAGTCGGCGTTCGGCCAGAAGTTCGACGTCATCACCGACAACATTGTGCATGTCGCCATCTTCATCGGGCTGGCACTCGGGATGTACCACCAGCACCCGGACAGTCATTACGTGCTGTTGATGAGCCTGCTTGTGGGCGGATTCGCGTGCGCCGGAATCGTTACTTACTTCTTCCTCGTGCACCGGCCGGGATTTGCCAGCGGCGGTCCCGCGCCGGTGACCTTCAGAGGCAAGGTGCGGCGGAAGCTCCTGCGGGCCTTCGAGGCAATGATGAACCGCGACTTTGCGTATCTGCTCGTCGCACTTGCGGTGATCGGCCGCCTGCACTGGTTCCTGTGGGGCAGCGCCTTCGGGACCTATGTGTTTGCGCTGCTCCTGATCTGCGTCTATCGATGGCGTGAGGCCGCGTGAGCGCGGCGTTCGGAGCCGTCCGGTTGCCGAACGGAGATTGAATGTCGGCACAGCGCGCATTCCACATCGCCGAACGCGTTTTTCTGATCACCGGTGTGATCCTGTTCGTCTTCCTCCTGCGCGAATTGGGCGTGCGAACCGTGGCCTTGAATCTGCGGCTCGTCGGGTGGGGCATTGCTCCGATCGTGCTGCAGGAGATATTGGCCTACGCGGCGAACACCCTCGGGTGGCTTGCCGCCTTTTCGAGCCCGCGGCCGCGGATTCCGTTCACCAAACTGCTGACGGCGCGGATTGCTGGGGATGCAGTGAACTACCTCACCCCCACGGCGACGCTCGGAGGCGAGTTCGTGCGCACCCGCTACCTGCGTGGCCAAGCGGAGAGTACGTCGCTGGTCGCGTCGGTCGCCGTCGCCAAGCTCAGCCAAACCATCGGCCAGATCACCTTCGTCGTCGTCGGCTTGGTGTTCGTCCTCGACGACACGCCGCTTCCCGCAACCGTACGCCACGGCTTGCTCGCCGGCCTGGCGGGCCTTGCCGCGCTGACAGTGGTGTTGATCGTGGCGCAGCGCCGCGGGATGTTCGCGCCCATGTTGCGCTTCGCGCATCGTCTCGGTCTGCGGGAGCGGGCGCCGGAATTCGCGCGCTGCCTGCAACACCTCGACGAGGAGATCGCCCGGTTTCACAGCGACACCAACAGCGCGCTCTTGCTCTCGTCAGCGAGTTTCTGCGCCGGTTGGGCCCTGGGGGCGCTCGAGATCTACTTGATCCTCTGGTTCCTCGGGGTGCCGGTCAGCGTGCATCGCGCACTGACCATCGAGGTGCTGTCGGTAGCAATCGACGGCATGCTCTTCTTCGTGCCCGCCAAAATCGGGACGCAGGAGGGCGGCAAGGTATTGATCTTCACCGTGCTCGGCCTCGACCCGGGCAAGGGTCTGGCGCTGGGGATTGTGCGCCGCATCCGCGAGCTCACCTGGGCGTTGATCGGCATGTTCATCCTGTCTCGGCAGCAACTGGTCTCCCGTGGTATAGGTTTCGAGCCTGTACCGGACTGAACCTCATCTTCCGGACCGGGTGCGTGCGCAGCAGCCCGACCAAGGTGCAATGCATGACGTTCCCAAGGCGAGAAGCGGGCGGGCGCAAGCGACTGATCGTTTCTGGTGATGACTTCGGACTCTCGCCCGGCACCAACTTCGGCATCATCAAAGCACATCGCGACGGCATCCTGACCAATGCGAGCCTGATGGTGAACGGTTCCGCCTTCGCGGAAGCGGTGGAATTGGCGCGCGCGACGCCGGGCCTCTCCGTCGGCTTACACCTCGTACTGGTCCAAGGCCGGGCGACCTCGGCACCTTCGGACATTCCCGACCTGGTCGATGGCGCCGGCATGTTCCCCAATAGCGCGCCGGCAGCGGGATTTCGCTACTTCTTCGTGCCGCGGTTGCGCCCGCAAATCGAGCGCGAGATTGGCGCGCAACTGGAGAAATACCTGAGCACCGGCCTGCCTCTCTCGCACGTCGACGGACATCTGAACATCCACATGCACCCGTCCGTGCTTGCCATCCTGCTGAAACTCGCGTCACGCTACGGCATCCGTGCCATGCGTTTGCCGCGCGAACCGTGGCGCATCTCGCTACGGCTCGACCGGCGCGAGCCGAGGCGCAAGCTGCTCGAGGCGTTGATCTTCCGCAACCTCACGCGTTTCGCGCGGCCGCGGCTGGCCGCACACGGCATTCGTCATCCCGATCAGATGTTCGGGTTGCACCAAAGCGGCCACGTCACCGAGCCGTACCTGCTCGGTGTACTGCAACACTTGCCCCCAGGCATCACCGAAGTGTACGGCCACCCCGCCCTCGTCGACGCCGAAGCGCGGCGCTGGCGCCCCGCCGAGTATGAAAGCGAGACCGAGGTCGCAGCCTTCACCAGCGCGCGTGTGCGCGCAGCCATGCGCGCCGCCGACATCGAGTTGGCGAGTTACGGCGATCTCAGTTCCTCAGTCTGAGGCGTGCACAACAGAGAGCTTGATGAGATACGAGTAGAAAGGCCAGACGCGTAGGTGAGCGGGGAGAAGGTCCCGCCTCCGGTGCCCGATATGAGAATGTGCGGCGAGGCGA
>Ga0315288_10006199_pt1 | contig 15156 bp, 11 predicted proteins | sample YL17G11_20_MG_FD_203454 | JGI IMG/M metagenome (GOLD analysis project Ga0315288, IMG submission 203454) | Sediment microbial communities from Yellowstone Lake, YNP, Wyoming, USA - YL17G11_20 | ecosystem: Environmental > Aquatic > Freshwater > Lake > Sediment | place: USA: Wyoming | collected... | reverse complement strand
TGCTTGACGGGTGTGGTGGTGGTCCAGGCGCCCCAGGGCGTGGCTGAGCTGCGCTGGATGCCCGTGTTCATGTACGCCTCGTTGTCGTAGCACATGTAGATGAAATCCTCGTTGCGCTCCACCGCGGCGGACAGAGCCTGAATGCCAATGTCAAATGTGCCTCCGTCCCCCGCCAGGGTCAGCACCTGCGTATCTTTGAGGCCGCGCGCCTCCAGCCCGGCCTTGACGCCGGAGGCCGTGGAGCCGCCCGTAGCAAACAGGGTGTGCAGCAGCGGCACCTGCACTGCGGTATACGGGAAGGGACCCGCGATGATCGACCAGCAGGAGGCTACCACGATCAGCACCGTGTTGTCCCCCAACGCCTTGAGGGCATAGCGCACCGCCAGCGGGGCTCCACAGCCAGGGCAAGCCACGTGGCCAGGACTCATCAGCTCCTTGTCGGGTATGTCGTAGCTCATCGCCTGACCTCCATCCAGATGATCGGTTCCGCCGGCGCATCATGCCCCCCGGTGTAGGCCACAATGCTGTGGATGGACTCTGGCGTCACGTCCCGCCCTCCCAGCCCGATGATAAAGGGGAAGACGACCGGTTGGTGTGGCGCTCCATAAAGGGCCGTCTTGAGCTCCGCGGCAAAGATGCCGCCCACGCCATACGAGATGTTGCGGTCGATCACGGCCACCTTCTGGGCCTTGGACAGCGCCTCGCGCACGGCCGCGACGGGAAACGGCCGGAACATGCACACCTTCAGCAGCCCCACTTTCTGACCCGCTTCGCGCAGCTCGTCCACCACCACGCGCGACGTGCCCGTGATGCTGCCCGCAGTCACCAGCACCAGGTCCGCGTCGTCCATGCGGTACTTTTCCACCACGTCGTAGCTGCGCCCAAATGCCTGGGCGAACTCGGCCGCCACGCGCTGCGTGACTGCGATCGACTCTTCCATGGCCTGCTCCATTTTGAAGCGCAGCTCCATGTAATGCTCGGGAGCCACCAGGCCGTAGAATGAGTGCGGCTCGCCCGGCTCCAGTTTGAACTGGGGCTGGTAGGGCGGCAGGAAACGATCCACCTCGTCCTGTTCCGGGATGTTCACCGGTTCCTCGGTGTGCGAGAGCACAAAGGCGTCCAGCACGATCATCACCGGCAGCAGCACGGTCTCGGCGATCTTGAAGCCCTGGATCACCATGTCCAGCACTTCCTGGTTCGTCTCGCAGTAGAACTGCAGCCAGCCCGTGTCGCGCTGCGCCAGGCTGTCGGTCTGGTCGCCCCAGACGTTCCAGCCAGGACCCAGGGCGCGGTTGACGTTGGCCATGACGATGGGCAGGCGCCCGCCGGAGGCCCAGTGCAGCACTTCGTGCATCAACGCCAGGCCGTGCGAGGAGGTGGCGGTAAAGGCACGCACACCGGCGATGGAGGCGCCCACTGTGGCAGCCATGGCCGAATGCTCGGATTCTACTTTGATAAACGTGGCCTTCAGGCGGCCATCGGCGCAGAGCTCGGACAGCATCTCCACGATCTGTGTCTGGGGCGTGATGGGGTAGGCGGCGATGACCTGTGCGCGGGCCAACTGTACCCCGTAGGATACAGCATGGTTGCCCATGATTACCTTCTCCATTTGAGCTCCTCCTCCATGTCGATGGCTTCGCGCGGGCACTCTTGCGCACAGACACCGCAGCCCTTGCAGTAGTCATAGTCAAACTCGTAGGCCGTGTGCCCCGGCCCGGGCGGGGCAGCGTGATCGCGACGGCGGATGCACACGTCAGGGCAGTACAGCCAACAAGTATCACACTGATTGCACGTGCCGCAGCTCAGGCAGCGTTCCGCTTCGCGCCGCGCCTCTCGCTCGGAGAAGCCGAGGTTCACCTCCTGAAAGTCCTTGACGCGTTCTGCCGCCGTGCGCTGGCCTTGCGGTGTGCGCGGCTCCGAGCTAAAGTAGGCCAGATTGATGTCCTCAAATGGCACCACGCGCGGGTCGACGTCTCGGGCGGCCACGTGTACGTGCTCGCCGAGTGCCGGGAAGCCCTCCAGGCTTTGGCCGTTGAGCAGCCGGTCGATGGCCAGCGCGGCGCGTTTGCCGGAGCCGATGGCGTAGGCCACCGTGCCTGCGCCCCGTTCGGGCCGGCCGCCCCCGTTCGGGCCGGCCGCCCGACGGGGCGGAACGGCCGACGGGGCGGAACGGCCCGTGGCCGCATCACCGCCGGCAAACACAGATTGCCGTGAGGTCGCCCCGGCTGCGTCGATCACGATCAGGCCCCTGGCGCTGTCTATCTGACTGTCCAGGAAGGAAAGGTCGGCCTCCTGCCCCAGCGCAGGGATCACCATATCGACTGGCAGTGAGTATTCCGAGCCATGGATAGGCTCAGGTTTACGACGGCCGCCCTCGTCTGGCTCGCCCAACTTCATGCGCATGCACTTGAGCGCCGTGACCTTGCCAACAGTGGTCACCACCTCGACGGGAGCGGTCAGGTACTGCACCTTGACGCCCTCGCCCTCGGTTTCTTCAATCTCCTCGTCAATGGCCGGCATCTCGTGGCGCGAACGGCGGTAGAGAATCGTGACCTGTCTGGCACCCTGGCGCACGGCGCAGCGCGCCGCGTCCATGGCCGTGTTTCCGCCGCCGACGACCGCCACACGACTGCCGATCTGCACGGGCTCACCCAGGTTCACGCGCCGCAGGAACTCCAGTCCTGGCAGGACTCCCTGGGCCTCTTCGCCCGGGATGCCGAGCCTGCGGCTGAGGTGTTGGCCAACCGCCAGGAACACAGCCCGGTAGCCCGCCAGGTCTTCAAGTCGCAGGCCGTCTCGCCCCGGCGGGCTCCCGGCCCGAACGGGGTTCTGCCCCAGGCGCATGCCGGTGCGGATCTCGACGCCCAGCGCCTGGATGGCGGCGATCTCGGCATCCAGCACCTCGCGCGGCAGCCGATACGACGGGATGCCCACGCGCAGCATACCCCCCGCGGCGGGCAACGCCTCGAAGATGGTCACCTTGTACCCGCGCCGCGCCAGTTGGTAGGCGCATGAAAGGCCGGCCGGACCCGAGCCGACCACGGCCACCTGTGCGCCGGCGGGTGCGGTCTTCTCGGCCTGCGGCAGCCGGCGCGCGCCGGGCTGACCTGCCACAAAGCGCTCCAGTGCGTGAATGGCAATCGCGCCGCCCAACTGGGTACGGTTGCAGTCGGACTCGCACGGGTGCGGGCACACACGCCCGCATACCCCGATCAGGGGATTCTCCTCAAGAATTCTCTGCCGGGCCTGCTCATAGTTGCCGTCGACCACCATTTGCAGGTAGTCGACGATGTCCTCCCCAGCGGGACAGGCATGGTTGCAGGGGGGGGTCTTGTCACGGTAGACTGGTCGCACGTAGCGCCACGAGCCAGTCTTGTTGTACAGCGTGGTGCCGACGGACATGGGCAGAGACGGCATGTCGGCTGCGGACTGGAACACGATGATGTGAGACGTCACTGCGCCCTCCTATTCTCGCATCGTGACCGCGTCGTACGCCTCGCGCGTGGCGTTGACGTTGTCGTCGCGTTTGAGCGGTACGGCTTCATGCACCGCCCTGGTTACTGCGTCGAGGCTGACGATGCCGGTGATGCGCGCAAAGGCGCCCAGGATTGCCGTGTTGACGATGGGGGCAGTGCGTGGGCCCAGGCGGTGCTTGATGGCAATGGCGTTGGCGTCGACTGTGGCCACGTGAAAGCCCGCCGGCAGGTGAAAAGCGTCCGGAGCCTGGTCGCTGTTGATCAGCACCCAGCCGCCCGGCTTGAGTCCCGCCGTGACGTCCACGACCTGCATCAGGCTGGGATCGAGCACCATTACGTGGTCTGGGCGGTAGATCTGGCAGCGCAGACGCACGGGCCGCTCGTCGATACGTGTAAACGCGGCCACAGGAGCGCCGCGACGCTCCACTCCGAAAGAAGGGAAGGACTGCACGTAGCGTCCTTCCTTGAAGACGGCGTCGGCCAGCACCTTGGAAGCGATCACGGCTCCCTGGCCGCCGCGCCCATGTATGCGGACTTCAATCACGGACATCCTCCCTTCCGAACTGCAATATACACTGTCACTTCCAACCTCCTTGTTGAAAGGAACTGTCGCAGAGGCAGAGGGCGCGATCATCCGCAGATTCCGCCCCGTCTTGCGCGGGGTGAACGACAGACCACGCAGATGGGAAAGGAAGTCATTGCATCAGTCTGCGTAATCTGTCGTTCACCCCCGTTTGACGGGACGTAATCTGTGGACAAGTCCTCCTCCGCTTCGCGATGAAACCCGCTCTCAGGAAGCCAGGATGACGCCCAGGGCCATCGAGACCAGCTTGGTCTCGTGCGGGTCGGAGCGGGAGGCCACGACCAGTGGGCTCTTGCCGCCCACGACGACGCCGGCCATCTTGCCCTTGGCAAAGTAGGTAATCGCCTTGGCAAGCATGTTGCCAGCCTCCACATCGGGAGCAATCAAGATATCCGCTTGCCCACCCAAAGAGGTCCGGATGCCCTTGATCGCCACCGATTCGGGAGAAATGGCGTTGTCCAGCGCCAGCGGTCCATCCACGACGGCGCCTTGGATTTGTCCCCGTTCGGCCATCTTGGACAGATTGGCCGCATCCATCGTCGTGGGGATCTTGGGATTAACCGTCTCCGTGGCGGCAAGAATAGCCACCTTGGGCTCCTTGACTCCCAGAGCCTGCGCCACCATGATCGCGTTCTGTACAATGTCCACCTTTTGCTCCAAGGTCGGGGCCACCACGACGCCCGAGTCAGACACGAACAGCAGGCGATCAAAACCAGGCACCTCGAAAACGGCCACGTGGCTGACGAGACGCCCCACGCGCACGCCCGTCTCGCGGTCCAGAGCGGCCCGCAAAAAATCTGCCGTCTCCAGCTTACCCTTCATCGCCAGATCGGCGTGGCCCATGCGAAGCAACTCCATGACCTTGCGCGCCGCCAGCTTGGGCTGCGGCTCATGCATGATCATCATCTTCGAAATGTCAATGCTGTGCTCAGCAGCCATTTTCTTGATGAGATCTCGATCGCCGACGAGTGTGCAATTGGCGATGCCCTCCCGTTCTGCGTCCTGGGCGCCGAGCAGGATTTCTGGCTCATGCGGCGCAGCCACGGCGATCATCTTGGGTCCGACCCTGCGGGCTTCGTCCATCAACTGGGTAAAGGTGGTGATTGCCACGGGTTGTCCTCCCATTCGTGGATTCTATCTGCGCTTCTTCTTTGAAGTATGGTGCTGGCTACCTGCCGGGGGTGGTGTGGCCACGGCCTGTGCCGCTGCCAGTTGTGAGGGTGCGCTTCCCTGCCCACCACTCAGCCCCTTGCGCATGCAGCAGTCCTTGTACTTGCGCCCACTGCCGCACGGGCACGGATCGTTGCGTCCCACCCTTTCGCTGGCGCGCCTCTGGGTGGCCGTGGAGCGCCACTGGGTGGGCGTGGAGCGCTGTGCTTCCGCGCCAGGTCGGTAGGCATGTGTCTCACGACGCGCTGGCTCGCGGCGTATTTGGGCCATGCAGATCTGGTGCGCCACATCGTGGCCGATGGCCGCCTTGAGCTCATCGAACATGGCAAATGCTTCGCGCTTGTACTCGACGAGCGGATCGCGTTGCGCCAGAGCCCGCAACCCAATGCCCTCGCGCAATTCGTCGAGGGCGGTTAGGTGTCGCATCCAGAGCGTGTCCACAACGTGCAACATGAGCACGCGCTCCCATTGGCGCATGGTTTCGGGCCCCAACTGTTGTTCGCGCGCCACGTATGCCTGCTCGGACCAATCCATGATCTGTTGTTCGATCTGCTCCGCGCTAGCGTCTCCCCATTGGGGCTTGAGTCGGGGATCCAGTGGGAGCAGGGTGCGCACCGCGCTGATCAAGGCATCCAGATTCCATTCGGTCGGGTCGCCCGCCGTGTGCAGGGCCACCATGCCTCTCAGCTCGTCCTGGAGCATGCCCAGGATGGTCTCCTTGAGGTTGTTAGACGTGAGGATCAGACGACGCTGGTCGTAGATCAGCTTGCGCTGCTGGTTGACAACGTCATCATAATCCAGCAGATGCTTGCGCAGGTCAAAGTTGTAGCCCTCGACCTTGACCTGGGCATTGGAGATGGCCCTGTTGATCAGGTCGTGTTCGATGGGGATGTCCTCGTCCACGCCCAGGCGGTCCATCAGACTGGCCACGGTCGAGCCACCGAAGCGCACCATCAGGTCGTCTTCCAAAGAGACGAAGAATCGAGATGAGCCGGGGTCCCCCTGGCGCCCGGAGCGGCCGCGCAATTGGTTGTCGATGCGGCGCGCCTCGTGGCGCTCGGTGCCGATGATGTGCAGCCCGCCAAGCTGCACGATCCGCGTCTTGTCGGCCGCGGCGATCTCCTGCGCCTGGGCCAGGGCGTTGGCCCAGGTCTGCGCATCCACCGTAGACAGGTCGACGCCCTTGCGGCGCAGCTCATCGCGCGCCAGGCCATCCGGTTTGCCACCCAACAGGATGTCGACTCCACGGCCGGCCATGTTCGTGGCGATGGTGACTGCACCGGGACGCCCGGCCTGGGCGATGATCGTGGCTTCCCTTTCGTGCTGCTTGGCATTGAGCACCTGGGGCTGAGTGCCCTTCTGCTTCAGCAGTCTGGCCAGCAGTTCTGACTTTTCTACCGAGGTGGTACCGACCAGTACCGGGCGGCCCACGGTGTGCAGATCCCCGATCTCCTGCACGATGGCCTTGAACTTGGCTCGCTCAGTCTTGTACACCTGGTCGGTCATGTCCTGGCGGATCATGGGCTTGTGAGTCGGGATGACCACGACATCGAGATCATAGATACGCCGGAATTCCTCCGCCTCGGTCTCCGCCGTACCGCTCATGCCGGCCAGCTTGTTGTACATGCGAAAGTAGTTCTGGAAGGTGATGGTGGCCAGGGTCAGCGTCTCGCGCTGCACCATCACGCCTTCCTTGGCTTCGATGGCCTGGTGCAGGCCCTCCGAGTAGCGCCGGCCGTACATGAGGCGACCGGTGAACTCGTCCACGATGATGACCTGGCCGTCCATGACGACATAGTCGCGGTCCTTCTCGAAGAGCACCTGCGCCTTGAGTGCGTTTTCCACGTATGGCAGCAGGTCCAGGTCTGTGGAGTAGAGGTTCTCCACGCCCAGCAGTCGCTCCAGGTAGGCAACGCCCTCTTCGGTCAACGTCACCACACGCATCTTGGGATCCACTGCGTAGTGCCCGCGGCAGGTCACGGTGGCCATCAGTCTGGTCTGGCCCATGTTCTGCAGCGTCAGGGGTAGCTCTTCCGACTGCCCCAGGGCCACCGAGCCAAAGTCAATGCTGCCCGGAGTGGCAACGATGTTTCCTACCCTCAACTCGCCACGTCCCTCGGACCCGGCGCCGCCGGTCGGCTGCGCACTCCCCACTCCGGAGATGGGAATGGTCAGGGCGGGCTGGTTGCCCCGTTCGGGCCGGCCGTCCGCCGGGGCGGAACGGCCCTCGTCAAAGGAGACGGTGACGCGGTCGCGGGGGCTGCCGCGCACCGTGGGCGAGAACTGAAAGTAGAGCGTCCGGGACGCGCCCGGACTGAGCTCAAAGGTGATCTTCTCAACCCAGCGGGTCTTGCCGAGCTTGAAGGACTCGTCCGCCACAGCGAAGCACGCCTCACGCAGTTTGGGCACCACGCCCGCCAGCCGTGCATACTGGTCTGTGGCTTCCTCGGCGGTGCCTGAGATGATAAGCGGCGTGCGCGCTTCGTCGATCAGAATGTTGTCGACCTCGTCGACGATGGCATAGTGCAGATCGCGCTGCACCCATTGGCTGAGGTCGACGGCCATGTTGTCGCGCAGGTAGTCAAAGCCGAACTCGTTGTTGGTGCCATAGGTTATATCGGTCAGGTAGGCCTCGCGGCGCGGAACGGGGCGCAGGTTCTGGTAGCGGTCGTCGGCAGCCTTGTACGCCGGATCAAAGACAAACGAGCCCAGCTCGGGCTTCTCGGCTGCGGCCTGGATCACGCCCACCGAGACGCCCAGCATTTGGTAGATGGGCCCCATCCACTGCACACCGAACTTGCTCAGGTAGTCATTGGGCGTGACCAAGTGCACGCCGCGCCCCAGCAGGGAGTTGAGGTAGAGCGGCAGAGTCGCGGTGAGGGTCTTACCCTCGCCTGTCCTCATCTCGGCAATTTTGCCCTGGTGCAGGACGATACCGCCGATAATCTGCTCGTCAAAGTGGCGCTCGCCCAGCGTGCGCTTGGCGGCCTCGCGCACGGCGGCAAAGGCGCGTGGCACCACGGCATTGAGGGCATCTTCCTCGGCAGTCCGCAGACGCTTGCGCGCAGCCTCCAGCTCGATCTCCAGGGAGCGCCGGTAGTCAGCGTCTGTCTCGGCCAGGACTTGCTGCTGACGCTGTTCGACCTCCCCGCGCAGGTCGGCGATGGCCTCCTGCACCTCCTGCTTGAGGGTCGCGGTCAGCGCCTGCAACTGTTCGGCGGAAAGCCGCTCATACTCGCTCTCGAGCTGGTTGATTTCATCCACAATGGGCTGCAGCCGCTTCATCTCGCGCGCGTTGCCGTTGCCCATGATCTTGCCCAACAGTCCCTTTAACATGTAAACAATCAACCTCTGGGTGACTTTTGTGCGTGATTATACCACAGGCGCCCATGGCTCCAGAAACCAGGTCTGAGGGACAAACCTGATTTCTGGGGTGCGCGTACGCGTCTGGCTTACGCGACCCCGTTCGGGCCGGCCGCCCGCCGCCGTCCGTCGCGAGCGCCGGAGGCCGTCCCGCCCCGTCGGACTCCCGGCCCGAACGGGGGGCTACGCGAGGGCGAAACGGCCTTCCTCAGCTCGTCCAGCGGCATGCCAAGCGCCTCGACGATCTGGCTCAGCGCCCAGTCGAGCGTGTCGCGGTCGATCACCAGCGGCGGAGCAAAGCGGATCACGTTTTTGTGCGTCTCTTTGCATAGGATGCCGCGCACGGCCAGTTCCTGGCAGAACTGACGCGCACCCCCCACCTCAGGCTTGAGCTGCACGCCGACAAGAAGTCCCTTGCCGCGCACGTTCTGCACGCGCTCGTTGCCGTCCAGCGCCTCCCTGAGATGGCCGACAAAGTACGCACCCAGTACAGCCGAGTTCTCGATCAGGCGCTCTTCGACCAGCACCTTGAGAGCCTCGCGCGCCACGGCCGCGCCCAGCGGATTGCCTCCAAAGGTGGACCCGTGCGAGCCCGGCTCGAACAGCCCCAGCACAGCCGCGGAGGAGAGCACGGCCGAAACGGGGTACACTCCTCCGCCTAGCGCCTTGCCCACGATCACCGCGTCGGCATGCACGCCCTCGTGGTCGCAGGCAAAGAGTCTGCCAGTGCGGCCCAGGCCGGTCTGGATCTCGTCGGCCACCATCAGCACGTTGTGCCGCGTGCAGATCTCGCGCACTTGCTTCAGGTAACCTGCCGGCGGCAGGACCACTCCCGCCTCACCTTGAATCGGTTCCACCAGGAAGGCAGCGGTGTTGGCCGTGATGGCTGCCTCGAGCGCTGCGGCGTCGCCGTAGGGCACGCTGACGAACCCGGGCGTCAATGGTCCAAAGTCTTCCTGGTAGTCTTGTTCGGTTGAGAAACTGATGATACTGATCGTCCGCCCGTGAAAGTTGCCCTCACAGGTGATGATCTCGGCCTTGTCCTTGGGGATGCCCTTGACGCGGTAGCCCCAGCGGCGAACAGCCTTGAGCCCGGTCTCCACAGCCTCAGCCCCCGTATTCATGGGTAGCACCATCTCGAAACCCGTCAGCTCGCACAGCTCCTGGCAGAACAGGCCGAGCTGATCGTTGCGGAACGCGCGCGAGGTCAAGGTCAGGTTCTGGGCCTGGCGCACCAGCGCCTGGATGATGCGCGGATGGCGATGCCCGTGGTTGAGCGCCGAATAGGCGCTCAGGCAATCCAGGTAGCGCTTGCCCTGCACGTCGTACACCCAGACGCCTTCGCCATGGTGCAGAATCACATCCAAGGGAAGATAATTGTGCGCGCCATAGTGGTCTTCGATGTGGATCAACGCCTCAGAATCCATGATCCATGCCCCCTTGCAGGAAATGTCGACATGCAGAGCACAGTATAGGCACTTCTGGCACAAGTTCAAGTGCATGCCCTGCCTTGCTGCGACTGTCTTCGATCAGCGGGCAGACGTCCCAAGAGGAGCGTTGCCCAGAGCAAGGACGGACCCGCGCTGGAATCCGAGAACGCACGTCTGGTGAACGAGGTCGGGACCTGGGTGGGAGCAAGAGCGAGAAGAGGAGGGTTCCTGACCAGTTCTGCCTGGCGGAGAGCCATCACTGCAAGGCCTCGGTCGGCCTGCTTCGCGGTGCCCCAGGCAGGGGCTGCTGTGCCCCCAGCACCGCGCAGAAGCGTTGCAGGCAACGCAAGTGACGCCGGCCGCCGATCCTGTGCCAGCCGGCGCTGCGCTGACTCGCATCAACACACGCATGGATCAGCGGGGAGTGAGCAAGCCCCCGGTGATCCAGCGAGTCCTTGGCCGTGCTTCGGTCTCTGACGTCACCCCGGCAAGGGAATCACGCTACACTTTGACAGCAGTTGCACAGCCGACGAAGAGCTCCAGGTCGCCCTCGCCCTCATTGGTGAGACTGTGGTGGCTGCCGGGCAGGTTCAGAATGGCTGCGCCAGCGCTGACCTTGCGCTCCTCGCCATCGACCTGCATGGTGCCGTGGCCGGAGATGATGATGAACAACTCCTCATTGGTAGTATGCTGATGATCACCAATGCTGGTGCCCCGATGAAGGACAATGTAGCGACAGTGCTCGAAGGAACTGCCCGGAATCTTCTCTAGCAAAGTACGCACAAAGTAGGTTCCGTGGCCACCATGATATCCTTGGTCTTGTTTGCCAGGAATCTCCTCGGGAGTTCCGATAATCATGCGTGACCTCCATGATGTCGACGGCCTTCTTCCGGTGGTTCGCTCGCCGCGAAGTTAATCCCTAGCGCTTGTGACCATGCTGAATTCCACACGCTTCTTCATACTTGTCGATCGCTGCGCCCACGGAGCATCCGCGGTGGATGCTGTCGATCACGTCACCCAGCAGGCTGGCCACCGAGAGCACAGTGATCTTGTCCAGCCGCTTCTCCGGGGCCAGGGGCACGGTGTTGGTCACCACCAGCTCGCGGATGGCCGAGTCGCGAATGCGCTCGACGGCGGGCGGTGCCAACACCGCGTGGGTCACGCAGCACGTGACGCCCAGCACCCCGTGTCGCTCCAGGACGTTGACTGCTTCTATCAGAGTGCCAGCGGTGTGCACTTCGTCGTCAAAGATGATCGCGGTCTTGCCGCGCACGCGCCCGATGATGTTGAGCGCCTCGCTCCTGGGCCGGTTGTCCTTGCGTCGCTTCTCAATGATTGCCAAAGGGCAATTCAGCACCTCGGCAAAGTTGCGGGCGCGCTTGGCCGCACCCACGTCGGGAGCCACCACCACGGGGTTCTCGGGCCGCCGGTCGAGCACGTACTTGGACAAGATGGGGAACGCGCTGATTTCGTCCACAAAGATGCTGAAGAATCCCTGGATCTGCGGCGCGTGCAGGTCCATCAGCAACACGCGGTCCGCCCCGGCCACACCGATCATGTCCGCGATCAAGCGGGCCGTGATACCCACGCGCGGCTGGTCCTTCTTGTCCGTGCGCCCGTAGGAGTAGTAGGGCACCACCGCCGTGATGCGGCCCGCCGAGGCGCGCTTGACCGTGTCGATCATGATCAGAAGCTCCATGATGTTGCGATTGACGGGCGATGTTGTCGGCTGGATGATGAAAACGTCCTGCGAGCGCACACTGCGGTGCAGGCGGATAAAGATGTTCTCGTTCGGATAGTCGATGATGTCACGCCCCACCAGGGGCGTCTTCAGGTATGCGCTGATCTCTTTGGCCAGCGCCTCATTGGCCGAACCGCCGATGATTGCCAGATCCCCGTAGATCGTATGCGACATGTCCACCCCCAATGCAACTAAAAATCGCGAATTAGGAATCGAAGATGAGGATCGGGGAGGCCCCCGGTTGCCCCCTCTGCATTCTACATTCTGTATTCATCATTTTCTAGGATTGCCATGATGATTTCGTCGTGATACTGGCCGTCGTGGAAATGAGCCTGGCGCAGACGGCCCTCTACCTGAAAGCCACACTTCTCGTAGCAACGCATGGCACGTGGGTTATAGTCCCAGACCGAAAGAGAAATGCGGTGCAGGTTCATCTGCCCAAAACAGAAGCGCAGCAGCGTGCGGATCGCGTCCGTGCCGTAGCCCTGACCCCAATGCTCTTTCGCGCCAATGGTGATGCCCAGCGTGGCCTTGCGGTCCTTCCAGTTGATGTCGTGCAGACCGATGTTACCTATCAGCTTGCCCTCTGCGGTCTCGATGCCGAAGATGCTGCGGTCGCGGTCGTCCAGTTGCGCCTCGAACCAGCGCTCCTCCTGGGCCAGCGACATGGGCAGGAACATCTTCAAATACTGCGTTACCTCGGGGTCGTTGAACCAACGCACGAATGTGGGAATATCGCTGCGTTCAATGGCGCGTAGGCGGACCTTCTCTCCTTGGATGCTCATGGATGTGCTCCCCTCTGAAGCGAATGCTACTCCTTCTTCCCGTCCAGTCCCGCCTCGGCCATCAGCATCTCGGCAGCGGAATAGGGATCCTGTTCGCGGGCCACAACACGCTGCACCGTGCGCTCCAGATTCTGCTCCGAGATCTGACCCAGCAGGCGTTCGAGCAGCGTATGGCGCAGGATACGGCGCAGCCCTTCCTCCACCCGCTCCTGCTCGCGACGCTGCTTGAGCCCACTATCCTCGAGGTACTGCCTGTGGGCCTGTACCGCAGTCACCAGCTCCGCGACGCCCTCACCCCGCGAAGCCACGGTCTTGAGCACCGGTGGACGCCATGCCTCGCCCGCACCCACCACGCCCTCCACGCGTTCCAGGTGCCCATGGTGCCATTCGGTACGCGCAGCGCCCAGGTCTAGCATGGCACGCAAGGCGGCCACTGCGTTGTCGGCCCCGGCCAGATCGGCCTTATTGACTACCAGCAGGTCGGCGATTTCCAGGATGCCCGCCTTGATGGCCTGGATGTCGTCGCCGGCGGAAGGCATGTCCACCACCAGCGTGGTTTGCGCCGTGCGTGCGATGTCCACCTCGTTCTGACCCGCGCCCACGGTCTCTAGCAAGATCACCGGGTATCCTGCCGCATCCAGGATGTGCGCCGCGTCCGCCGTGGCGCGCGCCAGGCCACCCAGGCTGCCGCGCGTGGCCATGCTACGGATGAAGATGCCCTCGTCAGTGGTCAGGTCGCGCATGCGAATGCGGTCTCCCAGGATCGCACCACCCGAAAACGGGCTGGTAGGGTCGACCGCTATGATGCCCACGGTGAGGCCCTGCTTGCGGTAGACCTTGGCCATGGCGTTGACCAACGTGCTCTTGCCCGTGCCAGACGCGCCCGTGATGCCGACGATGTGTGCCCGGCCAGTGCGCGGATACAATCGCGACAGGGCCTGCCGCGCCTCCTCGCCCCCACGCTCCATAACGCTGATCAGGCGCGCCACAGCCCGGCGCTCACCCGCCAGCGCCTCGGTCACGACGTCCACGCTCATGTCACTGGCTCCAGCCCGCCACAGATAATGTGACTCGAACCAGGACCCGAGTCCCGTGACCCCGTACCCGAAACCCGGACTCCCCTACTCTCCAGCCGCCACCCCCTCGCGCACGCCCCGCACGATCTCGTCCAGAGTCGTACCTGGTCCATAGATGGCCTTGACACCCAGTGCGCGCAGCGCGGGTGCGTCCTCATCCGGGACGATGCCCCCCAAGAACACCGCCACATGCTCCAGGCCCTGTTCCTTGAGCAGCTTGATCACACGCGGTACCAGCGTCATGTGCGCGCCCGACAGGATGCTCAGACCGACCGCATCCACGTCCTCCTGCAGGGCCGCACTGGCGATCATCTCCGGCGTCTGGCGCAGGCCGGTGTAGATCACTTCCATGCCCGCGTCACGCAAGGCTCTCGCCACCACCTTGGCTCCGCGATCGTGCCCGTCCAACCCGGGCTTGGCTACCAGCACTCGAATCTTCTTCTCAGGCATGCATCCTCCAGGGACGGTTGACACTAGATGATCACCGGCTCGCGATACTCCCCAAACACCTCGCGCAAGACGTTGCAGATCTCGCTCAGGGTGCCGTAGGCGCGCACGGCGTCCAGGATATGGGGCACCAGGTTCTCGGTGCCTTGAGCCGCCTGGCGCAGCGCAGCCAGGCGGCGCTGCAAGAGATCGTTGTCACGCTCGCTACGCACGCGCGCCAGGCGCTCCCGCTGGCGGCGCTCTCCCTGCGGGTCCATCTTCAAGAGCGGTATGGAGAGCGGCTCTGCGCTGAGGTGTTCGTTGACGCCCACCACAATGCGCCTCCGCTCTTCGATTTCGCGCTGGTATCGATAGGCGCTCGTTGCGATCTCGCGCTGGAAGAAACCCTGCTCCAGCGCCGGGATCACGCCGCCCAGAGACTCGATCTTGCGAAAATACTCATAGGCCTCGGCTTCCAACCGGTTGGTCCAAGCCTCAACCAGGTAGCTGCCGGCCAGCGGGTCGGCCGAACTGGCCACACCGCTCTCGTGGGCGATGATCTGCTGCGTGCACAGCGCCACGCGCACGGCCTGCTCTGAAGGCAGGGCCAGCGCCTCGTCCATGGAGTTGGTGTGCAGACTCTGCGTCCCGCCCAACACGGCGGCCAGGGCCTGAATTGTGGTGCGCACGATGTTGTTCTCGGGCTGCTGGGCCGTGAGCGAACAGCCCGCCGTCTGCGTGTGGAAGCGCAACCACCACGAGCGCGGGTCCCGCGCGTGGAAGCGTTCCTTCATTTCGCACGCCCAGATGCGTCGCGCGGCGCGGTACTTGGCGATCTCCTCGAACAGGTCGTTGTGCGCGTTGAAAAAGAACGAAAGGCGTGGCGCAAAGCGGTCCACGTCCAGTCCTCGTTCGATGGCCGCCTCTACGTAAGCCAAGCCGTCGGCCAGCGTGAAGGCCAGCTCTTGCGCCGCAGTCGATCCCGCCTCGCGGATGTGATAGCCGCTGATCGAAATCGTGTTCCAGCGCGGCAGGTGCTGGGTGCCAAACTCGAACGTGTCCACGATCAGGCGCATGGAAGGCCCGGGAGGCAGCATCCACGAATT
>Ga0315288_10006198_pt1 | contig 15157 bp, 16 predicted proteins | sample YL17G11_20_MG_FD_203454 | JGI IMG/M metagenome (GOLD analysis project Ga0315288, IMG submission 203454) | Sediment microbial communities from Yellowstone Lake, YNP, Wyoming, USA - YL17G11_20 | ecosystem: Environmental > Aquatic > Freshwater > Lake > Sediment | place: USA: Wyoming | collected... | reverse complement strand
TTGGCTATTCGAACCCCCTGGACGCTTCACCCAGGGCCACGAGCATATCTTTGTTCAAGGGCATATTAATAGGTTGAGGCGGGGGTGGAATGGTAGTATCGGTTAAATTGAATTCAATGCAGTGAAAGTGCTCCTCAAGGAATGATGGCGGGGCTACCGGTTCATTCTCAATAAACCTGAGGCTTTCACCTCATCTATTGAATTATACTACAACCCATCGTAGCCGAAAATATCGTCAGGTTCATGCAATTATCTTCAGACGAAAGTCTAATATGCTTTAATGTTTATAGTGTTTATAAGTGTAAAATGTCCTATATACTGACATAGAGCACAAAAATACGAGTACTAGGAATTTCCCTAGATTGCTATATGGAATAAAAATGAATTCGACTGAAGTATGAAAAAGGCCTGTCCTCAATGCCAGTCACTTCAGAAATATTCTAAATACATATATTGCGCGATTTGTGTATTATTTTATTTTTGGGAGGGGTTTCTTTTGTCGATCAGATCTGAAGAAGAGGAAGAAATATTAGCCTATGCTTGCTATAAAATTCTGTCGAAATACGGGGATGGACCGACACATAAGATGGACAGTCTCTGGTTCAATAAAATGATTGCTATGCTCGACCATGAACTTCAAGATGAGGTAAAATTGATTTTAAAGACCCCTATCTGTTGGTACTATTATGGTGAAGAGGTCGTACCAACGGAAATGCCTTCTTGCGTTCGATTCGAATCTCGACAGGCAAGCGATGATGATGTCAGCTCCTTCTGGTGGGTTGGTGAAAGACCTAGGCCCGACAGCCGGAAAAAATCAAAGATCGATGCAAAGGTGGATTCTCTGTTCAGCCGGTTTCCTCCCACAATGGATATCTATGAGGTTGTGGCCAAGGATTATGATTATGCGCCTTTTGAATTTCAGAGGAAATATAAGGAATTCCGATCGGATTCGTTGATCCTCTCTGATGTTGATCCTGATGGTAGATTGCGGTCAAAAATCCTTTATGGCCCCGGGATCAGGTCCGCCTTCTCCGACTTTCCCTTCAAGGAATTCCCCGTGCTCAAGGTTGCGGCGGCACAAGTAGAAATTCTCACTGCTGCGATTTTCAAGAAATTACCCATGGAGAACAAAAAAGGCATCAATATGGCCCGTTCCTTCTGGGAGATGTTCTGTAAACTGCTTCGGATTTATTCCGACGAGGGCCATAAGGGTTACCGATATGTGTCGAACCAGAAGCTCGAGTTCTGGAAAAAAGTGGCCGAGGATACATTGAGACAATATATCGTCGATCTTCAAGAGAAGATCAACACAATAATGAGACTATTACCAGAGGATGCAATCGAGGACCCAATGGAACGCATGTTCCTGCAGCCATTGGAATTCGCAAGCTCAGAAAACATCGATAAAACTCTCTATTCGTGATGACCGGTGGTTCCGTCGGGTGATAATATGTGCCCTTTTGCCGATTCCACATTCTTTGTGGCCCTCATCAATAAGAACGATGATCATCATTCCAGAGCGCAGGAGATCTTTGTCGATATCTTTTACGGGAAGATCGAACGGCCGGAAACAAACGATTACGTTCTTGATGAAACGGTGACAACCGTCCGCACCCGCACAAAAAGACATGAGGACGCGGTAAAGGCAATGAACATGATCCTGAATACAAAGCATGTTGATTACGTGAAGGTCACCGATGCTGAAATCAGATCGGCGGCAGCGGAATATTCTCGTTATCGCGATAAGGACCTGAGTTTCACCGATTGGGTGATCGTATCATATCTGAGACGAAAAGGGATAACTTGGATTATCGCTTTCGATAAACATTTCGATCAGATGGGTTTTAAACGATTGTGTTGATGAATATACGGAAAAGTCCTACTGCATTTTAGCGTTCTATCCCGGTCGGCTCGAGCTGAACCAGAGGCTGTGGTGAGGATGGTCAAAGGACCAGCAGTAAAGTACAGGGTCCTGCCCAAAGACAAGATAGGCCTTGTGCGGCCGCTGTGGGAGGCCCTGAACGACTATCACAAGGAGCGGTCGGTCCATTTCAAGAAGTTCTTCGAGCACTTCACATTCGAACAGAGGCTCAAGAAATACAATAAGGCCTCGATAAAGGTGAGGGTCGATCTGGCCCTGGTCGGCGACAGGCCCGTGGGAGTTTGCCTTTCCTCCTACGACGCCCGAAAGGAAGGCCGACTGGATACCATCTTCGTGGAACCGAAGTTCCGGGGCAAAGGCATCGGGACCGTTCTCATGAAAAGAGCCATGGGCTGGTTCAAGAGATCGGGCGTGAAGGGAAGTTCCATCTCGGTCTTATACGGCAATGAGGATGTCTTCCCGTTCTACGCCAATTTCGGCTTCAGGCCGATGAGATACACGTTATTGCCCGAGACGAAGAAATGATTTACGGATAATGAAAAACGATTTAGATCTCCGATAATGCGATGACTATGTCCATATTCTTGGCAATGTCCCGATAGACACGCCTTCTAAACCGCTTCTCCTCTTCTTTATCCATAATCCTTCCCTGGAATAACAGAATCGCGGCAGTGGGATATTAACATTTCTCATTTCTTAAACGGAGACCGACAACATGACCCTGATAGACCAGATGCTCAAAAGGCGCCCCAAGCTCCATTTTTCGCTCATAGACCCCGTGAGCCAGGCCCCTGAAAAGGCCGGCCAGATGGCCCACGCGTGCGCCAAGGCCGGCTCCGACGCTATAATGGTCGGGGGCTCCACGGTCCGCAAGCGAGAGCAGGTGTTCGACACCGTGGCGGCCATCAAGGCACGCGTCACGCTGCCGGTCATACTGTTTCCCAACTCGGCCGAGGCCATCTCGAAGAACTCGGACTACATCTTCTTCATGTCGCTTTTGAACTCCCAGGACGCCCGGTTCCGGTGGGAGGAGCAGTACAGGGGCGCGCCCCTCATCAAGGAATGGGGCATCATCCCGATCCCCATGGGCTACATCATCATAAGCACCAGCAAAAAGCCCACCACGGTCGAGAGTGTTGTCAAGCTCGACCGCATAGGCCCGGATGATATCGAGAAAGCGGTCCATTATGCGGTCTATGCCGAGATGAGCGGTTTGAACTGCGTGTACTTCGAGGCCGGGTCAGGCGCGGAAGAGCCTGTTCCTGTGGACATGATAAAGGCCGTGCGCAAGGCCGTGAGGGTCCCGCTCATTGTGGGCGGGGGCATTCGCAGCGGGCAGGCCGCCCGGGAAAGGGCCGATGCCGGGGCCGATGTCATTGTCACGGGGACGGTCCTCGAGGATGACAGCAGCATCCTCGCGGGGATCATAAGGGAACTGCGGGGTCATTGACCTCATGATATTCAAATAAAATAACTGGTGAACGACATGCCCATCATCCGACCAATAACCGAGCTCGGAAATAATCTCGACGACATCTCCGACATCTGCCACAAAGAGAACGAGCCGGTCTTCATCACAAGGAACGGTAAGGGGGACCTTGTTGTGATGAGCATGGCCCATTACGAACGCCAGACGGCCCTGTTTGAGTTATATATGAAACTCGAGGTCGCTGAGGACGAGGGCCGGGCCTGCAAGGAACGGATTGACCATCGAAAAGTGATGGCGGTTATCAAGAAGGCCTGATGGCCTATCGGAGCGTGCCTTGAGGTGGAGCGAACATTTCCGCTATTTCAGTATGCACAACGGGGTGAAAAAAAGATGGACGGCATCTCGTTCGTCACGAACCACAAGGGCGAGCGTGTCGCCGTCATGATAGACCGCGAGAGGTACGGTGACATCTGGGAGGATTTCTACGACAGCCTCCTTGCCGAGATGAGGCGTGACGAACCAACCTCTTCTCTGGATGCCGTGAAGAGGAACCTCAAGAAAAAGGGGAAGCTGAATGGTTAGGTATGCCATCCGGGTCAAGAGATAACGCTCACCGAGCCCGTTTCCGTCTCTCTAGTCGTTCCTGCACTTTCTTATCCACCCTCTGCAGGGACCTCTTGTAGGCCCTGTATCGATACCAGTAGCCTAACAAGGTAAGGAAGGTCCCGATGAAGCAGGCTATCGAGGCCAACATGGCGAGGCGGTCATAATAGAGGACCCAGAAATAGGCGAACGCGGCCGTCCCGAAGGCGAACATCCCGGCGAAGAAGGATGCCTCGAGGATGTAATTGTCCGTGGCGGGGGAGTAGCCGGGCTCGATCCTGACGATGTCGGCGACCTCCCGAGCGGTCGAGTGGACCACCTTGTCATCCTCGTCATCATCGTCTTCCATATTGGCTCACGGTCCCCGGGATTTGAATACAGTCCATCGGCGATATAAGGGCTTTGGAATATCATCCAGGAACAAGTCGAGGTTATGAGGTCTATTTATATGGCACCTGGAGAAAACGATGATGTCGAGCCACAATCCCGGTCCGTCCAAGGGGAGATAATGAAAGAAAAGGAAGGCCAGAAGTCGTTCTGGTCTAACTTGTGGATATATCTTTCTGGACTAATGGCTGTTATTATTTGCAGTTTAATTTATGCCCAGTTCTGCAAATCTCACTCCAATATAAATTACAATTGTGACCAAAAGGCCTGGTATTTCTCACAATCATCCTTCGACGGTTTCGATTATGGTCTAATCTCAGGATTGATTTTCTTTTCGATCCTGATAATGCCTTTCTGCCAGGCATATATAGATAAACGCAAGTTCGGAGGTAAATTCGATATTCTCAATCCTTGGCTCATCTTCTCTATTCCGTCAACAGCGATCAACTTGATATTGTCGATGTACTGGGTCACATCAGTTACAATGACATGTAGTACAGGGGCGGAATCCTCATATTTTATAGCCGAGACCTTCTTGAATTCGTATTTCGTATATTTTGTGTTTGGCGGAGAGGTCTATGCGGTCCTCATATGGAAGTTCTATATCCCTCGCTACTGGATGCCGGGTCGAATTGAAATATTGTTCAATGACAAATGGAATGATAAGAAGAAAATCAAGGTCCAGGAACTTGTCACCTTTTTTAAAAGGAACCAAAAAGATGTGGAGCTCGCATTGAGCGTACTCTTCACCAAAAGAGGTTATCCCGGGAATTTCGACAAATCAAAGGGTATTGTATCTCTCAAAGGAAGGGACTCCGAAGGCCCCGCGGGGTCCAGGGGTATTTCCTCTGTTGCCGAGGTTACCAAGGGTAAAGGTGGAGTAGGAACCGAGCCCGGGGGCCCTGGCGGAGCCCCACATCCCGACCGACGGATATTTTTGAGCTATTCGAGCGAGGAGAAAGGTATCGCGGAAACGATCTGCGCCTCGCTCGAGGACGCGGTCATCAGATGCTGGATGGCCCCACGGGACGTCCCACCGGGGATGAAATACGCCGAGGCCATTGTCCGGGCCATCAAATCGTGTTCTGTTTTCATCTTTATTTTCTCAGCGAACTCGAACGAGTCCGATCAGGTCCTCAGGGAGATCGAGATAGCAGCCTCGAAAAAGATCCCGATAATCCCTTACAAGATCGAGGATGTCCCCTATTCCGAGGCCCTCGAATATTATATCCAGAACCTCCACTGGATCGATGCCCTCGAGCCGACATCAAGTGAGAATATGGAAAAACTAGCGGTCGCGGTCAGGGAACTTCTGCGCAAAGTGGATAATAGTAATTGAACCGTTCAATGGCGGTAGGGAACAATGGCCGATACAAAAGGAAAGATCTCTGGCCCGGGCGGCACATCTCCACGCAAGCGGATATCCGGAGAAAAGGTGTTCGGTGCCATCCTCCTCGTCCTATTCATCATCATCGGCGCCTATTCTCTCGTCGTATTCCCTATCTTCACAAGCGAAGACCAAATACTGAGCCAGATGGAAGTACAACCGCACCAGATCGTCGTCAATCATACATATGACCGTATATGGATATTATTCAAGGACCAATATGGGCATCCGTATAAGCGGTTTGCCGGAGTGACCCTCAATGGTTGCGGTCTGTCGGACTATTATTTTTCGACGGATTCTACGAACGGTGTGGCCTATGCTGATAACAATCTAATTTCAATCCCAACGGATATGGACACATGCTATATCTCGGTCATAGGCGGTTGGGATAAGATCAGCTTCTCGGACTCGGTCGTCGTCCTGCCGGATCGCCCACATTATTCCTTGGTGCCGGATCACCTTGTCGCTGGGAAATTCCAAAATGTGACGATAACGGTCTATGATGAATATTTCAAAATGTCCCGAGATGCAAAGGTGAGCTTGCACGGCTGCGGCATCAATAAAACGAATACGACGGACTATTGGGGCAGGACGGTGTTCCCTGGAGTTGTCGCAACTCTACCGCCAGGTCTTTCAAATTCTATAGTAAATATAACGATTACCAATGTTTCCTATTTTGATAAATCAATAAAGACCACCATCCCGGTCTTTAAGGAATGAATGCATTCCAGATGTCTTGTGGAATGGCCGCCCCTCACAGCGGTTCCACTATCGCATCGCACCTGGGGCAGAACGCCTCGCCGTCTTTGAGCTCGGTCTTGCATCCGTGGAACGGGCAGAACTCGGCCGGCTCGTCCAAAAAGCCCCTGCACCTTGTGCACCAGGCCTTGCCGTCCCTCATGATGGTCCTTGAGCCGTGGAACGGGCAGAACATCGCAGGCACCTTTGGCTTTGGGGCCACGACCGTCTTGGGGGCTTCGACCGGCTTGGGAACCTCGGCGGGCTTGGGGGCCGGTTCACCAAGCCGAGCACCGCATTCGGGGCACGACTTCCATTTCGGGTCGACCTTTCGGCCGCATCTGTCGCATTTGGCTGTGAGGGTCTCCACGGGCTTTGGCTCGGGGGGCTTCTCGGGCGGTCTCGGGGCTTCAATGACGGACGCCCCGCAGGAAGGGCACGCCTTCCATTCGGGCTGCATGGACGCGCCGCACTTGGAGCATTTGACGATGACTATGACCATCGGTGCAGCGGGCTCCGCGTAGGTCACTTTCTTCATCCCGCCACGCTCGTACCGGATCTCCTTGATCATCCTCTCCTGCGGGCGGGTGGCCGCCACGGCGAACTGGCCGGAGCCCTCCAGGGCGACTATGTCGTGCGTCGGTGTGGCGCCTAGGACGCTCGAGAGGGCGATCCCGTTCACGGAGACTATGTAATTGGCCGTCTGGACGAACCCGATGGTCACGGTCGCTCCCACGGGGAATCTCCCCTGCGCGACCCAGCCGGGGTTGAACACGACCGGCCCTACGGAAACCTGGCCGATGGCGTTGGCCACGACGGGGGCCGTGATGTCGGTCACGGTCCCCCTGGATAAGGCCGACTTGATGGGCTTGACCGCCTCTGTAGAAGATATGATGGCCGCGAGCGCGATCACCCCAAAGAAGATGAAGATGGCGCACACGGAGCTGTCCGCATTCTCGAAATCAATGACGTTGACCGCGACCACGAACATGATCACGCCCACGAAGCCGAACACGAACATGGGGATCTGCTTTTGGGTGACGAGCTGGTTCAGGAGGCGGCGCTCGCCATCCTGAATAAGGCGGGACCTGAGCGTGTGCGGAGGCGGCGGGACGGTGCTGTACTGCATCGGCGCCTTTTGGGCTATCATGAGGTTCCCTTCCTGTCGCACTCGAGGCAGACCAACTCGTCTTGGCGCGCAATAAGCTTTTGGCCGTGGACGGGGCAAAAGAGCCTTGGTTTGATGATGAACGATTGGCAATCGGGGCACCAGGGCCCTTCCTTGCGGTTCTCGACCCTGGAGCCGTGCTTGGGGCAGAACTTGACCTTCTGGACCGTGGGCCCGCCGCAATCGGGGCACCACGGCTGGCCGTCCATGTCCTCCATGCGGGTGCCGTGGATGGGGCAGAAGAAGCGTTTGGCAATGGCAGCCGAGGATACAGGCCCGCCGCAATCGTGGCATTCCGCGCGGCCGCCCACGACCTCCAGGCGGCAACCGTGCTCGGGGCAGTAGCCAACGAACTGTGGCTGCGATTTGGCACCCCCGCCTAGGGAGACGGTCTTGGGCGGTTCGTTGCTGGGCATCGATGAAGTGTATGGGCTGGCTGATATATTAAAATGTTATTCATGATGAAGCGCGGGTAGAACTAGAGCTCGACCTTCTTCCCGTTCTTCGCCATCTTGGTGGCCTTGAGCGAGGCTGTCAGAAAATCGCTCGCATCGAGCATCTCGAGAAGGATGGCCTTCCCCTTCTTGTCGAAGTGCACGATGAACGGGCCCATCTCCTGGGCGTGGTCGATCTTGCCTGTCCCGATCTCGTAGATGAGCACATCGTCCTTGTTGTTGTAGCTAACCTTCATACTAAAATCCTCATTTGGCTTTGTGATGGCGCTCCTATTCCAATTTTCCGGTCGTCGCAATATTGATAAACTTCGATGCTCATGATTATCACGGGTTCCTTCCCGCAACGCCTAAAAAGAGCGCGGGGGGCGGGATTTGAACCCGCGCGGACGCTGTGCAGCATCCTTCGGCTCTTAAGGCCGACGCAATCGACCTGACTGAGCGACCCCCGCAAATGTGGTGGGAACGGATCCCATACGCCAGTGGTGGGATTCGAACCCACGGTGACCTGCCGGCCACGCCGGTCCTTAAGACCGGTGCAGTACCGAGCTATGCAACACTGGCATGTTCTTTTTTCTTTATCATCCAATTCTCTCACAGGTTGTGAGAGATTTTCGTTGTTCCTGATTCCTTCATTCGCTGTTCATTTCCCGGTTATATGTGGCGCCGCCATCATTTCCCTGCCGGGTCAAGACGGCGTTGGCCCATCGGGCCCTAGGGCGCATCCACGGCCTCCCCGTCCGCGAGGCCGTTGGCCCCGCAGAGCTCGTGATCTGGATGGTTCATTCTTCCTCGGACATGTTCCGTTCGATGTCCCGCCGTTCGCGGATCATCTCGCATTTCAGCTCCTCCTCGGACGGCAGGTGTAGCTGGTAGCGCGATGCGAAGACCTTCTTGGCGCTCTGGCCGAGGGTGTAGCGCACCACCGCATCGTTCTTGTCGGTGCAAAGGATAAGGCCTATGGGCGGGTTCTCGTCATCCTTCGTTTCCTCGGTCTCGAAATATCCGGCGTACAGGAGCATCTGGCCGATGTCGGCCTGGGTGAGCCTCCCGACCTTGAGGTCGATCAGAAGGAAGCATCTCAGGACGCGGTGGTAGAAAACCAGGTCGATGTAGAAATGGTCGCCGTCTATGGTGATCCTTTTCTGCCTGGCAACGAAGAACAGGTCCTTCCCGAGCTCGAGAAGGAAATCCCGCAGGCGGTCTATGAGCGCCTGTTCAAGGTCGCTCTCCTGCCATAAAGAGGCTTCCGGCAGACCGGTGAACTCGAGGACATACGGGTCCTTTATCAGCTCCTCTGGGCGGAAGACCTCGTTCCCCTTATTGGCGAGCGCCATCAGCCCCTTCTTGTCGCGGGACCTGGCCAGCCGCTCGAACAGGAGGGACGATATCTGCCGTTCGAGCTCCCTGACGGACCATCTGGCCTTTGAGCATTCCACCTCGTAGAAGTTGCGCTTGATGGCGTCATCAATTCGCATTAAAACACGATAATGGGACCAACTCAGCTCAGGATGGAACGCTCCTGACGGTCCTTCCAACGATTCTCTACTCAGTGAGTAGAGATTCTCCCCGCTCTCACCCTTGACTGCAGATTCGCTCAACGCCGTTGAGCGAATCTTGCCTATCCCTTTCTGGGATTCAGATTCGCTACACAGTGTGTAGGGAATCTTGACTTTCCGGCCTGTTCGAGATTCGGCAATCGGTGATTGCTGAATCTTTTCCTTCCCGGCCAGGGATCCAGATTCGCTACTCAATGAGTAGCGTTTCTTGCCTTTCAGGCCCGTTCGAGATTCTCTAATCAGTGATTCGAGAATCTTGCCTGTCTTTTTCCGGGATCCAGATTCGGTACACAGTGTGTGCCGTTTTCCAACTCCCCGGTCCATATACACAAGATAGAACTGCCGAATCAACCGCAGATTCCGGACGGAGAACCCCTTGCCGAACTCCCTTTGGAGGCTTTGCGAGAGCAGCTCCAAGAGCGCCTCGCCATAATCTGCCCTCCTCCTGCCCCTCTGCTCCTCCCCCACTATCTCCCGGCCGATGTGCCAGTATGCGACGATCATCGTCGTGTTGACGGCCCGGAGCGCGGACCCGCGGGCCGACATGAGGATTTCCCGGATGTGGCCCAGGCATTGACCGACCGTTCTAATTTTCTTTTGTGTCATGGTATTTTCCCAATATTTTACGAGCTCGTTCACCCCTTTCTGGTCAATTTCTTCTCGATATCCTTGATGCTTGGAAGATCTGCCTTCAATCCTACCGGGACCTTACGAGTTAATAAGTATTCACTGACCCCGATGGGTGCGGCCATATTGCGGAGCGCATATTCTGCGATCACCTTCTTATTTGTCTTGCACAGGATGATGCCGATGCTCGGATTATCGGTAGGATGCCTCAACCTATCATCCAGGGCTGCAAGATAGAAGTTCATCTTCCCTGCGTATTCCGGTTTGAAGTTCCCTGCTTTAAGGTCGATTATCACGAAGCATCGGAGCCGTATATGATAGAACAACAGATCGATGTAGAAGTCCTCTCCATCGATCTCGAGATGGTATTGGCTCCCGACAAATGCAAAACCGGTGCCGAGCTCCAATAGGAACTTGCGGATATTCTCTATAAGCCCGCGCTCCAAGCTCTTTTCAGCGATATCCTCGTTCATTGACAAGAAATCGAAGATGTACGGGTCCTTGAGGGAATGCCCTGCCAGGTCCGATTGAGGCGGTGGAAGGGACCGGGCGAAGTTCGTGATGGCCTTGCCCTGACGCCCGCACAGATCGAGTTCGATATGATGGACCAGGGTCGCGCGGCTCCAGCCATGTTCGATGGTCCTTTGAGCATACCAGAGGCGTTCCAGTGGGTCGTTCAATTTCTCGATAAGGATGATATTATGGGACCATGGCAATTCTGCCACAGGCTGTGGCAGAACTTCAGAATCAGATTCTGACGTAGGCTGCGTCAGTTTTGTATTGCCAATTTCTCGCAGAGGCTCTGCGAGATCTGATATCTCCTCGGTCCAAGCGAGATAGAACGCCCTCATCCGCCAGATGTTCCTCGGGGAGAACCCCTCAATACCCGGGAATTCCCGCTGGATATCTGTCGCCAGACGGTCCACGATGCCTTCCCCCCAACCGTCCCGTTGTTGGCGCTCGACGATGCCTTTCCCGATCTGCCAATATAGCCCGATCAGCTCGCGGTTGACGGAAAGGAACGCCTTGGCGTGCGCATCCCTGATGCGGTCCTTGAGCTCGCTGAGAAATGTTGCATATTCTTTGGGCATCGCGTCGTTCGTTCCTCTGCGATAAAATCCCACAGGCATCCTGCCTTTCGCCCTTCTCGTCATCAATATCCCATCTTTCAAATTCCTTTTCTTCGCACTACGAATTCTCTAACAGGCTGTTGGCGTTTTATCCAGACATCCAATTCTCCCACAAGCTGTGAGAGATTCGGGTCTACCATATTTCTCGCGCAGGTTGCGCGAGATTCAAGATTTTTTTGTGCATCCGTTCCGCCTGAACGGACCTCGTTCCTCCCATTCCCAGTATATGCGAAGCCTCGCGCCCCGTCCTAGCTTTGGACAAGGCGTTCGTCGGCCCCGAAGGGTCAGGCTTGGGTGCTAGCCCCACGCCCTTCCCTGTCGGGTCCCCTGGGCGCATCCACTGCGCCACCGTCCGCGGGGCACATGACCCCGCGAAGCTCGTTATCATGATGTCTGACGGGCCTGGCCAGGCCCCTGTCCTTCAGGAGCCTCGCAAGGCCCCTCCGCGCGATGTTCAGGGCCGCGCAGTAATCATCGTCGGCCTTGTATGTGCAGTCGGGACACACGAGCCTGTGGACATCGCGCCTGCGGACCGCGTCCGCGCTGCCGCAGCGGGGGCATGTGACGGATGTCCCGTTCGGCGAGACGACCATGACGGGAACGCCCTCCCACGCGGCCTTCTCGATTATGATGTCATGCAGGAGGGTCCTGGGCCAGGCGTTCAGTTCCTCGGCCTGTTCTTTTCGGATGGGCCCGGTATTCTCGATGCCGCCGGAAGTTCCCTGTTGCTGTCCACCATCTCCGAAATCCAAGTCCTCAAGGACTATGATGGGCAATTCGCCCTTCTTGCGGTCCGCTATCCTTGCCGCGAGGTCCAAAAGCTCCCTGCTGGCCTGGTGCGCCATGTCCCTGACGTAGTTGCCCTCGTTTTGGCGCGACGCGGCCCAGCCGTCGTCGTCCCCTAGTGCCTTGCGCAATGATCGGCTCCTCGCGAAGCGCCTGTGCTTTTCGCGCCATCTTCCGCCTTTCACGAACAGTACGCCCTTGCCGCCTCTGCCGGGCGCGACGGCCACGAGTATGTTGCGGACCCCTATGTCCACGCCGATGGGAACGAACATCTGGGCCGGCCCCGGGATGTCCGGAAAGCTCTGGATGTGCCTTCCGATGGGCTTCCCTATGTGGATGTCCAAGATGAGGTCCTTGACTTTGGTCCCCCCATGGTCCTTCCACAATAGCTCGGAAACGCACCTGATGAGCCCTTCCTCCCCTTTCAGGACCTTTCGCAATATGGGGACCTGGTGGTCCTGGCCCATGATGCCAAGCACCACGGCGCGCAAGGGCGTTGGGATGCTGACCTTGATCGGCCCGCCTTGGGATTCGCCTCCTGCCACGAGCATGAGGTCCTTGCGTGTCAGCCTGACGGCGAAGAGATCGTGGCCGTGGCCGTTCATCGCGATGCCTTTCGCTTTCTTAGCGTTCTCGGAGCACGGGATGCCCGTGCGGCTACCATACGACAGCCCCCCCTTGGCCTCGAACGAGCGCCACATCTCGATGGCCTTGTCCAATGCCGAAGACCTCAATCCGGGCTCGAGCCCCGGCGCAACGGCCTTGGCCGCCGCCATATCCTCCATCCTGAAGGCGTCCCTGTAAGGGGCCCGGACCGGCATGAGGTGCAGAAAGCACCTGACGGCCGCGGCATATTCCTTGAACAGGGCATCGAGGTCCGGCCTGGCGGCCGTGACATCCTCTTGCTCAAGTTTGCATCGGATGGTCTTGAAGGCGTACCTTCTCCCGGCATGCGGATAGGTCATCGGCATCCGGCCCACGGAGCTCCCGTCGGTGTTGTTGGTCATCTTGTGTCCCCCTTGGTCCCTGGCCATTCCTACGAATTCTACAATTTCTACGAATTGTATATATCTCTGCGGTGTATTTAATATTTTCGGCGCCTCTGGTCCGACGGGCAGCGACGGAGATCTGAAAGGATTGGACAGGACTTTGTGTTTTTGTGAAGGCCACTTCCAGGGCGTGTCGGGTATAGAGGGGTGTTCACCATGTTTAAATACTGCTCATCATTGTCATATGTCCGTCGAGGCCAGGCGGCGGGGTGGAGGCAGTCCGGTGGCCACCCATTTCCTGCTGAATTGAGCGCCCTGTGGGATCGAAGCGACGGGGTGCTGTGATAAGAGGCGGATGTTGGTTAGCCGGCGGCATACTGTTATACCATTTCGATGATGTTTGAGTTTTAGAATACCTCTCGGACCGGTCTTGGGATACGTCCCTCCCAACCCAATCTCTTGTAAAAATGAGCCTAAAAAGGAGTTGCCTGATAGTCTATCACACTCGAACTCTATAATATAAAAATTTATATATTCCAAAGGGATTGTGAAATCCTGCTCGGACCAGTCCTTGCTTCCCTCTTGGTCATATCCTATGGTAGGGGAATATAATATGCCAGGGAACAAATATCTTAAATTCGCCATACGCCTTGTCCATGACGAATTGAAAAGCAATGAGGGGCGGGTCACAGGCATCCGTTTCAACAAGTTCCTCTATCTTCTGGACCGTGACCTGAAAAGCAGGACAGACCATCCAATTTGCCTGAGATTGCCATATCGATGGTATCTATATGGTGTCATCCCCGTCCATAGGCAACTTTCAGACCTTTATGAATACACCCATTCGGACAATGAATGGTCGACCGTGGTAAAATTACGCGATTACGATTGCGAGGACATATATAAGGACGAACAAGGATCAATGAAAGACGTCCTTTTGCAATACATCAATGAATATCCGACCCCGGAAGATACCAACGACCTTATCGATTATACCTATGGTGATACAAAAGAGATCTTCCAGAACCATTCAAGGGACCTATATCTTGCCATTCGTTTCTTCAGAAAACGCAACTGGAAGGACACCTTCTCCCTGAAAAGATGCGTAGATAATTTCATAGGCACTTTTCCTGAGCGCGGGCCCTATGGCCGGTTGCGTCCGTACCTCCTTCGGGCCAGCGCTCCTTTGAGATACTGCTGCTCGGAAAGCAACCTTCATCTTGACATGGCCCGGGATATCCATTGGACGCTTTGGCAGATGTTCTGCCACATTATGGGAACGGACGAGACCATGATGTCGGAGAACGTGGACCGCAAGAGCAGGTCCATTCTTGCCACGATCGAAAAAAAGCAATGGATGGAATTCAAGCGCAGTTATCGGGACATGCTCGATCTATTCTATTGTCAGATATATAAGATGAAGGATGTTCAAGACCAACAGGTGAGCTCCGATATTCTATCCAAGCTCCTTTTGGATATTGATACGGGCCTTCCATGATATTGGGACCTGGAGCGTATTCTCAGTGAACTTCGGCCTTGATACGAATGTGATTGTCGGTCACGTCCTGGGACCCTGCGATGGGCTGCATCAGAAGGTAGAATCCTTCCTGGAACGAGCGAACAAGGACGTTCTTATCGTTCCCGAGTGCGCCAGGTATGAATATGAATATACCTGGGAAGGCGTTAACGATGCGGGATCGGACGGCAAGATAACGGAGCTCATGGCATCGATGCTGTCCTATCTTGAAGATATGCGCAAGGTCCTTGATTCTGATATGATATCGGGTCCGGACAAGAGCAGGATGTTGGACCGGCTGCAATCTTATAATGAAAAGGTCAGGCGCTTTTTCAACAACGATATCCAGAGCATTATTCCGGGTACCCTGGGCACGCAGTATTTTATTGATGGAATGGAGAACCGCGTGATGAACTTCGAGGGCCAGATCGCGGGCCGCAAGAGGGATTTTTTCGGGAAGGTCGTACTCCACATACCTAAAAATAATGTTACTGTCCAATACCG
>Ga0315288_10006197_pt1 | contig 15157 bp, 11 predicted proteins | sample YL17G11_20_MG_FD_203454 | JGI IMG/M metagenome (GOLD analysis project Ga0315288, IMG submission 203454) | Sediment microbial communities from Yellowstone Lake, YNP, Wyoming, USA - YL17G11_20 | ecosystem: Environmental > Aquatic > Freshwater > Lake > Sediment | place: USA: Wyoming | collected... | reverse complement strand
GGGCGCCATACACGGAGAATCGCGTCCATCCCCAAAAGGGTTACGACCGGCCCGGCTGGCTGCGCATCGCCGACTACGGCGCAGGTATGATAACCGGCTGGGGCAGCCACCACAACGACATCGCCCAATGGGGGATGGGAACGGAATACACAGGCCCGGTGGAGATTGAGGCCGAAGCTGACTTTCCGAAGGACGGACTCTGGGACGTCCACGGCGATTTCCGCATCGAATACACTTACGCCAATGGCGTAAAGGTCACTTGCGCCGACGCCGGGAAAAACAAACAGGGAATCCTCTTCGAAGGCACGGAAGGCTGGGTCTATGTCACGCGAGGGGCAATCGACGCAAATCCCAAGTCGCTGCTTACTTCGACCATCAAGCCCGAGGAAACTCACCTCTACAACAGCAGCAGCCACAAGGGCAACTTTTTCGATTGCATCAAATCGCGCAAGGAAACGATCGCGCCCGTTGAGGTCGCGCACCGCTCGTGCACGGTTTGTCTGTTGGGAGATATTGCGATGCGGCTCGGCAGAAAATTGAAGTGGGACCCCGACCGCGAGCAGTTCGTCAACGACGCAGAAGCCAATAGACTGGTCTGGAAGCCGATGCGCAGCCCCTGGCGCCTTTAGAATTGATTATCGACAATTAACTATTGGAATGGAAACGAGATGGTTCAACGTGTGAAATTGCTTCTGACTGCAGCGATATTTGCCGGGGCCGCTGTCGTTACATCAGCGGCGCAGGTTGCCTGGAGCCAAGCCGGGCAAGACCCCGCAAGGGATGGGCGGCGCCAAGTATCGGCTAAGATAGAGAAGGACGGTGTCGCAGTAACCGTGGACGGCAAGCTGTTTACGTGCTACAAGTTCGCCGAGGGGCAGAAGTATCCTTATTTCTGGCCTGTGAACGGCCCGGCGTCGGGCAAGTCCGTCACGACAGAGACATCCGAGCCTTATCCGCACCATCACTCCCTGTTCTTCGGCTGTGACCGCGTCAACGGCGGCAATTACTGGCAGGAGGGCAACGAGCGAGGGCAGATCGTCTCGCAGGGGCCGAAGATTGTCGAGGCAACCGGCCGGCAAGTCGTGTTTACAGATGAGTGCCTCTGGCGGCAGCCGGGGCATGAGCCGATTATCCGCGACACCCGGCGCATCGTCATCACCGCTCCGAGCAACGAGATACGATTCATCGATTTCGATATAAGCCTCAATCCGCTGACCGACATCACGATCCTTAATACAAATCACTCGCTTTTTTCGGCGCGCGTCGTGCCAGAGCTGAGTGTCAAGTCCGGCGGCACGCTAATCAACGCCGAGGGAAAAACAGCCGAGAAAGGCACCTTCGGCGTCAGCTCCGCCTGGTGCGACTACTTCGGAACGCGCGACGGCGTCACGGAAGGCATTGCGATCCTGCAACACCCGAAGAACCGATGGTTCCCGAGCAAATGGTTCACCCGCGACTACGGTTTCTTCTCGCCGACGCCCATGAACTGGCTCGAAGGCGACAAGTTGGAGCTGCCCCGCGGCGAGACACTGAAGCTCCGATACCACGTCGTGGTCCACACAGGCGACACTGAGAAGGCTGATATAAAAGAACTCTTCGGGCAATACAAAGACTCTACATCAGCAACGCCAAAGCCGAGCGGGGGGACACATTGAAGGTTACGCAAACGCAAATCCGGCGATTCTGCGACGATTACGGACTCTCGCCCCGGCAGACCAAGGTCTTTCGGAGCTTCGCCAAAGGCGCGCTCTGTGATAGCGAGATCTGCCGCCGGCTCCGAATGACGCGCGGGACGGTCAATACTCACTTTGCACGTATATGCAGGAAAACGCAGACCGGCTCGCGAATCCACCTGCTTTACCTGTGTTGAGAAACCGCCGATTTCCCTCCAAAGGCCTTGACTGAGTTGGCCGAAATATGTTAGAATAGTGTTAGGCCCAGGGCCGTCTGGCCGGAGGCCGGTTTGGTTTGCTGTCCAGGCCATGCAGTGCGGCGCCCTAAGAACACGTGAGGAAGGAAGTAGAAGATGCTCAGGTCTATAGCCGGCACGGTATCAATCCTGGTGACTATCCTGTCTCTAACGGGTTCTGCCTGGGCGGTCTGTCCGATGGGTGATTTGAACGGCGACTGCGCTGTCGGTTTTGAGGATGTGCAAATCATGGCCGAGCAATGGCTCGGCCCACCTGGGAGTCTGGCGGACTTGGATGGTCTCTACGGTGTAGAGGCCCGTGACCTTGCGTTGCTGGCTAAGCAGTGGCAGGCATCAGGGATACCGCTGGTCATCAATGAGTTCATCGCGTTCAACACCGAGACCGGCTATGACCCACAATATGAGCCTGACGATTGGATAGAACTTCACAATTTCGGCGACGAGGTAATCGACATCGCCGGGATGTACCTCACGGACGACCTCGATGTCCCCACCAAGTGGCGGGCTCCCTTCGGCCGTCCGGACCTGACAACAATCCAGGGTGGCGGCTATCTGCTGATATGGGCCGACGGCGAGGTGTGGGACTCCGGGCTTCACGCCTGTTTCGAGCTCGACGGCCATGGCGATGAGATTGGTCTTTATGACAGCGACGGCAATACGCCCATAGACACGGTCGCCTTCAACGACCAGACCCCAGACATATCGTTTGGTCGCTATCCAGATGCCAGCGATGATTGGAGATTCATGATCCTTGCGAGCCCCCGCTCGACCAATCAACTGGCGTATCTCGGTTCGGTCTCGGAAGTAGAATTCAGCCACGCTGACAAGTTGTGCGATGCGTCGTTTTATGTAACGCTTGCTACCGAGACGCCCGGTGCGGTGATATACTACACAACCGATGGGAGCGAACCCTACGTAATATCCGGCCGAACCATCACGGGCACGGTTTACACCGGACCTGTCTTGATCAGCCGGTCGGTGTGCCTGCGGGCAAAAGCGGTCAAGATGGGCTGGAAGAGTTCCACGCCACAGACCCGGGCTTATGTATTTCTCGGTTCGGACGTCCGCGGCTTCAGCTCGAATCTTCCGGTAGCGGTCATCGACACGCTTGGGGCCGGTATAGGAGAGCTGACACCGACAGCCGGCATCGCCGCGTTTGTGGATGCCGGCCACGACGGACGCACACGTTTAATTGCATACCCGCCTGACTTTGTGGGCTGGGCAGGGATAGACATTCGCGGCAAAAGTTCAGCGGGATTTGACAAAAAGCAATACCACTTTGAAACCTGGGATGAGCTGGGAAGAGACAAGGATGTTTCAATACTGAAATTCCCATCCGAGTCGGACTGGGTTCTTCAGGGGCCATTCTCGGACAAATCCTTGATGCGCAACTTTCTGGCGTACAGGTGGAGCAACGACATGGGGCGATACGCCGTTCGGACTCGCTTCATCGAGATGTTTCTCAATACCGGCGGCGGCAGCGTCTCGATGAGCGACTATTTGGGCGTGTATGTCTTCATGGAGAAGATCAAGCTCGACAATAACCGCGTGGACATAATCGAGCTCGAGCCTGCCGACAGCAGCGAGCCCAGTATTACAGGCGGCTACATTGTCAAGAAAGATAAATTCGACTCTGGCGAGCGAACCTTCACCACCCTGACCGGTCAGACCCTCATTTACGTCGAGCCGGAGGGACCCGACCTCACGCCGTGGCAGGCTGCGTGGATACAGAACTACCTCAAGGAATTCGAGCAGGTTCTGTACGGTGTAAAGTATGCCGATCCCGTCATGGGGTATGCCCGGTATATTGATGTAAGATCATTCCTGGATGAGCACATCCTTGTCGAGCTGACAAAGAATATAGATGGCTTTCGCCTGAGCACATATATGCACAAGGACCGCGGTGGAAAGCTGAATATGGGCCCCCCATGGGATTACGACTTGTCGCTCGGCAATGCCAACTACCTTGATGGCTGGCAGCCTGTAGGCTGGTACCACGACCTGCTCGGTGACGGCGATTACCCTTGGTGGCGGCGGCTCTTTGAAGATAAGGAGTTCCGCCTCAAGTACGCCGACAGGTGGTTCGGACTGCGCAAGGATGTGCTGGCCACGCATCAGTTGCTCGCGGACATTGATGACACCGCCGCCCTGCTCAACGAGGCCCAGGTCCGCAACTTTGATCGCTGGCGAATTCTCGGTATCTATGTCTGGCCGAACTGGTTCATTGCTCAAACATACAAGGAGGAGATTGACTGGATGAAGGGCTGGCTTGAGAACCGTCTCACCTGGATGGATGCCGAGATTGGCCGTCAGTTTGCTGCGCCTCCGCCGTCCTTTGACCGTCAGAGCGGTCATTTCGATCAGAGTCTCACTCTCAAGATGACTGCCCCATACGGTCAAGTCTATTATACGACCAATGGCTCAGACCCGCGTCTGCCTGGTGCCATACATTACACAACACCGGTGACACTGAGCTCCACCACCTTGGTCAAAGCGAGGATATTGAACCGTACTACCTGGAGCGCGTTAAGTGAGGCTGTATATGCTGGCGGGCCGGTTGCGGAGAGCCTGCGTATGAGCGAGATTATGTACCATCCGCTGGAAACCGGCGACCCCAATGATCCAAACGAGGAGTTCATTGAACTGCGGAACATCGGGCCGGCCCCGATAAACCTGAACCTGGTGCGATTCACCAACGGCGTCGATTTTACATTCCCTGCTATCGAGCTTGCTCGGGCAGGCGAGCCGGGCGACCACGTTGTCGTCGTTAAGGACATATCGGCGTTTACGGCTGGGCATCCGGGCTTTTCCGGTGTGATAGCCGGCGAATACGCCGGCAGCCTCGACAACGGGGGCGAGCGAATCGAGCTGCAGGACGCATTAGGTCAGACGATTCATAACTTTGCATACAAGGACGGCTGGCGCGACATCAGCGACGGTCAGGGCTTCTCTCTGACGATAATCGATCCGACCGGTGCGGCTTCCTCTACTATGCCGGACGACGGGCTGGTTGCATACTGGAGGCTCGACGACGGGGCGGGGGCCACTGCAATGGACAGCGCCGGGATTAACAACGGCACGGTGCACGGCAATCCGGTCTGGACGGCCGGGCGAATCGGCGGCGCGTTGAGCCTTGACGGCGCCGGGGATTATGTCTCGCTTTCGCCGGTTGGCGCGTTGGCGGGGAACAACGCGACCGTGTCGATGTGGATAAACATGAGCGAGCTTGGCAGCGCGTGGAATCCCATACTGACGCAGAGCAACTTGAGCGGCGACGGTTACTATCTTTACACCTGGGCCGGTGAGCCGACGTTCTCTGTTGTCTCTGGCGGCGCCGGCGCTTCAGCGAGTAGCTCCGAAAGTGTTCATTGGAACGAGTGGCATCAGCTTGCCGGGACAAATGACGGTTCGAACCTGAGGTTGTACGTTGACGGCGTGCTGAAGGGCAGTGGGTCTTCGGCCGGCAAGACAGGCGTCAGCGACAGTGCCTACATTGGTTATGCTTCTTCGACGTACTACTACGGCGTGCTTGACGATGTTCGGGTCTATAATCGGGCATTGAGCGAGTACGAATTCGCGGGAGGGGGCGATCCTCTGGAGCGCTGGGGTCAGAAGGATTCGTGGCGAGCCAGCGCGTATGTGGGCGGTTCGCCCGGCTGGGACGACAGCGGAATTATTCCCAATCCCGGCGCCATCGTGATAAACGAGCTGCTGGCGCATTCATACGATGTGGCCCCCGACTGGATCGAGCTTTACAACACGACCGATGAGGATATTGACGTCGGCGGCTGGTATCTGAGCGACACGGAGATTAACCCTAAGAAATACAAGTTCGCCGACGGGACAAAGATTCGCGCGTATGACTACCTCGTTCTCCATGAAGATGCTAACTTCGGCGAAGCGAGCACGGATCCGGGCAGGCTCACGGGCTTTGGGTTCAGCGAGAACGGCGACAATGTGTATCTGCGCTCCGCAGAGGCGGGCATATTGACCGGCTACCGCGAGGCGGAGAGCTTCGGGGCCTCATATACGGGCGTATCTTTCGGCAGGTACTTCAAGCGGAGCACCGGCAGCTACAACTTTGTGCCTATGGACTATAACACGCCCGGGTGGGCTAACGCCTATCCGGATGTTGGGCCGATAGTTATCAACGAGATTATGTACAACCCGGACTGGCCTGCGGGCGGGAACTACACCAACGACAGGTACGAGTATATCGAGCTTCGCAATATAACCGCTGAGCCTGTGACTCTATACCGGTTTGATAAAGCCCTGCCGTGGAAGTTCACCGAGGGTATTGAGTTTGTTTTCCCGGCCTGGCCGAGTGCGGTAACGATACCTGCCGGCGACCATATTGTGGTGGTCAAGGACCCGAATGTGTTCACGTGGCGTTATCCTGCTGTGCCTGCCGGGAAGATATTTGGTCCCTACACAGGGCAGTTGGCCAACGAGGGCGAGCAGGTTGAGCTGAGCATGCCTGGCGATATAGACAAGTTCGGCAGGCGGCATTACATTCGGATTGACCGTGTGGGTTACAGCGATGGTTCTCATCCTGGGGATGAGCCTGGCGATGTTGACCTGTGGCCCGTTGAGGCGGACGGCGGCGGCAAGTCGCTTGCCCGCAAGGTTCCAAGCCTCTACGGCAACGACCCGAATAACTGGCAAGCCTCCATACCCACGCCGGCTGTCGTCAACCCGTAGAAGGCCGAGCAACCGAAGGCAGACCGCAGATGACAATTGCACTACTGCCCGGTTTGTCCACAGGCCTTGTACAGAATCTGAGTCAATTCACCGTCGGTCAAGGCAATTGGGTTGCCTTTCATACTGCTTGATTTCTGAGCTTTCGCCACGACTTGCGGAAAATCCTGCTCTTTAAGGCCGAATTGGATCAACGGCGGGACCTTTAATGCTGCGCACAGGTCCTGCACCCACGCAAGCCCGGCAGCCGCGTTTGCCCCGGTCCTGCCCGTCAAAATCGAGGCTACCTCATCGTAGCGGAGCAATGCCGGCGAGCCGGCCCCACGTTTGTGCAGCGCCTCGATATTGGCCTGTGTAACGAATGGCAGGAGCGCAGCGCATATCACTCCGTGCGGAGCGCCAATCATCCCGCCCAAAGGCCCCGCGAAACCGTGCACCGCGCCCAGCCCGGCGTTGGCTAAGGCCAACCCGCCAAACAGGCTCGCAAGCGTCATATCCTCGCGGGCGTTTTTGTTGCCGCCGTCTTCATAAGCTGCTCGCAGAGAGCGCCCGGCTCGTGCAAGCCCCTCGCGGCAGATGCCGTCGGTAAGCGGGTTCGCCTTGTTTGAGACAAAGGCCTCGATTAACTGGGTCAGCGCGTCGAGGCCCGTAGCGGCGGTCAGCGCCGGGGGCATCGAATAGGTCAGCTCCGGATCGACTACTGCCAAATCAGGCAGCATCATCGCGCTTCGCATGCTCACCTTAACGTGGTGCTCGGGTACGCCGAGCACGGCGTTGCGCGTCACTTCGGCGCCCGTTCCAGCCGTCGTCGGAATTGTTATGTGCGGCGCGGGGCTGTCTGTTATCGGCTTGCCGAGGCCGACCACTTCGAGATAATCTTCGAGCTGCCCGCCGTTGGTCAGCATCGCGGCAATCGCCTTGCCCGCGTCGAGGACGCTTCCTCCGCCGACGCTGATAACCATTTCGCTGCCGGAGCGACGGGCCAGCTCGACGCCCTGCTTTACTATAGTAGTGGTCGGCTCTGCCGGGACGCTGAAGGTAATGTATTCGATTCGGCGCTCTTTCAACTGTTCGAGAATCGGGCCGGCCCGCTCGATGCTGCGCCCGGTAATAACGAAGGCCCGGCGGCCCATCTCAGCCGCCAGAGAAGCGACCTGCCGAACCGTCCCAGGCCCGAAAATGATGCGCGTCGCGGTGGCAAATTCAAATCTCATAGTCATCCTCCACTCGGCGGATATTAAGGCTTCTGCAAAATTGCAGACGTAGGGTGGGCTTCAGCCCACCAATTCGGTGGGGCAAGCCCCACCCTACAAAAGAAAAAATCGTTTGTTGATTACCTGCAATTTTGCAGAACTCATCGGATATTGGCTCACCGCAAGTCCAGAGACCTGCCTGTGGATGTTCGAGACCCCCAGCCCTGGTCATCAGGGAACACATTGGCGTACTTGGTGCCGGTGCGCGGCTGGGCCATCATGTCGGCCACGGCGTCGCGCCATTTCTTGTAATGGGCCGTTTCTTTGTGTTTGGCTGGGTCGTCCGAGGTGCGATAGACCTCCACTAAGACAAAGCGCGTGGGATCATCCTGCTGCTGAATGACGTCAAATCGGGCCACGCCCGGCTCCTGCACGCTGTTGCGAGCGTTCTGGAGCGTTACAGCCTTGAAGGTATCGACCTGATCCGGCTTAACGTGTACGTGAACATGGACTATCAACATAGTATTCTCCTTGCAGCCTTCAAATTCCGACCCAAAGTTTACCAGATAAATAGTGCGCGCACAAAGGATTCTTATCGACGCCGGACATTGCCTGAGTCCCCATTTGCCCTGCGACAAGTCGGACTTTGAGCTTGGCGCAGCCGCGTAGAGGGCTTATGCTTACTGCAAACATCTTCTGAGCAGAAAAAGAGGTGCTATTGGATGAAAGAGCATTTAACGGGTTTGATTGCCGCCCCGCATACCCCGATGCACGCGGACGGCAGCCTGAATCTCGACGTAATTGAAAGGCAGGCCCAATGCCTGAACGACAACGACGTCAAAGCGGTTTTCGTCTGCGGCTCGACGGGAGAGGGCATATCGCTTAGCACATCCGAGCGGATAGAAGTGGCCGAGAGGTGGAAGGCCGTCGCGGGAGGTATGCTGCCAATACTTGTCCAGGTGGGCCACCACTCGCTGGCGGAGGCCAGGGTACTTGCCGAGCACGCACAAAGGAAGGTTGGCGCGCGTGCGATAGCCTCCCTGGCGCCGAGCTACTTTAAGCCGAGGAAGGTCGAGGATTTGGTTTCATTCTGCGCGGAGGTCGCGGCGGCCGCGCCTGATACCCCATTCTATTATTACCACCAGCCGGAAAACAGCGGCGTGTATTTCCCTATGGTCGATTTTCTGAAGGTAGGCGCCGAGCAGATAAGCACCCTTGCCGGATTGAAGTACACGTATGGAGATATGATGGACTTCGGGCAATGCCTGGATTTTGCCGGCGGAAAATTCGATGTTCTTTTCGGGCGGGATGAGATGCTGCTTGCCGCTCTGGCTCTCGGCGCCCGCGGCGCCATCGGCAGCACGTATAATTTCGCCGCTCCCGTGTATCACGATGTCATCAATGCGTACGAGGCCGGCGATATGGCCGCCGCGCAGGCCGCTCAGTCTCGCGCCAGAGAGATGGTGGCGGTGTTTGATGAGTTCGGCGGCCAGCCGGCTATGAAGGCCGTGATGAAGGCTATCGGCATCGACTGCGGCCCGTGTCGATTGCCTCTGCGGACCCTCTCGGATGAGCAATACGAAAGGCTTTGCGCCCGGCTGGAACAAATCGGCTTTTTCGCCTATTGCTCAAAGGTCGGCTCGTGAGGATATAACCCACATTTCCCATATAAGGTAGGGATAGATGTTGAGAGTTCTCACTTGGAACCTTGGTTATTGGCAACATAGCTCACAGCACGATAAGGCTTGGGAGTACTTATGTAATGATATCAAGCCTGATATCGCGTTATTACAGGAAGTGACACCGCCTTCTTCAATACCTCGTCATAGAATCGTTTTCGAGGAAATCACTAGGGGCTGGGGTACTGCAATCTATACCCCATCGCTTCCCTTATCACGAGGGTATCTTTTGCGCTACCCAGGACGTGTCGCGCTTGCTTCTACCATGTTAGATGGCGATTTTCCACTGTTCATTGCAAGTATTCACGCTCCGATCATTGACGGGCGCGTTTTCCCACATCTCAACAACATTTTTGTGGAACTGGAATCAAAGGAGCACGCGTGTAGCGCTGTGATCGGTGGTGATTTGAACTCGGCTCGACTTGCTGAAAAGGTATGGCCTGGCAATGGGCATGGGCCTTTCTTTGAACGAATAGACAGCGGAGATCCTTGGATTGACTGTTGCCGACGGTTTAACACCACGGAGCTTCAGACCTTCTTTCGACATTCGTGTGTCCATCCGTTCCAAGATGACCACATTTTTGTAAGCTGCGATCTGTCCGGTCGTATTAGATCATGCAACGTAATCAATAATGATCTTACCCGCAGTGTAAGCGATCACATTCCGCTGATAGCAGAAGTGGATTTACCGTGCGCGAATAAGGTGGCTGTCTAAAAATCAAATCCACCCGACAGCTCCCAGCGTCGGCTATCTCGCCTCACTGCTGATACCCGCAAAGCCCAAAGACACACAAGGCCTCACAATCTACTTTCGGTCGAAATGACAGTATAGTTGCGGAACTTGCGAGGCGCGGCACAAGAACGCAATATGCTGTTGCCCGTAAAGCGTTAAATCCAAAGGACATTATGAAAAGTGTTTCAGATAAGCGACGACATCCACAAGCTAAATCAGGGCACAGTACTGGCACCCAGTTTTGGTTTGACGACATTCACAATCTCTGTTATTCTGCCGCGCAACAGAGAAGCGCTGCACGGCAGAACCGAGCGTCGAAACAAGGCCGCAGTCAGGAGCAGAAGAAATGTGGTACGCCATTCTTGGTGTGAGCATTGCAGTTGTGGGGGCGCTGGCCTTCTATGCGGGCAGGAAGCTGTCCGCCGCACCGAAGGTTCTGTCGAAGACAACCACCTTTCTAATCAAGTCCATCCAGGCTATAGCGGAATTGGCCGTGCTCGAGTACAGAACCGAGGGCGTCACGGAGATAAAGGAGCAGAAAAAAGGCATTGTTACGGTTCGCTGGAAGAGGGGCCTGCTGCGGTACACGGCCAAGCTGAAAGTCGGTTTCGACCTCGACCAGCTGGGTTGTTCGGTGGACGATTCGCGCAAGCTGATTACCATCGCGCTTCCGAGTCCAAAAGTGCTGAGCTGCGAAATCTACAACAGGAAGTTTTACAAACTGCCGCTGGAAAAGGCCCAGAACATCCCGTGGAAATACGACATAATAGACGACTTCAGCTCCGATGAGGTGCTAGCCCTGGACGATGAGGCCAGAGAAAACGCCCTGAGCAACGTCAACGACCTGTACATCCTGGACCTGCTCCAGGACAAAACGAAAATGGCATTTAAGAGAATAGTCTCGCTTTCCTACCCGGAATACACAACCGATATATCAATCGCCAAGGCCTCCGATACGGAAACACGGCCCCTGCTGCCGGTGGGCGAATTAGCCCAAAGCAGAGATTCGGCGCAGAACCCTGATTCGAGATAGCCCTCGCAAGAAAAGACAACGTCTGCTGTCTCGGCTACTTGAGATTCTCTTTGATCTTGTCGAGAACCATCCCGGACTTCGTTTCGTTGCCGAACGCACCGAATCTGATGGATATGTTGGTCGAATCTTCCGTGGCGGCGCTCAGCTTCACCGTAATCTTCTTATCGCTCGAATCGCGCGCGATGATTGTCGCCGAGATTTTGTCTTTCGTGTCCACGCTGACACTCAGTTCAAGCTGCTTGAGCGCCTTCTTTGTTGCGTCATACACGGTATCGAGCTTCTTCGCCTCGACTGCTTCGAGGTCGCCCTTGACGTACGCCACAGTGCCGGCCGCACCGGCCCCAACGGCAGCAAGCATACAACCCCCAAGCAAAACTGTGGCTCCGATAGCCAGAAGCGCCAAGATCACCTGTTGATTCTTCATTCTGATTCTCCTTTTTACTGATTAATAAGGCTTCTGCAAAATTGCAGGTTAGGCCTACTTAGAAAAGAAAAAATCGTTTGTTGATTTTTTCTTTTCAACGGTAATGTATTGTTTCATAATCGCTTAGGTAATTATTGAAGAAAATCATAAAAGAGATTTTCTTCAACAATATAGGTCTAACCTGCAATTTTGCAGAACTCATATGATTAATTCAATCGTTACAACGACCGTCACTATACTGTCAAGACGCGCCTATGTCAATGGCGGTCCGACATGGGAGGACGCAGAATTGTTGAGGCGGAAGAGCAGTTGCTCAAAAATACATCTATGCACGGGCCTTGTTTTTAGGTTTTTGGCTTTTAATGGGCGGTCTTTGGTCTTAGTATAATGCTATGCTTGAGAAAGGCCTTGTGCAGATTTATACCGGCGACGGCAAGGGCAAAACGACGGCGGCGTTCGGCTTGGCGCTGCGCGCCGCGGGCCAGGGCAACAAGGTCCTGATCTATCAGTTTCTAAAACCGCCCGGCCTTGACATTGGAGAGCGCTTCGCGGTGCAGTTGGGCGCCGTTAGAATCAGGGTCGAGACGCTCGATGCGCCCTGGGATATGTCCAAATCCCTCGAAGATGAGGACGCAGTCGCCAAAATGCAGACCGCAATCAGCGAAGCACTCGAGAGAATCGCCCAAACCGCCGAGAAGAGATTCTACGATGTCCTGATACTCGATGAGATTGTATTCTGCCTCGCAAAGGGCCTTGCGGAATTCGAGGATATCAAGAGCATTATCGAAAGAAAAGACCCGTGCGTGGAGGTCGTCCTGACGGGGCGGGGAGCGACACAGCAACTGTTGGACCTGGCGGACCTGGTGACGGAGATGAAAAACGTCAAGCATCCGCTTGATGGGGGCCTGGGCGGGCGGCGCGGAATCGACTTTTAGACGGGCACGGGCGCCGGATATGGACTGTGGTGTTCTAATGAACAACGAAACATAAGAAGAGGAATTCAGCATAATGCCCAGGAATGTTGCAGCGATTATTTGTGCGGCCGGGCCGGGAAAGCGGTTTGGCGGAAAGAGAAAAAAACAGTTCACGGACGTCGCCGGGCGGGCCGTTTTTCTGCGCAGCGTCGAGATGTTCTCCAGCCGCGACGACGTAAAACAGATACTCCTGGGCATTGCCCGGGACGACGAAGAATTGGTCAATGTCAAATGGGGACCCAATCTGAAGTTCTTCAACGTGAAGATTTTCTTCGGCGGAGCGGAGCGTTTTGACACCGTGGAAAACGGCTTACAGCTCGTAGGCGACGAGATCGACCTGGTCGCGGTCCACGATGCCTGCCGATGCTGCGTGACGGATAAGCTGATCGACGAAGTTATAGCGGCTGCGGCAAAGACCGGCGCGGCGATACCGGCCTGCCCGGTCACTGCCACAATCAAACTGGTAAAGGATAGCGCCATCGTCAAAACGGTTGACCGGTCCGACCTTTACGAGGCGCAGACGCCCCAGGTCTTCGCCGCCGGCCTGTTGAAAAAGGCATACAATAACCTCAAGAACCTTGACCTGGCCGGAATCAGCGACGACGCCCAGCTTGTCGAGGCCCTGGGCGAGAAGGTAACAATAGTCCGGACCGATGCATCCAACATCAAGATTACACATAGCAGCGACATTGCTATTGCAGAAGCTATCCTCAAATCCCAGCCCAAGCCTTTGCCAAAAGGCCCGATAGGTCCATACATCGAGGCCCAATGGTGATGTCTTCGACAGCAATGCCCAGAACCCGAAGGAATCAAGACTGCTACCACCGTGTTTGATAATTCTCACGACTAAGCCGTCATTTCGACCGGAGCGATGCGCAGCATCGCGCAGTGGAGAAATCTGTCAGAACAAACAGTATCCATTTTTATCATAGTCCAGCCATTTATGAAATGCCGTATTGGACGCCTGCAAAGGCAGATTTACACAGCTTTGCAGTAGCTTTCGTGTGCGGAACATACCCCGCAGAATTCAAGACCGGCAGATAGTTTATTGACAATGTCGGGTGGATATGGTAGAGTGTGTTTTAAGAAGATTGGGCAGGAGGCACTGCTTTGAGCTTCCGCAAGGCGTTTGTCGGAAGCAAAGTAAGTGTTCCGTCGCCCAGGATAATGTCAAAGAGGAAGAAGAATGAAAGAGCAAGCAGGTTCAGAGTCTTTGCGGAAAGTCACTGTAGCGACAATGGGCGGGCGCGCCGCATCGGTAGCGGTGTATGTGCTTGCAGGGGTAGTGTCTATCGGGGCGAGCGTTTGTGCGGCAGCCAGCTTCGAGGGATTGGGGTATCTGCCGGGCGGCGCGTGCAGCGAGGCGACGGCTGTTTCGGCGGACGGTTCGGTGGTTGTCGGCACAAGCTGCACGGCATCGGGCGTGCAGGCGTTTCGCTGGACAGCCGCAGAAAGGATTGTCGGCATACCTATTCCCGCCGGCCTGACCGAGACCTGGACTACGGATGTATCTGCGGACGGGAGGTATGTGCTGGGGTATGGGAGGAAGAGCGCTTCGCTGCCGTACGGGTATGAGGGGCTGCGATGGGAGGTTTCTTCGGGGGGGATGGAGCGGATCGCTGAGACGGGGCTGAATATTATAGCAAAGGGCATTTCCGGCGACGGCTCAATTGCCGTCGGCACATCGTGGGGGACGGGCATCGAAGACGAGGTGTTTCGATGGACTGTTGAGGGCGGGATAACTCGGCTGGCTGGGCTGCCCGCCGGCGCGATCAGGACCAACGCGGATGCTGTCTCGGCGGATGGGCTGGTCGTAGTGGGGGACAGAATATATGATGGAGATCCCTACCGGGACTGCTTCCGGTGGACCGAGGGCGAGGTGCTTGGGCTGGATGCACACACGGCCAATGCAACATCGAGTGACGGGTCGGTTGTAGTGGGGGGCTTGGACAATCACGAGACGGCATTGTTCGAGGCGTATCGCTGGACGCGAGAAACGGGAATTGTCCTGTTGGGGACGTGTCTGCCGAACTACCATTCCCGAGCGCTGGCTGTTTCGGGCGACGGCTCTGTGGTGGTGGGCTATGTACAGAATAATTCCGGCTTCGACGAGCAGAAGGCGTTTATCTGGGACCGGGAACACGGCATGAGACTGCTGCAGGATGTTCTGGAGGACGATTTCGGGCTTGATTTGTCTGGGTGGAAGCTGGCCGAGCCGTGGGCCTCGTGGAAGGCAACGGGAATTTCGCAGGATGGTTTAACGATTGTGGGAGCGGCGCTGAACTCGCAGGGGCAGCGGGAGGCGTGGTGGGCGGTTCTGCGCAAGGCCGTCTATGTCGATGCCGATGCGACCGGGGCGAACGACGGGTCGAGTTGGATCAATGCGTACAGGCGCCTTCAAGATGCGCTGGCGTATGCGGGTTCGGCCGCGAAGCCGGTTGAAATCCGGGTGGCCGAAGGCGTGTATAAACCGGACCGCGGCGGCGGGCGGAC
>Ga0315288_10006196_pt1 | contig 15158 bp, 14 predicted proteins | sample YL17G11_20_MG_FD_203454 | JGI IMG/M metagenome (GOLD analysis project Ga0315288, IMG submission 203454) | Sediment microbial communities from Yellowstone Lake, YNP, Wyoming, USA - YL17G11_20 | ecosystem: Environmental > Aquatic > Freshwater > Lake > Sediment | place: USA: Wyoming | collected... | reverse complement strand
CTGAAAGATGATCGCCACGATGGGCAATTTGCTGTCGAAAGCCCGCGCGGGGATGAGGTGCCCCATGTCGTCAGCGATGGACAGGTGCAGCACCACGTCGGCCCCCAGCAGCTCCTGGCAGCGGACTGTCTCGGGAAACCACATGTCGGCGCAGAGGCTCACGCCGTAACGCACGCCGTCCAGTTCCAGCAGCTCAAACCGCTCGCCCTGTGACCATCCCCACCAGGTTTGTTCGCCCAGGTTCGCTTGCACCTTGCGGTATTTCCCCTTGAACTCCCCCTTCCCATCCAGCAGGAAAGCCGTGTTATAGAGTTTGCCTTCGGCGGACTCAACCAACCACCCGAGGATCGGGACGCCAAGTTCGCGGGCCAGGTCGCGATAGCGCCGATACCAGTGGCCCTCGCCGGGAATGGGTTCCGCCAGGCCGTTGATAACTTTTTCCTTCGGGTAGGGCCAGCCGGAGATGGCATACTCAGGCCAGCAGATCAGGTCGGGTCGCGGCGGCGCGGCGGCGGCCTCCCGGGCAAGGTTGGCGAACAAAGCAAAATTCGCCTCCAGGCCCGGATTCCCAGCCTGGTAGTGCCGCGTGCCCGCCTGGAGCGCGGCGATGCTCACGCTCCGTTCCGAATCCCGGCCCGCAGCGGAATGCGGTGAATCTTTCGCCGCCGCTGCGCTTTCCTGGCTGTTGGCCGAACCGGGAGAGAACAGCGACACCCAAAGCAGTGTCCCGATCCTTACGACACCCATGCGGGTCAGGTTTCGAATCATTTGTGCTCCTTCGCCGGCAACGGACGAATCTTGATGTTGCGGAACTCGACGCCATTAGTCACTTCGCTGGTGTAGAACCGGCCATCCACGCAGCCCACCAGCCGCCACTTACCGGGGTAGAGCGGACGCCACGCCTTACCCTTCTTGAACGGCGAACCGACGATAGGGCGCTCGTAAGCCCACTTCCATTTTCCTTTCAACGACACGTTGGCTTCCACCTTCACCGCGATTTTCTGGTAGTTCCAGAATCCGATGCGACACACACCGATGAACACCGGTTTCCCCGCGAACAGTGCGAACGGCGCCGTCCACACCCGGTGGCATTCGGCCTCGCCAACGTGGCACCACCCAGCATGCCAGCCGGCGGCCGCATTTTCGTTGTAAGCTTTCACACCGGGCCAGTTGAATGTCGTGCCGGGCTTTACGGGCGGTCAGGCCAACACCCACATGGTGTCATCGTCCATGATGAGGTCGAGGATCATCTTCGCCCGCTCGGGCACACGACACACCTACTCGCCGGGTCGCCGAAGGCTGTCCTCCACAAAATCGGCGCCGGCTGGACCGGCTTCGGGCGCAAGCACGAACCGGCTTTCTCCGTGCATCCCTTGTTCATCGGCCTGCGACACCGGCTGGATTTCCAGCCACGGCTTGCCGCCCTGCACACGATAGCGGGTGGTGACCGTCGTCTGAAAACCGCCGCGCTCGAAGGTGATGACCTCGCTCTCCACCAGGATTTCCTGGGGCGTGTTCTTCAGGATGCGGCACACCTGTGAACCACTGCCGTAATTGCGCCGGCCGCTGGGCGAGTCGAAGACGCGATAGAGTTCATTGTGTCGCCCCGGCGTCCCCGCGGCGTTCGTTGCGGCGTAGAGAAAAACAGAGTCGTGGCGGCTGCAGTGCAGGAACGGCCAGAAATTCTCCCTTCCAAGATTGCGTCGCCTTTGAACTGGTGGTTGGTGGTGTCGAACGGCACTCGCGTCCAGCCCTGGCGGCCTTTCCAGGCCGTTTCTCGCATGCCGTAGAACTTCTCGGTGTAGCGCTGGTTCGCGTCCCAGAGTTTGATGTCGCGCTAGGCCGGCGTGCACATGACCACCAGCCACAACCGCCGCCGACTACCTTTCTCGTCAGTCAACCAGGGCAAATCCCAGAGCCGATCGAAGAGGTCGTAAGGAATCCGATAGTCTCGGCGGGCACTCCTCCTAGAACTTCACCACCGGCAGCTTGTCCACCTGTCCCGCATACGTGCTGGCAGTGATGCCGATGCTTGCGTGGCCGAGCAGCCTCGAGCCGATGAAAATGCCATGATCAGCCACGGCTAGTGAGCCAAAGCACTTGCGAAGGTAATGAACTGGCTTGGCATCCTTGACCCCGTGCTCCCGCAGCCAGGCGCACAGCGTTCTGTGAACCTCTGCCGGGCGACCAGCGATGACCGGGCCTTGACCTCTGGCTGCCTCCGGAACTCCTCGAACCCGTTTGCCAATCGGAATCACACGCCCGCGGCGGCCTTTGGCCTTCTCGGCCGTAATGCGAACGCTGCCCGGCTCAACCTGCTCCCAGTTCAATGAGATGATTTCACCCCAGCGCAACCCGCACCCCAAGGCCAACACAAAGGCCAACCGCGGTTCATCGGTCAGTTCCTCGATCCCCTGACGCATCAACTCCTGGATCCACGCACGCGGAGGCGCAGCGAACGGCTCGCGATCAACCTTCGGTTTCACCAGATGGGCGAAGGGGTTTGGGACCTCGGTCAAGCCGAGCGATTGCAGGCTGGGGCGCGAAAAGAGGGAGCCGGCACTTTCGAGCAATGAACCCAGGGTCACCGGCTTCAAGCGCGAGTTCTCGATCCAGTCCTGGAGCGATCGCGGGGTCAAATCCGCGAGGCGCTTGGCCCCGGTCTCTCGGCTAATCCGACGAAAGTCCTTCTCGGCTTGCGCGATGGAGCGTGGTCGAAGAGCGCGACAAACCGCACTCCGATGATACCGTTCCAGGAAATCATCGAGCGACATGGAGCCATGGCTGGTGGGCAGCTCCAGGGCGCCAGCCCAGCCCTGTTGGCGCACTGCCGCCACCAACTGCCTGGCGCGCTGGGATGCCAGACGATAATCCGCCGTGCCCAGGCTGCGGCAGGTGCGTTTTCCTTTATGCTGGAAGCGGACGCACCAATTGGCGCTTTGGACGCGCCGTCCATCCTGTTTGACGCTGACGGGTCGGAACAAGTCGAACTTCCTTTTGGCGAGGTTGGGTTTGCCGTTGTCTATGCCATTATCGGCTTCCATGTGATGCCAAGATATGCCACGGAATACTTGGCGTCAACGTCGACATTATCAATAAACACAGGCCGTTGTGTCAACTCATGCCAAGCTGTGCCAGCCTATGCCAAGCGGTCTATAAGCAGAGTACCACTCTGCTGGGTCGCGGATTTGTCATCCGCCAGTCGCTGCCTCTGCTGGAGCGGGCGGCCTCCTCCCGCAGTCGCCATTCTTCCGTTTCGCCAACTCTTCTCCGGTGCCGTTTCGCCGACAACCCCTCCGCCGATGTGTCAATAACAAGAACCGACCCCTTCCCAGTCGCCGCTGATCAGCAGGTTGCCGAGGTCCGGCCCGAAATGCCCGAAGCGCCACGCTTCGTACGGCGAGAACTCGTAGGCCCCGAGATCCAGCACTTGAAAGGTCAGGCGTCGCTCACTCGTCCGATGCCGGCGATACTCGCGGACCACCTCGTGGGCCGGCAGCGTGTCGGGATGGAGCGCGGCGCCGGCGTCGATGCCAGGCGCGTTGGTCGCCAGGCGGAAGTTCTGGCTTGCGGCCTCGAGAAAACCCGGAGCCGTGCCGGTGAGATTAGAGCCGTCGTTGGTGACGACGCCGGTGAGGCCGCTGTGGGAGCTGACAAAGCCGGTCTTGAGCCAGTTATGGGTGAGGTTCAGCCGGCCGGCCGATTCGAGCAGGGCGAGTCGGCTCCCGCCGGCGGTGACGCAGAAGATGTTGTTCCGGGCGTCACAATGCTCGTCGTCGGTGGACAGCCGGAACAGGGTGGTGTTGCCGGAACGCGTCGAGACGACGGTGTTGTGATAGATCGTGGAGGAGACAGTTCCGAATGGTGATGTGCTCGCCTTTCTCGACGTAGAGCGACGCGGCGTTGTTCGGATAATCCTCGGTTGTGCCGTTGGCCGCGGTGTAACGGTAGGGCGGGCGGGCGCTGCGCAGGTCAAGGTTCTCGAGGGTGATGAAGCGCGGCGTCGTGTCGGGCGGGACACTGGCGCCCCCGATCTTCACCATGCCGCGCGGCTGATTCCAGTCGTTGAGCGCCGATCGTGTGGTGGCGCCATTGCCGTCGATCACCGGCAGTTCGCCGCCGGGGCCGGGCACGCCGCGCACGGTGATGGGCGCGTCGGCCGCGCCTTGGCGACAGATGACCCACTTGTTCGTGTAAGGCGCGGCCCGCCAGTGGATCAACACCGTGTCGCCGGCGGCCAGCGATTCCCAGGGAACGTCGCCGGCAGACGCCAGCCCCTGGCCGGGCCCGACCTCGTACGTGGCAGCGGCCACCGGCAACGCAAAGAGCAGAAACGCCGGAGCCCAGGCGGATCGCGAGCTTCCGGGGCCATGCGGTCGGGGTGGGGCAGTCATTCCAGATGCGCCGCCGTTGGGGTCTCGGCTGGGCGGACGCACACTCCACCTACTTGCTGAAGCGGATCTTGATCGTTTGCGTGAGCCGCCCCAGGAGGGACTGCTTCTTCTGTTCCGCCGTCGCGCTCGGGAGCCGTTCGCAGGGGCCGGAGCAGGAAGGGCAGAACAGTCGCGTCTTGCCGCCCTGCAACTTCAGCACGCGGGTGCAGCCTGCACAGAAGGCTTTTTCACACTTCGTGCACTTGAAGACCGCGGCAGTGCCGGGGTGATTCAAGCAAGCCAGCGAGCCATCCAGCAAATGATTCTCGGCGGGCGCCTCGGCGACCGGCAACTTGGGAATCGAGATCTCGACCGGCGCGCCGACCTCGCGAACTTCGAGCCGGAGCTCGGCATGGCCCAGCTTGAGCACCTGACCCGCCTCCAGCAAGGCTTCGGTCACCGGTTCTCCGTCGATGAAAGTGCCGTTGGTCGAGTTTAGATCGCGGACCAGAACCGATTCATCGGTCACGATCAGCTCGCAGTGGAAACTCGAGACAGTCGCATCCGAGATGCGGAAATCATTCGTCGGATTCCGCCCCAGGCTGGTCAATCCCTCGTCCAGCTCAATCTCGCCTGGATGAGTGGTGCCCGTGAGAATCCGCTTTTGCATAGATGACTGGTCTGGCCGACGCGCGAACGTTACCCACGAACTTCCAGCCTGTCGAACGTTTTTGTCCAACCGGCCGGCCCTCAGATCAACGTACCGACACCCCGCGCTGAATCTCGTACTTCGCGATGCGCTTGCGCAGGGTGGCCCGGGTGATGCCGAGCAGCCTGGCGGCGCGCACTTGGTTGCCCCCGGTTTCCTGTAACGCCTGCACCACCAATTCCCGCTCAACCGCCGGCAACACTCTCCGTCCCGCATCCTGGCGCGCCCAACGGAACAACGCCCGCGCCAGCTCCGCCGGATCGTCAGGAGCTGAAACGGCGATCCGCTCGCCGGCCTCCGCCGGCGCGGCCGCCGGCTCGGCGCGGTGGGCGTCGCGCGTGCCGGCGATCTCCGGCGGCAGGTCGCTCAACAGGATCACCCGTCCTCTCGCCAGGACCGTCGCCCGCTGGACGACGTTCTCCAGTTCGCGGACGTTGCCCGGCCACGCATAGCGCTCCAAAGCGGTCAGGACTTCTGGCGACACCGATTTGGGCGACGCGCCCTTGCCTTCGGCGAACCGCTTGAGGAAGTAATTCACCAGCAGACTGACGTCCTCGCGCCGTTCGCGCAGCGGCGGAATGCGGATGCGGACGACGTTGAGGCGGTAGAACAAGTCTTCCCGGAACTGCCGGGCCGCCACCGCCTCCTCCAGCGGTTGGTTCGTCGCCGCGATGATGCGGACGCTGACCTGGATCGGTTCGTTGCCGCCCACGCGCTCGAATGTCCCGGACTGCAACACCCGGAGCACCTTCGTCTGGGTGGCGGGGGACATGTCGCCGATCTCATCCAGAAAGAGCGTGCCCCCGTCGCATCGCTCGAACTTGCCGATCCGTTGGGCGCTGGCGCCGGTGAACGCCCCCTTCTCATGGCCGAACAGCTCGCTTTCCAGGAGGTTCTCTGGAAGGGCCGCGCAATTGATGGCCAGGAAAGGACGGTCGCTGCGACCGCTGTGGTGATAGATCGCCCGGGCCACGAGTTCCTTGCCCGTGCCGCTCTCGCCGGTGATCAGGACCGTGGCGTCGGAGGCGGCGACCTGGCCGATGGTCTTGAACACCTCCTGCATGCCTTCGCTGCGGCCGATGATCCCGAGGGCGTAATCCTCCGAGTCGAGCAGCGGCTGGTAGGACACCACCTGGCGCATGGCCCGCGCGGCTTGGAGGGCGTCGGCCACGATCCGCTTGAGCCGGGGCACGTCGAACGGCTTGAGCAGGTAATCGTAGGCGCCCAGCTTCATCGCCTCGATGGCGGTCTGGGTCGTGCCGTAGGCGGTCATCATGATAACCGGCAGCTTGGCGTCCGCGTCGCGCAGGCGCCGCAACGTTTCGAGCCCGCTCATCCCGCCCATCCGCACGTCCATGATGACGAGGTCCGGCTTGAGCTTGGGAATGAGCTTGAGGGCCTCCTCGCCGCTCGAAGCGGTCGCAAGCTCGACCTCCGGCGTGTCAAAGATGCGCCGGAACGAGTATTGCACGTCCGCTTCATCGTCGATCAACAGGAGCTTGTCCATAATCGTCGGTCAACCGGGCGCAGCATAGCGCGTTGCGGCGACGAGGAAAGCGATTTGGCGAGCTCGTGCCCCGTGGCTGCGTTCGTCAAGACGCGGCTGATTTCCCTCCGACGAGAGTCAGCCGTACTCATACGAGTGCAGCCACGACGAGAAAGTTGGCCGTGCCGCTCCCCTCACTCTCGGCTTCTCAGGTTCAGCCGGGGGAAGCCGGCTCGGCCAGCCGCCGCTTCACCCAGGCGCGAGCAGCGCGACGGCTGGTCAGCTCGTCCTGGAGCTGCTTCTCGCGCAACTCGGCCAGCAGCGCACCCATCGCGGGTCCGGGCTTCATCCCCAGCGCGATCAGATCGTCGCCGGTCAGCAATGGCGGACGGAGCGCCGGCTGCTGGGCCAGGGCCGCCGCCTGTTCCTTCAGAAACTCGTAGTGGTCCAGCCGGCCGTGCGAGCCGAGGCAATCCAGCCGGTGCAGCTCCAATTCCAACGGAAACGTCGGCCGTAGGAGGAGCCGCCGCAGCGTGGCCTTCCGCATTTGCGTCACGTCCTTGAACTGCATGTGCAGGCGGACACAGGTCACGACCTCCGCGATCTGCTTCCGGGGAAAGCGCAGGCGGGTCAGGATCGCCCGCGCCATCTCCGCCCCCACTTTCTCGTGCCCGTAGAAATGGATTTCGCCCGTGGCCGGATCGCGCGTCGCCGTCGGCGGCTTGGCGACGTCGTGCAGGAGGACCGCCCAGGGCAGCGCTGGCGCGGCCTCGGCCGGGAGGTGTCGGAGCATCGCGACCAGATGCTGGAACACAGTGCCTTCCGGGTGGAACTCCGGCGACTGATCGCATCCAACGGTGGCCGCGATTTCCGGCAACACCTGCTCCAGCAGGCCGCTCTCGCGCAGCAATTCGAGGCCGCGCGCCGCATGCGGTGCCCGAAAGAGTTTGATCAACTCCTCGCGAATCCGCTCGGCGCTGACGCTCTGGATGGACGCGGCCCGGGCCTGCACGGCGCGGAGCGTCGCCGGTTCGATGGCGAAGTCCAGTTGCGCCGCGAACCGCACGGCTCGCAGCAGGCGCAGCCGATCTTCCGCGAACCGCTCGTTCGGATCGCCAATGGTGCGCAGCAGCCGGGCCTGCAGGTCCGCCCGGCCCCCGACCCAATCGTGCAAGCGGCGCCGCACCGGATCGTAGAAGAGTCCGTTGACCGTGAAATCGCGCCGGCGCGCGTCGGTCTCTGCATCGGAGAACTTCACCCGACTGGGCCGCCGGCCGTCCGCGTAGTCGGATTCGGCGCGGAAGGTGGCGACCTGGAACGAGTGGCCGGCTTCCACCACGAGCACTACGCCGAACTGGCGGCCGACGGGGACGGTTCGAGGGAAAAGCGCTTCGATCTGATCCGGCCGGGCGGCGGTGGCGATGTCGTAGTCTTGCGGCGTCTGGCCCAGGAGCCGGTCGCGCACGCAGCCGCCGACCCAGTAGGCCGCGAAGCCCGCGTCCTGAAGGCGGCGGACGATCGCTCTGGCGGTGTCGCGCATCCCGCCCACGATGCTCCCGGCGGGCCCGCGGCGTCAATCCGCCGTGGCCGGTTCGTTTCCCACCTCACGGAGGTGGTGTCGCTCCCGCAGTCCGGCATAGACCACACCGCCCACCAGGCTCCAGAGCAGACTCCCCGCGTAAGCCAGGAGCGACAGCGACAAGGCCTCGGTCGGGGCGATGCCGATGCCGGGCCCGGTGAGCAGGAGGACGTAGAGGTTCTCGCGCAGGCCAAGCCCGCTGGGCGTGATGGGCAGTGCCGAAATGCAGATCACCATCGGCACGGTGAGAAACAGGATGAGCGGGCTGAGCGTCAGGTTCAGCCCGCGCGCCAGGGCCACGTATTGCAGCACGCAGACCCCATTGAGCAACATCGAGATTCCCATCGTTTCGGCCAGAAAACGCGGCGCGCGACCGAAGCTTCGGCAGGCATCGAGGCAGCGCTCCAGGGTCTCGCCTTTGGGCGCACGACGCAGCCAGGCCCGCGCCCGGGGCCAGGCCCGGGACACGCCACCCCAAAATGACAGTGCTACCACCGAGCCGCAGGCCAGCAACAGGATCAGAATCACCCCAGCCACCGCCCGCAGGCTGGAATGCCGGCGCAGAAGTTCGGCACTCGGCGCCATCATGATTGCGGCGAACAGCAGCATGGAGAACAGGCCGATCAGCCGGTCCACGAACACGGTGACGACCGCCTCGGTCTTCTTGTGATGGGTCTCGCGCGCGGCGTAATAGGCTTTCATCAAGTCGCCGCCCGTCGAGCCCAGCAGGAACGAGTTGAAGAAATGGGCGACCAGCGAGATCTCGGCGGCACGGCCGAATGGCAGGTCCAGTCCGTGCACGCGGAGCACGCGGCGCCAGCGCATGACGCCGAGCAGGATTGTCAGCCCCATGAAAATGAGCGAGAGGCTCAGCCAGAGGGGACTCACGAGCGTCAGCGTTCGCCAGAGCTCCCGGGGCCCGAGCGTCCAGGCGGTCTGCCATTGCTCGGCCCGGCTTAGCTCCTCGAACGTGCGCTGCGACCGTTCCCACGCAGAATGCGCCTCGTTGAGGAAGATCGAGTGGCAGATCCAGAACATCAGCAGGGCGCACACGGCGAGCCGCCACGCGATGTTCCAGATCTTGCGCGTCGCGCTCACACCTCGCCCCACAGGCCCTTCAAATGCGCCACGCCCTGTTGCACCTCCTCCACGGTGAGGCTCGGGCTGAGCTCGAACACCTTGAGATGCTCCGGCTTCACGTAGGGCTTCAGCGCCGCGAAATCCACCGCGCCGGCTCCGGGCGTCCGGTGATCCTTGGCCGGGAACTGGACATCGTGAAGGTGGAAGCCGGCCAGCCGTTCGGCCAAAGAGCCCAGGTGCATCCGATGAATGATGAGCCCGAGGTTCTCCTTGATCTGCGCGTGGCCGACATCGTGCCAGTAACAGATCGTCGGGTCGGTAAACTCCTTGAAGAGAAAGAAAAAGTCGCTCTCGAAGGGGATTTCCTCGACCGCCTCGCGGTTCTCGACGCCGAGCCGGATGCCGCGGGTGGAAGCTTCTTCCGCGAGCCGCCGCAGGAAATCGTAGGCGACGGCCACGTGTTTCTCCTTGCGCGCCTCGCGTCGCTCGAGGGCCTCCTCGCAGAGCCGCTCGTATTTGGGCGAGCCCTTGTGCCCGTTGCCGGCCAGTTCGATGAGGCGGTCGGTGTACTCCTTCATGTCCACAGCGCCGAGGTGCAGCACGACCAGTTGCGCCCGGACGCGCTGCGCGGTTTCCAGCGTCTTAAGGGTGTAGCGCCAGGCGTTCTCGCGCTCGCGCGGGTCGAGCGCCGAGAACTTGAACAGGTTCGGGCTGGCGTGGGTGACGCCGATGGGCAGGGGGCAAAAGTTGTGGAGCGTCGAGATCCGGATCTCGTCGGCGTCCACGGCCTCGAAGACGCCGGGTAACAGGCTGACGCGGATGCCGTGGCTCAGCTCGGCGTACTCAAAGCCCAGCTCGCGGATCTCACGCAACATCGCGCGCCCATCCGAGTGACGGTCCGAGTTCCAGCAGGTCGAAAACGAATACATGCGAAAAGGGCCGAGGCGATCTCCTTCCCGGAGCGCACTCGGCCCAAGCCGGTTCGGTCAAAACAGAATCAGAGGTCGGCGTACCGGGCACTCAGCATGGCGGAGAAGCGCGCGATCTTCATCTTGCGACGCCGCTTCTCGCTCGGCTTCTCATAGTGGCGGTGGTTACGGACTTCGCGGAGTGTGCCTTCGCGGTCGATCTTCTTCTTCAACCGCCGCAGCGCCTTTTCCACCGGCTCGCCCTTTTTCAGTCGGATTTCGGTCAACTCAAACTCACTTCCTCTCCGCTAAGCTGCGGACTCGGCCGGCACCCATTGCCGGCCTGGTCCGGTCAGCAGGGAGGCGAGGCTAGATACGGTCCCCGGGAGTGTCAACCCGCAAAACACACCCGCAAAACACACCCGTCAAAACTCTTTCAAAATGCCCCCTTGTGAGGCCGCCGCGTGCGGTGCCCCTCCTCCTTCTCCTCGGGCTCGATTCCTGTTGTTCCCTTCCGAGGACGAGGAGGAGGAGTTACCGCTAGGCAAAAGGCCCGGCTAGTCCAAAGCCGCGGCACCGATCTCCTGCACCCACTGACCACCGTAACGCCGGTAAGTGTCAAAAACCTCCGCCCCCAGCGCCTGGCGCAGCGTGCGCTCCGTTTCCGCCTGCAGGCCGGCCAACGCCGCCGCGCGCTGCTCGTCGGTCCAGCCACTTCGGTTCCTCACCGCCTCCAGTTGGCTCCGGGCGATCCGCGTCAAGTCCTGCACGTCGGCCGCCAGAGTCTCCGGCAGGCCGCAGCGGTCCGTCACACGCCGGATTTGCTGGTAGTCCGGGTTCTGGGCCCGCTGGAACTGCGCGTATCGTCCCTCACCCAGATACGCCTGGGTCTGGTCCTCAGCTTGGCGGGTGATGGTTTCCCGTTCGGCGTCGATCCGGCGGGCCTCGGCGACGGCTTGGGGGTCGTCACGCTCGGCGACCATTGCTTCCGTCAGTCCGTAGCGCCGCATCATTGCCGCGGACATGCCGGATCGGGTGGTCGGCAACGCGGCCCTCGCTTCGTCGGCCTGGATGCGGATGCGGGCGAGCGACTTGAGGTCGTCCTCACTCAGGTCGATGTCGGTCAACTGGCTCAGCCGCCGGCTATGCGAAGAGTTCCGCAGTTGGTACTCCGCCCATTCGGCGTCCGTCATCAATGCCCGGAGCTGTTCCTTCTTCTCCCGTTCGAGGGCTTGGCGCTCCTCGGCGGTCCACGGGCGCTCGTTCCCCTCCGGCGTTCGGCCGGGTTCGCGCAGGCGTTCGGCAAAGCGGTTCTGCAGCTCCGCGTACTGGCGCTGCTTGTCCTCTGGCAGGAAATCCAGCGCCTGGCGCTGGTGGGCGTCCAGCGTGTAGGCGGGTTCCTCGGGTTGACCGCGGTTGGGGCCAAACAGCTCCTCCAGTTGCCGGTTCTTTTCACTCTTAAGCTGGTTCATGCTCTCCACGACGTCTTCCCCAATCTTCTTGTCGCCGAGCAACCGGGCAACCGTATCCCAGAACTGCGCGGCGTAGGGACGGATCAAGGCCCGCACGCGTTCGCGATAATCGGCCTCCACCACGGACGTCAGGATGTCGCGCACCGTGGCTTCCGGGCAACCGATGGCGCGCAAATTGTCGCGGTAAGCGCGGAGATCACTCGAAGCCACCTGGCTCCAGTCAAAACGCGTGAAGTCATACTTCACACTGCCGGCGCTGGCAGCGGACGCGCCCGGGGCGGGCTCACTGCGGCTGCCACCGGGCGTCTGGCGCCAGCCCAGCGCCGAGAAAGCACCGGTTCGCGAAGAGCGCATCAGGCCCAAGGCCAGACCCAGATTCAGCATCAGCGAAAGAACCGTGAAGCTGCGCCAGTTCATCGAGAAACCTTCCGGAGCGGCTCGAGCCAGCCGCGAATCTGCTCGGCGCCGGCCTGGGCGGCCGCCGGACCGAGGATACGACCGATCGCGCCGCTGGCATCCGCCGCCATCGCCTCCAACCGCGCGACGCGCTCTTCCGCCGGCAACGAGGCATCCGCACGCAGCTCGGCTGCGGCGGCGTCCAGGGCCCGGCGCACCTCATAGAGCTGGGCCGCGGTGGTCGGGGGCAGTTTGTGTTCCTGAACGAAGTTCCGGGTTTCGCGATACTGGGGGTCGCGGTTGCGCTCATAGGTGGCCAGGCGCTCGTCGCCCAGCAACCGCCGAAGCTCGGCTTGCTGGTGCTCATCGAGCCCGGAGACGCGCGCCCCGCCGCCGGGTTCCTGAAGATCATTGCGGCCAAAGAACTCCTCTCGCAGCAGGTCCACGTTCCCTTGCTGGATGCGGAGCAATTCCCGGAACTCCTGCCCCGTGACTGCCACTCCTTCGAAGTCCTCGTCGTCCAGATAGTCACCTTTCACGAACCCGATCCGAAGACGCATCTCGCTGAGCTCGGCGGGACTGAACTGGGCCGACATTTCCGCCGACCACCGCTCGTAGAGCACCCGCAACTGCGCCCGGTCCGAGGGCAAGAGGATGGAATCAGCCGCCTCACGGATCGCTTCGGCGGCGGCATCGCGTTCCTTGATCGAAGCCACCAGGCGGGTCCGCCGTTCTTGAGGCAGGAAACCCAGGAAGAACTCGCTGATCGCCAGCGACTCGAACCCTTCATGTTCCTCGGAAGGCCAATCGACGCTGACCAGTTCGCGATACACCGCGCGTTTCTCGGCCTCGAGGGCTCGGTCGGCCTTGCGGTGGTCGCGACTGGCCTGCGATCGCGCGGCGCCGGCCGTCCAGAACCGCGGCTCCGGCAGCTCGCAGTAGCGCCGACGGTAAAGTGTTTCCAGTTCGGCGACGATCATGTCGCGCAGGATCGGTTCCGGGCAGCCCACCGCGCGGAGGTTGGCGACATAAACCGCGTAGTCATCGGACTCGATCATTGACCAATGGAACGGCAGGGTATGGGTCGTGATGGTGGGTGCGGCGGGCGCGTTGGTGGAGTCGAGGCCGGAACGCGGTAGGCGGGCATGAGCTGGTGGCGGACGAGTCCGGGTTTCGTCGCCGCTTCCGGGTCGGCTCGTGTATCCCCACCAACCGGCGAGGGCGAGGTTGATTCCCAGACTTAGAAAGCCGAGGCGACGCCACCCACTGTCGTGGCGGCGCAGCGGCTTGAACTTCGGAATGATCCTGGACCCAGCCATGGATTCATACTCATAGACAACCGCGGGGCCGGATTGTTTCGGCTAAGGCAGGCTGGTGCGGCCCATCAGGTAGCGATCACATTCGCGGGCGGCGCCGCGCCCTTCGCGGAACGCCCACACCACCAGGCTCTGGCCGCGTCGGCAATCCCCCGCCGCAAACACGCCCGGCACGCTCGTGGTAAACTTGCCGTGCTCGGCGCGCACGTTCGAACGGGCGTCGCGCTCGACGCCCAGTTGCGCCAGCAGCGGTTGCTCCGGTCCGAGGAAACCCATCGCCAACAGGACCAGTTGGGCCGGGATCACGTTCTCCGTTCCCGGCACTTCCTTGGGAATGAACTGGCCCTTTTCATTCTTCTCCCAATCGATCTGGACCGTCACCGCTTCCTTCACGCACCCGGAGTCGTCGCCGACGAGCCGTTTCACGGTGGTCAGGTAGATGCGCGGGTCGCGGCCAAACAACGCGGCGGCCTCTTCCTGGCCGTAGTCCACGCGCAAGATCTTGGGCCACTCGGGCCACGGATTGTCCGGCGCGCGCTGCAAGGGCGGCTGGGGCAGAATCTCGATCTGCACCAGACTCCGGCAACCCTGGCGCAGCGAGGTCCCCACGCAGTCGGTGCCGGTGTCGCCCCCGCCCACCACGATCACGTTTTTGCCTTCGGCGGAGATGAAACCGGGGCCGGGCTGACCGTCCAACAGGGAGCGCGTGTTGGCGCTGAGGAATTCCATGGCAAAATGGACGCCCTGGAGCGGGCGGCCCTCGAGGGGTAGGTCGCGCGGCTGGGTGGCGCCAGTGCAGACCACCACGGCATCGAACTCGTGGCGGAGCTGGGCGACGGGCAGGTCCTTGCCCACCTCGGTGTTGCAGGCGAACGTGACGCCCTCCTGCTGGAGCAAATTGAGACGGCGCAGCAGGACGTTCCTCTTGTCGAGCTTCATGTTCGGGATGCCGTACATGAGCAGGCCGCCGGGGCGGTTGGCGCGCTCGAACACCGTCACCGAATGGCCGGCCTTGTTGAGCTGGGCGGCCGCGCAGAGGCCGGCGGGGCCGGAACCAATCACCGCCACCTTCTTGCCGGTGCGAGCGGCGGGCGGCTCCGGGACGACCCAGCCCTTGTCCCACCCTTGGTCGATGATCGAGCACTCGATCTCTTTGATGGTAACCGACGAGGCCACGAGGGCAGCGTTGCAGGAGCCCTCGCAAGGCGCCGGGCAGACGCGGCCGGTAAACTCGGGGAAGTTGTTGGTCTTGTGCAGCCGATCGAGCGCTTCGCGCCAGAGCCCGCGGTAGATCAGGTCATTCCATTCCGGGATGAGATTGTTGATGGGACAGCCGGACGCCATGCCGCTGAGGATCACGCCCGTGTGACAGAACGGCGTGCCGCAGTCCATGCACCGCGCCGCCTGCTGACGCAGCCCGGCCTCGTCCATGTGACGGTGGAACTCGTCCCAGTCGCGGAGGCGCTCGAGGGCTGGCCGGTCGAGCGGCAGTTCGCGCAGATATTCGATGAATCCGGTCGGTTTACCCATCTCTATTCGCTTTCAATGACGCATCGGAGTCAGCCCAAGGCCCTCGGTCAGCCGAACGCGGCCCGATCTCGTGACATCCGACCTGCCCCCCCTCGTCTGGCTTCAACTCAGGCCTGAGTCTCGCAATCGTTTTGGCTGTCCGTTGCGCGGGCGGGATGTAACCACGCTGCCCTGGTTTTTTGAACTGAAATCTTGCCCAACTGCACCCTCAGCGCAAAGCCGGCCGATGCAGGGGGGTCAACCCGGGGTGTGGCTGCGGTCTCACCCAAGCCTTCTCCATGAATCGTGCCCCTGTAGCGGCGTCTCGGC
>Ga0315288_10006195_pt1 | contig 15158 bp, 12 predicted proteins | sample YL17G11_20_MG_FD_203454 | JGI IMG/M metagenome (GOLD analysis project Ga0315288, IMG submission 203454) | Sediment microbial communities from Yellowstone Lake, YNP, Wyoming, USA - YL17G11_20 | ecosystem: Environmental > Aquatic > Freshwater > Lake > Sediment | place: USA: Wyoming | collected... | reverse complement strand
TCAGATCGTCAGCTAAGGTCCCTAAATGCAAGCTAAGTGGGCAAGGATGTGAGGATACAAAGACAACCAGGATGTTGGCTTAGAAGCAGCCATCATTTAAAGAAAGCGTAACAGCTCACTGGTCAAGCGTCTTTGCGCCGACAATGTAACGGGGCTCAAGCTTGCTACCGAAGCTGCGGATTTGCCCGGTCTTCGGACCGGACAAGTGGTAGGAGAGCATTCTCACCCGAGTGAAGTCGCGGTGTGAACCGCGGTGGACGGCTGAGAAGAGACCCTGCCGGCATGAGTAGCGACAATTGTAGTAAAAACCTACAACGCCGAAAATCTAAGGTTTCCTGGGGAAGGTCAGTCCGCTCAGGGTTAGGCGGTGCCTAAGGCGAGGCCGAATGGCGTAGCCGATGGACAGCAGGTCAACATTCCTGCCCCGCCCGAGGGACGTTTGTACGATGGGGAGACGCAGAAGGATAGGCATACGCACGTCTGGATGTGTGCGGCCGCCAGGTAGAGGGAGGTCTTAGGCAAATCCGGGACCTCGTTAACCTCGAGCACGGCGGGGAAGGTTGCCTTCGGGCTTCCGAACTTGCTGACTCCAAGCTGCCGAGAAAATCCTCTAAGGAGTCCTTCGGGTGACCGTACCGTAAACCGACACAGGTAGATGAGGAGAGAATCCTAAGGCGCACGAGTGAGCCCTCTTTTAGGAACTAGGCAATCTAACCCCGTAACTTCGGAAAAAGGGGTGCCTCTGTAGCGTTGTACCGGGCGCACGCCCGGGAAGCGTGAGGAGGTCGCAGAGAAATGGCTCTAGCGACTGTTTAATAAAAACACAGGACTCTGCAAAGACATAAAATCGATGTATAGGGTCTGACGCCTGCCCGGTGCTGGAAGGTTAAGGGGAGCGGTCAGCCGTAAGGCGAAGCTGTGAACCGAAGCCCCAGTAAACGGCGGCCGTAACTATAACGGTCCTAAGGTAGCGAAATTCCTTGTCGGGTAAGTTCCGACCCGCACGAAAGGCGTAACGACTTGAGCGCTGTCTTAAAGAGGGGCTCGGCGAAATTGTGGTACCGGTGAAGACGCCGGTTACCTGCCGCTGGACGGAAAGACCCCGGCACCTTAACTGCATCCTAGCATTGGATTTTGGTACCTTATGCGCAGGATAGGTGGGAGACTTTGAAGTTCCGCCCCCGGGCGGGATGGAGTCAACCGTGAGATACCACTCTTAATGTTCTGAGGTTCTAACCTGCACCTCTTATCGAGGTGGGGAACAGTGTTAGGTGGGTAGTTTGACTGGGGCGGTCGCCTCCCAAAATGTAACGGAGGCGCCCTAAGGTTCCCTCAGGCTGTTTGGAAATCAGCCGTAGAGTGCAAAGGCATAAGGGAGCTTGACTGTGAGAGAGACATCTCGAGCAGGTAGGAAACTAGGGCTTAGTGATCCGGTGGTCCCGCATGGAAGGGCCATCGCTCAACGGATAAAAGGTACGCCGGGGATAACAGGCTTATAGGGCCCAAGAGCTCATATCGACGGCCCTGTTTGGCACCTCGATGTCGGCTCATCGCATCCTGGGGCTGAAGCGGGTCCCAAGGGTCCGGCTGTTCGCCGGTTAAAGCGGTACGTGAGCTGGGTTTAGAACGTCGCGAGACAGTTCGGTCCCTATCCACGGTAGGCGCAGGAGATTTGAGGGGGCTTGTCCATAGTACGAAAGGACCTGGACGAACGAACCTCTAGTTTGCCAGTTGTTCCGCCAGGAGCAGCGCTGGGTAGCTATGTTCGGCAGTGATAACCGCTGAAAGCATATAAGCGGGAAGCACTCCCCAAGATTAGATCTCCCTCCCGCAAGGGCTGAAGGGCACATGGAGACTACGTGTTTGATAGGCTGGGTGTGTAAGTCCGGTAACGGATTGAGCTTACCAGTACTAATAGCCCGTGAGACTTGACCATAAAGTTTATCAAGACAAAAAAACGCGATATCAGTATAGGGGGCGCCGCCAAGGGCGGAACCGGGGACGTTCCCAAAGGGGACATCCTTTCGAGCATGTCCTTTTTGGGGATGTCCCCATGGCCGGCCTTGGGAAATGTCCCCGGAAAATTTTAAAACACACGGGAATATAATCCCGGCGACCATGACGAAGGGGAAACACCCGTTCCCATTCCGAACACGGAAGTTAAGCCCTTTGGTGCCGATGGTACTGCCAGGGTAGCCTGGTGGGAGAGTAGGAAGTTGCCGGGTTTTTTTATTTATGGTATAATTTTTGCAATTTAGGTATGCAAACGATAATAAAGGAACTGGGCAAATTGCCTCACAGGACAAGGACGCCGCGGTCCTTTATTTCGGGTTTAAATTTAAAGGAGTAAAGGTTTAATGAACATCTACGTGGGCAATTTGTCCCGGGACGTGTCAGAAGTTGAGCTGCGCGAAGCCTTCTCGGCCTATGGCGAAGTTTCCTCCGCCTCGGTCATCAAGGACAAGTTCAGCGGTGAATCCAGAGGGTTCGGTTTCGTCGAGATGCCGAACAAGGAAGAGGCCGACAAAGCCATCTCCACCCTCAACGGCAAGGACCTCAAGGGCCGCAATCTGACGGTCAACGAGGCCAAGCCCCGCACCGACAAGCCGAGGACCGGCGGCGGTTTCGGCGGCGGTCGTCCCAGCGGCGGTCGCGGCGGTTTCGGCGGCGGCAGAGGCCGGTATTAATCGACCAGCCTAACGCTAATAATCTCTTAGGTCATCAAGGCAGGCTTCCTTTGTCGGGAAGTCTGCCTTTTTTTTCGCATTTCAGCCGGCCTGCACATCTTCCTTGATCTCGTCGAGGTTGGACATGGCCACGGCCGCAACACCGACATAGGCGTGGTCGAGAACCCATTGGATGGCGCCCCTGAAAGACGGCCGGTCTGCTCCGGCGGGAGCATAAGGGCCCGCGGAACAGGTCTTCATGACCACCACCCCAAGGTTGTTTTTATGAGCTTTCTCCAGCTCGATCTCTATACGGGGTTGGTCCCATTCCCTCGATTTTCCAGAGAGCATATGCACATAAGAGCCCTTGTGATTGAAGGGAAGCATGATGATGTCGTAGAAACCGGACTCATTCGCAAACTGCAAAAGCTCAATCTCATCGTGGCACGAGAAACCGTGAGCCCTGATCCGGCCTTTCTCCTTGGCCGAGGAAAAAAATTCCATGACCGTCTCGTTTTTCAAAATCCGGATGTCGGACGCCTCGTGGATGAGCATGATATCGATGTAATCCGTTTGGAGAGCTTTCAAGCTCGCCTGCAGGTTGGATTCCATCTCTTTTCGGAGGGCTTCAAAGGCGCCGCCCGGGGAATCGCCTTCGCGGGGGCGGACAAACATCTTTGACTGAATGATGACGTCCTTCCTGATGCCGCCAAGGGCATCGCCCACCATTCGTTCGTTGTTGCCGTTAAAATAGGTGCGGCCGGTGTCGATAAAATTGATGCCGCTATCCAGGGCGGTTTTCAGGAGAGACGGTTCCATCGTCCGGGCTGCGCCGAAGCCCAGGGCCGTCGCTCGGATCCCGCTCCGCCCGAGACCACGCATCTCTAGGGGGGCGTCGTTCTTGCCCAAAAATTTCAAGGGGCTCTTGTTAAGGACCTCATAGGCAATCAATCCCGTGCACGACTTTTTAAGAAAATCTTTCCTGGTCATCCGTGTCTGCTTCTTCAACATCGTCCGTCCTCTTTTCGTAAGGCTGGAATTGTAAGGCCTGCCCGGGGGGACGGTCGGGATGGACGAAGCGACCATAGCGGGACTTCGGGAGCGAGTCCATTCCGGCCGTCCCCAATGTGCCGTCCGGTTTATGAATGATACAGGCCGGATCGTTTAGCGGCCGCCCGCCGGCAGGTACTGTTCGAGGAATCCGTACCTGAGGGTGTCCAGGTGGATACCGCTGATGCCGTGGCGCCGGTTCGGATATTCCATGAAGCTGAACTGCTTGTTGAGATCGATGAGCCTGTTGAGCAGGCGCTGCGTGCCCTGGAAATGGACGTTGTCGTCGCCTGTGCCGTGGATGATCAGCAGCTTGCCCTGGAGGCCCTCAGCGACCGAGAGCGGAGACCCGTCCTTGTATCCCTGGGCGTTGTCCTGCGGGAGGCCCATATAGCGTTCCTGGTAGATCGAGTTGTAGAGGGTCTGATCCGGGACCGGAGCGCCGGCGACACCCACTTTGTACAGTTCCGGAAAGCGGAACATCAGGTTGAGCGTCATGGAGCCGCCGCCGCTCCATCCGTAGACGCCCACGCGGGTCAGGTCGACGTAAGGGTGCGAAACGGCCAGTGAGCGCAGGGCCGCGGCCTGTTCTTTCGAGGCCAGAATGCCGACCTGGCGGTAAACCACCTTGCGCCACGCGCGCCCCTTGGGGGCCGGCGTCCCGCGGTTGTCGAAGCTCGCCATAAGATACCCGTCGTCGGCCAGGGCCGCCGCCAGAATCCGTCCCGAGCCTCCCCAGCTGTCGGTGACGGTGGTCCCGGCCGGCTCGCCGTACACGCTGATGATGACGGGGTATTTCTTGGAAGGGTCGAAGTTATCGGGCCTGATCAGCCAGCCGTCGAGCTTTACGCCGTCGCCGATATCGACCTGGAAGAGCTCGGCGCGGCCCTCGAGCATGGGTGTCACTTTCGCCTTGAGATCGGCGTTGTCCTGAAGAACGCGCGCGGACTTGTGTTGCGGCAGCTGGACGAGGTCCGATATCCCCGGCGAAACGAAGGTGGAGTAGCTGTGAAAGGCCCAGCGGCAGTCGGGGGAGATGTCGTAGGTATGCGTCCCCGGAGCGTCGGCCGGAGTCACCCGTTCGGTCTTGCCGCTGCCGTCGAGGCGCGAGCGGTAGAGATACCGCTGGGTGGCGTTCTGGGGCGAGGCGATGTAGTACAGCCAGCCGCCGGCTTCATCGACGGCCGATATGGTGAGGAGGTCGAAAGGATCGGTGGTGATGAGGCGCGCCTGGCCGTCGCGGGAGACGGAATAGGCATGCCGCCAACCGTCCCGCTCGCTGGTGAACAGCAGGCGTTTCCCTTTCTCGAGCCAGACGAACGTGTTGTTCACGTTGACCCAGGCATCGTCCTGGTCGAGGAACATCTGTCGCACCACTCCCGTCTCTGCGTTCGCCAGCAGGACATTGTTGGTGTTCTGGAGCCGGTTCAGGTGCTGGAGGATCAACTCCTGAGAGCCGCCAGCCCAGTCCATGCGGGCGATGTATGTGTTCCGGGGATCGCCGGGCGTTTTGATCCAGATCGTGGGACCGCCCGCCGCGCTGACGACGCCGACACGCACCGCGGGATTCGTCTGCCCCGGTTTCGGGAAGGCATATTTGGTGATGACCGGATACAAGGTGTCCGTGTAGTTAATCAGGGCGAACTCCGGGACATCGTTATCGTCGAACTGGGAGTAGGCGATCTTCCGGCCGTCGGGGCTCCACTCAAAAGCATCGCGGACGGAAAATTCCTCCTCGTAGACATAATCGGACGTGCCGTTGATGATCATGGGGCCGCCGTCCGTGGTGAGCTGGTTGATCGCACCCGTCCGAATGTCCTCGACATAGATATTATTCTCCCTGATGTAAGCGGCCCGGGTGCCGTCCGGCGACAGCTTTGCATAGAGAAGCCCCGTGGTCGAGTTCCCGCCGAGCTTGTGCCACGAGTTGTCGGCCTTGTCCAGAACCCAATAGTCGTAGGCCGTTTTTCGGATCATGATCGTGCGGCCGTTGGTCGCAAACAGCAGGCGTTTGCCGTCGGCGGAAGAGATGTACATGCCGAACTGAAGCGGCTTGCCGAGCTGCGGCGGGGTCAGCTGCGCCGCCGTCATCAGCACCTCGCGCTTGCCTGTCGCCGTCTCGTAGCGCACGATATCGGAGCCGCCTTGCGGATTCCGCTCCGTGTTCGTATAGCCCTTTCCGCCGTCGACCCACTGGCCGCCGACTCCGGGACCCCTGCGGCCGGCCGCGCCGAATTCCCCTGAATTGATGCGGCGCAGCATGTCCTGCATCTTCTGGCTGAGCTGTGCCGCCGCAGGGATGGAGCACAGCAGTCCGGCCAGGAACAGTGATGCGATGATCGCCGGACGTCTGAATCTTTGAAAGCTCATGATGGCTCCTTTCTGGGATGTGCGCGCACAAAAAATCGGCGCATCCCTCCATTAAAGTTCGGCGTAAATATATCGCCACTCGAGGCGGGTGTCAAGGACGCCGGACGTAGGAAAAAAATATCGTCCGGATCTCAGATAGGGCCGCCGGCGGGCGGAGCCAGGAGCTGAGGAATCTTGAAAGCCTTCGGGTCTTTCAGGAAAAGCGAGACCTGGGTCATCCCGAATAATTCGTGAGCTTTCAGGTCATCCTCCTTTTTTTCAGACAGCCTTGACTCCAGCCAGGATTTCAGCTCGTCGAGTTTGAGAAGGGCGACGGCCCGGGCCTGGGGCGAGGCGTTTTCCTCGTCCACCGCGAGGCGCATCAGGTAGACCAAGGCGACGTTATCGACCACCCTTTGGATTTCGGCATGATACGGGAATGATGAATATTTTCCCGAAGATTTCCAGGTCGCGGCGAGCAGCTTGTCCGCCACCTCGGCCAGCCCCGGATAATCCCTGTTCCTGGCATGAAAATCGATGAGCCTCGAGGCCCTTGCCGGCTGGAGGATCATTCGGATCGTCAGGTTGGCCGCTGTCTCGGCCGCCGCCAGCGGGTCGAATGTCTGGCCTGTGTATCCCGGGAAAAGCTCGGGTGTTTGACCGTATTTGGCAGGCCTCGCGGGAATGAGATTCAGGATATTCTTGTCGATCGCCAGGAAGTCCGGCGTGATCGTCCGAAGCAGTACATCCAGCGCACGACGCTGCGAAGTCGCGGGCACGATCTCCGGATTCTTCTGGACATCTCCCCGGAGTCTGTGATAATAATACTGCCCTCCCAGGACGCCCGCGGCCGCATCGACTTGGTATCGATGGAACAGATAGGCCGGGACAAGAACTTCTTCCAGGGTGGCCATGGGCGCCCAGGGCCGAATCCTCTTTTCCGAAAAAGATCCCAACGCAATCGAGCGGATTTTCATCACGCGCTCGAGTTCATCCACCGGGTCCTGGCCGTTGTCCCAGCGTGCGACGAGCGGCTGGGAGCTCGATGTCAGCCAATTCGACATCGGCACGTCGTCGCTGGAGAGAAAAACCAGCCCTTTCGAAAACGCCCTGTCCAGGATTTCCCTGAGCCCTTTCCCCTCATCGGCTCCTTCCGGAAAATCCTGGTATCCGTAAGCGATGAAAACCTTATCCCAATCGCCGATCCCCTTCACGTAGGCATCGGACAGGTCGAGAGTGCCGTCCGCCTTGATCTTGACCAGGGGATGGGGATAATCCATCGCCGAAGCCCGGTCGTTGACGCTCCCCGCGAAGTTGTGTTCGGGGCCGAGCGTATGGCCGACCTCATGGCAAGAGATCTGCCGGATGCTGGCTAAGGCCATGTCCAGCATCTCCCGGGAATTGTTTTTGGCTTCCTCGAAGTTGCCGACCAGGGCCTGGGCGATTAGGTAATCCTGGCGGATGTGCAGGGCGTCGAGGACGATCTGGGCTTTGAGGATTTCGCCCGTGCGCGGGTCGCTCACCGACCCGCCGAAACAGTAGCCCCGGGTCGATCGGTCGACCCAGCTGACCATATTAAAGCGGATATCGAGCGGGTGGGCGTCTTCCGGAAGAACCCTTACCTGGAAGGCGTTCCTGTAGCCCAGGGCTTCGAAGGCCCCGTTCCACCAGCTCGCCCCTTCCACAACCGCGGAGCGGATGGGTTCGGGAATCCCCCTGTCCACATAATAAACGATGGGCTTGACGGGGTCGCTCGTTTTGGCCCGGGGGTCCTTCTTCTTAAGCCTGTGACGGAGGATGAACCGCTTGACGATGGGTTCGTCTGCGGGTGCGGCGAAATCCATATAACGGATGATCTGGAAATCCGCCCGTGGATCGAAGACGCGCGGCCGATATCCGCTGTCGGGGATCTGGACTAAAGAGTGGTGCTGGCGGAGCATGACGGCTTCAGCGTCGGCGGCGACTTGGCGTATCAGGTTTCCAGGACTGTCGCTGGTCAAGGTCAGGATAGTTTCGATCTCCGTGTTCAAGGGAAAACTCTTCGTCCGCGGGAGGTAAAAAGCAGACCGGGAGCCGTCGACGCTGTACTGGCCCTGGCTACCCCGGTTCATGAGGTTGACGGCGTTGCAAGCGTCGCGCAGGAAGAAACGGGTGGCGTCGACAAGCACTCTGCCGCTTTCTTCGGCCGTGATGTCGAATCCCCAGAGAACGGCTCTGGCGAAAGCGTCTTCGACGTTTTTGCGCACGTCGGGGTCGGGTGTGTCGGCCCGGAACGAATAGTTGGACTGGATGAGAAGCAGCTTGGGGCCGATCCGCTCGAATTTGACGATGCGCGTCCGGGTGGGCTGGTTGCGGTCGAGCCTCACATCATAAGAGCCCAGGCCGGCCGCAACTGAAGTCGCGTACAGGAACTCCTGTTCGAATGCGGCGACCTCGAGCCAGATTTTTCCTTCCCGGGCATCCCAATAAAAGGTGAAAAAGCCGGGATATTTTTGCATGCCCGTTGTTTTCGTCTCGATGGGCGGAAATTGCGGCCAAAGAGGGGAAAAAACCATCAAGACGAGAGTTGTGAATACGGTCCATTTCCTCATTCCAGACCTCCTTCATGATTGATAAAATATCAACATTCTCCCCCTGGCCGTTGGGTTTCGGGGAGTATGCTTTCTATTCGCCCTGGCTCAGCCCGAGGGACGATTTCCGCCCGCCATTTCTGTCCGTCTAGGTTGTGAGGTCAACAGGCTTAACCACCCGGACTGTCAACAGGATGATCAGAAACGCGATCACATGAAACGTGCTCACGATCCCGAAGACGGGACCGTATCCGAGTCCAAGGTCGAGAATCCTTCCTACGACGAGGCCGAAGACGACGCCGCCCATCGCTCCTCCAAAACCGACCAGCCCGGCGACAGAACCCACCGCCCGGAGGGGAAAGATGTCCACCGGCAGGATCATGACAATCGTGGACCAGGACTGCTGGCCGAAAAAGGCGATGCTGAACAACACGATCGCGACCTCGACCGGCGATTTCGTCACGAAGAAAACGAGCGGCATCACGGCGGCGCTCGCTCCGAGCGCAACCTTGCGGGCCAGGTCGAGCGAGTGTCCCGTGCGAATAAGCCGGCTTGAGAACCAGCCTCCGGCGAGGCAGCCGATCCCCGCCGCGGCATAGGGGATCCAGGCATAGAACCCGACGCTTTTCGTGTCGAACCCGCGGACATCATACAGGTATTTGGGCAGCCAGAAAAGGTAGAAATACCAGGCCGCGTCACTCAGGAACTTGGCGATCACAAGCCCCCAGGTTTGCGGAAAGCGGAAGAGCCGCAGCCAGGGAACGCCGGCCCCCTGGGATCCGGCCGGAGTCAGGACTTCCTGGATCTCGCTTCGCTCGGCGTCCGCCAAGCGGGGGTGCTGCCTGGGGGGAAAGTAGTCACGCAGCCACCACAGGGTCCAGAGGAGCCCGATCGCGCCCGAGATCAAGAAAACCCAGCGCCAGTTGGCCGCCGCCAGGATCATGGCGATGGCCGGCGGCGCGATGACGGCGCCTACGGATGTTCCGGCGTTGATGATGCCCATGGCTGTGGACCGCTCGCGCGCGGGGAACCACTCGGCCACGGCCTTCGTGGCCGCCGGAAAGCCTCCGCCTTCGCCCATGCCAAGGAGAAAGCGGCTCGCAGCCAGCATGGAGAGGCCGGTGGCCAGACTGTGACTTGCGCAGGCCAGCGACCACCACACCATAATGACTAAATAGCCGCGCCGGGTGCCGAGAGCGTCGATCAGCCGGCCGCCGCCGGCGTACATTAAGGCGTAAGCGACGAGGAAGGCCGATTGGAGCCAGGAGAACTGCGTATTCGATACGGGAATGTCCTTCTGGATGGCCGCGATGGCCACGGGCAGCGTTTGACGGTCGAAGTAACTGATGGCGATGGCCGAGGCGATGAGGAGGGCGATCAGCCAACGAAGAGAATGCCGGCGTCCTTCCCCGGTCATTTGAGCAACTCCAAGACGGCGGCCGCGATATGTCCGGAACCGAGGCCGTATGCTTCGAGCAGCTCCGCATAGTTGTGGGCCGATTGTCCGAACTGATCTTTGATGCCGATGGATTTCATCGGTATCCCTTCTCCGCGGAAGACGTCGGCGATCAAGCTCCCCAGACCGCCGATCAGGGAATGTTCCTCGGCCGTGACAATCCCTTTCATGCCTCCGGCCAGAACCCTCAAGGCGGACTCATCGACCGGCTTCAGGCTGCTGACGTTCACGACGCGGAGGGAAATGCCCCGGCTGAGGAGCGAGTCCGCGGCTTCCAGCGCCTTGGAAACCATCAAGCCGTTGGCGAAAACGACGGCATCCTTTCCATCGCGAATCAAATACGGTCTGCCGATGACGAATTCCTGATCAGGGGGAAAGAGATCGGGCAGATCATCCCTGTTGAGCCGCATGTACACGGGGCCGTGGTATTCCGCCATGGCCCGGGTCATTTTCCGGGTTTCGATGCCGTCCGCGGGCACCAGCACCGTCATGTTGGGGATGGCCCTCATGATGGCCACGTCTTCGACGGACTGATGGGTCGAGCCGTCGCCGTAGTCGGACAGCCCGGCACTGGAGCCGACGATCTTGACGTTGAGCCTGGGGATGCAGATGCCCTGGCGGATCTGGTCATAGGCGCGTCCGGCGGCGAATACGGCGAAGGAATTGGTGAAGGGGATCTTGCCGGCGAGCGACAGACCGGCGGCAAAGGAGGTCATGTTGGCCTCCGAGATCCCCATCTCAAAGAATCGTCCGGGAAAAGCGTTTTCGAAATAGCAGGTCATGGTGGACTTGCCCAGGTCGGCCTCCAATACCACGATATCGGGATTTTCCTCTCCCAGTTCTACGAGCGTCCGTCCATAAACTTCGCGCTGATTTTGCATGCTCATTGACAACGCATCCTTCCCTTTAATCGCCGCAAGTCTCGCCGAGCTCCCGGCAGGCCTTGGCATACTGCGCGGCGTCCAGGATGCCGTTATGAAAGGCCGCCGAGTTCTCGGCGAAAGAGATTCCGCACCCCTTGACCGTGCTGGCGATGATCATTTTCGGCTGTCCGATGACCCCGTCCACCATGTCGAGGGCCTCAAGAATGCTTCGCATATCGTGTCCGTCGATGTTCAGTACATACCAGCCGAAAGCCCGCCATTTTTCAGCAAGGGGATTGGTGTCGAAACGCTCCACGATGGGGCCCGTGGCCTGGATCCTGTTCCGGTCCAGCACGGCGACCAGTTGATCAAGCTTGTAATGGGACGCCGCCAAGGCCGCTTCCCAGATCTGGCCTTCGGCGATTTCGCCGTCGCCGATGATACAGTAAACCCGGCTTTTTCGCCCGTCGAGCCTCAAGCCGGCGGCCAGGCCGCAGGCGATCGAGAGGCCCTGGCCCAAGGAGCCGGTATTGGCTTCGACCCCGGGCGTGGATTTCATGTCCGGATGACCCTGAAGGATGGAGCCGAGAGCTTTCGCATGTTCCAATTCTTCGGCCGGAAAATAGCCGCATTCCGCCAGGGCGGCGTATTGAACCAGGGCGGCGTGCCCCTTGCTGAGGAGAAAACGATCACGGTCCTCCCACGAGGGGTTGGCCGGATCATGCCGCATCTTGGCGAAATAGAGGGCCGTCACCACGTCGGCTACGGAGCAGGATCCCCCCAGATGGCCCTTCTGTCCGATGCCCATCATGCGGACGATGTTCAATCGGATTTTCCGGGCGGTCCGCTCGAGCTTCCTGATATCCTCTTCCTCCATGGGCTTTCTCTTCAGACCAGCGCTTCCAAGATTTCGCGGATCTTCAGGAAGGCCGTTCGCCCGCTGTTGTAGACCGGAACTTTCGTCCGGGTCAGCCGGGGCTCGAGCGCGCTCATGGAAAGCTGCGCCATGACGATGGCATCCACTTCGCCGGACAACGCGTCGATTTCCTCGAGGAGCATATCGTTGTGCCTATCGGGATTCCCGGCCTTGAGGACCTTGAATGCTTCGCTGCAGAGGCGGGTTTTGATCTCGATCTTTTTTCCGGCTTCCTCGGCCGCCGTGCGAAGCAGGCGTTCGGATGAAGGGACGGTCGTCGGCACCGTCGCCAGCAAACCGATCCGGCGTCCGTCCTGAACGGCCAGGTCCATCATCGGCCGGTCGATCTGCAACAGGGGCGTGTCGATCATCGGGCGCGCGAATTCCACGGCCCGGTTGAACGTAGAACAGGCCAGCAGGATCAGGTCTGCCCCGTATTCCTGCTGGGACAGGGCCGCTTGGACGAATTTGGCGTAATTCTTTCTCGGAATCACGCCGGGCTCGCAGGCGAAATTGGTATTCTGGATGGTATCGTCCACCCAATGCACGACCTCGACTTCGGGGACGATTTCATCAATATACTTCTGTACAGCCCGCGTCGTGATCAGCGCGGCGTGGATGATCCCCAGTTTTTTGTCACGGAGAAGCTTGGACATGATTCGCCTCCTTCAATCAATTCGGCCATGCGGATGACCTTTCGGCGAGTTCTCTCAAAAGACGGAGCGCCCGCCGTGCATCGGCCTCGAAATCATCGGTATAGGCCTCGATGCTACATTTCCCCGAGTATCGGACTTGCCGCAAACAGGAGAAGAAGAGGGCCGAGTCGCGATCCTTCTCTTTGGGAAACACCCGCCCCTCGGGCCGGGCAAAATGCACATGACCGATTGCTGAATCGGCCAGGAGAATGATTTCAGAACCCTCTTTTTCCATTATGAGGTGATAGTAATCGATGAGAAGCTGAACGCGGGGATGATGGACCTTCTGCGCCAGCTTCAATCCGGAGGAGGCCAGGTTGATGATGTTGGATTCGAACGAGTTGAGGGGTTCAATGGCGATGACGATTCCGTGTTGTTCGGCGAGGGGACCCAGACTCTGGAGCAACCCGACAAGCTGTTTAAAGGCGGCCTCATGAGGAAACCCGGCCGGCACATTTCTCGCGCCGGAACTGCCGAAAACGATGATCCGGGCGCCCAGCCGGGCCGCCCTTTCCAGAGCTTCCCGGGCATAGGCCAACGCGGCCGCCGGGTTCGCCTCGTTTCCCGTCAGCCGGATTTCAGGCGGGAAAAAATTGTTGCAGGCCTCGCAGCGGATCCCTGAATTTTTCACGCGCCGAATAAGGCTTGAAAAAACCGGCTGGGATTGCGACATCATATCCCGAAGCGACAGCTCGATATAGTCGAATCCGATTTCCGCCAGCCGTTCGATGATCTCAATGCCGATAGGATCCGTTGACGGTGAGATCATACTGCCGCAACAACCGAATCGCATGAATGTTCTCTTGACTTCGCGATCTCAAGGGCCGAGGAATGGATGATCATAAGACTGCTCCAGGCCGCCATAAACATCGCGTCTTAAGTTAGCCCAGCTTTGCTCTGATGTCAAAAGCTTTTTGTCTTGGCGCGAATCGCGGGCCGCGTCCCGTGGCCAGCCCCCGCGGTCATTTTCGTATTCTTGACATCAATCCGCAGTCGGCAATATAGTCATTTTAGGGAAGGCGTTTTTGTTTCCGAGCATTAGTTCGTTCGAACGTTCCTATCGCGAAGTGGGTCTCGCCAATGAGTTCAGGAGTCCCCATCCCTCATGATGTGGAACTGGCGCTGATTGTACCGCTTAAAGGTGGCAGGACTGATGAACTGAACTGAATCTGTTCAACCGTGATGCCTCATTCATGGCGGACTTCCATCCCATCTTTCCGATTGGCTTTGAAAAAGTAAATAAATCGTCGACGCGAATCCGCCGGCCGATCTTTTTTCAGGCACGAGTCTTTGTATCCCTTGACCAGCCGATCATCCAAGGCGGGATGAAAAACAAAGGTGAAACCCGACGTCATAAAAGCCTCTTTAAACGGCACGAGACGAAGGAACATTAGCAAACCCGGGACCGCGGATCGGCTGAACGCGATATCGACTAGCTTCACCGGATTTTTCGGCGCAATGAGATCTTCCAAAATCAGAAAGGGCTGGGATTGAGTGATCGACGTGATCTTGAACAGAGAGGTCGACGCGGCCAGCCAGAAATTGAGTAAATTCCTTTCGATTTTGTTTTTTCCGCCTTTCGTCTCTCGGTAGTGTTCAACGGAAGTTTTTCCATCGACCCGATACTCATGAAGGGCGAAATCCATGAGGACGTTGGTTTCATCCTCGTCGGCGAAGACGATGGTGTCGTTTTTCACCATCCCCAGTGATCGAGCCGATTCCATTAAGGCATCGCGGTGGAGGCAGGACTGGATGATTTTGTGATTTAAATCCATGCTTGCCGTTCGAAAGCGTCTATACTCTTTGATGAGCGGTTTTTTTCCAAATTTGAACATTGTGCGGTTATTTATTATTATACCAAATCATTGATCCATGTCCATAAATAGCACGCGAGGCAAAAGGCGGTCCATCTCCGTCCCCTCCGCGCGCCTGGACGAGCTGATCGACGAAGCTACAGCGGACTGCTACAACGAATCCGAGCAACTCTGCGGTCTTTTCACGATGCTGGAGGAGAACCTCGTCCTTCCGTTCACGACATCCGTATTGGGTATCGAGGTCGTCGTCGAGCGCGTAGACTTGACTGAGGCGGAAGAAATCGTGGCTGTCTGTCGCCGCGGACGGATACGCCAGCGGATTCCCATTCTCGATCTGCCCTTGCCTTCCCTCCCGCCGGCCGGAACGGAATGGATCGAGGCCTATCGGCAGTGGTATCGGGGGAAATAAGACGAAAATGGGGGGCTATCGTCGACCGGACGGTTTTCGGGAAGCCCGGAACGTCAATTCGGCATGACGCCCACGTCGCGATCATTTTTGTATTCTTGACATCAATCCGCAGTCGGCAATATAGTCATTTTGAGGCGGGTGTTTTTGTTTCCGAGCATTTGGGGAGGGAATATTTAGCATTAAGCAAGCCAGGCCTGAAGCGCGAAAGATGTATTGCCTCTTCGATGCGAGTGTCATTGTCCCTAATTAGGGTCTGCTGAATAATGTTTGTTCCACCATCGCAAGCGGCACGACCGCGGCCTAATTCGGGCATTATGGTATCTTCTCGTTTTCCGTCTTCGTTTTTCTCACGATCTCTTCAGCGCCGTCT
>Ga0315288_10006191_pt1 | contig 15164 bp, 15 predicted proteins | sample YL17G11_20_MG_FD_203454 | JGI IMG/M metagenome (GOLD analysis project Ga0315288, IMG submission 203454) | Sediment microbial communities from Yellowstone Lake, YNP, Wyoming, USA - YL17G11_20 | ecosystem: Environmental > Aquatic > Freshwater > Lake > Sediment | place: USA: Wyoming | collected... | reverse complement strand
ACTTCTGCCCGAGTTAACCCGTCGAGGTTACCGAGTTGCTACAGTGAAGCATGACGTCCATGGATTTGAAGTGGATCGTGAAGGAAAGGATAGCTGGCGACACAAACAGGCAGGGGCTCATACCGTCGTTATCGCATCGCCTAATAAAGTTGCCTTAATTCGGGATGTTGAGAAGGATTGGAGCTTGGAGGAGATTCGGGGAAAATTAATTCAGGATGTAGATCTTATCCTTTCAGAAGGCTATAAGAAGGATATTCAGCCCAAGATCGAAATCTTCCGAAAGGAGAAGCACAGAGTGCTTCTCTGTACGAAAGAGGATAACCTCATTGCCATCGTTTCAAATAGGACGTTCGATATCGGTGTTCCCTGTTTTCATCTTGACGATATGAAGGGACTTACCGATTTTATTGAAAAAGAATTCCTATCTTCGAAAAGGAATCAATAAGAAATAAAAAATAGTAGTTGAGAGGCTGTCCCAAAATTAATGAAATACCACACTTTGTCATGCTGAACTTGGTTCAGCATCCAATAAAATCAATGGCTTATAAGACCCTGAAACGAGTTCAGGGTGACATTTTGGGAGTTTTGGGACAGCCTCGGTGACCCTAAATTCACCGCCCCCCAATTTTCGATCGATACAGAATCGAATCGTTTCACCCACTCAACCTGTTACCCTTTCCTCGTGTTTAAGGGGACTTTCTTCTCTCTTTTACAGATCTCCTATCTTGACCACTTCTCCTTTCGGGCCCTTTGTAATTGGGATCGTTAAAATTCCTGCGGTCACCTCCTGCCCTTCGATCTTCTCCTGAACGTTTTAGTTTTATTATCTTATCCTCTGCAAAGAAGCCTTTTAAAATATTTTCATGTCCATCAAAAATGGATTTAAATTCTTGGCAATTTCCTTCTATCAAAATCACGTCATATTTGGGATTTGCAACATTAGCCAAATATTTCAAAAATTCACCCCACTTAACAACCCTAACCTCTCCCAATTCATTTATTTCGTTATCGGATTCATCAATATATTTGAAGCATTCAAGGAGATCATCCCTTTCATAATATTTGAGGAGTTTTCGTATCAACTCATTATTGGCAAAAAGACCATGTTCAGTAAAAGTTGATTTAAATTCAACTACGACCGCCGCAAATATTAGGCCTAAAAGTTCTGGACGGAAATATAACTCGCTTCGAGTGGATTGAATATATTCAAGAACATTCTCTTTTTTGTTCTCAATGGGAAGCGTGAATTTGTTCAAAAAAGTCATAAAAATATCATAGTAAGATTTACGTAAAAAAATAAACCGGCCAAGATTATGACGAGATTTAAAATAGAAGAATGGGATCATTGTCTTATAAAGTTTATATAAAAACAGATTCAAATCTTTAAGAGATGACTTTCTTCTGTCTGGAAAATCTCTATTCAGAAAATCGATACCTATTTTTTCAACTTTTTGGTCATTCAGTATAACGTGTAAAGGTTTTTTTAGTTTTTCGTAATAAGGTTTATCGGAGTCGCTAAGATACATATCTTTATCTAATTCTTCTAAGAAGGAAAAAGTAAAATAGTCATTCAAAATATTTCCGATTTCTTTTGCTTCATTTTCAGGCATTCCTTCTTCTAGAAGATTTGTTATCACATCTACAATTTTTCGAGGGGATTCTGGTTTTCCCTTTTTATTTTTTGGAGATATGCCAACTGTATTATTGCAGATACTGAGGAAATATCTTATTGTGTTATTTGGAGTACGGAAGGTGTCTTTTTTCTCACGAATTATTTCTATGGCATCCATTATTTCTTGAGAATCCAGTTGGTCGATATACCGATGAATATTTATCCGCCATCTGTCAAATTCCTTCCCGTCAAACCCTAAAATATCTACCCAGTTTCTTCTCAGTTGCTCATAAATATTTTCCCTATGTTTTGTTCTTTCGCTAAGCCATTCCTCTAAGGCCTGTTTCTGCTCAAGTCTTTCTTGTTTTTCCTTCATTCTATCCTCAGTCGAAGAAATAAAGGATTGAGCATTTAGGGTATCCTCTTTTTTACCTCGATGACAGTCACGGCAAGTCGTTACTAAATTCTCCGGTTCATCCGTGCCGCCTTTGGGAACTGGGATCATATGGTCCACTTCAAGGATGACATGAGGTGGCCTATTACCACAATAACAGCAAATAAATTGATCCCTTTTAAATATCTCAAAACGGAATACTTTTGAAACTGCCATAAGTATCCTTCATTCGCCTTCGCCAGGATACTCTGCAGCTTGCTGCAGAGAGGAATGGCGAGGCGACCGCGCCGTAGCTCGTAAGAGCGAAGGCGGGTAGGGCTTCGGCGCAATTGCGCTCAAGATACCCCGCAGCTTGCTGCGGGGAGCTTCATTTTAGTTTCTTTAAAGGGATAAAGGATTAGGATATGAAATTTCCCTTTTGGGAAGAGTTTATCAAATTGAGGCAAAAAATCAACAAAAATTGAAGGGAGGAACCTCTAAATTTTGGTAATATATTTATGCTGTGTCGCTACTAAATCTGTATCGAACCTTATATGGCTCATAGTCAATTAAAGCTTTCTGAAAGAGGGCAGGAGGAGAGCCATCAGGGAAACAGAAACAATGATAAAAATTCCTAAAAACAGGGACGCAGTGACGACCCCCAAATATTCACCTCCTAATCCCAGTCCATAGGCAACCCAGGTTCCGAAAAGACCTCGTACAAATTCTCTGATACTATTTACCCGTCCTCGCATTTCGTCTGGAACGATTGTCTGAAGGACAGTTCGACTGACATTTTCAAAGACTGTCCCAAAGGCATTGACAGCAAATAAAAGAAGAATGGATAAGACTAACCATTGCGAAAGAGGAAAAGCAAAAAGGAAGAGCCCTGTGAATATTCCGGCACCGATGATCAGCCAGCCTTTGTATCTGAAATTTCCCAAAGTAGCGATCCCGAAAAGTCCCACCAATGCGCCCACACCATTCGCCATATTGAGGTAACCAAAACCAGTGGCTCCAGAACGAAGAATATCGTCAGCAAAAAAGGGTAAGAAGACACTGCTCATCTCAGTCTGGAACTCACGTAAGGCAAACACGAGGACCAGGGACATAATGAGACCACTTGTAGCAGCATAGATTAGCCCTTTACTTAAATTACTCCAAGTCCCATGCTTTTTGCCGCCAGTGGGAGTGGGAGGTACTTTAGCCATGAGTAACCACACCACTGCTAATCCCATACCCAGGGCTCTTGCACCGAAGAGCATTGTAGTACCATACCAGAAGATGAGGTATCCAGTGATGGGAGCAACGATAATAGTAGCTGTTCTCACCGAAATGGTATCCAAGGCTATAGCATTCATCCACTCTTCCTTAGGCGTTAAATTAGGGATAATGGCAGCCCGTGCCGGGTGGTTAAAACCTGTAAGTACTGCGCCAAGCCCCGTGGCCACCAAAAGATGCCATGAAGCAATCGATCCGGCACGAGCCAAAATGAGAAGCCCGATCGAGATGAAGGCACCTCCCAAGAGGCAAGTAATGAGAAGCTTACGCCGGTCAACCCGATCTGTCACCACCCCTCCCAGAAGGGCAAAGAGGATCAGGGGGGCGACTCTGCAGACAGCCAGCAAACCCAGGTAATAGGGAGATTCTGTGAGCTCCTTCATGAGCCAGGCAACAGCCATTGCCTCCATTTGCTGTCCCATGTGTTCGGTACAGGAACCAAGCCAAACTAAGCGGAAATTACGATACCGTAAAGAAGAAAAAGTTCGCTGCCAGAAGGGTAAGTTTTTGGATTGAAAATTAGTGTCATCTACCATTTCCTTTATTTCCTTTCTGAGATCAGTTGTCTATAATCATTTTCTTTTAAGTGGTTAAACCATGCCGATATGATCTTTAATATAAAAGGTAATCGATTTTCAAGAGGAGAAACCCAAGTGAGGTTGCAGAGATTTCTAAAAAAGTCCCGAAATCTCTGATTACACCGATTAGCAACCGATTACACAGATACGAAACAGATCGAAAAATCATTAAAATCTGCGTAATCATCCTTTGAAATCGGTGTCATCGAGAGAGTGGATTTAAAAATAATGATAAGAAAGTGGTGAAGAATGGTTTTTACCCATTTCAGAAAGATTAAGTTTTTGCCTTTACCCCGTTAGAAATAATGCCCCGCTGCTCTGCAGCGGGGTTACATTTTAGAACAATTCCGGCGGGGTTTAATGCCCCGCTGGAATTTCTAACGGGGTTTACTGTATATGGAGGTCAGAATTTAAGTCATTATCCAGAGGGATTCTTCTCGCAGGGCAACGCTCACCTTTTTTCCAATGGACAAGTCTAAATTTCGGAAGGCGTAGTTTGGGATGGCAACTTCAACGGGAATCTTTCCTACAATTGTTTGAAGGTGAACTGTCTGATACCCTCTTCTCTCAACAATCTCGATAATCTTACCCAAGAAGATATTCCGTTTTAGGGACTCTTTTACTGGTTTTCCCTCACGGATGATCATCACCTCTTCAGGCCGGATAAAGAGGTCGAGCTCTCTTACACCTTCAATCGAATTAGGACAGAGACTCATCGGCATAGAGAGTTGGAGGCCATTAATTCCCAGGATCAATCGTTGCAGGAGTTCGTCCTTCTTCAAGACCTCGGCCCGATAGAGATTTCTAACGCCTAAGAATTCGGCTACCTTTTTTGATTTTGGTTTTAAAAAGATATCATCTCTCTCCCCCACCTGTTCCACCTTTCCATCCATAAAGATTGTGATGCGGTCGCCTAAGAAATAGGCCTCTTCGAAATCGTGTGTTACACATAGAATGGTTGGATGGAATGAGGAGTGGAGGGTTTTTAAGAGCTGTTCGATTTCTGCTTTTATAGACGGATCCAGGCCGGAAAGGGGTTCGTCGAGTAGAAGGAGCTTCGGTTTTGGCGCCAATGCCCTGAGGAGGGCAACTCGTTTTTTTTCTCCCCCACTGAGATTGGCTGGGTATCGTTCAAGGAGGCTTTGAATTTTCATCACTTGAATCAAAGCCTGCACATATTCCTCATAACTTTTCAAGTCGAGATTTCTTGCCTTGATTCCATAAAGGATATTGTTCCTTACCGTAAGGTGGGGAAAAAGTGCCAAGTCTTGAGGGACATACGAGATTTCTCTTTGCTCGGGTGGTAAGCCTTGAACTTGCCTTTCGCCGATCCAGATCTTACCTTTCTTCGGTTTATGTAATCCAATGATCGATTCGAGAATCAAGGTTTTCCCACTCCCTGTAGGGCCAAGGAGGAAGTGAAACCCTTCTTCCTGAATCTTGATATTGAGATCCATAATCTTAAACGAATCAAAAAGGATGGTCAGGCCTTCGATTCTAATCATATCGAAATCTCTTCCCTGTCAATCGGACAGCATAGAGCGTGCCCAAGCCGAAGACAACTAAGATGAGTATCAGGACAATTGCTTTATCAATATTGGCAGAGGCCAAAGAAGCAAAGATGGCAATCGGCATGGTCTCAGTCTTACCTGGCATTGCCCCTGCAAGTGTGACCGTAGCTCCAAATTCTCCGATCGCTTTTGCCCACGATAGGATGACGGAGGCGATGAGTCCTCTGATTGAAAGGGGGAGAGTGACTTTGTAAAAGGCCTGCCAGGAGGAAGACCCCAGGGATCGAGCCACGGCTTCATATCGTGGAGAAATTTCATCTAAAGAAGCCTTCATCAAACGTGTTACAAGACCTGCGATTGTTGCAAATTGGGCCAGGATGATGCCTGGGATTTCAAAAACAAAATAAATGCCTCTTTCTTGAATCAGCTGTCCTAAAGGGGTATTAAAAAAAATGAGAAAGGATGCACCGAGGGAGATGGGTGAAACGATCATCGGAATTTCTAAAAAGGTGTCGAGGATGCGCTTTCCAGGAAATTCAAAACGAGACAAGGCGTAGGCCGATGGAAGTCCAATGATAACCGCAAAACACGTGGCAATGGTAGCTGCAATGAGGCTCAATTGGATGGAAAACAGAGTATAAGGGTTTGTCAAAACCTCCCCCAATCCTTTCACACCAATAAAATAGAAAAGGGAGAGAATAAGTCCCAGGTAAAAGACAAAAATGCCAAATGCTGCTCCAATCATCGTGTATCGGAAACTCATTTCCTCATTGTCCTCCATTCTAATGGGAGAATGTACTCACCTCCGACGGGGGTGTCGGGCCGGGTGAATTGGCGTGCCTCTGAAAGGTCCATCAGGTAATGGTATTTTTTGAAGATCGCCTTCCCTTCAGGGGAGAGGAGGTAATCGATAAATTTTTGCGCAAGGATCCTGTCCTGCGTCAATTTTGAGATGGCGATTGGAATGTAACCAATTCTTGGAATCTCTTCCGGTTTTAGATAGATCGTCTCGATTCGCCCCGGATCCCAATAATGAAAAACTCTCCATCCAATTACAGCATCCACCGCCTTCAAAGAGATTACATTTGCTGTTTTCTCACAACTTTCAGTGTAGTTTACAAGATTCTTTTTGAACTTTTCCTTTTCGATGGGCGTGAAATTCTTTTCGATGATTTCCACAGCATAGGCCCCTACACAGACCACCTCTGGATTCGCAATCGCCACTCGGGTTCCATCCTTTGTTAAATCTTTGAGGAAATGGATTCCTTTAGGATTACCTTTCTGGACATTGATTGCAGGGACAAGGTAGACGACGATTTTTTCCGATTCTGTATACAAGAGCCCCTCTCTCTTCGCAACTTCCATGAAATCGGAAGAACCTGGGAAATAGAGGTCCCCTTTTTTGGCCAATTTCATCTGTGAGAGGATGAATCCTGAACCACCGAATATCACATCCGCCGGGACTCCTGTCTTTTCCTGGAAAATCTTAACTACTTCTTCTGTGGCAGGCTTACTTGCTGCACCCGCAAAGATCAAAAGCCTCTTGGAAGAAGAATGGGTATTTTGAATAAGAACGAGGAGTAGAAAAAACGGGATGAAGAGAAACTTTTTCATTTCTGTTTTTTATCCTTCCCCTCACCTCCTCCCTCTCCCCTTAGAAACTGTGTCGTAATCCCATTTTGATGGTAGCCGCAGGCTTTAGCCTGCGTGCAACTCATTGATTTTATTGAAACTGACCGCAACCTAAAGGTTGCGACTACCAATTACGACACAGTCTCTTAGGGAGAGGGGACGGGTGAGGGGGGAGCCGAAATGTTTTTGGTAGATTTTATCAAGTGTCATTTTTACATCCTTACGAAATCGACCATAATGCTTTATAAGCTTCTTTGCCCTGGGAGTCACCTCGGAGCCTCCTCCCGATTCACCTCCAACTTTCCGCTCAAGGAGAGCAAAACCGAGCCTTTCTTCTAAAGTCAGGATCAATTTCCAAGCCTTGCTATAAGCCATTCCCATCTGATGGGCGGCTTGATGCAAGGACTTCGTCTTGTCAACCCATTTCAAGAGCTCGTAAGGCCCGTCTCCAAAAGCCTTCCCATTATTATCCAACCAGACTTTATAGGCAATCTTCATAGCGTTATTCTAACCTGAGAATAACGGTAATATACTGAATTGCTTTAAACCTGTCAAGTCCATTTCCCATGGGGGTTATTTGCAGCCACCTGGACTATTTGTTAATATTAGAATTGGATCTATTCGATGATAAAGAGGAGACTCTTTCTACCTACTATCTTTCTCTTGTTTGCGGCAACCTCTCTGGCGGCGGAGGGTGAAGATTACCTCGATCTGAAGATCCAGGAGAAAAGGGTTTTGGAGTGGAGAAAAGAACGAGATACCTTTTTTAAGACCCATCAGCGTTCCCCCCTCTCTCCAAAAGAGAAAAGAAATTTTAAAGGCTTGAAATATTATCCTTTCAACCCAAAATATGTGTTTTGTGGTCAAATTGAACGCTACAGCTTCCATATCAACAATCCGAAATATTATGCGACCTTTCTGACCAACAAAGGGATCAATAAACGTTATATTCGATATGGCACATTTCATTTCAAGTTGGATGGGAAAGAGTATTCCATCGAAATTTATAAATCCATATTAAGTGATAACCTCTTCATCCCTTTTAAAGACAAGACCAACGGTAAAGAGAGTTATGATGGTGGAAGGTATATTGATGCTGAAATTCTCCAAGGTTATAAGATGGTATTAGACTTCAATATGGCCTATCATCCCTCCTGTGCTTATAACGACAATTTTATCTGCGTTCTCCCACCCAGAGAAAACACGCTCGATGTCGAGATCCGAGCCGGTGAAAAAAATTTTAAATAATTCCTAATTTTTCTCTTTATGAAAGGGAGTTTTTAGGATATTTAGTCGGAGATTTCTTGATTAACCTTCCGATACCCAGGGCGATGAAGAAAATAGCCAGCGTTCCGATCAATCCTGAAAGTGCATTGGAAACTTTTTCATTCTTAATCCACGGGATGGCATAATCAGAGAACGGTGCGAATTTCCACAATTTCCAACCTTCACCTTTTTCTGAAAATCCCTTCATTTCCGCCACTTTTTCAAGACCATCGGGAGAAGGTGAAGCGAATGGAGAAAGGAAAAGGGCCAAAAGAAGGGAGATTCCTAAACCGATCCAGATGAAACCATCAAGCCGTCTTTTCATAAGGATTCCCATCTTCACATACCTCCCCTGGTTACAGGAGGCATGGATGCCTTCGGCAGGCAAACAACCAAATCTGGCCTCGTTTTCAGAATGAGCGAAAGAGCTGCTGCAGTGATGATCGCCTCCCCCACACCGATGATCGCATGAATGCCTGCCATTGCAGGTAATGCGATATTTAATGGAGAGGTACCTGAGAGAGCGAGTTCAATAGCTGCGGCAGATGCTCCCATCACAATAGAAAGCCAAGAGGCAACGGTTAAGGCAAAGAAAAAGCCTTTTCGACTCTTTTGGAGAAGCGTAAATAGTATGTAAAAAATAGTATATCCTCCCAATGCCCCAATGACTCCCATATTGAAAATATTCGATCCGATGGAAGTCAATCCTCCATCGGCAAATCCCAGACACTGAACGATAAGAACAATCGTCATAATCAGTAGACCTGCCCAAGGGCCTAAGAGGACAGAGGAAAAGACAGCACCTAAAAAATGGCCGCTCGTTCCTCCAGCAATGGGGAAATTGATCATTTGTGCAGCGAAGGTGAAGGCAGCGGTCACGCCCATTAAGGGAACCTCTCTCTCTCCAAAGGTCCGGTTGACCTTTTTCACACCATAGGTGCATGCTCCAGCTGAGATCATAAAGGTAGCTGCATTGATGCCGTGGCTTAAGAATCCATCAGGGATATGCATAAACTCTCCTTCTATCAGGTTTCTTCCAGCAAAATGCGGTGGTCGATGAGGTTTATCTCTTTGATTCGAGCCTTAATCCTTTTTTGTTCTCCAAAGAGGTTTTGAAGATAGAGTTCGTCCCTTTCTGGCCGAAGAATAGAAATGTCTTCCAAAACCAACTCCTCCTTCCCTTCCTTCACTAAGTAAGCATTGGCCTCACACATGGTTTCCTCCTCTATTAAGCAATGATCTCTTGGATCCGTTTGATGAGTTGATCGACCAGATGAGGGAGGGGTTCTTTAGGAATTCCGATGATTTCCACTTCCAGTATTTTCAACGGGAGGAGACATTTCTTTGCAGGGGAAGAAGCGATCGCCTCCGCCATTTTGGGAGTCAACTCACCCATCATTGAGTTTGCTAAAATGATGCTCGTTGTTCCGACAACCAGATCCACTGTTTTTACTGTTTGAACAATAGCATTTTCGCCTGAAGCACCCTTATTAGCTCCAGCCTTCAACATAGCACCAGTCGCCATCGCATTCGTTCCCAAACCGATGAGTTCCACCTCTTCTGCAAAAGCTTCCCGGAGACGTTTAATGATGAGGCTTCCAATGCCACCCCCCTGTCCATCGATCACAACCACAGATTTTTTTTGCTTCTCCATCCTATTCCTATTTAATAAAAAAGCCACTTTAAGACCCCCCCTCATGAGGAACCTAACCTTCGTGGCTATTCTCTATATAAACAGTCATGACGGAATTTGTCAATAGTTTTTAGTCGATTATCTGAATTGAGTAAACGTTTATTTTGTTATGGACAACTCCACACCGCTTTCTTCCTTTGGATGATGAGTCATGGAAAATAATTGGCGATATGAGATGCCCCCTGTCCTCATAACCCTATTTGATTTTTTCAATTAGAATTAGTAAGCTACTATAGAAGAGCGTTCCTGTTAAATGGCTGTGGCGGAATTGTCAAGGAGAGGAATGATCTTTGGGCTGAGGGGTTTGCAAGCTATAGTCCTTAGCTTGAAATAAATAAAGAGATGGCCTAAAGTTTTAAAAACGAGGGATCTTGATGAAGGTTAATAGTCTCCGGGCAAAATTTATGCTTCTCTTTTTTATCTTCTTCTTCGTCCCCTACGGTTTGTTGACCTTATTTTCCGTCTCTATGAGCAAGGGGATGATGAAAAAAAGCACGGTCGACCACTTGCAAAACCTCGTTGAAGTTAAAGAGACAGCGATTGAACAATGGCTTAAGGAGAGGGTTAGGGACGTAAAGACAATCGCGGAAAGCCAGGAGATTAAATCGCTGGACCCAAAACAGATTGAGCCATTCTTATCTCTTGTAAAACACTTCGAACGGGCCTATATAGAGATTTGGGTCTTGAATTTAAAGGGACAAATCGTGTCAGGGAATCTTTCTAAAACCTCTTTTCAAAAAGAGGAATGGTTCCAAAGGGCCATTGAAGAAGGAACCTCAATCTTAAGGCCTACACTTCAGCCACAGTCCCTCCAACCGGCCATCACCATTTCTTTCAGCATTAAGGATGCGAAGGGCCGTCCTATTGGAGTCCTCAAAGAGTTGGTAGATTTAACCTATATTTCCGAGTTGATATCCGAGTCGAAATTGGGGAAAACAGGGGAACTTTTTATCGTCAATCCTCAAGGGGAATTTGTTCTCCATAATAAATTAATAGAACTTTTAAAAAAAGAGATATCAAAAGTCCCTTACTTTGAAAAGAGCCAGTTCGAGCCAACAAACACCTGGGTATATAAGGATTACACGGGTGACGAGGTTTTAGGATCGTGGAAATGGATTCCAACCCTCCACTGTTATCTCATCGCCGAGCAAGATACAAGAGAGGCTTTCTATCAGATCGATCTCTTGGTCAAAAAGGCCTTCATCATTTTCATCATCGCAACCCTTGTGATCCTTGGAATCTCTTATTGGGTCATTGGAAGGGCAACCGGTCCCATCAAACGTCTAAGCGAAACGGTCGCCACTTTCGCGGATGGTCATTTTGGAAAAACCTTTTCAACGAGGAGAGGGGACGAGATCGGAAAGTTAATCACCGGATTTAACGTGATGGCCGAGAAGCTGATGAAAGCTTACACCGAGTTGGAAGGAAGGGTTGAAGCGTCCAATAAAGAATTAGAGAGTGCCTACCAGATGCTTAAACAGAGGCAGGAGCAACTGATCCGATCGGAAAAAATGGCTGCCCTTGGACAACTATCCGCTGGGATTGCCCATGAGATTCGAAACCCGCTTACCTCCATCAAGATTTTCATTCAATCATTGGAAAAGGAGATAGATTTGGATGAGAATCAAGAGGAAGATTTCAGGATCATCATGAAGGAGATTGATCGCATCAACGAAAATATCACACGCTTTTTGAATTTCGCCAGACCTGAGGAACCTTTATTTCAAGCGATTAACACCAGCGCGCTTATGAAAAACACTGTTAACTTATTGGCTGCAAAGTTAAAAAACAGTGGGATCCGTCTGGACATTTCCCTTCCAGATGATCATCCGCCAGTGGAAGGCGATCCCAAGCAGTTGGCACAGGTTTTTCTCAATCTCCTTCTCAATGCCGTTGAGGCGATGCCCCAGGAAGGGATGTTGACGATAAGGTCAGCCGTCAAGGTAAATCCGGATAGTCTCCAAGAGTTCCTTCAACTGATTATCAAAGACACAGGTCATGGAATTCCTGAGAAAGATCGACCCTATCTTTTTGACCCTTTCTTTACAACGAAAGCGGGAGGAACAGGGTTAGGTCTCTCCATTGTCTATTCCATTATTCAGAAACATAACGGTCGGATTGAAGTGGAGAGCGAATTGGGAAAGGGTTCTTCTTTCATTCTGTCATTACCTATTCAAAAGGAGGGGGCATGGAGAGAATTCTCATCGTAGACGACGACCTGAGCTTATGCCATTTTTTAACGAAGGCGCTATCCCAGAAGGGATACCAAGTCATTCCTTGCCATAGCGGAAGAGAAGCTCTGGAGGTCGTTCGCGGAAGGGAAACCGATCTTATCCTGCTTGACAATAAACTGCCGGATCGGAATGGACTCGAGATACTCAAAGAGATAAAACGAGATCACCCCAAGGTTTCCGTGATCATTATGACAGCTTTTGGGACGACGGGGACGGCTATTGAAGCGATGCGATTTGGAGCTTTTGACTATATTCTCAAACCCTTTGAACTGGATGAGATTTCTGAACTCGTTGCTAAAGGATTGGAGGCTCATCAGCTGATGAAGAGGGCTGTGGCCATTCCAGCCCTTTCCGAATACAAGGAAGATTCGGATCAGATGATTGGTAAAAGTAAGGTCATGCAGGAGGTTTATAAATTGATCGGCCAGGTGTCCGAGAGTGATGTTACCGTACTCATTCGGGGGGAAAGCGGAACAGGAAAAGAACTGGTGGCGAGAGCAATTTATCAGCACAGCCGGAGAAGGGACCGCCCTTTTCTTGCAATCAATTGTGCGGCAATTCCAGAGACCCTGTTGGAAAGCGAGCTCTTTGGTTATGAAAAAGGGGCATTTACTGGGGCTAACAAGCGACGGATTGGAAAGTTTGAACAATGCGATAAGGGAACGATTCTGCTCGATGAGATAGGTGATATGTCCCTTTCGACTCAGGCAAAGATTCTTCGGGTTCTACAGGAAGGGGAGTTTGAACGCATCGGGGGTAACGAAACGATCAAGGTGGATGTGAGATTATTAACGTCCACGAATCGCAAATTGGAGGAGTTGATAAAGGAAGGGAAATTTAGAGAAGATCTCTATTATCGTCTAAAAATCATGTCCATTATGTTGCCACCTCTAAGGGAACATAAGGAGGATATCAAAGAGTTAACTGAATATTTCTTCCACCTTTACAACCGACAGCTTGGGACCAAGGTTTCGCATATCGATCCCTTCGTGTTTGAAAAACTGGTCTCGTATAGTTGGCCAGGCAATGTAAGGGAACTCATAAATACGATAAACAGAAGCCTTATCCTTTGCAAAGGAGAGGTAATGACTGTTGAAGATATTATTTTCGACGTAGAAGGCGAAGCCACCTCCTTTGCAAATGAAGAAGAGTTAGAGAATACCTTGGCTAAAATGCTCGCCCCCCTTTTTACAGATATTCTTCGGTTGTGGGGAGGGGACCTCCATTCAAACCTCTTAGAAAAAATTGAAAAACTTCTCGTCCAGAAAGCACTCGCCGAGACAAAAGGAAATCAGGTTCAAACAGCTAAACTGCTGGGAATCAGTCGCAATACATTGCGCAATCGAATAGAAAAGTATAGGCTCTGACCTCAAATCACTCCCTCCATTTGTTGATAAATCACCAACCCTGTTCAATCTCTGATCACGCCATAAGTTACTGGATTCATTAAGAAAATCCTTTATTCCACACTTTTCCTCAGCAACACCTGACCAATGGATCGAGATAAGGATATTTCTCTAAAGGGCAGATGGTAAAATGTTATTTAAAATCAGTTAGTTAGCATCTATAAAAAATAGACTATTTGGCATCGTATTGGCATATCATTCAAGTGAGGATTAAGTGGATCTCTGAAATAGTTGGGGGTGTGGTCGTTACCCATTCTTCTATTGGAAAAAATGGATCCCAACAGGACATCATATTTTTGGCAAGAAGGAAGACAAAGTAGCTGTTTCTATCAACCGCAAGATGAGAGTCCTTGAAGTGAGAAATATTATCAAAGAAACACCACAAAAAGGACCAGATACTTTTGGGAAAAATAGGAAAAACATATTGATCGTCGATGATGACGAAACAATTCTCCATCTACTCAAGAGGTTCTTCATCCGAGAAGGTTTTCAGGTTCTTGTAGCCAAAGATGGTATAGAGGCAATGGAAAGATTGAAGGTGGAAACCCCTGCCATCGTGCTGACTGACTTGAAGATGCCATCTTTGTCAGGAATTGAGCTTATTCAGTACATACGGAAGAACACAAAAGATACTGCCATCGTCGTGATGACTGCCTATCCTGAAGAATGGAGTGGAAGTGAGGTAGAGGCTTGTTTTGTGAAACCCTTCGATATTGGGGAGATGTTTTCAACCATACAAAGAATTGTGGGAGCTTAAGCATCATGATTTTGCCTACTTTAATGAAGTTACCTATTCCTTAGTAGAGAAAGGGGGGTGGTGAGTATGCCAGATTGGCATTCAATGGAGGTAGATCAGGTTTTAAAGGAACTGAATACGGATCCTCATCAGGGTTTAAGCTCTGAGGAGGCTCGAAGTCGCCTTGAGAAATATGGCTATAATGAGCTCAAAAGAGAGGAGCAGCGGCAACCTCTCTTCTGGAGCCTAAGGAAAGAGAAAAATATCCCCATCACCATCCTCCTAATTGTCGCCGTGCTTTCTATATTAGTGGCAACAATATTTCGCATATCAATCCCTGCGTTCTTTTCGAAGTAAAGATTGTCTTATTGTCATTCATGACTGATGAGTCATCCCAACGAATATAGGGTTTTTAAAAAACCCACTTTGGACAAGAGTGATATTCTGTGAGAGAAAGGGGATTTTGTAGCTATGTCAAATTGGCATTCAATGGAGGTAGATCAGGTCTTAAAGGAACTGAATACGGATCCTCGTCAGGGTTTAAGCGTTGAGGAGGTTCGAAGTCGCCTTGAAAAATATGGTTATAATGAACTGAAAAAGGAAGAGAAGATTTCTCCCTTCACCCTCTTCTTCAACCAATTTAAAAACATCCTCATCATCATCCTTTTGATCGCGATCGTTCTTTCAGCACTCGTTGGAGAAGTCGTTGATGCCACCATTATTGGGGTCATTGTCGTCTTCTGTGCGGTTCTTGGTTTTATTCAGGAGTATCGTGCAGAGCGTGCGTTGGAAGCACTCAAAAAGATGCTTTCACCAACGATCACTGTGTTGAGGAGGGGTAG
>Ga0315288_10006189_pt1 | contig 15166 bp, 10 predicted proteins | sample YL17G11_20_MG_FD_203454 | JGI IMG/M metagenome (GOLD analysis project Ga0315288, IMG submission 203454) | Sediment microbial communities from Yellowstone Lake, YNP, Wyoming, USA - YL17G11_20 | ecosystem: Environmental > Aquatic > Freshwater > Lake > Sediment | place: USA: Wyoming | collected... | reverse complement strand
CTTGAGGAATTATCCGATACATTTAATTATATGACCGTAGAGCTAAAGAAGATGAAGGCGCGGGCTGAGAATGCAAATCCCCTGACGAAGCTGCCCGGAAATATAGTTATCCGGGAAGAGGCGGAAAACAGGATCAGAGAAAACAAAAAGTTTGTGCTGATTTATTCAGACCTGGATAATTTTAAGGCCTTTAATGATAAGCATGGTGTAGAGGCCGGAGACGAAGCGATTTTGCTCACCGCAAATATCATGAAAGAGGCAGTCGCCAAGGAGGGTAAAGTTGGGGATTTCCTGGGCCATGAAGGAGGAGACGATTTCCTCCTGCTCACCGTTCCCGAAAGAGCGCAGAAGTTAGCCTCTTACATCACCAGCGAGTTTGATAAACGCATCAGGCCCCTTTATGCAGAGGAAGAGCTCCAGAAGGGTTATATAGAAGCCCACGCCAGAGATACGAATGAAATCAGGAGATTTCCGATCATGACGATTTCTCTTGCCGGAGCGGGCAATTGGGAAAGGACGATTACTTCCTATTCCGAGCTGACCAACATTGCCGCGGAAGTAAAGAAAATTGCCAAGAAAATGCAAAGCAGCAATTTTGTTCTGGACAGAAGGATAGAGGATTTTGGAAAAGAATCCAGGGGGCAAGTGCAAGATGAATAAAAAAATCCTTGACGCATTGAGAAGATTCTCTAAGCTCGTTGTCACTTTCGTTCTTATAATTGTATTTTTTTCTACATACAACATATTCTTAATAGACACATCGCTAGAAGGTTTAAGGTTTTCTCTTGCCCAGACTGCCTACGCCTATGATATAAAAGGCATCGATGGTTTAGATATTGTGCTGACAAGGGCCTTAACCAATGAGGCAACGGCTGCGGATTTGAGTCCTCAGGATCTGATCGCCCTTGAATTCGTAAAGAATATCGCAACCTCGGGCAAAAGCTATAAGCAGCTGGAAGATGTAACGAATTCCCTGCGTCAGGTGATAAAGAATAAGGAAAATAAGCGCGGCTGGCCCTTAAGCATATTGGATAACCTAAACGCGCTTTTTAATAAAGGCATCAAATATTTAATCCACCTTCCGCAATATCTTCAGGAGCATAAGGGCAAGCCTTTGACCAAAGACGGCCAGGAATTGTTTAATAAGGCAAAGGAAGAGGAAAAAGCGAATAAGCTAAAAGAAGCAGAAAACTATTACAATGAATTTATAAAGAAATACCCTGATTATGAAAAGATCGCCCTAATAAAGCTAAGGCTTGCCTATTGCCTCCAGAAGGAGAGAGAATTTAATAAAGCGGCCGCTATTTACCGCGAAATAGTAAAATCCTATCCTATCGAGAGAGAATCGGATATCGCGCAATCCTTATTATCCCTGTTAAGCCAGCGGGATAAGCTGATGGCCAGGATGGACGTCATACTGGCAAAAACCGCGGATTTGTCCCCAAAGGATAAAGTAGCCGCGCAGAAGGCTTATTATGAGCTTGGAGTCATCAATTCCCAGCTTCTGGATTTTGAGGAAGCAAGGAAATTTTTTAAAAGGGCAAAAAAAGTTATGCCCGAAAGCGATTTAGGCGCAAAATCCCTCTTTAATGCTGCGTGGGCAATAAAACAGATGGGAGATTTAGAAAAGAGCCTTGCTGAATTTAAGGAGCTCTCCAAGAATAAAAGAAGTGTCCTGGCGCTAAATAGCGACTATCAGGTCGCGGATATTTACTACAAGGAGGGCCGCTATCAGGAAGCTATAGATAAGTATTTGGAGGTGGCCAATAAAAGTAAGCTTGAGGGAGTTTCTGCTTTATGCCTTTTTCAGGCAGGCGCGGCTTACATGTATGAATTAAATAATGACTTAAAGGCAAATGAAATATTTGCCCTGCTTGCCAAGAAATACCCTAAGAGCATTTACGCAAAATATTTAGCTCCGGGAAACCCGGTTTACCTGTTTCTGACGTATCTGGTCCCGCGCGCTACCAGAGTAGTGGCCTGGAGGGCGGGCGGGCTCCTATGTCTAAGCGGTTATTCCGGCAAGCTGGCAAAACTCACCGTAAAGATGGACGAAGAAGCGCTTACGCGCTCACTTAACGCCTGGCTAAGGGAAGAGCTGCCTGATACAGTAGGCAACCTCTATGTAGATATAAAAGGCGCTGAAATAAAGTTCAAGGATAATTTAGCTACCGGCTCAGGCGAAATCACTATGGGCAAATACAATGTATATGGCGAAGCAGAAGGTAAAGTTAATATCACCAAAGACGGGGATATTGATCCCGCCATAACCCGGGCGCGACTTGCCAAGATACCCATCCACCCTGTACTTATAAACAACCCCTTAAGAGGCTTATCGCAGATAGGCAAGAAGAACTTTCCCATTACGCTAAAAGAAGTTTCCATAAAGAAAGAAGAAATTTTTGCAGAAGCTTACGGGGGAAAGAATATACTTGAGCGCTGCAAGAAAAGTATCCGCGAGTATTCCGGAGTAGAGTCAGAGATCACTGATTTAAAAGACGCTGCCCAGAAGGACTATTATTATAAATTTTTCAGGGAGAGGTTCCCCGAAAGTGATTTTTCTCCTAACCCCACATTTACCGAACGTGATCTTTTTCTGGATTTCTTCACACGCATGTATTTATATTCAGGATTTAAGCTGCTGGAAACAGTTAAAGATACTAAGCTTGATTACGAAAGGTCAATCCGTACCGTAGGGATGCTTGGGGTAAAGGAAGTAAAGTTCGGGGTAAATTATACCGCAGAGGCAATAAACACAGCCCTGAGCAGGTTCGTAACCAGAGAATTTCCCTTGCTGATAAATGGCGAGTACTACTTTGATGTCAAGGCCTTTGAAATCCATTTTACTGACTCAGGAGAAATAAATTTTCAGGGGACCCTCAGTTTAAGCAGCAAGAAGGAATCACCTTCGTTTACTGACCTGGATTTAAAGGGCAGGGCGGTCTTTTCGATAGACAAGGGGACAGGGCTGCCGATAGTGCAATTTAAGGAAGCATCCATAAATAATATCAGTTTTCCCGTGGAAAAGCTGAACCTAGTTTCCAAGCGGTGGCTATCTTTATTAAGAGACAGCAATGTCCCGCTTAAGCTTAAAGAAATAAGGATCAACGCGGCAGGGATCTCCTTACGGGGTAGAGGCGCAAACGACTTTGTCTCGCGCCTCTTCGGCGACCCCGACATTTTTACCATATTTATGATAAGGGAGCACGATTTAAAAATAGCGGGTATTGAGAAAATCAAAGCACGGCCATTAGACATAACTGATTTCTGGGCCGGCCGCGGCTTACAAGAATTAGGGAGGGAAGGCTATGGAAAGTAGGTGTGAGCATGAAAAATAAAAATATCATAATATTAGCTGGGGGTTTCGCTATTTTAATTATCTTCACCCTTGCTTCCTGCCAGAACATAAAGAAGATGGAGCTCGATTTCAATAAAAAGAAGGCCTCCATGATAAAGGAAAGCCTTGACCTGAAAGATAAGCTTGCATCGCTTGAGGAGCTGCTTAATCAAAAGACGCTGGAACTGGCGCGCCTTGAGGAAAATACAAAACCGCTCAAAGACGAATTAATAAATCTTAAGCTGGAAAGCGAGAATTTAAAAAGCGAATATAACCAGCTAAATCAGAAATATGCTGATTTAAAGAAAGAGAAAGACGCTGCAGAAGAGGGTACAAAAGCGTTAGAAGAAAAATATCAGTCTTTAAGCGCCAAGGCCACTGCTTTGGGGAAAGGCTCCTCGACCCAGTCCGGCAAACCCGTGACCCTTGAACCTATTGTTGTCTCTACTAAAACAACAAGCCAGCCCCAAATTATTCAGCCCGAAGTTATTAAAGTAAGCAAAGCAGGACAGGTGATCTCCATAGACAAAAAGAGCAGCCTTATAGTAATTGACTTAGGAAGAAGGGATGGGTTAAAAGAAGGGGATACCTGCGTTGTTTTTAAGAAAGATAAGAAAATCGCCTCGGGACAAGTGATCAACGCCCGCTATAATTTAGCGGCAGTTTTTATAAATAAAACGCAGTACAAAAGCATTGCCGGCGATATAGAAGAGGGTGATAAAGTTTTGATAGGCGAAGCAGGAGGGGGTTAGTCGTTATTACTAGTTATTGTCGCCTGTGGTGTCGTCTTCGCGTATTGGCTGCATGTTCTGGCCCTTATAACGACGGATAGTCCTTATCATTTCATTGCCAGCATTCGTGCCGGAAGCAAGAGAGCTGAGGGGCGCGAAGGTATCTAAAATAACCTTATTAGATTTTCCTACGATAGTCTGCGGAATATAAATCACATCCCCGTTTTCAATCCTTATGTTGTTGCGCAGATTCCCCCGGTAAATAATATCAAACGTGTCCACCTTTTTTATTACCGGGTGCAGCTTTGAGGCCTTGACAATAAGGACTCTGCCTAAGGCGCGGTCATTGCCCCAGTCAGAAAGCAATAACGCGTCGCGCAGGGTAAAATTAGGCCTTGATATGGGGTAGGGGGTGGCGCCTATCTCATCCACGACATAAAAGATCTTGCTCCTATAATCGGTGAGCGTAACAGCTACCTTCGGGTCCTTAACATATTTTTCTACTACTTTTTTAACCTGCTCATTTAATTCCTCAATGGTCAGGCCGCGCGCCATCACTACATCTCCGGTAAGGGGCAAAGGGACCCCGCCGCTTAGGTTAACCGTAACCGGGCCGCTTAATTCGGGATGGTTGCGTACACTTATCTGCAGGATGTCTCCCGGGCCGAGTATAAAGGAGTTGGACCTTCTTTCAGCCTCTCTTTGCTGCTGGATGATTTCCTGAACCAAGGTATTTAATTCATTCTGCTCTAAAAGGCTCTGCGCTTTTTTGTCCAATATCAGCTGCTTAAATTCATCGCCTTTGAAGCCTTGGGGCGCGGTTTGCGCCAATAGTTTTTCCCCGGCTTCTCTTAATTCAGGCTTGATCGCCTGCGCAGATTCTCCGGACTCCCGAGCCATAACAATATCCTCAACGCGCGTCTTTAACAAATAAAAGCTTTTTAATTTATCGAGGTAAGTTTTAGCAGTTTTGTTTTGCGGGTCCAGGGAAAGGGCATCGTTAAATTTTACTAGCGCCGCATCAAAGTCTTTATTTTCATAATAATCAATACCGTCCCTGAGAAGGTCCTTTATTTCTTTTTCTTTTAATGATTTTGCGTCGCTGATGGTAATTTTTTCCCACTTGGCAGTTGATTTTTTCGATTCTTCCGTGATTTTCTTAAGATAACTCTTTACATACTCATCTCCGGGCTTCTTTAGCAATATAAATTTTAAGACCTCTGACGCTTCTTCTGCCTTGCCCGATTTATAAAGTTCGGTGGCAATGCCAAAATAGCGGTAGAGCACCTCTTCTTCATTTATTGGCGTAAGTCCGGCTGCTTCTATGCCTTCAGCAGCACCACCGCCGGGCATAGAGACGTAAGGCGTCTGAAGGATCCCCTTGTTTCTGTAATCAAAGCGGTATTGCCGCTCAAGGTCAGCTTTCTCTTTGCTCGTAAGCCCTTCAGGCGCAACTACAGTAGTTTGTGTTGAGGGTTGAGTGAGGATTTCTGCAGCGAAGGAGGGGAGGGCGCAGATAAAAAAAAGCGAAATTATTAAAAAAAGAAGAAACTTTTTAATTTTAATATAACTCATTACCTTTATAAATAACAAAAAGCAATGATTTTGTCAAGGTATTTCTTTACCCGTAGTATTTTTCGTATTTGGTCAGAAAATAATTCAGCGGGACAGGTACGTCATTGAGGATACAGGCCTTAGGTTGTGCCTGCGCGTCCTTCAGCAGATTAAAGCCCTCTTCAATCATATTTCTCGGGGTCACTCCAGCTTTAACCACTAAGAATACAGCATCGCATAAAGAGCCAAAGATGCCGGCGTCCGCGACGTTAAGGGCGGGTGGCGTATCCAAAATTATATAATCAAATCTTGCCTTGAGATGCTCAAGCAATTCCCCTATTTTTGTGGAAGCCAGGATCTGCGAAGGGTTATCCATGGAGGCGCCTGAAGGGATGATATATAGATTTTCAACAGCGGGTTTTTTAAGGAAGTATTCAAAAGGCGTGCTACCTTTAAGGATATCGCAAAGGCCCGGTTTTTGGGGTATGCCAAACAACGTATGGATCTTTGGTTTTCTTAAATCAGCGTCAATTAGCAGGGTTTTCTTTTCAGTATCCAGCGATAACACAGCAGCTAAATTAGAGGCGATAATGGTTTTTCCTTCTTCAAGCTGGCTGCTGGTTATGGTGATGGTCTTTAGATGTTTTTCAGGCGATAAAAAGTAGAGGTTGGTGCGCAGCATCTTAAATTCCTCGGCAATATGCGAGCTGCTGTCAGCAAAGGTGACAATGCGCCCATCCACGCCTTCTTTATTGCGCGCTTCTTTAATCACGTAAGTCGGCAAAGCGAATCTTTGATAAATTTTATGCAATATCTTTAACAAAGCCTTTTCCTCACTTTGGCCCGGGGCCGCCGGTTATCCATCTGGCCAGTATATTTGACAATAACACAAAAATAGCTAAGCTGACAGCGATAATAATCCTTCTTTTGCGCCTTGCCTTGGTTTCCTGTGGGCTGGTCATCCGGTTGATTGCGGCAAGGACAGGTATCTGCAGAAGCTCGCGCAATTCGGCAGCTGTCTTTACGGAGTTACCGAGAGAATCGGTAATATAGGATAAGCTTGCGCCTACGCCAAGGGCCAACAAAAACCCCATAAACAGCTTGGAAGTCTTCTGAAATGGCACGGGCTCAAGAGGCACTGTCGGCTCTTCCATTACCTCTATATTAAATCCCACTTCTGATTTTTCCGAGCGGATTTTAAACTCCAAATCTTCCTTTTGTTTGCTTAGCTGGCTAAAATAGGTTAAGGAGATTCCTTTTTCATTGCGCAATTCCAATAATCTTGCCACCTTTTCGGAGACAGTCTTATTTTGGATTTCAGGCGCCTGCAACTTGGCAGTTTTTTTGTATTGCTCGATTAAATTAATTTTATCCCTTAAGGCCTCAATCTGGAATTCAACATCCTGAAGCTGGGCCTTGACCATTTCTTCTTTTTGGGTGGCTCCGATTGTGGATTCTACGGAAGTTTCGCTTGTCAGGGCCTTAATTCTTTTTTCCTTTACTATCTTAAGCATGTCCATTTCACTCTCAAGCCTCGTTACATCGGGGTGTTCCGGCATATAGCCTTGAGAGGTGAGCTTTACGATTTCAAGTTCTTTAACGGCAATTGCCTTGTCATACTCCTGTATAGCCGTGTCGGCTACGGGCTGTTGCGTGGGTACTGATGCAGCTTGCGGCAGCAGTTGGCCTTTTTCCAAGATTTTCCTTTTTTTCTGGGCTTCTAACAATTGAAGATTTAACTCCATCAATGTTTCATCATACTTGGCAGCTGTCTGTGTAGCGGCGCTCACTTCCTGCCGGCCAGCGGTTTCTCCGGATACCTCTCTTACCAGGGCTTTTTCCGCGTCGCTAAGCTGCGGGAGGAGCTCATTTAATTCGGTTTTGAGGCGGGCTGTTTCTCTTTCTGACTCCGCCATTTTATTTTTGTAGAATTCCAGCTGATTTGTAATAAAGGCAAGGCTGGTTCCCATGCCTTTTTCAACCTCCTCTTTGTTGGCTTTAATGACAGTGTCAACCGTCGCCTTTACCACTTTATAGCATATATCGGGATCGGCATTTAAGAATGAAATGGTCAGGAGGCTGGGGTCTCCGCTTACAGGTTTAATCTGTATGCCGCTTTTGGGGTTACGCAGCCCCTCCAGCATATTATTGTATCTACGCGGGCTGGTTTCCTCTTTTACCTCCGGCCAGGCTTCATTTATAATCCCGCGGATATTCTGGCCGAACAATAATTTCCCGACCACATCTTCTTTATTGCGCTGGGTTTGCCTTTCTACGCCCACAGCCCCCACAGCCTTGCTTTCAAAAGAAAGCACGGCCGTGGACACATAATAAAGCGAAATGTTGGAAACATAAGCGAACGTCAGGCTCATTATGATAATGAATGGGCAGAGAAATAGCAGGGGGTGCCGGAAGAGGAACTCGATGGACTCTAAGGATATGCTTGTTTCGGGATCTTTCATTTTATTTTAATTGGTTTAATTATAAAATACATTTGGTGAAATTACAAGGAATATTTTTATATTATTGCTTATCCTTCTTATTAGTTGCAATATTGCTGATTGTGCGATATTATATAAAATAATTAAGATTTTTTAAAACTATATCGCAAGGGAGATGATCTGCAATAATTTAACTGGCAAAGGATTATGTGCGGCATAGCCGGAATTTATAATTTCGCAACTGAAAAAACCGTCGACAGCCTTCTGATAAAAAAGATGTGCTCTGAACTTGTGCACAGGGGGCCCGACGATGAAGGCATCTATTGCAAGGATAATATTGGCCTTGGCCACCGGCGCTTGAGCATCATTGACCTTGGCGGCGGCCACCAGCCGATGGCTAATGAGGATGGTTCAGTTTGGATCGTCTTTAACGGCGAAATATACAATTTCCAAGAGCTAAAAGAGGAACTCCTGCTTAAGGGCCATTCGTTTAAGACCCACTGCGATACTGAAACCATAATCCATCTTTATGAAGAAGAAGGCGAAGAATGTGTCCGTAAACTGCGCGGGATGTTTGCCTTCGCGATATGGGACGAGAAGAAAAAGAAACTCTTTCTGGCCAGGGAAAGGATAGGTAAAAAACCCCTCCATTACACCGTCTTCGACGGGAAGATCCTCTTTGCCTCTGAGATAAAAGCCATATTGCAGGATCCTTCTGTAAGGCGCCGGATCGATCACGAAGCCCTGCACGATTATCTTTCGCTCCTCTACGTCCCTGCCCCAAAGACGATGTTTGAAGGGATCCAGAAATTACCCGCCGGCCATTATCTTGTCTGCGACAAAGAAGGCGTAAAATTAACCAAATACTGGGACATAGATTTTTCGCGCACAGTTGCTGATAGCGAGGAAGCCCTTAAAGAAGAGCTCTACAACAAGCTTAAAGAAGCAGTAAAGATCCGCCTGATAAGCGACGTGCCACTCGGCGCTTTTTTAAGCGGAGGGATAGACTCCTCAAGCGTAGTAAGCCTGATGAGCGAGCTAGAGGACAAGCCGGTGGTTACCAATTCCATAGGATTTTCGGTAAAAGCATTTGATGAACTCAAATACGCATCTCTTTTGTCCAAGCGTTATTCCACAGAGCATCATGAATACGTCGTTGAGCCCAAGGCGCTTGAGATCCTGGACAAGCTGGTCTGGGCCTATGACGAGCCTTTTGGGGACGCTTCTTCCATACCGACATATTATGTGTCCAAGATGGCGCGGCAGAACGTTACCGTAGCGCTCTCCGGAGACGGAGGAGATGAGAATTTCGCCGGGTATAACAGATACATGTACAGCGATGCTTTGGTGCGGCTTCAGAAGGTTTTGCCGGGTTTTGTAAAGGCAGGGGCGAAGGCTGTTTCTTCTTCGTTAAGCAGTAAGGACTCCGGGGCGTGGATAAGAAAAATAAATAATAAGCTGCAAGAGCTGTATCTATCGCCATTTGAGATGTATTTCAAGATGATTTCTATCTACAAGGAAGAAGAAAAAGCGTTACTTTATTCCGGGGCATTAAAAGAGAAGATGCGGTATTATGATTCAAGAGATAATTTCAGGCGCATCTTTGACAGCTGCCCCAGCCCGGACTACATATCCAAGCTCCAGTACCTCGATATAAAGACCTATCTTTGCGACGATATCCTGGTCAAGGTCGACAGGGCAAGCATGGCGGTATCGCTTGAGGTAAGGGCGCCGATGTTAGACCATAAATTCATGGAATTTGTTGCCACCATCCCCGCAGGGCTTAAGGCGCGCCACCAAAAGGGTAAATACATTTTTAAGAAAGCCATGTCCAGGAATATCCCGTCAGAAATCCTGAACCGCTCAAAGATGGGCTTTGACATTCCCATGACCCATTGGCTTAGGACTAACCTTAAAAATCTGGTCGAGGCAGAGCTTTTTGCCAAAGACGGCATCATCGCAGAGCTCTTCGATCTTGAATATGTGAAGAAGATGTGGGAGATCGTCCAGTATGCGAACCTGAAAGGTTTTAGGAAGACGGATTTCTCGTACAGGATATGGCTATTATTTATCTTTAGCCGCTGGCATAAAAAATATATCTTGGGGACCGATGGAAACAATTAAAAATATTTTTACCGTAGACGTTGAGGAATATTATCACGCCGAAAATATACTCCACTCGCTTCCAAAGGAAAAAATTGGCGCCTTAGAGAGCAGGGTCGGGATAGGGGTTCACAAGATCCTCGATCTCTTAACTAAATATAACAGCAAGGCTACTTTTTTTGTCTTAGGGTGCGTCGCCGAAAAGAATCCCGGCCTTATAAAAGAGATCGCCGCAGCCGGCCACGAAATCGCAAGCCACGGCTATGAGCACATCCCGCTCTATAAGCATACTCCGGAAAGCTTTGGGGACGATCTCGGCAGGTCAATAGAGCTTTTGTCCGGCCTTACCGGAGAGAGGATTATTGGGTACCGGGCGACCAGTTTTTCTTTGGATGAGCGTTTGGAGTGGTTCTTTGAGATACTAAAAAAACACGGCATTGTCTATGACAGCAGCCTATGCCTCTCTTTCTTCCGGAAACAGTGCCGCTCGTTATGGAAAAACATATGCGGGATAAACAAGGTGGGTGAGATCCTGGAGCTCCCGCCATCTTATATCAGCCTGGGACCAGTAAGGCTTCCCATCGGTGGAGGCTATTTTAGGGCCTATCCCTACTGGCTGACAAAATACGGTTTAAATCAGTCGATTGCCCAAAGGCGCACACCGCCTCTTTTTTACATCCATCCTTGGGAGCTGGACCCCCAGCAGCCAAGGTTTAAAATACCGGCCTTGAACTCTTTCCGGCACTATCTTAATCTCTCAAAAACCGAGAAAAAACTTCAGCAGCTCTTAGTTGACAGGCACTTTATCTCTGTGAGGGACTTTTTGAATACGGTTCCGGTTCCGGTATAAAGATGATATAATAAAAGGATAAAATGGGAACGCTATTATCGAAGGGCCTGAAGGCCATATCTATCGAGCACAGGCTGCCGTGGAGATTGGCCAAGGCTATTGAGCAATTGGACGAGCTGGTAAATGAAAAGATATTAAGAAGGAAGCAGCTCAAGTCGATAAACCTTGCGCTTTCCACGCTTTGCGACGCGGATTGCATCTTTTGCCCCAGCGATAGGGGTGAAAAGATCAAACAAAAGATCATGCCCCTTAGCTATGCTGAAAAAATAATCGATGAGATCGCCTCAAGAAAATTCAGGAGAAGGCACAGGGTCAAAAGAGTCGTGATCAGTGAGGGCGGAGAGCCGTTTTTAAACCAGGATATAATAGAGATCTTGAGATTAATCAAGTCCCGCCTGCCTCAAGTCCTTGTTTGGATAAATACGAATTTTCAGACCGTCTCTCCCGACAAATCCAGGACCATATTGGAGGAAGGCTTAATAGGCCATATAGGATGTAATATTGACGGTTCCAATGCGCAAAATTATTTCTCCGTAAAAAGACTGGATTATGACTTGGTGATGCATAATCTTAAGGAATTTCTCAGGATCAGGAATGAATTAAATAGCCGGGTAGGGCTTACGGTCCGCATTTTAAGCCTGCATAAATATATCCATACCATTCATGAAAAATTGGGCGTTTATCCCAAGAAATTAAAAGACCTCGGCTTGATAAACATACCCGATGATACCCCCATCATCGTTGAGCAGCTTAAAAAAATACTGGATATGAATAAAGATATAATTTATGTAAGCGGTATATCCAGATGGGCAGAGCGAGAGCAGGTGGATATCAGTAAGATCGATTACAAGAAGTATCATTGTGGTATGCTTGAAAGGATCGAATCAGAGGCATTTATAGCTCCTGACGGCTCATGGTATATTTGCTGTGACGATTCAAAAAATGAAGTCGTGCTCGGAAATGTTATAACTCAGTCTATCGATGAAGTCTTTCACAACCAAAGAAGAAAAAGAATCATCCAGATGTTAAAAGAACGGAGATTCGCGGAGATCGGGGGCCCCTGCAAAACCGTTATCTGCTGCTGCGGCCCGATCGAAGACATGGATGAGAAAATAGAGGGACATGGAAGTTAAACAGGTAATCTCACCGCACATCGATGACGCTATCCTTTCTCTGGGAGGATGCATACTTAATTGGGTCAGAAACGGCGAAAAGGTAAAGATCATCAACGTTTTTTCCAAAGCCGGCGGAATAAACAAGGATTCCATCAGCGTCTTGGCCGGGAAGAGGTACCCTACGGATTTTAAGTCCGCGATGAAGATAAAAAAGGCGGAAGAAAAGAATATTCAAAATATCCTAAAGATAGAAGTTGAGTTCTTAGACTGGCCGGACAGAAATATCAATATTTACAGTTACAAAGGCGATTTTTTTTATAAAAAAAGCGCTATCGAGAGGCTAAAAAATGATATCCGCAGAAAAATAGATAAAGATTCACCCGCATTTTTCCCTCTCGCAATGGGCGAGCTTAGGAACCACGCGGACCATATAATAGCCAGGCAGGTAGGTTTATTTCTTTTAAAAGACGGTTATGATATCCGGTTTTACGAGGACTTACCGTATTTTTATCAAGAAAATCAAAGGGCAAAAATCCCTGATTTTTTTCAAACCATAAAGAAACAAGACGTGTCTTTTTTAAAAGAGAAGCATGCTATGCAAGTTGATGAAAGCCTTTTCGGCACCAACGATTATTTTAAAGAAATCAAACTTATCTCTGTCACCGAAGAGATCGATATGGATGAAAAGGTGAAGATATTGGGGTTTTATGAATCCCAGATGGAAGCGGACTGGCTTGAGGCAGTGCGCAGGCACGCATTATCTTCAGAGGATAATAAATATTATGAGACATATTGGAAACCCGTTTGTAAGAGGCCTTAAGGCCGTATTTATTGAGCACAGGCTGCCATGGAAATTGCAGCATATATTAGACCAGTTATTTCCCGCGCCCGTAGAACCTTATGCCGTGGTTAGCTTTAATCCCTTGATTGTCATAGTCCCGCACCCGATACACAGGCAGCAGGAATATAAGACAAAATGGAAGGCGTTCTTAAAGGTGCTCAAAGAAAAAAGGGTTTATTTTCTCTGCAGAATTCAGCATTCCATAGAAATGGAAAGGGCCGTTAACGCTGTAGAAGAAGGTTATTTAAACCACAAAAAAGATTATCCCACGCATGAGTTTACCTATTTGGCAAATACCCCAAAAGAACTTGAATTGCTTAATAAACGCGGCATATCCGCTATCTTTTGCAATCAAAATGCGTTTATAGATGAGGATGTATTCAAACCCATCCCCGGCGTGGAGAAAAAATACGATGCAATTTATAACGCAAGATTCATTGAAGTCAAACGGCACTACCTGGCCGCCAAAATAAAAAAACTGGCATTATTGACTTATTTTACCGCCGAGTCCCGTGAAGAGCGGGATTTGAACGAGTATAAAAATATTTTGCCGGACGCCGTAATGCTGAACTGGGATGGTCTGGCGCTTAAGGCGATACATAATATAAATGACTATAAAAGAATGCTCTATGATAAAATTCCGGAATGCCTGAATCAGGCAAGGGTCGGGTTGGCATTATCCGCAAAGACAATGGTCAGGAACGGCCTTATTACGAGCGGAGAAGGCGCAAATTACGCGGCTGCGGAATATTTATTATGCGGATTACCGGTTGTCTCTACCGAGAGCATGGGTGGAAGAGAAGTTTTTTTTGACGACGAATATGTCAAGATAGTTGACGATACTCCCGACGCTGTCAGAGAAGGCGTGGAAGAGCTGATCAGGCGCAATATTCCTCCGGAATACGTCAGAGAAAAGACCCTGGAGAAAATGAGGCCCCATCGGAAAAGGTTCATTAAGTTGATCCAGGAGATCTACGACAAAGAGAATGTGCACCGTAATTTTGCGGACGAATTTAAAGAAAAAATAATCCTTAACAAGGCGTTCATTCACAGTAAGACTCTTAAATATTTGGATAAGAGGTCGGTCAAGCGGGACTTAAAAATATCTTGAGCATGCAAAAAATGGAAGCAGGAAAACCAAAAATATTCGGCATAGGGCTTTCCAGGACAGGCACATCCAGCCTGGCCAAGGCCCTGGAAATAATGGGATATAAGACCAGGGATTTTCCCGGTAAAGATATGTCAAGATACATTCCCGGCGACTTATCCTCCATCGATTCGGATCTGCTGGAAAATTACGAGGCTCTTACCGATACGCCCATCCCCAGCTTCTATAAACAGTTGGATACCAAATACCCCGGCTCAAAATTCATCCTGACCGTCAGGGACATGGATAGCTGGCTTTTATCCTGCAAAAAGCACTTTACTGTAAACCACGAGAAAAAGACCAGTCAAGCTCTTAATCAGGCGCATTATGAGCTTTACCAATGCACTGTATTTGATGAAAAGAAATTCAGGAAAGGGTACGAGCATTTCGTAAAGGATGTTTCATCTTATTTTAAAGGTAGAAAACAGGATTTACTGGTAATAAATATTTGCGCGGGCGAAGGCTGGGAAAAATTGTGCCCTTTTTTAAATAAACCCGTGCCCGATGTGCCTTTTCCTGATACCAATATCCAAGCGATCCAGTATAAAAGGATAGAAGACCTGGTCGCTATCGCGAAAAAAGCCGGAAAGGCGATCCTTGAGATTTATAATAAAGAAATTTCGGTAGAATACAAAGACGACAGATCGCCCCTGACAGAAGCGGACAAAATATCGCACGATATCGTTGTGAATGAATTACGCAAGTTTGGCTATTCCATACCGATACTTTCGGAAGAAGACAAGAAAATCCCTTATTCCACACGGAAGGATTGGCTTGATTTTTGGCTGATAGACCCCTTAGACGGGACAAGGGAGTTTATTAAGAAAAACGGGGAGTTCACTGTGAACATCGCTTTTATCTATAAGAAAAAGCCTGCTATCGGCGTTGTCTATCTTCCCGCAAAGGACGTGGTTTATTATGCTAAAGAGGATGAAGGGAGTTTTAAGCAGGAGGGAAATAAAGAACCGGAAAGGCTCAAAGCAAAAGAAATAGACAAGCAAAAACTGGTCATCGCCGCAAGCAGGAGCCATCTTAGTCCTGAAACAC
>Ga0315288_10006187_pt1 | contig 15167 bp, 15 predicted proteins | sample YL17G11_20_MG_FD_203454 | JGI IMG/M metagenome (GOLD analysis project Ga0315288, IMG submission 203454) | Sediment microbial communities from Yellowstone Lake, YNP, Wyoming, USA - YL17G11_20 | ecosystem: Environmental > Aquatic > Freshwater > Lake > Sediment | place: USA: Wyoming | collected... | reverse complement strand
GGCCGGATCGTGGCTGTATCCTGTCTCGCGCGCGGGGTCGCCCTGGATCAGCCGGACCACCCGTCCGCCCCGCAGGTCAATGGCAGGAAGGATTTCCATGCGAGCGCCCTGCGATCGAGTCCTGATGGATTCCCCGAATGGATCGGCCGTGCGTCGCGGAGCGACGGCCCGAACGTGACGTCAGCGCGTCAGGGCGGCGAAATTCGCCAGGAGCTTCAGGCCGGACGCCTGGCTCTTTTCCGGATGGAACTGCGTCGCAAAGAGGTTGTCGCGCCAGATCACCGAGGTGAACCAACGGCCGTACTCGGTGACGCCCGCTGTGACGTTATCGTCCGCTGGCTCCACGTAGTAAGAGTGGACAAAGTAGAAGAAGGGTTCCTCGGGCAGGCCCGCCAGGATAGGCGCCGGCCGCACCCTCCGGACACGATTCCAGCCCATGTGGGGCACCTTCAGCCGGGTGCCCGGGATCGCGGGATCGGGCATGTCATCGGCAAATCGCCGCACCCGACCGGGGAGGAGATGCATCCCTTTGTGCAGGCCGAATTCCTCGCTTTCCGAGAAGAGGAAGTGAAGGCCCAGGCAGATCCCCAGGACCGGCTTCCCCTGTTCGATGGCGCGCCGGAGCGGCTCGATGAATCCGTGGCGCGACAGCTTGGCGATGCCGTCGGCGAAGGCTCCAACTCCTGGGAGCACGATTCCCGCAGACTCGGTGAGGAGCCGCGGGTCCTCGACGATCCTGGCCTCGTGCCCCACCCGCTCGAAGCCCTTCTGCACGCTGCGCAGGTTGGCAATGCCCGAATCGATGATGGCGATCATCTCAGGCCAGACTTCCTTTGGTCGATGGGACGACTCCCGGAAGCCGCGGATCGACCGTCGTCGCCTGGTCCAGTGCCCGGCCGGCCGCCTTGAAGACTGCCTCGGCCATGTGGTGGAGGTTCTGTCCGTACTCCACGTGGATGTGGACGTTGGCCCGCAGGTGATTCGTCAGCCCCTGGAAGAACTCTCGTACCAGATCGGCCTCGAAATCGCCGATCCGCCCCGTGAGCTGGGGGGCCTGGAACACGAGGAAGGGACGGCCGGACAGGTCGATCACGGCCGAGGCCAGCGCCTCCTCCATGGGCACCCGCGCCGCCCCGTACCGGAGGATCCCGGCCTTCTCGCCCAGGGCCTGCGACACCGCATCACCCAGGACGATCCCGACATCCTCCACGGTGTGATGGAGGTCCACGCTGAGATCGCCCGTGGCCTGCACGGACAGATCGAAGCGTCCGTGCCTCGCCGCCTGGGCCAGCATGTGATTGAGGAACGGGATCCCGGTCTCGATTCGGTGCTCCCCGGTTCCGTCGAGGTCCAGGGTCATCTCTATCTCAGTTTCGGACGTCTTGCGCTGGATGACCGCGCGGCGACTCATGTTACCTCCCGTGGCCGAGGGCGTCGGGCAGGGCGGCGAGGAGCGCATCGTTCTCCTCGGGCGTCCCGACGGTGACGCGCAGGCAGTTGGCGAGATAAGGGGCGCGGGAGAGATTCCGCACCAGGATCCCCCGCTCCAGCAGGCCGCGGAACACTTCGTCCCCCGGCCGCGCCGTCCGGATCAGGAAGAAGTTCGCGTGGCTGAGGTACGTGGTCGCGCCGGCCATGTCCCGCAGCCTGGCGAGGACGCGGTCGCGCTCCCTCACGATGGCCGCTGCGTGGCGGTTCACCACATCGGGGTGCCGCAGGAGGACCCGCGCGGCCGCCTGACTGAGGGCGTTCACATTGTAGGGAAGGCGAACCCTGTTGATCTGCTCAACGACGGCGGTGCTCGCCACCAAGACGCCCAGCCGGATCCCGGCCAGGCCGATCTTCGACAGGCTCCGGAGGATCACCAGGTTCGGATACTGCCCGAGCTTGGGAAGAAAGGTCCGTCCCGCGTAGTGGAAGTAGGCCTCGTCCACCACCACCAGGGCGCTCGCGCCGTTTCCAGAGGAGACGCGGATGATCTCCTCGACCGCCGCGGCGTCATAGAGACGCCCCGTGGGATTATTCGGCCAGGCCAGGAAGATGAGGCGCGGCCGCTCCGCCCTCAGGACCTCGCAGAACTGGCGGACATCCAGGTCGAACTGATCGGAGAGCGGGACGCCCACGAAGCGCAGGCCCAGCGCCCTGGCCGTGAGCTCGTACATCACGAAAGTCGGGACGGGGGCCACGACGGCGGCGCCGGGCGCGCCCACGGCGATCAGGAGCAGCTGAATGGCCTCGTCGGATCCGTTGCTCGCCAGGACCTGCTCCGGCACCACCCCGAGATCCCGGGCCAGGAGCCGCCGAAGCTCCCGCGCCTCCGGATCGGGATAGCGATGGAACTCCACGTCCGCCAGCGCCTTCGCCAGTTCGGCCGCCAGCTCCCTGCGCATGGAGTCGCCCAACGCGAAGGGACTCTCGTTGGCGTCCAGCTTCACCCGCAGCCCGCCGGGGGGCATCTCGACGTGATAGACGCGCAGAGCCGCCACTTCGGGTCGGATGACCGCGGAGAGATCGAAGCTCATGGCAGGTCCGTCCGTAGGGTGATGGAGCGGGCATGGGCGTCCAGTCCCTCCAGATGCGCCAGGCACGTGATGGGCTCGCGCCAGCGGCGGAGCGCCTCCGGGCTGAGGGAGAGGAGCGAGCAACGCTTCTGGAAATCCTCCACTGAAAGCGGGGAACTCCAGCGCGCATTGCCCGCCGTGGGGAGCACGTGGTTCGGTCCCGCCAGGTAGTCGCCGGCCACCTCCGGCGTGTGGGCTCCCAGGAAGAGCGCGCCGGCGTTTCGGACTTGCGGAACCAGGGCCCAGGGATCGGCCACCAAGAGCTCCAGATGCTCCGGCGCGATGGTGTTGACCAGGGCCATCGCCTCCGCCAGATTCCCGACGACGATCACCGCCCCGAAGGCGTCCAGGGCATCGCGTGCCAGGCTGCTCCGGGGGATGGTCCCGAGCTGTTTTTCTACCTCCACCCGGATCGCCATGGCCAGCTCGAACGACGGGGTCACGCAGATGGCCGAGGCCAGCGGGTCATGCTCCGCCTGGGCCAGAAGATCGGCGGCGACCCAACTCGCCGCCACTGTCCCGTCCGCCACGATTATGACCTCGCTGGGACCCGCCACCATGTCAATGCCAACCACGCCGAAGACCAGGCGCTTGGCCGTCGCCACGTAGATGTTCCCGGGACCCACGATCTTGTCCACCGGGCGAATGCTCTCCGTGCCATAGGCCATGGCCGCCACCGCCTGCGCCCCGCCGACCCGATAGACCTCCCGGACCCCCGCCAGGCGTGCCGCGGCCAGGACCGCCGCCGGGATGGTTCGGTCCCGCCGAGCCGGTGTGCAGATGATGAGTTCCTCCACGCCCGCCACGCGAGCGGGGATGGTGCTCATCAGGACCGTGGACGGATAGGCCGCCGATCCGCCCGGCACGTACAGCCCCACCCGCGACAGCGGGCGCACGAGCTGCCCCAGGAGGCCGACTCCCTCCTCCTGGTAGAACCAGGACTCTCGGTGCTGGCGCTGGTGGAAGGCCTCGATGCGCCGCGCAGCAAGGGTGAGGGCCTCGGAGACGGGCGGGTCCAGGGATCGCAGGGCAGACTCCATCTCCGCCTCGCTTACCCGCACGGTTTCCGCCTCCAGGCGGACCCTGTCGAATTTCTCGGTATACTCGAAAAGCGCGGCGTCCCCCCTCTGCCGGACGTCCTCCAGGATGGTCCGGACGGCGGCCTCCATCTCCGGGGCGGGCGCCCGGCTCCGCTCGCGAAGCGCTCGCATGAAGGCCGCGGCCTCCGGGGTTCCCGCCTTCAGCATTCTCATCGCGATCCTCCCCGCGCCGCCAGCCCGCGCTTGCGCAGCCCCTCGATCACCGTCTGGATGGCCTGGTACCGCGTCTTGAGGCTGGCCCGATTAACGATGAGGCGCGCCGACGCCTTCAGGATCTCCTCCACCTCGACCAGGCCGTTCTCCCGGAGCGTGCGGCCCGTGGCCACCAGATCCACGATCCGCTCGGCCAGGCCCATGACCGGGGCCAGCTCGATGGAGCCGGACAGGTGGACGATCTCCACCTGGACGCCCTTCTGGCTGAAGTGCCGTTCCGTGAGTCGCGGATACTTGGTGGCCACGCGCAGGCAGGTCCAGGCCCGCGGGTCGTCGTGCATTCGGAGAGATGCCGGCTCGGCCACCACCAGGCGGCACGCCCCGAAGCCGAGGTCCAGCGGCTCGTATACGTCACGTCCCTGCTCCAAGAGCAGGTCCTTGCCCACGACTCCCATGTCGGCGGCCCCGTGCTCCACGTAGGTGGGAATATCCACCGCCTTGAGGGCCAAGAACCGGAGACCGTGTGCCGGATCCTCGACCGTCAGGCGTCGCGAGTCCTTGAGGGCCGCGACGCCCGTGGCGCCCCACTCCTGGAAGAGCTTCACCGCGTCGCGAAAGAGCCGCCCCGTGGGGAGCGCGATTGCGATCAGATCATCCGCCATAGGAGCTATGTTTCTCCATGGACCGGGTGCATCAGGCCTTGACCCGTTTGATGTCGGCGCCCAACGCCGTCAGCTTGTGCTCGATGGTCTCGTATCCCCGATCCAGGTGATAGATGCGGGAGACCACCGTCCTTCCCTGGGCCGCCAGTGCTGCCAGGATCAGCGACGCGCTGGCCCGCAGATCCGTGGCCATCACCGGGGCACCGAGCAGGTTCGGGACCCCCTGCACGACGGCCGTGTTGCCCGCAATGGTAATATCGGCGCCGAGGCGCAGCAGCTCGTTCACGTGCATGAACCGGTTCCCGAACACCGCCTCGGTGATGACGCTGCGTCCCTCGGCGATCGTCATGAGGGCCATCATCTGGGCCTGCATGTCCGTGGCGAATCCGGGAAAGGGCTGGGTCCTCACGTTGACCGCTCGCGGCCGCCCGGTCCCCGTCACGCGCAGGCTGTCCGGACCCGCCTGAATCCGCATCCCCGCCTCCTCCAGCTTGGCGATGACCGCCTCCAGGTGGCCGGGCTGACACTCGCGGAGTGTGATGTCGCCTCCCGTGATGGCTGCGGCCACGGCGAAGGTCCCGGCCTCGATCCGATCCGGGATGATCCGGTGCGAGACGCCACCCAGGGCGGACACGCCGTGGATCGTGATGGTGGCCGTGCCGGCCCCCTCCACCCTGGCGCCCATGGCGTTGAGCAGCCGGGCCAGATCCTCCACCTCCGGCTCGCAGGCGGCATTCTCGAGGATCGTGGTGCCCTCGGCGAGCGCGGCCGCCATCATGAGGTTCTCGGTGCCGGTGACCGTCTGGAGGTCGAAGGCGATCCGCGCCCCCTTGAGACGCCGTGCCTCCACCTCGACGTACCCCTGGTCCAGACGGATCGTCGCCCCGAGCTTCTCCAGGCCCATCAGGTGCAGATTGATCGGCCGGGGGCCGATGGCGCACCCGCCGGGCAGCGACACGCGGGCCCGGCCGAGGCGCGCTGCGAGCGGCCCCAGGACCAGGACAGAGGCCCGCATGGTCTTCACCAGGTCATAGGGGGCCTCGGGGCGGGTCACGTCTCGCGCGCGAAGCCGGATGGTAGGCGTGCCGTCCCCCTCCACCCCCACCCCCATGTGCCGCAGCAACTTGGCGATCGTCCGCACGTCCACCAGGCGCGGGACGTTGTCGAGTTCAAGAGGCTCCTCGGTAAGCAAGGCCGCCGCCATCAGGGGCAGGGCCGCGTTCTTCGCCCCGCTCACGCGAACCTCCCCCGAGAGCGACTTGCCGCCTCGAATCACCAACTGGTCCACCCACGCCTCCGCTTCAATGCAAAATCAAAAACCGACAACGGACAACCGGCCAGGCCGGAGGCCAATTTCAAATCTCAAACTGACAACTGTAAACCGGTCAAATGAGGCAACGACACGGGACCAGGGGGATCAGATGGCCCGTCGTCAGTTGTCCGTTGTCAGCTTTCAGTTGGCATTGCCCGGTTGTCGGTTGTCAGTTTTTCATTTTCAATTGTCCCGACGTCGGGCCACGACGACGCGATCGCGACCCGCCAGATCCTGCAGGACTCGCGTCCCGTCGAAATCGCCTGATTCCTCGAAGAGTCGGGTCACGGATTCCGCCTGGTCCGCGCCGATCTCCAGGAGGAGGAGTCCTCCCGGCCGGAGGTGCTGCGGAGCCTCGGAGATGATCGCCCGGTGAAACTGCAGGCCATCCGGACCTCCATCCAGGGCCCGCCGCGGCTCCCACTGGACCTCGGGCATCAGCGTGGGGATGACGCCCGAGGGGATGTAGGGCGGATTGCTGATCACGACGTCCGCTTGTCCGCCTGGTCCCTGCCCATCGAGGGCGCGCCAGAGGTCGCCCCGCAGGAACGTGATGCGGTCGGCCACACTGTGCGTCTCCGCATTCCGGCGAGCGATCCGGAGCGCCCGCCGCGAGATATCCGTGGCGAAGATAGTCGCGCCCGGCAGCTCCCGCGCCAGCGCGATGGCGACGGCACCCGTACCGGTGCACAGATCCAGCACGATCGGATGATCGGGGCCGGGGGCACCCCACCCCAGGGGTACCCGGTACCCGGGCCGGGGGCCGGGGCACCCATTCCCTTTCGCCGGGTACATGTCTCGGAGGACCGCCAGCGCGGCCTCGACCAGCGCCTCGGTCTCCGGCCGGGGAACCAGAACCCCGGGCGACACCGCCAGCGCCAGCGACCAGAACTCCCGCGTCCCCAGGAGGTACGCCAGCGGTTCCCGCAGCTCTCGCCGCTGGAGGAGCGCCAGGTACCGTCCGAACTCCTCCGGCGTGAGGCGCCGCCTGCGCTCGGTCACGAGCCGCCAGCGGGCACAGCCCAGGACGTGCGCCAGGAGGCACTCGGCATCCAGACGGGCCGTCTCGATCCCCGCTTGCTCCAGGAGAAGCGTGCCGCTCCCCAGGCAGTCCTCGACGGTCGGGCAGAGCCGCGCGGGGAGGGGCGCGGCGCACCCCAGGAGGGTCTCCGAAACGTGCGGGAGGCGCACGCGGATCATGACAACGCCTTCAGGCGCTCGGCCTGATCGTGGGCGGCCAGGGCCTGGATCAGTCCCTCGACGTCGCCCTCCAGGATGGCGCTCAGGTTGTGCAGCGTCAGGCCGATCCGGTGATCCGTCACGCGGTTCTGGGGGAAGTTGTAGGTCCGGATCTTCTCCGCCCGATCACCGGTCCCCACCTGGTTCCGGCGGTCGCGGTCCATGGCCTCCTTCTGCTTGCGGAGCTCGATGTCGTACAGGCGGGCCCGCAGGACCTTCATGGCCTTGGCCTTGTTCTTGAGCTGGGATTTCTCGTCCTGGCACGTCACCACCAGTCCGGTGGGCAGGTGGGTGATGCGTACGGCCGAATCCGTGGTGTTCACGCTCTGGCCTCCCGGGCCCGTCGAGCGGTAGACGTCGATGCGCAGGTCATTGGGGTTGATTTGGATGTCCACATCCTGGGCCTCGGGCAAGACCGCCACCGTGACCGTCGAGGTGTGGATGCGCCCGCTGGCCTCCGTGGCCGGGACGCGCTGGACGCGCTGGACGCCGCTCTCGAACTTGAGGCGGCTGTAGGCACCGCGCCCCTCCACGGCGAGGATGGCCTCTTTCACGCCCCCGATGCCGGTCACGTTGCTGGAGATCATCTCGATCTTCCAGCGCTGCTTCTCAGCGTAGCGGGTGTACATCCGGAGGAGTTCAGCCCCGAACAGCGCCGCCTCCTCTCCGCCCGCCCCCGCCCGGATCTCCAGGATGATGTTCCGTTCATCCGCCGGGTCCTTGGGCAAGAGCAGGAGCTGGAGCGAGGCCTCCAGCGCCTCGCGCTTTTCCGTCAGGGAGTGCAGTTCCGCTTCCGCCAGGGCCCGCATCTCGGGATCGATGGGCTCCCGCAGCAGGCCGCGGGCATCCTCCAGCTCCCGCTGGAGCTTCTTGAGGCGGCGGTACTCCTCTACGACTGGAGTCAATTCGGCGTGCAGCCTGGCCAGCCGCTGGTAATCGGCCGGATCCGCCAGAACCGCAGGGTCAGAGAGCCGCAGGGTGACCTGGCTGTGACGGCTCTCCACGGCGTCGAGTTTGTCGATCAATGTGGACATCGAATCACCTTCTTCGCACGACCGATCTGGACGTCGCACGCCGGAGAAGGATACGCCACGTTCGGGAAGGACGAGGGCCGGCAGTGCAACGGGGAAAACGGGAACCCGGTCCGCTCGGGACAGGCTAGAGGTGATGCCCGTCGGCGGCCGGACGATGGTGAGGGTGTGCGGGATGGTCGAGGAGCGCGAAGCGCGGGCGGTCCCCCGAGGACAGCGTCCCTCCCCGGGGCTGCATGGGCGAGGACTCGGATTCCCGGACCATCAGGGTCACCTCTTCGAGGCCCAGCCTGGGTCAGGCCTCGGACTCGGTGGGTGCGGCGGCGATAGGCTTGCGACCATACTTGCGCTGGAACCGCTCCACCCGACCTTCCGTGTCGATCAGCTTCTGCCGGCCCGTGAACAGGGGGTGGCATTTGGAGCAGATCTCGACCTTGAGGACCGGCACCGTGCACCGGGTATGGATCACCTCGCCGCACGCGCAGGTGATGATCACAGGCATGTATTGGGGGTGAATCCCGGATTTCATCGCGTGGCCTCCGTCAGTATCGATGCCTCATGAAAACCGCCGTATCCTAGCCGAGTTGGCTGAAACCGACAACAAAAAAAGCGCCCGTCCCTGGGCCACGCCCGATCGGGCGCACGCCCCCCGGCGAATCGCCTACTGGTTCATGGCCCGCAGGAACTCCTCGTTGCTCTTGGTCTCGCGGACCTTCTCCTGCAGAAGCTCCATGGCCTCGACCACTCCCATGGTCCCCAGGACCTTCCGCAGGACCCACATCTTGTTCAGCTCCGTGGGGCTCAGGAGCAGCTCCTCGCGCCGGGTCCCGGAGCGGAAGATGTCAATGGACGGGAACAGCCGCTTGTCCACCAGGCGGCGATCCAGGAGCAGCTCCATGTTGCCCGTCCCCTTGAACTCTTCGAAGATCACGTCGTCCATCCGGCTGCCCGTATCGATCAGGGCCGTGGCGATGATGGTGAGGCTGCCGCCCTCCTCGATGTTGCGCGCGGCGCCGAAGAACCGCTTGGGGCGCTGCAGGGCGTTGCTGTCCACGCCGCCGGAGAGCACCTTCCCGCTGGGCGGGACGATCGTGTTGTAGGCCCGCCCCAGCCGCGTGATCGAATCCAGCAGGATGACGACGTCCCGCTTGTGCTCGGTCAGCCGCTTCGCCTTCTCGATGACCATCTCCGCCGCCTGGACGTGGCGCGTGGCCGGCTCGTCGAAGGTCGAACTCACCACCTCGGCCTTCACGGAGCGCTGGAAGTCCGTGACCTCCTCGGGCCGCTCGTCGATCAGGAGGACGATCAGAATGACCTCGGGGTGGTTCTTCGTGATGCTGTTGGCGATCTTCTGCAGGAGGACCGTTTTTCCGGCGCGGGGCGGAGAGACGATCAGACCGCGCTGTCCCTTCCCGAGGGGGGTGAGGAGGTCCATGATGCGCATGGAGATCTCGTCCCCCGTGGTCTCGAGGTGGAATCGCTGGTTCGGGAAGAGAGGGGTCAGGTTGTCGAAGAGGACCTTTTCCTTGATGAGCTCGGGATTCTCGAAGTTGACGGCTTCCACCTTGAGGAGGGCGAAGTATCGTTCGCCTTCCTTGGGGGGCCGCACCTGACCCGACACCGTGTCCCCCGTGCGGAGGTCGAACCGCCGGATCTGGGACGGGGAGACGTAGATGTCGTCCGGCCCCGGCAGGTAGTTGTAATCCGGCGCCCGCAGGAATCCGAAGCCGTCCGGGAGGGTCTCCAGGACCCCTTCGGCGAAGATGAGGCCATTCTTCTCCGTCTGGGCCTCCAGGATCTTGAAGATCATCTCCTGCTTGCGCAGGCCGCTGGCCCCGACCACGTTCAGCGATCGGGCGATGGAGGTCAACTCGGCAATGGTCTTTTCTTTTAGCTCGGCGAGGTTCATGGAGATTCCTTTGGTGGATTCTGACGATTCCCGCTCCCGGACCATCCGAGTGGGCCGCTCCGCTGCGCTGGATGACATCACGGTTCCTCAGACTCTTGACGAGCTCGGACTAGCGCCCCGCACACGCAGCAGGACAGAATGCTACACGGGAAGGCGACGCACTTTGTTACACCTGGATGGCGGCAAACTCACCTGTCGGGCCCGATAACACTGCGGGCGATCGTGACCTTCGAACTCTCGAGGGTGGATACCTTTAGCGGGCAAATGCGAGGAGTTCTCGAAGTCGCCCGTACTTTATGGGGGGGCCTCGGGCTTTGTCAAGCTTTTTTTGCCGCCGGCGCAGAAGCGGCCTCCAGGGCCGCATAGACCCGGGCAACCCCGGCCTCCGTGCTGGCCAGGTCCCCGCTGTTGTCGATCACGAAGTCGGCCAGGGCGGCCTTGGCCGCGGTGGTCCACTGGGACACGAGTCGCTGCCGCGCCTCAGCCGGTGTGAGGCCCCGGGACCGCACCAGGCGATCCACCTGGACATCCTCCGGGGCGGCAACCACTACGATCTTGTGGAACCGGTCGCGCCGGCCGGTCTCCAGGATCAGGGCGGCGTCCACGATGCAGATCTTCCGGCCTGACGCCTCGGCCGCGCGGATCTCGTTCTCGCAGGCCTCGCGCATCGCCGGGTGCATGATGGCTTCCAGGCGCCGTCGCGCCGCCGGGTCGGCGAACACGCGCGCGCCCAGCCGGCGACGGTCTATGCGGCCTGCCTCGTCCAGTGCCTCGTCCAGGATCCCGGTCCCGAAGGCCTCCACGATCTGCCGGTGGCAGCGCTGGCCCGGCTCCTGGAGGGCGTGGGCGATGCGATCGGCGTCCACGACGGCTGCCCCGCGCGCGGCGAACATCGCGGCGACGGTGGATTTGCCGGTGGCGATTCCTCCGGTCAGGCCGACCACCAGCATGGGCCGTCGCTTCCTAACCCGGATAATTCACGAAGTCGATCGTGAATTCTCCGGGTCAAATGCCCAATGACCAATTTCCAAATCCCAATGGGGGGGGCGATCATGGCCCGCACCGTCACGCGCCGCAACAGGAATTTGAAATTGCCCGCGCTCACGCGAGCGTGGGCTGGCTGAATTGCTGGACCAGCCGGGAGAACTCCAGCTCGCGAAATAGCTCGATCAGTGCCGCCATGTCCGGCGCCTTCCGAGTGAGGTCCGCCGTGGCCCACGGGATGGGCAGGTCCGTCCGGATCGTGGCCAGCCGCTTGCTCAGTCGGGCCTGCTCCACGTGCACCCGCAGCGCCTCTCGCACCTTCGGTCTCGAGACCTCGGGACTTCGCTCCAGCACCGCCTCGAGCGTCCCGAAGCGCTGCAGGAGGTCCCGGGCGGTCTTCTCTCCCACTCCCGGAACGCCCGGGATGTTGTCGATGCTGTCTCCCATGAGGGCCAGGAGGTCCGGGAACTGCCCGGGGGAAATCCCGTACCGTTCCTGCACCTCGGCCGGGCCCCAGGTGCGCTCCTTTTTCGTGTCCCGGACGACGATCCGCTCCTCCACCAACTGGAACAGGTCCTTGTCCCCCGAGACCAAGATGACCTGGTACCCCTCGGCGGCGGCCCGTACCGCCATGCTCCCCAGGATGTCATCCGCCTCCTCGGCCGGCACCATGAGGACCGGGACGCGCATCGCCTGGAGCACCCGATGCACGTAGGGGATCTGCTGCGCCATGGCCTCCGGCATCTCGGGGCGCTGGGCCTTGTATTCCGCGAACTCGTGATGGCGCGTCGTGGGGCCCGGCCCGTCGAAGGCCACGGCGACCGCCTCCGGCTCCTCTTCGCGGAGCAGCTTTAGGAGCATGGTGGTGAATCCCAGAATCGCGTGCGTCGGCGTGCCTCTCGAGTTGCTGAGGGGCGGCAGCGCGAAGAAGGCGCGGTACAGGGAAGAGCTCCCGTCGACCAGGACCAGGCGCTTGCCGTTCGGCATCGAATCCCTCACAGGCGATGCAAAACTGACGACGGACAACGGACAACCGATCTCAATGTAAAACCGACAACGGACAACCGACAACGGACCAATTTCGATCATTGAGCGGTTGTCAGTTGTCAGTTTCCCATTTGAAATTGCCGCTTACCGCGTCAGCGGCAAGCGGACCCGCACCGTGGTGCCGCTCCCCTGTCCGCTCTCGACTGCGAGTTGTCCGCCGTGGGCGTCCAGGATCAACCGGACGACGGCCAAACCCAGGCCCAGGCCCCCGGCAGCCCGGGTCGCGCTCATGTCTCCCTGGGTGAACGGCTCGAGGAGGCGCGGGATCCGTTCCGCCGGAATCTCGCCTCGGGTGTTGGTGATGCTCACCAGGAATGACCCGTCATCCTCGCCGGCTTGGACCGCGACGTCCCCGCCGGGCTCGTTGAACTTGATGGCGTTCTCCACCAGGTTGAAGAAGACGAGGCGCAGCGGCTCTCCGTCCCCCCGGAGTGGAGGCAGGTCCGGGGCGATCTCCACCCGAAGGTCCACTTTCCTCTCCGCGCACTCCGGTGCCAGCTCAGCCGCGACGTCCCGGAGCAGGTCCGCGAGGCTCATGGGTAGGCGCTTTTGCGCCAGCTGACTCCGGTCGGATTCCACGAAGACCAGAAGATTGGAGATCAGTCGCCCCAGGCGCACGGTGCCCCTCTGGACGACCGCCAGGCTTTCCCGCTGCTTGCCCGAGAGCTGGCCGAAGTGATCGCCCAGTAGGAGTTCCAGCCATCCGCTCATGACGGTGAGGGGCGTGCGAAACTCGTGGGTGATGGCGGCAAGGAGGTTCGACTTGATCTGGTCGATCTCCTGGAGGCGGCGGTTCAACTCGCTGAGCTGGACATTCTCCTGCTTCAGGCGCTGCTGTTCCAGGCCGCGGTCCACGGCATGGAAGATCTCCGGCAGCGTGAAGGGTTTGAGGATGTAGTCGTAGGCACCCCCCTTGAGTGCTCGCACCGCGGTCTCCACCGTGGCGCCACCGGTCATGAGGATGACCACGGTGCCGGGGGTGCCCTCCCGCACGCGCTCCATCACCTGGATGCCGTCGATGTCCGGCATCCTCAGGTCGACGAGGACCACGTCAAAGCGAGCCTGCTTTAGAAGCTGCAGCGCCTCCCGGCCCGATCCCGCCCCTTCGGCGCGATAGCCCTGCAGGCTAAACGCCGTGACCAGTGAGGTCTGGAGCGCTTCCTCGTCGTCCACGATCAGGATGCTGGCCATGGGACGCTCCGCTGTGGGCGTGGAGGCATCTTGGGGCACCTCTCTTACCGCATCATACCATCGTCCCGGGTCAACCGACGACGGGTTCTTCCCGGAGGGTCAGGGGTTGTGTGCGATCTCCCAGTCGCCCAACGTCGCCTGAATGATCGCCAGGGCCGCCAGGGCCGCGGTCTCGGTCCGGAGGAGGCGGGGACCCAGCGAGGCCAGACGCGCCCCGTGGGAACGGAGCCGCTCGACCTCCGCCTGGCTCAGGCCACCCTCGCCTCCAACCAGCACCGTGAGCGAGGAAACGCCCCGCAATTCCCGGCACACGGCCATCAGCGGCTGACTCTCCTGGCCAGCCTCACAGGCCAGGAGGGGCGTCTCCCTGGGATGACCGAGGAGGAATCCTTCCAGGGTGCTGGCGGGAGCGACTTCGGGCAGGTCCCGCCGCCCGCACTGCTCCGCCGCCTCTTGCACGATCCGCACCCAGCGCGACGAGCGGGCACCGGATGCACGGCGCACGCTCCGCTCGCCCTCCAGCGGGATGATCCGGGCCACGCCAAGCTCCGTCGCCTTGGCGACGATGAGGTCCATGGCCGGCCCCCGCGCAACGACCTGGGCCAAGGTAACCCGGAGTCTGGCGGAGGGCAGGCGCATCGCCTCGCCGAGGATCCGGGCGGTCACCCGTCGGGGCGTCGTCGCCGCCAGCGAGGCGATGATCTCACGACCGGTCCCATCGAAGACCGACACCTGATCGCCCGGCCGGAGCCGGAGGACATGCGTCATCTGATGGGCCTGGCCTGGGGCAAATTCCACCCAGCCATCGCGGATGCGCTCGGCGGGAACGAAAAATCGCCGATGATGGATCTTCGATTCTCTCACCAGCGGCGCCGGGCCAATGGAAAACTGACAACGGACAGGTGCCAATTGAAAACCGATAACGGATCCGCCCGTGGCGGAACAACCGGCCAGCCGCCCCCCTGGTTCCCTGTCCTTGGCTCTATCTACCCCAATCCGAAATTATTAACCGTCGAGTAGAGAGGAGGCGCGTAGTTGTTTAGGCCAGTGACTTCCGTTGTATCCGTCCTTTCAGACTTCGTGGCAAAGGGCCACCAGGCCCTGCAACACGTTTCCTCCTCCCCCTCTAAAATTCCGTACGGCGGGTTTTCCCCAGTACGGCTTCAAGCTGGCCTTCAGCCGCGATCTTCGCTGGCGGTGGTGGCGCTCAAGCGCGAGGCCCGCATCCGCGTCACTGCAACCAGCTTATACGCGGCCAGAGCCGAGGCATCCGCTCCCAATGGCCCTGGTGAAGGGCAAGCACCCCCATGGGGTGTAGCAGGATTGGGCACCACGGCTGCCAGCCCAGAGGCCCTTGGCTCGCCCGCGGGTTATGCTATCCCGCAGGGTCCTCGCGTACTATGGCCTCATCCGAGCCTCTCCCGACCCTCCGCCGGCTTATATCCTTCGTCCGGTCGGTCCCTGCCCTACGGCCTCGTATGGGCTGGCCGTGAGAGGTTCCCCACTTTCCTCCGCCTGTCTGTACCACCGTGCCACCTCCCGTACCCCGGCGTTCCGGACGGCTGCATCTGGCTGTTGCTTCGCCGTCCGCCCTGGCCTTCGCCTTCTTGGCACAGGCTCGGCTCCCGCTTGTCCACGCTCTCCGGATCTTGCGTGGGTGGCGTAACGAGGCTGCAGAGTTCGCTTTATGCTGCGGCCCGGTGGATTGCTCGCTCTTCTCCGGCAAGAGCTTTTACACCCGAGCTTGCGCCCCCAGGGTCGCCCCTGGCAGACGTCGGGTATGACTACGCAGGCAAACAGCCAACTCCTGCGGCCGGACTTTCACCGGCAAGACACGCGGCCCCATGGGCTGCGAGCCAAGGCGCCAAGAACGCCAAGACCGAAATGGCTTATTGGGGGAAAGGAGCGGAACTTCTGAATGCCCCATAAACCGGTTTTTGTGTTCTTCGGTCGAGAGTTCGAAACATCGCATCCTTGG
>Ga0315288_10006186_pt1 | contig 15167 bp, 8 predicted proteins | sample YL17G11_20_MG_FD_203454 | JGI IMG/M metagenome (GOLD analysis project Ga0315288, IMG submission 203454) | Sediment microbial communities from Yellowstone Lake, YNP, Wyoming, USA - YL17G11_20 | ecosystem: Environmental > Aquatic > Freshwater > Lake > Sediment | place: USA: Wyoming | collected... | reverse complement strand
GTAAAGACCAGCGTGCATATCCCGGTGATTGGCAACGGCGACGTCGTCACGCCCCGCGACGCGCAGGCGCTCTACGAACAGACTGGCTGCGACGCGGTGATGATTGGCCGCGCGGCCGCCACCAATCCCTGGATCTTCCGCCAGATGATGGAGTACTTCCGCACGGGCACCTACGCGCAGCCCTCAGAAGCTGACCGGTACCAGTTGATTCGTACCTACTACCAGATGCTCGTCCAGGAAGAGGCGCCCGGCGCGATCGGGAAGATGAAGCAATTCGCCAGCTGGTTCACGCACGGCGTCCGCAACGGCGCGGAATTGCGCCGCCGCGTGCAGGGAGCGCGCGAGGTCCGTGAAGTCCTGGAGCGCGTGGACGAATTCTTTCGACCCACAACAACAACGGGGGACGAGGTAAGGAGAGTTACGACCTGCTAGAGGCCTTCGGGACATACTTTTTCAAGGAGTATTGACCTGTGGAACAAAGACGCCAACGAAGGATTCACGCAGCCGTCCCCGTGCAAATTCGGGGCGTGGACGCGCGCGGCGAGGCTTTTGAAGAATCCACCGAGGCCCTGGAAGTCAGCCGGCGCGGCCTCTCCCTGCTGACCAAACGCGACCTTCCCCTCCACACTGCATTGACCGTCGTCATCCCCGGACGCGGGCCCGTGCGCCCCGGCGAAGGCCCTTCCGATTTCTTTGCCACCGCTGCGGTCGTGCGCGTGGATAAAGAAGGCGAGATGAACCGCGTCGGCATCCGTTTTGTGGGAGCCACGCTGTGTACCTACACCGCAGAGACTGGCTAGCTTCGCTCACCCCTCAACAGTGACATCCTTGCCACCGGCCTTCATTGCCCTGCTGGCCTGCCAGGAGTAATTGACCCGCTAACTTGCCCGAGTTGACTTAGCTCTAAACGCGGCCTAAGATGGCCACCAAAGGCGGAACCCTCGCCATGGTTGGCAAGACCATTTCCCACTACCGCATCCTGGAGAAGTTGGGTGGCGGGGGTATGGGTGTGGTCTATAAGGCCGAGGACACCAAGCTCGGCCGGCTGGTGGCGCTGAAGTTTTTGCCGCCGGGGTCCGGGGTTCGGGATTCGGGGTTCGAGGAGCGAGCGGGGCGCGTAGCATTCGCACCTGATGCAACGGCGCTGGAACGCTTCAAGCGCGAAGCCCGCGCTGCCTCGGCGTTGAATCATCCCAATATCTGCACCATCCACGACATTGACGAATACGAAGGCCAGCCCTTTATCGCCATGGAGCTGCTGGAGGGGCAGACGCTCAAGCAGCGCATTAGCGTAGGGGCACGCCATCCCGACTTCGCCGGGACAGGTGGCGTGCCCCTACCAACGGATACCCTGCTCGACTTGGCCATCCAAATCGCCGACGCGCTGGATGCCGCGCACTCGAAGGGCATCATCCATCGCGACATCAAGCCAGCAAATATCTTCGTGACGCAACGTGGCCAAGCAAAGATTCTGGATTTCGGGCTAGCGAAGTTGGTCGTAGCGCCGGGCTTCAGCCCGGCAAGTGCCGCCCTGAAGGGCGGCGCTACAGAGGCCGAAACCGCCTCCCTCGGCGAGGCGCACCTCACTAGCCCCGGCGTGGCGATGGGCACGGTGGCCTACATGTCGCCCGAGCAGGCGCGGGGCGAAGAGCTGGACGCCCGCACCGACCTCTTCAGCTTCGGCGCGGTGCTCTACGAAATGGCTACGGGCCGGCAGGCGTTCGGCGGTACCACGACGGCGGTCATCTTCACCGCAATTCTGACTCAGGCGCCGACCTCGCCGGTGGAACTGAATCCCGACCTGCCGCCAGAACTGGAACGCATCATTAACAAGGCACTCGAAAAAGACCGTGACCTGCGCTGCCAGAGCGCGGCGGAGCTGCGCACCGACCTGAAGCGCCTGAAGCGCGACACGGAATCCGGGCGGGCGGTGGCTGTCGCGCCGGTAGGGGCGGGCTTGGCCCGCCCGCGGGAGGGCGGAGCCCTCCCCTACAAAGCTGTCGCCGCAGCCGTCGCCAGTGTGGTCATCATCGCTGCTGCCATTCTCGCCTACTGGTTGACGCGTCCTCTGCCGGCACCCAAAGTCCTCAACTACGTTCAGTTGACCAATGACTCGCACGGAAAATTCTGGCCGCTGGTTACCGACGGCTCACGCATCTATTTCACCGAACCGGCAGGCGCGGGCTGGGCGCTGATGCAGGTTCCGACTGCGGGTGGAACGCCCGTCCAGATTCCGACTCCCTTTCCGAATACCCAAATTGCGGACATTTCGCCCGATGGGGCTGAACTCCTCGTCACAAATTTCGTTTCCCTGGACGAAAAAGATTCGCAGTTATGGCGCATTCCCACCACCGGCGGAACCCCTCGGCGGGTCGGCGACCTGCGAGCCGAGTGGAACAGTGCCAGTTGGTCCGCCGACGGGAAGAGAATCGCGCTCGCCAGCGGCTCCGACCTGTACATTGCCAATTCCGACGGCTCCGAATCCCACAAGATTGTTACGGTGTCCGGAACGCCGCTGGGCGTGCGCTGGTCGCCGGATGGCGACGTGCTGCGCTTTTCGATGTTCGACACGAAAAGCGCAGGGACCCCGCTTTGGGAAGTCGCAACCAATGGGAATAATCTTCACCGCCTATTCGCTGGCTGGAACAATCCTCCCGACGAAAGTGTTGGCCATTGGACGCCGGACGGAAAATATTTCCTCTTTCAATCGACCCGCGGACGTAAGTTCATCACGGTTTGGGCGGTCAGAGAAAAGGGTGATTTCTTGCGCCGTGCCGACCGCACACCCATTCAAGTGACAAGCGGGGCGATGCACATGTGGGACGCCGTCCCCAGCAAAGACGGCAAAAAGCTATTTGTCCTGGGCGGAAACCCCGGCGGGGAGCTGGTTCGTTATGACGCCAAATCCGGGCAGTTCGTTCCGTTTCTTGGGGGGATCTCAGCGTTCCAAGTCGCATTCTCCCGGGATGGTGAGTGGGTTTCTTATTTAACGTTCCCGGATGGTGATTTGTGGCGCAGCAAAAGCGACGGGAGCCAGCGACTTCAGCTCAGTTTTCAACCTACTGAGACCGACTGGCTATGCTGGTCTCCCGACGGCAAACGAATTGCTTTCACCGATGTCGTACCCGGAAAGCGCATAAAAATTCATATCCTCCCGGCTGAAGGCGGAACAACGCAGGAGGTGATGCCGGGAGAAACGACCGATAGGCAGCCGGACTGGTCACCGGACGGCAACTATCTCGCCTTTATACGGGTCTGGGGGGAGGATAGCTCGGCCCTTCATCTCTACGATTTCCGGAGTCAGCAGGTCTCCAGGATTCCGGACTCTGAGGGCAAGTCTAATCCACACTGGTCTCCGAATGGCCAGACCATCGCGGCAAATGCGCTGGACTCAAAGGGCTTGGTGATTTTCGAAATGGCCACAAAGAAGTGGTCGAAGCTAACTGACCTTCCGGTCGGGTTCTATCACTGGTCGAGAGACGGGAAGTACATCTACTTCGACACACTCACTGCCAATGAGCCCGCGATCTTCCGGGTCCGGGTGGCGGACCGAAAACTCGAAAAAGTCGTCAGCCTCAAAGACCTTCCCCGCCGCGCCTGGGGAAGCGTGGGCGCCTGGACCGGTCTCGCGCCGGATGATTCGCCGCTGGCTCTGCGCGACAACAGCACGCAGGAAATCTACGCCCTCGACTGGCAGGCGCCATGAACCAGCAAGGAGATGAAGTCCTCTTGACGGTCGCCCCGACATCAATTTCACGTCACCGATAATATCGTGATAGCACCCCAAGGTTTCTTGGACAACTCGCTGACCACAAATGGAGGTTCAGCATGTCAAGAAAGCGGATCCTCCCAAAGGGCAAATCAATTTTATCGCTGCTGGGGTTGGTGTTGACGCTCGCGCTCCCCGCGACCGCTCAAATAGAAAGCGGCACCTTTACGGGAACGGTGGCTGATCCGAGCGGCGCGTTTATCCCGGGTGCGGTCGTCACCATCACCAACCAAGCCACCAACATCGTCAACACCTTCCAGACGGACGCCTCCGGCGTCTATCGAGTGGGAAGCCTCCCTCCCGGCCTTTACGCTATCAAGGTGGAAGCGAATGGATTCAAGACCGTTATCAACCGGGAACTCGAGCTGACGGTTGGCGTCGTGCAGCGCGTGGACTTCGCGATGGAGCTCGGGGCGACGGTGCAAACGATTACGGTGGAATCGTCCGCACCGCTGGTAAACACGGAAGAAGGGCGGCTCTCCTCACTTGTAGGAGCGAGCGAAGTCTCGAACCTCCCCTTGAACGGGCGCAACGTCTACCAACTGATGCAACTGGCGCCTGGTGCGGTGAATGTTACAGGCGTGATGTTCGAATCCGGCGCCAACACGGTGGTGAACGGGGTGCGCGAGAATTTCAACGGATTCTGGCTGGATGGGGTGGCCAATAAGGGCCTGAGCGGCGGCTATGTCACTCTCCCCAACCAGGACATCGTGCGGGAATTTCGGATCAACACTTTGAACATTTCCGCCGAATTCGGAAACAGCGCCGGGTCGGTAACCACCATTGTGACCAAGTCGGGGACGAACGATTTCCACGGCACGGCCTATGAATATCTCCGCAACCAAGCTCTGGATGCCAGCGAATTCTTCCGGAACTTTTACGGCTGCGAACTGGGGGTTGACCCCTTCTGTCACGGTCCGGACCAGGGCAACGGCAGGGGCAGCCTGGATAAGAATCCGCTCCGTTTTAACCAGTTCGGCTTTACGCTGGGCGGACCGATCCGCAGGGACAAGACCTTCTTCTTCGGGTCGTACCAGGGCGACCGGACCAGAACTTTTTACCCGGCCGTTCCACTTACCCTGGAATCGCCCCAGTGGCGCCAAGCCATCACGGCCGCGCTGCCCAATTCTGTGGCGGCCCTGATCTATTCAAACTTTCCCGGCCCCAATGGATTCGTGCTTAACACCGTCGATCAGTATGTGGCTGATAACTACGGCGGGTTTGGGGCTTTGGTCTGTCCGGACAATTTGGGACCCGTCAGCCCGACAGACTTTCAAAATGCAACACGCATCTCCGCTAACCTCCAGCAGCTTTTCGGTGTGACGCAGGGTGAGGCCGCGGATTGTCCGACGGGCATTGCGATTGGGCAGACCCCTGCCCAAATCGTGAATCGCGCCCTCCCCTTTCAAGTGAGCACCGTCGCTTTACTGCGCACTCAGGCGTCGCCGGATGGGTTGCTCTTTCAGGGCAACGAATGGTCCGCCCGCATTGACCACAATATCGGCGAGGGCGACCGGCTCTTCGGCCGATTTTATTGGCAAAAGCAAACCGACCAGTTCGGACCCCCCGCCTCTCCTTCAGCTACTTCGCTGCGTGGGTTCACCACTCCGTTCACCGGGCTTTTCCCAAATTTCGCCATCTCCTGGACCCACACCTTCAGCCCCACCGTCGTTAACGAGCTGCGCGCCGGCTACGTGCGCAGTGCCTCCGACCTATCCGTCAAGACTGCGCCCGGGGTTCCCGGGATTGGCTTCGCCAGCGGCGACTTGGGATTTGGGTCCTATTCTGGCTACCCCCAGTTTTTCCATGAGAACATTTACACGTATGCTGACCTCGTGACCATCGTTAAGGGTAAGCATGGCCTGAAAGCAGGCGTGGAGTTCCGTCGCAACATGGAGAACAGCGATTTCAACGTGGCGCGCCCCTCTTATTATTTCTTCGACCATCTATTTTTCGCGGCGGACGCGCCCGTTGTAGAGACTGCGGGAGTCGATCCCGGAATCGTTTCGAATCGGCCGGCCCGCCTTTCAAACAATGTCCGCTCATGGCGGAACCTCGAAGTGGGGATGTTTTTCCAGGATGATTGGAAGGTGACTCCGCATTTGACGCTGAACCTGGGATTACGCTATGACCTCTACACACGTCACACGGAGAAATTCGGCCGGGCCACTCAGTTCATCCTGGGGCAGGGCGCGAATATTACCGAACGCGTCCGAAATACCAATACGCCTGCAGGGCTGCCGCGCTGCGATACTCCGATGCAGGTTCGGCTGGCGCAGCTCACGGGGGTTTGCGGGCCGGGCGGTTTCGCGAAAGCCCAAGTCCTGGGACCGGGCGACCATAACAACTTCGGCCCTCGTTTCGGGTTTGCCTGGTCGCCGCTGGGCAGCAACAAAGTTTCCCTCCGCGGCGGCTTCGGGGTCTCCTACGAGGGAACCCTCTACAACCCGCTCTCCAATTCTCGCTGGAATCTCCCCTACTACTCCTATAACGAGGCAGACAATTTTCTGGTCGGTGACGTGAGCAACGTGGTCTACGGGGCGAGCACGGTGGACGCGAGCGGCAACGTCGTCTTCGACCCGAACCAGAAGCCGACTTTTACCGGCCCGGCGACCAACCCGGGTCAAGGTATCGGGGCCCAGGCGGTTGGCAACCTGACGGGGTGGGACCCGAACAATCCCAACCTGGCCGCCGTGACCGCCATCGTAGACCCGGGAGGTATGCGCGACCCTTATGTTTACAGCTTCTTCTTCGGGGTTCAACAGCAAGTGTCTCGCAACACGATGGTGGAAGTGAACTATGTGGGAAGCGCCGGACACAAGCTGTTTCGCGCGGCGGATATAAACAACGTCCGCGGCGGGCGCCTGCCCATTCCTGGGATGTGCCTGGCTGTTCAGGGAGAGACGGTGTGCAGCAATCGGGACACAACGGTCAACCCGGTTACCGATGATTTCGTCAACCCGGCCGGCCGGGTCAACCCGAATTATGGCAGTTTGCGAGTCTGGGAAAACGCGGTCAATTCCAACTACCACTCGCTCCAGGTTTCGGCCACGCACAGGAGGAAGCACGGGTTGACTCTCGCGGCCCACTATACCTGGGGGCATTCGATCGACCAGGGTTCGGACTGGCACAGTTGGGGCACCTCGATCAATGGCGATGCGGCGGGCGACGCTTACAATCTGGATGTCGCGCACCCTGAGCTCGATCGCGCCCACTCCACTTTTGACTTTCGCCACCGGTTTACTTTCAGCCAGGTCTGGGAGCTTCCCTGGCGTCAGGACCAGCGCGGTTTGCTCGGACATCTTTTGGGAGGATGGCAGTTCAACGGCATTTGGACGTATCAAACGGGGGCGCATTGGACGGCGTATCAAGCGGGGCCGAGGGAATTGCGCTGTTCGGGGGGCACGGAAGATGGCAGCATTGCCAACGGTGCGGGCGGGGCCAGCGCTTGCCTGGCCGGAGGCGGAACGATCATCAATGTGGGTGGCGACTTCAATCTGAATGGAATAGGAAACGATCGCCCTGACCCTGTGGGGTCGAACACGATTCAAGCAACAAAAGAACAGTGGATCCACGGTTTCTTTGGGGGAGACATGGACGCCTACCAAGGCGGTTTCGTCAAGGCTCCTTGTCTCGCCTGCAACGGGACCCTAGGACGCAACACCTTGGTTGGGCCGGGCCTTTTCCAGACGGACCTTTCCGTTTTCAAGAAGATTCCAATCAAGGAACGCCTTGTGCTCCAGTTCCGCGCCGAGTTCTTCAATGCCTTCAACCGGGCCAACTTCCACCCCCCTGCATTTTTCACCCATTGGGTGGACAATCCGTTGTTCGGGCAGGCGAATGGCACCTTCGACCCACGCGAAATTCAGTTCGCCCTGAAGTTCATCTTTTAATCGTGCAAGGTCCGTTCTTTGACCTTGCGGCTTGTGCGCCACTCGCGAAGTTATGAAATGTAAGGGAGGGTGAGGAGCGCTTGGCCAATTTCTCCGGGTGCGTACGAGGAGAATGAAACCACAACCCGTGAGAACGCTCCCAGCCCCAGCTAGGATTCTAGACTCTTCTCGAACTGCCACTGGCGGTAGGCCTCGCTGCGGGAGAGGCCGCGCCGGCGGGCCACGACCTTGAGGGCAGCGCGTTCGTTCAGCCCCTGCTCCGCCATCGCCCGCTCCAGCTCCTCGCGGACAGTCCCCTTCGATGCTCCCCGCTCTTCCGGCGCCGGATGCGGTCCGACCAGCACCGTGATTTCCCCCTTGACGGGCTTTTTCTTCAGCCGCCCCAGGACCTCGGAGGCCGAACCGCGCAGGAATTCCTCGTGGATTTTGGTTACCTCGCGCGCAATCACCACGGGGGGATCTCCGAGCACTTGCCGGATGTCCTCTAACATATCGAGGACGCGGTGGGGCGCCTCGTAGAAGACGAGTGTTTTCGTCACGCCCCTGAGTTCCTCCAGGGCCTTACGTCGGGCGAGCTTCTTGCTGGGGAGAAACCCGAGGAAGCGGAATTTGTCCACCGGCAGGCCCGCCGCCGCCAGCGCCGCCACAAACGCCGAGGCGCCAGGCACGGGAATCACCGGCACGTTGTGACGGATGGCAAGGTTGACAAGACGATAGCCCGGATCGGAAATCACCGGCATGCCCGCGTCGGAGATCAGCGCCATGCGGCTTCCCTGCTCCAACTGGATGACCAGTTCCGGCGCACGCGTCATCTCGTTGTGTTCGTGATAGCTGATAGTGGGGGTCTTGATGGCGAAATGGTTGAGGAGCTGTTGCGTATGCCGCGTGTCCTCGCAGGCAATTAAATCAACTTCCTTGAGCGTGCGGATGGCGCGAAAAGTGATGTCCTCCAGATTTCCAATGGGCGTCCCCACGACGTACAGGCTGCCCCGAGAAGCGTCCGCAGGAGTCCTCGGACCGGGAGCTTTAGATTGGCGTCTCATGACTGCCTCTCCGGGTGTACTTTACATCCCCTTTTGCCCCCTCAGTGTATCAACTCAGGCGGCGCACGGCAACCGGGTGCGTAACGGGTGCTCGCTTTTTGACCTCCTGATTTCGAGGCTGCTATAATCGTCGGGGCTCCACCCTAAGGAGGAAAGGTTGCCACTTTACGAATATCGGTGTGGGAAGTGCGGCGCCCACGTCGAGAAGATCCAGAAATTCTCTGACCTACCGCTCGAAACCTGCGAAAAATGCGGGGGAAAGCTGGAGCGCCTGCTCTCGGCGCCAACCCTTCAGTTCAAGGGCTCCGGGTGGTATGTGACCGACTACGGGCGCAAATCCTCCGCTGCGGCCGCCGGCACCGGCGAAGGCGCTGGAACCGGCAAGCCTGAGACCTCCTCCGGCAGCGAACCCAAGAAGGTTTCGGAAGCTCCCCAGACGAAGACTCCTCCTGCCTCCAAACCATCCTCTGACTAGCTTGCCTTTGCGGCGGGGCTTTGGCGCTCATCCTAAAGCTTGAGAGACTTGAGGTAGCGGCGAAATTCCTTGGCCAAGTCGGGCCGCTTCAAGGCCATCTCGACGGTTGCCTGAAGAAAGCCCAGCTTGCTGCCCGCATCATGCCGTTTTCCCTCGAACACAAAGCCGTAGACAGGCTCTTTCTCGAGCAGGCGACGGAGCGCATCGGTCAACTGGATTTCACCGCCTGCGCCCGGGCGTGTCGTGGCGAGCTCAGGGAAAATCGTCGGAGTGAGGATGTAGCGCCCGATGATCGCGAGGTTGGAGGGTGCGTTCTGCGGCCGCGGCTTTTCCACCATATCGTCGATGCGGTAGAGAAGCCCGTCCCACTTCTTGCCGGGTACTGGCCGGGCGCGAATGATGCCGTAACTTGAGACGTTCTCGCGCGGCACCCGCTGGATGGCCACCACGCTGGTGCCAAAGCGCTCAAACACGGCCATCATCTGCTTCAGGCAGGGCACGCGACTCTCGATCACATCGTCGGAAAGGGCAACGGCAAACGGCTCGTCGCCTACCAGATCACGTGCCGCCAATATCGCGTGACCGAGACCCCGAGGTTCCTGCTGGCGGACGTAGGAAATCTGGAGAAGCCCGGAAATGGATCGCAACTGCTTGCGCAAATCCTCCTTGCCGCGCCCGGCCAGCTCATGCTCAAGTTCGAAGGAAACATCGAAATGGTTCTCAATCGCGTTCTTGCCGCGGCCCGTCACGAAGATCACCAGCGGGATGCCGGAGGCGGACACCTCCTCCACCGCATATTGCACCAGAGGCTTGTCCACCAGCGGGAGCATCTCCTTGGGCTGGGCCTTGGTGGCGGGCAAGAAGCGTGTCCCTAGCCCGGCCACAGGCAGAACCGCTTTGCGAATCCTCATGGGAACCTCAGTTTGATGTGGCGTATTGCAGCCAGCTTACTCGTACCGCGCGTCAGTGTAGCGCCCCCCTTCCCTTGGCGTCAAAGGATTACAGCCGTTAGGGTAGCTGTCAGGTTTCAGGCGTCAGCCGCCAGCCGTGCGGTTTCAAGGTCTCAGCGTCCGCCCCGTTCGGCCCCTAGGATGATCTGCCTTCTGCCTTCTCGCCCCTCGTACCAGCCCTCTGCCGGACGCTCACGCTAACGCCCCCTCATGCTACCATAGTCACGAGGGCATGCTATCTATGCTGGTGCTGGGCATTGAATCCAGTTGCGATGAGACCGCGGCGGCCGTAGTGGCGGATGGCGAGCAGATCCTCTCCAGTGTGGTTGCCTCGCAGGTGTTAACCCACGAGAAGTTTGGTGGCGTCGTGCCGGAGCTAGCCTCGCGCGAGCATTTGAAGAAAATCACGCCGATTGTGAACGAGGCTCTCACGCGTGCTGGCATTGGCCTAAACGAGGTCGATGCGCTGGCGGTCACGGAAGGCCCAGGCCTGATTGGTTCTCTGCTGGTAGGGCTCGTGTACGGCAAGGCTTTGGCCTTGTCGCTGGGCAAACCTTTCGTGGGCGTCAATCACCTGGAAGGTCACATCCACGCCGTGCTTCTGGAGAACAAGAGGGCGCGCCGGGCAAGGCAAGAAGTGGAACCCGCTGGCCTGCCCGCTGTGACTCTCGTCGTTTCCGGCGGCCACACCAGCCTGTTTCTGGTAGCAGCCCAGTCCGTAGACGGTAACCCGGTGTTCTCTTACACACCCCTCGGCCAGACCCGCGACGACGCGGCGGGAGAAGCCTTCGATAAGGTGGCCAAGCTCCTCGCCCTGGGCTATCCGGGTGGCCCCATCATCGATCAACTGGCTTGCTTCGGCAACCCGGAAGCTTTCGCGTTCGGGCGCATCAAGATGAAAGGCAATCCCTACGACTTCAGTTTCTCGGGCCTCAAGACGGCGGTGCTCTATCGGGTGCGGGGCACGGGACTGGCCAGCGAGGCTGAAGCGCGCCGTGCCTGGCGCAAGACCGCGGGGCGCGTGACCAGCGACGACATCCGCGCCCGTTGCTCGCAGACTACGCTCGATCTGGTAGCCAGCTTTCAGCATGCCGTCATCACTGACTTGATCGAACGTACTCTGGCCGCTGCGGAGTCTCGACGCGTGCAGACGATCTTCGTTTCCGGAGGCGTGGCGTGCAACTCGCTGCTGCGTGCGCGCTTTGCGGAAGCCGCCAAGTCGCGGGCCGTGCAGGTCTTCTTTCCCTCGCTTGAGCTTTCCACTGATAATGCCGCCATGATCGCTGCCGCCGGATATTACAGGGTTCTGGCCGGTTATCGCGCGGATGCATCTCTTGCCGCGCACGCGTCGTTCCCGCTGGGAACCTGAAGGCAGGACCCCCGGGTCAGGAAAGGGGAGCTTCCGCTGTAGGCCTCAAGCTTCCCGCAAAGGGTCGTTGCCATCGTCCGCAATTCCGCTAAAATGGGCCGTCCTAGTGGGCAGTGTACTTTTCCGCGTCGAGATCCTCAATGCGCATCGGAGTGGACACGGGCGGCACGTTTACCGACTGCGTCATTCTGGAAGATTCGCAGGCCAAAATCCTGAAAGTCTTTTCCACGCCCGACGACGCCGCGCGCGCCATCCTCGACGGCGTGCGCCAACTGCTTCCGGAAGAGCCGCGCCTCCCGGTGGACATCATCCACGGAACCACCATCGGCACAAACAGCCTGCTCGAACGGCGCGGTGCACGCGTGGCACTGATCACGACCGCCGGCTTTGAAGATCTGCTCGAGATCGGACGCCAGGCACGTCCGCGGCTTTACGATCTGGATGTTCGGCGCGATCCTCCCCTGGTCCCGCGGGCCCTCCGCTTCGGAGTAAAGGAACGGACTGGGGCAAACGGAAAGACCCTTGACCATCCTTCACTCCGCGAGGTCGGGCGTCTGGCGGAACGCGTCCAGCGGTCGGGAGCGGAGTCCGTCGCGCTCTGCTTTCTCTTCGCGTTCGCCAATCCTGCAAACGAGCGGCTGGTCGCCCGAAGTCTGCGCCAGCGCGGCATTTCGGTTTCGGCTTCGCATGAAATCCTGCCGGAGTTTCGCGAATACGAGCGGCTGGCCACGGTGGTCATCAATGCCTTCTTGGTTCCACGCATGGGCACCTACCTTACCCGGCTCCAGCAGGAAGTGGCTGGCGAAGGCCTTCATGCTCCGGCTACGCTGCGCAACGGTGCGCCAAGTGCGGGTGGGGTGGATATCGAGCCTCTTCCCTACCAGAGGCGCGGGGGGCAGGTGTACGTTATGCAGTCGAGCGGCGGGATTACGACGGCGTCGCGCGCCGCTCGCGAGCCGGTCCGCACGATTCTCTCCGGACCCGCGGGCGGGGTAGTGGCCGCGGCGTGGCTTGCAGGGCGATTGAAAATCCCGCGGGCTATCAGCTTTGACATGGGTGGCACCTCGACGGACGTTTGCCTCATCGAAGGCCGCCCGCGCGTGACCAGCGAAACCACATTGGGCGGCTTGCCCATTGCTGTGCCGGTGCTGGATGTTCATTCTGTGGGCGCGGGAGGAGGGTCGCTCGCCCGCCTCGACGCTGGAGGCGCATTGCGCGTCGGGCCGGAAAGCGCTGGCGCCGCGCCGGGGCCCATCTGCTACGACCGGGGAGGCACGCGCCCCACGGTAACCGACGCCAATCTGCTCCTGGGCCGCCTCGATCCGGATCATTTCCTGGGCGGAACATTTCAACTGCATGCCGACGCGGTCGAGAAACGCTTCACCGAATTCCTGCGCCGCCACCACAAGGTGACTGGCTCCCTGAGCCGCAGTTTCAAGACTCCGCTGGACCTGGCGCGCGGGATTGTAGCGGTCTCGAACGCCAACATGGAAAAGGCCCTGCGCGTGATCTCCGTTGAGCGAGCGCATGATCCGCGCGAGTTCACCCTTATCTGCTTCGGCGGTGCGGGGGGATTGCACGCCGCGGACCTCGCCCGCTCCCTCGGCCTGGAGCGAGTCATCGTGCCGCCTAATCCCGGAGCGTTTTCCGCGCTGGGGATTCTGCTCGCCGATGTAGTCAAGGACACCTCGCGGTCCGTGCTGCTGCCCGTCCCCGTGACGAACTCCGCGCGCTCCCCAGAATTCCAGAAGCTTTATCGGGAAATCACGCGTCAGTTCGCTCAGCTTGAGCAGAAGGGGCGGCAGGAGCTGGCCCAAGACCATTTCCCCGCGCGATTGGCGCGGGCTGAACAGCGGCTTGATGTCCGCTATGTGGGGCAAGCCTACGAGCTTTCAATTCCCTTCACTGCGGCGTTTCCGCGCCACTTTCACCGCGCACACGAGAGAGCTTATGGCTACGCAGACCGCGACCGACCACTGGAAATCGTGAATCTACGCTTGCGGCTGGTGGTCGCCACACCCAAACCGCTGATCCGGCCGCGGCCAGCCGGCACGGCAACCGATGCAGGCGCCGCGATGGTGAGGCGGAAGCCGGTCTGGTTTGAGAATCGCTTCTGGAGAACGCCGTTCTACGCTCGCGAGCTCTTACGACCGGGAGCCCGCCTCACAGGGCCGGCCGTAGTCGTCGAATACAGCTCGACCACCGTTGTCCCACCCAATTTCGAATGTCGTGTGGATGGATACCTGAACCTGGTGTTGTCACATCATGCGCGTTGACGCGGCGGAACTTGAAATCTTCAAGAACCTCTTCCATTCGGTGGCGGAGGAGATGGGCGCAGCGCTGCGCCGTTCCGCCTTTTCCCCCAACATCAAAGAGCGCCGCGATTATTCTTGTGCCGTGTTCGACGGGCAGGGGCGCGTGGTGGCGATGGGCGACCACATGCCGGTCCACCTCGGCTCGATGCCCATGTCCGTGGCGGCTGCCATTGCAGCGCTCAAACTTGGCCCAGGCGATATCGCCATGCTGAACGATCCCTACGCGGGCGGGACTCACCTGCCCGACATCACGCTGGTGATGCCGGTTTTCGCGAATGAAACCAACCGGAAACGACGTGCGCGCAATCAACGCGTGCCAGCGGTCGTAGACCGCCGCGACAGCCGAAGGCCGATGTTCTACGTGGCCAATCGCGCTCACCACTCGGACATCGGCGGCGCGCAGCCGGCCTCGATGGGATTGAGTGAGGAGATTTTCCAGGAGGGCTTGCGGGTGCCCCCTGTGCTCCTGGCCCGTCAGGGGACAATGCAACGCGACGTGCTGGCAATGCTGCTGGCAAACGTCCGCACACCGCGAGAGCGCGAAGGCGATCTAACCGCGCAGGTAGCGGCCTGCCGCCTGGGTGAACGGCGCTTGCAGGAGTTAGTCGACAAATACAGGGTCCCGAAAATCTCTTTCTACCTCGAAGCCTTGCAGCGTTACTCAGCCCGGCTGATGCGCGCCGCGCTCGGGCGCCTTCCCGACGGCGTCTATCGCGCCCAGGATTTCCTCGACGACGATGGCTACACAACCAACCCGGTGCGCCTGCGCGTGCAAGTCTGCATTCAGCGCGGCCGGGCGATCATAGATTTCGCCGGCAGTTCGCCAGCCTGCCGGGGTGGCGTGAACTGCGTTCTGGCCATCACCACCTCCGCAGTCTTTTACGTTTTCCGCTGCCTGCTCGGAGAGGACGTGCCCGCCTGTGCCGGGCTGATGGATCCCATCGAGGTGCACGCGCCGGAAGGGAGCGTGGTGAATGCGCGCGCGCCAGCCGCCGTGGCCGCCGGGAACGTCGAGACCTCGCAGCGGATCGTCGACGTGCTGCTGAAGGCCTTGGCGCGAGCGCTTCCGGCGCGCATTCCCGCGGCCAGTTCCGGGACGATGAACAATCTCTCCTTCGGCGGCCTTGATCCGCGCACGCGCGAACCCTTCGCCTATTACGAGACCGTGGCGGGCGGCATGGGCGCCCGGCCCACCGCTGACGGTTTGAGCGGCGTGCACACGCACATGACCAATTCACTCAACACGCCGATTGAGGCGCTGGAATCCGCTTATCCCGTGCGCGTGCGGCGCTATTCCCTGCGCCGGGGCTCGGGCGGCGTGGGGCGCTATCGTGGCGGCGACGGCATCATTCG
>Ga0315288_10006184_pt1 | contig 15168 bp, 8 predicted proteins | sample YL17G11_20_MG_FD_203454 | JGI IMG/M metagenome (GOLD analysis project Ga0315288, IMG submission 203454) | Sediment microbial communities from Yellowstone Lake, YNP, Wyoming, USA - YL17G11_20 | ecosystem: Environmental > Aquatic > Freshwater > Lake > Sediment | place: USA: Wyoming | collected... | reverse complement strand
AGGAACGTGGAAAAGCACGAGTGAGCTACTTCATCTCTCTCCATTCTCTCCACCCAGCCCGCGAGCGCGCTCTACGTGTCTTTAGCTGCTGGGCCCGCGCTCTCCTCCCTTCGCGAGGGGCGTGTGCGAGAACCTCTCACCCTCCCACTCTAAATTCTCCTCCTCGTCATGGCTGCTAACGCTCAGGACTCTCAGGCCCCGCTGCGGGGCAACGAGTTCAAGAAGGACGAGGACCGGGACGATGATGGTGAGGAAAAGGAGCGAGTTTTTTTTCAAGCATCGAACGCCGACCTGGCGTGTGGGGGTCGCGCGCGCCCCACGGTGGCACCCGTGCGAATGCCAGGGCCGCCCATCACATGGCCTGCCACTCCCCCTCCTCCGGAATGACTGCCGAGCCTGCTCAGCGGGGGCGGTCCGCCCGACGCTCCACAAAAACGCGAGAGAGACGAGAACGCGCACCCGCGCCGATGATCCGCCCACCCCTCACCCCCTCCTCCTCTCTCTCTCCACCACCTCCAGTCGAGTACTCGCCCTTTTACGGCATCGAAAAGGGGCTGGTCCTGCAGGAGGCCCGCGTCTTCCACGACCCCCACATCGATGCGCGCAAGTGCCAGCAGGTAAAAAGGAGAGGAGCGTCTTTTGTTTCATTTTTTTTTGCGCCAGCGCGCATTGGGGCGACGGGACCCGCGCCTGTAAACACGCCGGGCTCTCTTCCTGGTGGGGGCAAGGCAAGGCGAGCGGCCATCCACTGGAGAGGCTGCACCTTGACATCTTGTGGCTGACGGGGCGGGAGCACTTGCGCGCGGGCGGAGAGAGAAACGACGCGCGCCTCATCCCGCATCCGCTGCCACCCCTCACCTCCCTCTTTTTTCACACGCAGGTCATCACCAAGCTCCTCTACCTCCTCGCCCAGGGCGAAGCCTTCACGCCAAAGGAAACGTCCGACGTCTTCTTTGCCGTCACCAAGCTGTTCCAGGCGGGCGACCCCTGCCTGCGCCGGATGGTGTACCTGATCACCAAGGACGTGTGCCCGGGCCCGGACGAGGTCATCATCATCACCTCCTCCCTCATGAAGGACATGAACTCGGCCACCGACCTGTACCGGGCCAACGCGATCCGGGTGCTGTGCGCCATCACCGACCCGGCCCTGCTGGGCCAGATTGAGCGGTACCTCAAGCAGGCGGTCGTCGACAAGTCGCCGGCCGTCGCGTCGGCGGTCCTGGTCGCGGGGACGCACCTGCTCGCGGCCAACCCCGACACCTCGGTCGTCCGCCGGTGGGCGGGCGAGGTCGGGGAGGCCGCAGCGGGGCGGCACCCCATGGTCCAGTTCCACGCGGTCGGTTTGGCGCACGCCCTGCGGCGGGGCGACCGCCTGGCCGTCTCCAAGCTGGTCGCCCAGCTGGTGCGGGGCGGGGTGCGCTCCCCGCTCGCTCAGTGCCTCCTCGTCCGGTTTGTGGCCCAGGTCATTGCCGAGGCGGGCCCCCCCGTGGGCGGCGGCGGCGGCGGCGCCCCCGGCGAGCCCCGCCCCTTTTACGACTTCCTGGAGTCCTGCCTGCGCCACAAGGCGGAGATGGTCACGCTGGAGGCGGCCCGGGCGGTGGCGGCCCTGCCGGGCGTGACGCCCCGCGAGCTCGCGCCCGCGGTGTCCGTCCTTCAGCTCTTCCTGGGGTCGTCCAAGCCCGTGCTCCGCTTTGCGGCCGCCCGCACCCTGGCCTCCATCGCCCGCACACACCCGGCCGCCGTGGCGGCCGCCTGCAACCCGGACCTGGAGGCCCTCATCACCGACCCCAACCGCAGCGTGGCGACGCTGGCGATCACGACCCTGCTCAAGACCGGGTCGGAAGGCTCGGTCGACCGCCTGCTGGCCACGGTCGGCGGGTTCATGGGCGACCTGGGCGACGACTTCAAGGGCGTCGTCGTCGACGCAGTGCGGGCGCTGGGCCTCAAGTTCCCGGCCAAGCACCGCCCGCTGATGGCGTTCCTGGCGGGCGCCCTTCGGGAGGACGGCGGCTTTGAGTACAAGCGCACGATCGTCGACGCGCTCCTCTGCCTGCTGGCCGCGATCCCGGACGCGAGGGAGCCCGGCCTGGCCCACCTGTGCGAGTTCATTGAGGACTGCGAGTTCACGCACCTATCCACCCAGATCCTGCACGTCCTGGGGCGGGAGGGCCCCGCCGCGTCGGCGCCCGCCCGCTACATCCGGTCGATCTACAACCGCGTGATCCTGGAGAACGCGGCCGTGCGCGCGGCCGCGGTGAGCGCGCTGTCCAAGTTCGGGGTCGCCCTCCCCGCCTTGCGCCCGCGGGTTAGCGTCCTGCTGCGGCGGGCCCTGCCGGACGTGGATGACGAGGTCCGGGACCGGGCGGCGTGCGCGCTGGCGGCGCTGGAGGCGGCGGACGCGGCGGAGAAGGCGGCGGGTGGCGGCCCGGGCGGCGAGGCGCCGCCGCCCACCCCGGCCGCCCAGGCGGTCGTCCCGGCCGCCCTGGAAGCCGCCCTGGCCGCCTATCTGGCCGGCCCGACGGACGAGCCCTTTGACCTGGGCGCGGTGCCGACGGCGGCGCCCCCGCCCCTGGCCCGCGCCCGGGCGGCGTCCCCGACGTCCCGGGGCGGGGGCGGGGGGGGCCTTGCCGCGGCCGCGACGGCGTTCGCGCCGCCGCCCCCGCCGCCCGCGGCCGACGCGCTCGCGGCCGTCCCCGAACTCGCCTTCCTGGGCCCGCCCTCCCACTCCACGCCGCCCCTGCGCCTGACCGAGGAGGAAACCGAGTACGCGGTCTCCGTCACCAAGCACGTTTTCAAGCCGGACGGCCCCGGCGGCATTGCGGGCCCCGTGATGCTGGCGTTCGAGGTTGTCAACACGGTGAGCGAGCAAGTGCTGGAGGGCGTCTCTGTGTCGATCGACCTGGCCGACGCGGGCGGGGCGCGCTTTGAGGAGGCCCTGTCGCTGCCCGCCCCGGGCGCCCTGTCGGCCGGGCAGCCCGCGACCGCGTACGTCCTACTGCGGCCGGCGGCGGGCGCGGAGCCGGACCCGGCGTGCCCGCTCCCGTCCGCCGCCCTGCCCGCCACCCTGCGCTTCCTGGTCAAGGAGATCGACCCGTCCACGGGCGAGGCCGAGGAGGGCGGGTACGAGGACGAGTACGCCCTGGAGCCCGTCCCCATCGGCGCGGCCGACTACTTCTCGCCCGGCCTGCCCGCCTCCGCGGGCGGCGACTGGGGCGCCGCCTGGGAGGCCGCGGGTGAGGCGGGCGAGGTCGTCGACGAGTACGCGCTCGGCGAGCGGGCCTCCCTGGCGGACGCGGTCGAGGCCGTCCTGGGCGTCCTGGGCCTGGCCGCGGCGGGCGGCACGGACGCCGTCCCGCCCAACGCCCGGTCGCACACGGTGTGCGTGGCGGGCGGCCTGCCGGGCGGGGTGGCCGCCCTCGGCCGCGTCCAGTTTGGGATGGACGCTGCCCGGTGCGTCGCGCTGAAGCTGAGCGCGCGGGGGGGCAGCCCGGACGCGGCGGCGGCCGTGCACCAGGTGATTGCAGAGGGGTGAGACGCCTCTTTGCTCGCCCCGCAAAGGCGCGAGGAGGGTGTGGGGGGCGTGAGCGCTTTTATAAAAAAAATGTGATGGATCTTTTTGAGAGAGATCCAGAGACATGTAAGAGAGCGGCGTCCGTGTCCGCTGTCTGCTGGGTTGGTCGGCCTTTTTCTTTTTCTTTTTTGCTTCATTATGCCATCACACTTTTCAGCCCCGCCCCTGTGTGCGCGCGCTCTCTCTGTCCGCGCCAGGCCGGCCGCCGCCCAACTTCGGCCCTTTTACTTTTCAAGGCCAGTCGCCTCCCCAAACGCACGCACCGGCGAAAGCGCGGCGCTGCCTTTCCTCGCTGCCCTTTTTTTTTTTGCCGCAACGCTCGACTAAGGCCGATTGCCTGTGCCCCACCGCCCGGAGACTGAGGCTGGAGAGAGTGATCGGCTTGTGTTGCTCACCATGGTGAGTGCCAGGGTGACCTGCCAGCCTTTGGCCTATGGGGTGTGAGATGTGGAGGGGTTGGACCAACAGCCAGGCGCGGGGCCCCGAAGCAGAAGCGCAAGGAGAAGCGGGAAGAGAGGCGCTCTAGCCCGTTGCCGAACCCCGCCGCCCAGCTTCCTCAGCCGCCGCCCGGGCTGCCGGGCCCCACGATTCAGGGCCCACCCAGCACACTGGATAGCCAGACGCTCAGCGTTGTGGTTGTGCGTGGCCGCGTCCCCGGCAAGTCGGGGCGTGCCCGGTGGGCAGCAGCGCATGCGTGTGCCGCCGACGCCGCGGCTGGTGAGACGGGGCGTGACATCCTCATTTGTCTCACCCAAACTTTTCTTTACTAAAATCTACAGTTGTCCGCCCCAGGCGAACCCGCCGCCAAAGCGGGGGCCGACCAGGCCCCGATCTCGCCAAAAGGGGCCGGCGAAGGTTCTGGCGCATCTCAAGCAGCCGCCGGTGCGACCGCCTCGCCGCTGCTCGCCTCCCCAGCCCCAGCCCCCTTTTCTCCACCCGCGCGCGCCCCGGCGGGAAACGCCGCCGCCGAGGCGGCCGGCCCGCCCGCGTCCCCACCTTCGCGGGCTCCCACCGCACCGCTGGTTGGAGAGGGTGACCCTGTGGCCGCCCTAGTGTCGGGCGCGGTCCGGCGGATGGTGGCAGCGGCGGGAGAAAAGGCAGGAGCGTCTGCGCCGGCTGTCGCCGCTGCCCTTCCCAGCAGCCCTCTTCCTCTTACTGCTGCTGCTACTACTGCCGCGCCCGCCCGGACGACGCACACGACGACCACGACGTCCGCGACGACCATCACCGCCCCCCCGCCGCCGCTGGCCGCGGGCGCGGGCACCGGTGGTGGTGAGGTCGCATCGCCCCCGGCAGTGGCCCCTGCGGTGACGTCTCCCCTGGCCGCCGCCCCGCCCGCCGCGCTGGAGGCCCCCCGAGAGGCCGCGGCCGCGCCGGCGCCCGCGCGCCTGCCCGCCCAGGTTGAGCTCCCGCCTGCCCTCGAGCCTCCTGTGGCGTCGCCGCCGCCGCCGCTGCCGCCGCCGTCGGGCGCTGCGGCGTCCGCGGCCTCCCTGACTCCACCGCCAAAGGAGGTGGAGGAGGGAGCCATGGAGGAGGCGGCGGTGACGCCCTCTCGGCCGCCGCCCGCGGCAGCGCCTGCCGTGCCGGCTGCCGCTGCCGCTCCCGCTGCCGCGCTCACCCCTGCCCGAGCCACCATCCGGACGACCTCCCCACCCCCGGGCATCGACGATGAGGAAGAGGAGGAGGAGGGGGAGGAGGGGGGGGGGGGGTCGCCCCTTCCGCCGAGCCCTGTGAGGGAGGTGGTGCCGGCCGTGGAGGCCGCGCCGCCTGCGCCCGTGGCCCTGCCCGAGCCCGCGCCCGCCGCCGCCTCTGTGAGGGGTGGTGGCCGCCCCTCGCCCGCCGCCGCCGCCGCCACCGCCCGGGAGGGCGCTGCCGTGGCTGCTGCCGGCGCGGCGACGACGCCGGCCGGGCGGACGCTGGTTGCCCGGGCGCGCGCGCCGCCCCCGCCGCCCACAAAAAAAAAAAAACTGCCGCTGCCAGCCTTCCCACCCTCGGCCCACCCCGGCAGCCCGCCCCCGCCCGCCCGGGGCCCGCGCCACCGGTCCGCCCGCCCGCCCGCCCCGCCCACCCTGTACATTCCGGGCGAGTCCGTGGCGGCCCTGCGGGCCCGGGCCCCGCCCGCGCGGCGCAGCGGAGAGGGCCTGCGCCTGGCCTTTGCGGCCGCCGCCCAGCAGCGGCACCAGCGCGAGCGCGCAGCGGCAGCGGCGGCGGCGGCGGCGGCGGCGGCGGCGGCGCAGGCGCAGGCGCAGGCGGAGGCGGAGGCGAGGCCCGCCCCCCCGTCCCCGCCCGCCGCCCCCCCTCAACCCATACGGACCAACTCCCGCCGCCACGGCGCCCTGGACCTGCCGTTCGCCCTGGACCCCGGCGTCGTGGAAGTCCTGTCCCCCGCCCTCGTCCGGGTCCTGACCCGCCTGGCGGGCGCCCTGGGGAGTGCGGTCCCGGGCCCCGGCGTGGCGGATGCGCTGGCGGGGCTGGCGCCGGCTTTGAATGAGAGCCCGGTCGCGTACGGCATGTTTGTGGCTCACCTGCTGCCGCTGGTGCGTTGTCATGTTGAACGAGTCCCCAAAAAAAGAGAGCGGGGATCGGTTTCGTTTCAACTCTTTTGTGCGCCTGGTCACCCCCCTCACACTTCTCTCCTCCCTCCCTTTCTTCACAGTTTCTGGGCAAGGCCACCCCCCTGGCCGCCTATCCCCAGTACCAGCTGTCCATCCTGGCCATGGTCCGGGCGGCAGCCGACGCGATCCGGGAGGCGGGCTCCGCCCGGACGGCGGCCGCGGCGACTGCGAGCGAGGAGCGGGCGGGAGGAGGGGGTGCCCCCGAGCCGCCGCCTCCGCTTTCTCCACTACCACCCCCGGCGGCGCCTGCCGCCGCCTTATTCACTCCTTCTATTGTGGTTGACCCGCCGATCACCCTGGAGAGCGCGCTGGCGTCGCTGGTGCGGCGCCTGCGGCCGGATGGGGAACTGCCCGCGCCCCAACCCGTTGCCGCACCGCCGCCGCCGCCGCCGCCTGCTCCGGTCGCCCCACAGCAGGCTGTCATTGGGCTGCCCCAGCTGGTGGCCCTAATGACGTCCAACCCGGCCCTGACGGCCGCGCTGGGGCGCCTGGTGAGTGGCGCGCAGGCGGCGCCAGCACCGCCGCCGCCGCCGCCGCCGCCCCAACCGTCGGCCGCGCCCCTGCAGGCCGTCCTCTACCGGCTGATGGCCGCCTCGGCGGCGGGCGTGACGCCGCCCGCGTCCCTGGCGGGCGTCCTGGCGGACGCCCTGAGGCAGGCGATGAGTGGAGGAGGAGGGGTCGCGCCGCCGCCGCCGCCGCCGCCGCCGCCGCCACCGCCAACACCACCACCGCCCGCCGTGCCCGCCCTGAGCGGCTTCAATGCGGAAAGCCTGCGCGCCGTGTTGGCGGTCCTGCCCGCGGCCACCCGGGCGGAACTGCTGGGCGCGGCACAGGCCGTGCTAGCCGGGTCTGCCCCGCCGACAGGGCAACAACGGGCGCCAGTGGCCGCGCCAGCGGTCGTGCCGCCGCAACAGGGGCCCGGTTTCCCGCGCGTCAACGGCGCAACCCCGCTGGGTTCCCTGATGAGCGTCATCACCAACGTGCTCGGCTCTGTCCAGGCCCGCCAGGCGGCGGGTGGTGGTGGTGGTGGTGGTGGTGGTGGTGGTGGTGGTGGTGGTGGTGGTGGTGGTGGTGGTGGTGGTCCGGGGCAGCAGTGGGCGCCGCCACCGCCGCCCGCGGTTGTGCGTGAGCAGGTCCAGGCGCCCTCCTGCCCGCCGCCGCCGCCGCCGCCGCCTCCACCCGCCGCCGCGCCACCCCTGGCCACTCCTGGCGTCGACTGTAAGGCGGCCGCCGCCGCTCGCATCGCCCGCCAGGTCTCCCGGCAGACCTACGACCGGGCGGAGTTCGGGCTGCCCCTGCGCGCGCCGACCTCGTCCGTGGCGGACCGGGCAGACCGGGCGGCGGCCCGGGCTAGCACAGAGGCGGCTGAGCAGGTAAGGGGAGCGGCTGCTGCGGCCCCACATCCACTGGCCCGCGGTCGGCCCTCCAAGCCCGCGGCCAAGCCGGTCCAGGCGGGGGCTGGGCCAGCGCCGCCGCTTGGTCGCCGCCGCGACCCGTGCCGCCCCCACCCCCTCCGGGCGTCCTCTCCCCGCCCGCCGCTCCGACCGGCGGGGCACGCCCTGCCCCTCGCCAGCGAGCTGTCCCCCGTGCGGCCGGTGAAGGTGGTGCAGGCGCAGGCGCAGGCGCAGGCGCAGGCGCAGGCGCTCGCCTCGGCCCCCGCCACCATGGCGGCCGCCCCAGCCTCGGGCGGCGGGGATGAGGCAGCGCAGCAGCCGCCCAAAAGCCTGGCCACCGCCCTGACGGCCGCCATTCACGCCCGAGCGGGCAGTTCGGGGCCTTTGCCCAGGCCAGGGTGGCGGAAGCCGGACGCCCACCCGCCGCAAGCTGCGGCGGCGGCGGCGGCAAGTGGTGAGGAGGGTGTGACCGCTCCACCCGCCGCCGCCGGCCCCGCCGCCGCCAGGGCCGCCCCTTCGCCGCCCCGTTCCTCGCCGCCGCCCTTTGCCGGCGGCCTGCGCGCCGCCGCCGCCGCTGCCGCCCGTGCCGCCGCGCTAAGCAGCGGTGGGGATGGGGAGGCCGGAGGCGGGGGCGGGGGTGGCGCCGGTGGCGGCGGCGGGGCGGACCTGATTGAGGAGGGGATGAGGATGGCAGCGATGTGTGCTGCCCTCGCGGCGGGCGGCGGCCCGTCGCCCTCCTCGGCCCCGTCCTCGCCCCGGGGGACGCCCTCCTTGCCCTCGCCCTCGCCCACCACCTCGCCGGCCGCAGGCCACAAGCGGCGGGGCGCGCCCGGGCTGGCGGCCCGCATGCCGTCAAAGAGCGCGCGGTCGCCCGGCGGGTCGTCCCCCGTGGGCGTCGCCGCGCGCGCGGCGCGGGTGGCGGGCCCGGGGTCGGACGCCCTGTCGCCCGCCGCCCTGGTGGCGGCCATGGACGTGGACATGACGACGGAACCGGGTGCCGGGGCGGAGGCGGGCGGGCCTGACGACGGTGCCGCTGGTGGTGGTGGTGCTGCCGCTGTGCCGACCTCGAGCGGTGGCGGCCTCGGCGCGCCCCGCCGCTCTGGGCGGGCGACGAAATGGAAATGGGTGGAGGGCGGCGGCGGCTTTGCGGCCTCCACCACGCCCACCACCTCCTCCGCCCCGCGCCCGGCCCCGCCGACCGCCCCGGCCCCGACCCGGTCGCCGACCGCCCCCCGCCCGGCCGCCCCCTTCCGCCTGGGCGGCCTGTTGAGCCGGTCGCTCCAGGCGGCCCCGCAACGCATCCGCCCGACGGCGGTCCTGCATCAGAGTGCCCAGGGGGGCAGCCCGCCCGCCGCCTGGATGCTGGCGGCCAACGTGGCGAGCCCGTAGAGAGTGTGAGTGTGTGTGTGTGTGTGTGTGCGTGTGTGTGTGTGTGTGTGTGTGTCGAAAACTAACTGCCTCTGCATTGTGTTGTATGTTGATCATCAACATACAACACAATGCAACTCCTTACCTTACCTACCCACCACTCCCCGCCCGCCCGATCGTCTCCATAAACGCGTTGTACGAGGACTCCAGGTCAAACAGCAGCTGACGGACGTCGCCCTCCCCAAGCTCGGCGGCGGCAGGCATGGCGTGGACGCGGGCGGCCCAGGCCCGGGCCTTGACCTTCCCCGAGAAATCTGCGGGCAGGGCCGGGATGCGGTTGAGCGCGGCCAGCAGGTCCGCCAGGGGCGGGTACACCTGGTCCGCCGCCACCATGTTGAGCTTGAGGGAGTCCATGGCGGTGATGAAGTGCTGGACGGCCTCGGCGACGGCGACGGCCGAATTGGAGGCGCCAGGCGGGCTGAAAGGGAGAAGGGATAGGGATGGTGAGAGGGGTGAAGAGAGGAGGGGGCGCGGGATGCTGTGCCCTCTCTCTCTCTCTCCTCTCTCCTCTCTCCTCTCTCCTCTCTCCTCTCTCCCTCTTACCGAGGCTTCCCGTGCTCCACCGTCGCGGGCAGCCCGGAGTAGATGAGGCGCTTGGCGGCCATGGGGCACTGCATGTTGTAGTCCGCCATGAACTGCTGGACGTCGGGGACCTGTGTGAAAAAGGAGAATGAATGATGAGGTCGAGCGCGAGTGAGGGTGCGGTCATGTCTCCCTTTTTCCGCCACACTTTCCTCGCCCGCGCGCCGCTTTCATCGGCACGCCACGCTGTCGAGGGTATCGCACAAGACACGGTCTCAACACAGCCAGCACGCACAAGCAGCGCGCGTCCCCTCTCACCACACTCTCTCCCTCTCTCACCGTGTCGCGCAGCGTCCCCCACAGCGTCCGAAACTGGCCGATCAGTTTCTCGCAGGCGGGCTCGTATTCGGCCGCGCTGATGGCGTCCCGCACGTATGCCCTCTCTAGCTTCTCGGTGGTTTTCACGATGGCGTACAGGTCTGGGAGAGGACGGGAGTGGAGAGGGTGAGAGCAAAAAAAAAAACGTGCGCGAGCGAGGTCGAATGTGGGTCTAGCGCAGTTTTTTCCAACAAAAACGCACCCGCGTACTGCTCGTAAAGCTCCTCATCCTTTTTGGACAGCTTGACCTCGGTGGCCATGACGCGTGAGTGGGGTGGGTGGGTGGGTAGCTACACGCACGCAACGCGCGCGCGCCCTCGTGAAGAGAGAGAGAGAGACGCGAGTGTGAATGACGATGCCTGGAGAAACTCAACCTCGCCCCCTGAATAGCATGCGCCGTCTATCTCTTCCACGGCGCAAGCCTCACCATGCTTGTCACACACAAGCCAGCCGACTCAAACATGCGAGTGCTGAAGAAAAGCGCGCCTTCGGGGGGGAAAAAACTAAAACAGGCACAACCAGCTCTCTCAACGCCGACCTCTCTCCCGTTTCCACCCCCCCCCCTCCTTCCCCTTCCTTCTCACCGCCCCTTCACCGCCACCAGGCACCCCATCAACCCAAACCCCACCTCGTGGTGCACGGACGCCGCGAAACCAGCCTCCAGGGCCAGGGTCTCCTGCTCCGGCCCCGTCGGGAAGGCCGCGATGGAAGGGCGGAGGTATTCGTACTGCGGCCCCACGCCCGCCGCGCGCGCGACGGGCACGACCAACCCCTCCAGCAGGGCGCCTTGAAGGGCGTCCACGACCGGGTTGGGAGAGTGGTTGAAGTCCAGGATGGCGACCCGCCCGCCCGGCTTCAGGACGCGGGCCAGCTCGGAGAGGGCAGCGGCGGGCGAGGCGACGTTGCGCAGTCCGTACGAGAGCGTGGCCGCGTCAAAGGACGCGTCCGGGAAGGGAAGGGCCGTCGCGTCGCCCTCCACCCATTCAATGGGCGCGGGCGCAGTGCCCGGGGAGTATAATGGAGAGGAGGAGGTGGTGGTGGGCGACTGCCGCACCCCTCCAAAGGCGGCCCGCTCCCGGACCGCAGCGTCGGCCAGCATGGCGGGCGCAAAGTCGAGGCCGACCACTGACCCGCCCGCCTTGACGATCGCCGCCAGCAGCAGGGTGACGTCGCCCGACCCGCAGCACACGTCCAGGGCGGCGTCGCCTGGGGCCGCGCCGGACCAGGTGACGGCCATGCGCTTCCAGACGCGGTGCAGGCCCAGGGAGAGGAGGTCATTGAGCTGAAAGGAGGGTCGGAGAGGGGTCGGGGTTTGATGAGGAGGTCGGGTTTTTTTTTGCATCGCTTGCGTCCCTGGCTTGCCCTCTCTCTCTCTCTCTTCACCCTCACCTGGTCATACACGGGCGCGATCTCGTTGAACAGGACCCGCCGGGCAGCCGCTGCGGAGGCGGTGGCCTCACCGGGTGAGCCGGCCGGGCCCGAAGATGAGACGGGCGGCGGCGCCACCACCGTCGGCGCCCGTGCTGTCTTTTTTGTCTTGTGCACGGGCGAGGGCGCGGCCGCGGCGGCGACTAACGACCGAGGGGCAGGTACGCGCGGCGGCGCCTGGGGTTGCATCCGCCCGGCCGCGCCGCCGCCGCCGCACCGGGGCGAGGTGGAGGGCGTGGTGGGTGGCATGGAAACGAAAAAATGGGAGGAGAGTGGCTTTCCCCACCCCATTTCTTCAACCTTCAATCATCATGTCCACGGCGTCCGCCTCCCTGGCCGCCGCCCTGTCCTCCGCCAAGGACCGCCGCCCCCACTCCCGCGACTTTGATGCCCTGGTCCGGTCCATCGGGGAATGCAAGTCCAAGGCAGAGGAGGACGCGATCGTGGCGGCCGAGGTGGGCAGCCTGAAGCCCCGGCTGACGGGCGGGCCGGCGGGTGGGGGCAACGCGGGCGACAAGCGCGCGGCCCGGGAATCCCTCATCCGCCTGGCCTACGTGGAAATGCTGGGCCATGACGCATCGTGGGGGCATGTGCGGGCGCTCCAGGCGTGCAGCGACCCGGACGTGCTGACGAAAAAGGTAAAGAGAGAGAGAGCAGTGCGTTTTTTTTTCGAGCATTGAGCGCGCACAGCCCCGGAGTGACCTGGTGTGGGGGGGGCGTGCTTGGAGTGGGCTGTTCCTTCCGCACAGGGGCGCGCACACACCTGCCCTGCCTTGACCAAGAGTTGCCAGGCAGTGAGAGAGGCGGAGAGGGGCCGCTTGTTTGCAGGCTCCTATTTTTTGGGGGTTGAAGGGGCGGGCCATCGCACCCGCCTCGTGCGCGTCTCCCCTCTTCCATTCTTCCATCCCTCCCCCTCCTCTCCTCTGCTCCCCACCATAGGTCGCCTACCTCACCTCCACCCTCTTCCTGGACCACCGGTCCGACCTGATCATCCTCATCATCAACACCCTGGCCCGCGACCTGGCGTCGGACAACATCCTGGTCGCCAGCGCGGCCCTGAGCGCGGCGACCCGCCTGGTGGGGCCGGACACGGTGTCCGCCGTCCTGCCCGCGGTCACCAAGCTCCTGGCCCACCCGCGCGAGGGCGTCCGTAAAAAGGCCGTCCTGGCCCTGCACGCTTTCTTGCGGTTGGACCCCGCCCTGGAGGGGCCCCTGGCGGGCGCGGGCGTGGAGCGCGCGCTGCGGGCCGCGCTGTGCGACCGGGACCCGTCAGTCATGGGGGCAGCCCTCCTCGGCCTGTCCTCCCTGGCGGCCTGCGCGCCCGGCCCCGCCCCCCTGCGCAACCTGGTCCCCTCGCTTGTCGCCATCCTGCGCCAGGTCCTGGACCACCGCCTGCCCCGGTCCTACGAGTACCACCGGTCGCCCGCGCCGTTCCTGCAAATACGCCTGCTCAAACTGTTGGCCGCCCTGGCGGCAGGCGACCCGGCGGCGTCGGGGGAGGTGTACGGCGTGGTCGGAGACGCCCTCAAACGCGCCGCTGGCTCCGGCCACACCGTCTCACACGCCATCGTGGCGGAGTGCGTGCGCACGGCGGCCGCGGTCGTCCCCCACCAGCCGCTGTTGGATGCTGCGGCGGGCGCGGTGGCCGCCTTCCTCGCCTCGCCCTCCCGCAACCTGCGCTACGTGGGCATCGCTTCCTTGGCCCGCCTGGTCCGGGTGGCCCCCGCGCTAGGCGCCGACCACCAGCTGGCCGTCGTCGACTGCCTGGAGGACGGGGACGAATCGCTGCGGGCCGTCACCCTGGACCTGCTGTCAGTCATGGCCGGCCCCGCCAACGTCGTCGCCATCACGGACCGCCTGCTGGCGTACTTGGCCGAAGGTCCCGCCGCCCGGGGCGATGCGGCGTCTCGGGCGGACGTGGCGGGCCGCATCGGCGGCCTGGCCGAGCGGTTTGCGCCCAACGCCGCCTGGTTTGTGGACACCATGGCGTCGGTCTTTGATGGGGCGGGCGACGCGGCGCCCCGGTCCCTGGTCCACGACCTGCTCAAGCTCATTGCGGGCGGGGCGGGCGATGGCGATGCGGCCGCGGACGATGAGCTGCGGGCCGCCGCGGCGGGGCGGTACTTGGACGCGGTGAGCGATTCCGAAAAGGCGGGCCGCGCGTCGGGGCGCCTGCTGTCTGTGGTCGCCTGGGTCTTAGGCGAGTACGGCCACCTCGCTCCAGGCAACCCGGGCGGTGTGCCCGCCGTCATCGAGGCCCTGGCCCGGGCGGCGGACGCGCCCGCCGCGGCGGCGGACACCCCGGCAGGCGAGGAGGTGCGGGCCATGCTGGTGAGCGCGGTCGTCAAGCTGGCCGCGCGCGCGCGCCTGGCGTCCCTGCCGCCGGCCGGAGCGGCCCTGCTGCGGTCCGCGGAGCTGTCCCGGTCCACGGAAGTCGCGACCCGGGCCGCCGAAGCCCGGTTTCTGTTGCCGGCGCTGGGCGGTGGCCTACCGCCCGCGCTGGTCGAGGCAGCCCTGCCCAGCGCGGACGCGGGCGTGCTCTCCCCTGCGCACGCGCAGGGTTCTGGCCTGCCCCTCGACCCGGCCCTCCCATTCCTCGACGCGCACGTCTCCGACGCCCTGGCCGCCGGCACCGCCTCGCCCTACCTGTCCGTTGCGGAGCGGGAGGCCCGGGGCATGATGCGGGCCGGGCTGGGCGGCGGCGGATTTCGCGACGGTGGGGCGGAGGCGGAGGGCGGCCTGCGGTTCGCTGCGTACGACGCGCCGCCGCCGCCCCCGCCCGGCGGGGCGGCCGCCGCCGCGGCTGCCGCGTCCGCCGCCGCCGCTGCGTCCGCCTCCTCGCCCCGCCCATCCTCGGCCAGCATGCTGCCCGGCCTAGTTGACTTCCCGTCCTCGCCGGCCGTCGCCGTCGCCGTCGCCGCCGCCCCGGCCCCGCCCGCGGAGCCGGAACTGCAAATCGGGGGTGGCCGCACTGCAGCTGGAGCGCGTGGAGGTGGTGGCCGGTGGGGCCCAGCACCCTCGGCCCCACCGCCCGCGCCCGCCATCAGCGCGCCTCGCCCCGTCTCGCCAGGTGTGATGGCGATGACGTCGGATGTCGCTGTCGCCCCAGCCGCAGCCGCCCACCCCCCGGCGTCCCCTGTCGACCCAAACAAAGCCCGGCTGGCCGCCTCGCTCTTTGGTGGTGGCGGCCCGGCCGAGGCGGGCGTCGGCCGCCACCGCACTTCGCCCGCCAAGTTGGGGGGCGCGGTGGCGGCACCGGCGGCGGCCGCGGTCAGCCACCTGACCGACCTGCTGGGCGGTGGCGGGATGGCGGGCGGCGCCCCAGCGACCGACCCATTTGCTGTGCTGGAAGGCGAAGGCGTGAGCGGCGGCGGCGGCGCTGTCACGTCGCCGCCGTCATCTTACCCACCCTCCACCCGCCCAGCCCTGGATCTGGACGCCCTGTACGCGGCCCCAGCCGCCGCCGCGGCGGGCGCGGCTTTCGGGTCCGCGCCCACCGCCCGGTCTCCGCTGTCCGCTGCAGTCATTGGGCCCGGGACTGACCTGCTGGGTGGGGGCAGCCTGTCCGCGTCGGCCTCGCCTGCCAGGCCTGCCGGTGCGGGTGCGGGTGCGGACGACCTGTTGAGTGGGCTGAGTGGGATGGGGCTTGGGGGGGTGTCGAGCTCCAGCGGTGCGGCGGCCTCGAGGCCGCCGCCCAAGGGTGGCGACCCGTTTGCGGATTTGCTGAGCTGATGGGGGGGCGGTGCTGGAAGGCCTGCGCCGGGCGGCGCTGGATGCGTGGGTGATGAGGGACGGGGGGGGGGGGGGGTGGGGGGGGGTAGGGTGTGTCCAA
>Ga0315288_10006183_pt1 | contig 15169 bp, 11 predicted proteins | sample YL17G11_20_MG_FD_203454 | JGI IMG/M metagenome (GOLD analysis project Ga0315288, IMG submission 203454) | Sediment microbial communities from Yellowstone Lake, YNP, Wyoming, USA - YL17G11_20 | ecosystem: Environmental > Aquatic > Freshwater > Lake > Sediment | place: USA: Wyoming | collected... | reverse complement strand
GGACAGTCGGATTTCCACGCACCCATTCTACTACCTCATATCGCCATCGCATACATTCACCCACGGGCACAGCCCGTGGAACTCTGCCCTTCGGGTTCTTTAGACGCTGTGGTAACAAATCGTCAAAACGTTACCGGATGTCGTGCCGCGTGGTTGAACAGACCTGTTTCTCTGCCCCATTGAAGAACCTTCGGTCAGGTTCCTGTCCCGGGGCAAATCCGCACGATGACGGCACTGGCTTTTAGGGATGATTCAATTCAGAGCCCGAGCATCTCGTTTTCCGGTCCTGGGGGTTCTCCCTCCCTGGCTGCCTGAATTTGGCGGTTGATTTCGGGGGGAACATCGAGACCAAGCTGTTTGAACCGCTTCTCTGTCCATCGACCGACGTTACGCGGGTCCTTGTAGTAGTCATGTCGGGGTGTTAGTGTGGGTTCTCCTGCTTCCTCCAGTACGTCGTTTGCCGACCGGTGGTAGGCGAAGGAGGACATGACCCGCTCGATCTTGCCACGGCCGCACTCCGGACAGTTATGCGATGGCGATGCCGAATAGGTGCGAAAAAGGACGCTGAACTTCCTATCGCATCCTTTACAGCGAAACTCATATATGGGCATGGCTATCGTCCGCCCCTATCTCAATCTTTCGGCGCCTTGAAGGGCCAGCGTCTCACTTACGCCGTCTTCGATCATAGAAGCGCGGGCGTCCCGGAACAACTTCTCCACCAGGAAATCCTTGCTCAGGCCATACCCGCCGAAAAGCTGGATAGCCATGCTGGCAACACGGAAGGCTGTTTCCGTACCCAATATCTTGACTGCAATAGAATACTGAAGCGCCCCAGGTGGATTGGCAGAGTTGTATGCGGACACGCGCCGACTCAGCGAACGTGCCGCCTCGACCTGAATGAACATATCGAACAACCTTGCTTTCACGCTCTGGTGCTCGAAGATGACTTTGCCGCCCTGTACCCTCTGCATGCAGTACTGGTACGCCTCATCGAACGCGGCCTGAGCGCAGCCGATTGCAGGCAAGCCCGTACCGGCAGTCGTGCCCGTGAGCAGTGATTCGTACTGCGCCGGATACGTCTTCGGGTCTTTCCAGACCATGTATTCTTCAGGTATGTGCACATCATCGAAGAATATCTCTCCCTGGTTGAGCGACCTCTGTCCCAGCTTGTTCAGTGGCTTGCCTCGCGAGACTCCAGGCCTGTCCAGGGGAACGACCGCCACGCCACAGTTTGTAAGCCCGAGGGCGGGTTCGATGGCTACAAACAGCGCCGCATGACTGGCCAGCGTTCCATTAGATACCCAGGCAGACTTCTGACCGTTGATGATGTATTCTTTGCCCACTTTTTTTGCGCGGACCTGGGGCGTAACCCTGGGGCTGGACACCGCTTCCCCGGCGGAGTACAACCAGTCTGAGCCGTGGTCCGGCTCTGTGATAGCCCAACACCCGGTGTATTTCGCGTCATTATCCTTTATATAGTTCATGCCAAGCTCCACCAGGGCCGGCACGCCCGACCCCAGTCCCATGAAGTACGGGAACCCGTGGCACCCGAGGCTGATACAAAGACCGAGGTCGGCATAGCCCTCCTCTTCAGTCAACAGGTTACGGGTCAGCGGGTCGAGTTCCAGCCCGCCAAGTGCTTTTGAGAAACCGGTGCGGTGGTACCCCTGTCGGAAAGTCTCCCGCATGACATCCCAGTAAATCGAATTCTTGGCGATGACGTCCTGGGGGTCAGGCATCCTGTCTAGCTTGATGCCCGCGGGCCTCCACACCTCTTTGAAGAATTTCCTCGCCTCCCTGCGGATAGTCTTCTGTTCATCTGTCAGGTCGACATTAAGTTCCAGCAAACCCATAGCGCTCCTCCTTCAAAATGCTTTGATTGACGTGCACGCGAACACCGTGCAGGAGAATGGTACCAAGTATGGTGTGACCTGTCAATTTCGGCATTGGCCCCTCTTATCCACCTAGAATCCGTAATGTTTTGGGGCCAAGTCAACGCCGGTCCGAAACGTCTCTGCATATTTGAGCATCGCAATCGCCTCACGTCATAGACTTGGCCAGAAATAGGCTGCAGAAATATCGCAAAATGACTGAAAGTGACTCAACAATTCATCGTTTCGTTCACTCGCCGCACCGCAAAATGGCGGAATAGGCGACTTTCCAGCCACCTTAAATATCGTCTTTTGCAGAACGACCAGCGGTAAAATAGTGGTAAAACTCGTGATTTTTCGCAATCGATTGCTGGCTCTCTCTTGTTAACGGTAAATAATGTGTAAAACGTACCCTTCTAAGCACGTAATAACAAGCTATCGAATCAAAGATCTTGCGTGTCGCGCTTTGCATGACCAAGGTGAAGACGAGACGGTCCTGACTTGGCTAGATTGAAAGCCAATTCAAAGGTCTTGGTTCTGCGTATTGTACGCTGTAGCCCACCAAAGGTTACTTTTGTTAAACCGTTTTCCACCCCCTTTTTTAAATCATCATTCAAGTTTAATCGACAACTGATTCGACGTGTTTTAAGATCTTCACTGGGAACGACAGTTACCCCCAGTCGGGCAATTAGCTCTTGTTTATCCTCGAAGCTAGCATATTCCAGGTTTTGCGAACGTAAAGATAAAAGATCCTTACGGACAGATTCCGGATTGAAATTCTCCCTCATGTACATGTCATTGATGTGCTCTATTTCTTGCTCGGCACTGGCAATTGTTTGTCTCAATTCTTTAACTTTGATCCCCAATTCCGCGTCCGAATAGACGCCCTTTTCCCAACCGTCCTGTATCCTTGATAACCTCTGGTTAGATTGCTTGATTTTGTTTTCTTCCAGCCGAATTAATTTATCTTTGTCCTGAAGCCGATTTTGTTCTTCGCCTAGCTGTGCCTGCAGCCACGTATCATCGTGCAGCAAGTGGCATACTTCTTCCCAGACACTATCATCCCAGGTTGCAGGAATGAATTTCCGGTAGTTGCAGGGATCCTTTATCCAGGAACAATAGTGAGCCCGGCAATAATAGAATACCTCGTCACTGCCAGCTTCTTTGCGCATTACAGACATTGGTTTATTACACTTTGGGCAAAGTATCCGGGTGCGCAGTAATGCTTTAATGGATTTCCCCTGTTTACCTCTGCCCCTCCCTCTTTCTTTGATGCTCTGGTTTGCCAGACGCCAGAGCTCTTCTGTGGTGAGAGCGGGTACATTGTAAGGTATTCTTTCCTTTTCCGGTTTGGGGCGTATTAGCGTTCGTTTAACACCCATAGTAGGGTCACCGAAAGGACGCTCTGGGTTATTGAAGAGGCCGTTGACGTTATACTCCGCCTTGCCTGTGTAACACTTGCGATTGACTATTTTAATCACCGTACGGGGCATCCACGTTTCACGTTGCGGTGGTGGGATTCTTAGTTTATTTAATTCAGCGGCCACCCAATAACAAGTTCGCCCCTGTTCTCCAGTCCAGATGAAAATGTTGTGCACTACCCAAGCCGGTGAATTGGGGAAAAGACTACCATCGATATCAGCCTTCTCAATTTGCCATTTAGCACTATTTACCTTAACCCTGCCGGTACGCTGGTCTATAACCTTATCCGCAATCATAGTGTATCCATAAGGCACCCGGTGACAGGGTACTTTTCCATTCATAACACGCGAGATGTTACCGGCAAGCACATTATCCCGGTTGGACTTTACTCTGAGCGAGTTGGCTTGGGCTTGAATCAGTCTGGTAGTCTGGCTCCCCCAGTCGTTACCGGTGGGGGAGTCGCCGCAGACAAGCTTGACCCCATAGTGAATGCATTCACGTTCGAGGGTAATCTGGTGCAATGGGTCAGCTGAAAGTCTCCCCTGAAATGGGACAATAACTCCGGAAATTTTTCTGCCCGTAATAAGGTCATGTCGCAAATACTTCATGCCGGGACGGTCAAAGTTTTCACTCGACCTTGCATCATAAATAATATATTCACGAGGCACAATCGCTCCGTATTCTTTTGCCAACTTAGCACAGGTTAGAAAGTATTCTCCGAGACGGTCATTTTCAGATTGCTCTCTGGTGGATTGCCTGTTATAGGCTACCCACCAATCCCGTTTTGTGAGATCGCACCCAGTAACACCAAAGCCTTCTTCATACCCTGCGAGACGGGCTGCTTCTTTAATGTAGTTGTTGACACGTTCTTCGCTAATAATTTCTATCTGGCTTACCATCTTCGTTTCTCCTTTTAAAAATCAGTTCTAGTATTTTTTTCTTTGCTTCGGCGTCAACTTCAGGTGAAATTGGTTCATAAACAAATACACTTTGTGTCTGGTTTTGCTGGTTGGTCCTCTGGTTCAAAATGATCTTTGCCAGATCATTCACGAGCGTCCCGTCCAAGGCGCTATCAATATTAAGGAGAATATTTCTTCTGGCAAGTTCCTTTAAAGCGCGAGATTGTGTCCTCTCATTGAAAAACAGTCCCTTTTCTTTCAGTTCGGCCCGGAGTTTGGCATTGTTGTCATCCGGTACCCCACTTTCCCAGCCATACTTCTTTGCCATTATCTCGATAACAGCTCCGAATAATGGTTTCTGCAAAGACACTTTAGCGGCAGGATTAACAGAAAATGCCTCCTCCATTTTTGTTACCACGTCACCGATCAGCAGCTTGCAGCTTAAGCTGAAGATTTCATCTGGTAAGTCAATATCCGACATGGTACCTATATTCAGAATGAAGTCCCTCATCTGTTCAACTAAAGCATCCTTCCTATCCTGTGGCGTTTCTGCTAACAAGATAAGTAATAAATTGTTCATAAATTTAAAGGCGGCTCCGGTTTGATCTTTCTCGGGATCTTGATTTGCTCCAACATTGCCTTGCTCAGCAACCAATGCAGTTATTTTTGGATGAACCCTTAACATGAATTCAGCTTTGTCTTGGTGGGTTAGATCGGCCCAGCCGTTCACGATGTCCCCAATGGTTAAACTGGTATTATCGCCAGACTGGTTGGTTTGTTTAACGTATTGCTGAAAGACACGCTGAAGACCCTCGGATTTTCGCCTAAATCTTTTTTTCTTTACTAATCTATCTAAATCGACTTGTAGCAGGGAACTGGTTAAGGCACTAGAGTCAATGTGAACGTTTTTAATTCGATCACAAAAGATTTGTTGTAGTATGCCCGAAAAATATTCATTACCAACAGGACCAGAAGAGACACGATAAAGTAATAACACGGATAATGCCTTTGCTTTTCTTGATAATGTCTTCATTGCTTACTCCTTCCGTGCTAAAATAAAAATGGGTACGTCAAGGCCGATTGCGTCGTTTTTGATTGCCCCAAGGCGGTAGCTTGTTTCAGCAGGCTACCGCACTTTTTACCCTGTTATCTACTCATTTGAATTCCGACCTACGCCAGATGGTTTAAATCCCTTGCCTTTATCTTCCTCTGCGATAAATGGGCAGTCATCACATGTTTCATGCATGTAGCAGGTCATTGCATATTCTACCCAAGAGTTGAAACTGTCTCCCCAATCGTCTTTTAGCGTAGGTTGGAACTTTTCCCACAATTCGCCGTCGAGGGCGAGGTTTATTCTATGTCTCGGCTGTTCTTTCTGAGGAATACACTTCTTTTTCATGTAATAAACTATACATCAACAATATATATATTTCAAGTTTCTTTCTATCCGAGGGGATATTTCCGTGATTATACAGAGCAATTACCCGGGAACCGTAACAAATAAAAAATTGAATACTTTTCAAAAAGGGATAATAACGTTCAATTTAGACTGTCTTCGGTATACCGAAATATAATGTACTATTATATGGGACAAGCGGCCTCAAAGTCAGGCGACTACAAAACTGGGAAAAATTCGTAATACGATAAAACATGGCCTGAAGTTGAGCTGAGGTAGCGTTTGAGATTACCATTGGATAACTCTGGTCTTGGTTGTGGACTGAGGGAGTTAGGCAACGACCAGCATGTCAATTAATATTTTCAATTGTAATATGACCTTGAGTTTTCGACTTGGCTGCTGGCTAACTATTTACTAACCCGGAGTCCTGTCTTTGAAATCCCTTCTTTTTAGTTTTGTCGTAAACGACCGTATCTGTCGCTCGTCTGTGTTATACTAGGGCAGAAATTGCAATTCCACCTGCGGACAAATGAAAAAGGAGGAGCAAGTGAAAGATAAAGATAGTCTCGCCCGGGCAGTTCGTCTCAGCCAAATACAACACTTTCTCTACAGTAATCCGTCAGGTCTCACGAGCAAAGAATTAGCTGATCTTTGTGGAGTCTGTATGCGAACGATTCAAAGAGATATTCAATCACTTGATACTGACCTTAAGATACCTCTGACGCAGAACGGAGACCGGTATGGGATTACTGAAGGCTACATTCTGCCACCGGTTTCCCTCTCACTTTATGAGGCAATGGTAATATTTCTGGCGTGCCGTCTAGCGCTCCGTCAGACCGATGAGAACAACCCGCATATCGAAAAAGCTCTTACAAAGATTTCCTCCGTATTGCCTTCACCCCTTGCGATACGTTTGAAAGAGAGCGCCAGTTCGGTTGGCGATAAAAAGGAAGACTTAGAGTTTATACGTAACTTTGAGAAGATTGCAATCGCATGGACAACACAACGCCAGGTGAGAATGAAGTACCAGTCTTTTGAAAGCGAAGGCATCAAGGAATGGTTTCTGGAACCTTATTTCGTTGATATGACGGGTGTTGGCTTCTCCGTCTACGTCATCGGGCATGCTGTGAGGGAAGGAAAGGAAGGCATTATTACCTTCAAGCTTGAACGTATGAAAGATTTGGAGGTCTTGAACAAGCGGTTCGAGATTCCCCCTGATATAAATATCGGGAAGTTGTTAGCATCAAGCTGGGGTATTTTCACCGGAGATGCAATTAGCATTGTTCTGAAATTTTCACCACATGTGACACGCCGCGTAAAGGAATCAGTGTGGCATATTTCACAATTAATTGAGGAAACTCCCGATGGCGGATGCCGGCTCTCTTTACAGGTAAACAGTGCATTGGAAATAACCCCCTGGATACGTAGTTGGGGGCCGGATGTCGAGGTAATTGAACCGTTGCGTCTTAAAGAGCAATTCCGAGACTGGAGCGAAACACTTTACAGATTGTATCACGAATAGGTGTTTTGACAACGAAAATAGAACAAATGTATGATTAGCTCTGCCAAGAAAAGATACATTGCAGGTATAACAACACGCGCGGAGGATAACATTGAAATACAACCTGCTTGAGGAGCACTGGATTCCTGTTCTCGGAACCGATGGGAAGCTTGGCTACGTGGGTATCAAGGATACGCTGACCCATGCAGGGCGCATCCGTTGTATCTGCTTAGCAAGCCCACTCGACATGTTCGCCGTGCACCGGTTCCTGCTTACTTTGCTTTATTGGAAAGCAGACTTAGCGGGTGGGGTGGAAGAGGTTCGGGCGTCGTTGCTGAAGAGCGAATTGCCGAGCGCGGTGCTCGGCGGTATCAACAAGGAAGACCATTGTTTTGACCTCTTCGATAAAGAATCGCCATTCCTGCAGGACACGTCTGTATCCATCTCCAAGGAAAAAGAAAAGAAGTCGGTCGGCTCTTTGTTTGCTGAATTAGCTGTGGCTACTAACATAGCCCACTTTCATCACGGCGACGATGAGAGTATGCGGCTATGCCTGCCGTGCGCAACCATCGGCCTGCTCCGTGTGGTTCCGTGGAGCCAATCAGGCGGCCAAGGAAAGACTCCCTCGGTACACAATGCGCCGCCAATTATGGCAATGGCAACTGGCGATAACTTGGCGGCCACGCTTGGTTTGAACCTTGTACCGTTGGATACTAAAGCGGGCAAAGCGCAGTGGTCCGGCTACTTTACGCCGACTGATTCGACGAGTCCAATCCCCTATCTCGAGGCGCTAACTTGGAATCCCCGGCGCATCCTTCTCCCCTCAGCCCAAGAAGGCACTTGCTGGTACTGCGGTGAAAGCAATGTACCCACGGTCGGGAAAATCGTGTACATGAAAAACGAAAACACAAAAAAGCGTGCAGACGAGAAATTGTTCGAATGGCAGGATCCGGCTGCCTTTTATGCTCTATACGATGTGAGTAAGAAATATGACAAAGTCAAGAACGTGCCGTATAAAACGATAAAAAGTTCCCGGGAGAACTTGGCTACCGATGGCCGAGACTTGCAGCGCCTGGCGCATGACGATCCGTTTCCCGAATCTACCGTAGTCGTGAAGAACCCCAAGCATGAGGGTTGGCTCCTGGTCGTTCCATGCACAAATCCCGCGAACAACAAAACCTACGATCATCGGCAGGTTGAGCTGGCACAACTTTCACCAGAGACGATTCGCTCCTTACCGCCTGCCGTCCCCCCGTCCAGGAGACAGGGCATCGACGGTTGGAAAGAACCCGAAAGAGTCGAGCGCAAGGACGTTGAGCATTTTGTGCCGGCTGCGGTGAGGCTTCTTACGCATACCGATTGGGTTACGCTATCGAACGCTGCCTACATGGATATGCACGATTCACCAGCGGCGTTCGATGTTTTTAGCGGCTTGTATTGGGGACTTCGTGACAAGAAGACCAAAGGACTTCCGTCGCGGAATGTGGCGTGGTTGATGCTCAAACTGATGGCATCAGTCCCCGCACGTGCCCGCACTCTTCATCCCAACGCCGAATTCTGCCCGCTGCAGAGACTGCCGAAACGACAGAGCAATGAGCGCGACATGGCGTCCCCCTACCCTGTTTCTTTCCCACGCGGTCGTCGGCTTGAGGCCGCACTTAGCGCCGCACTTGTTGACAATCTGCGCAAGAGAAATCCCGAACCTGTTGACTGGACACGTCTATGTTACGGACTAGACCAATTACTCGACTAATTAAGAGAATCGAAAAAGGAGAAACATTATGTTTGTACAGATTCATATCCTCCAGAGCATGCCACCAGGAAACTTAAACCGAGATGACGAAGGGCAGCCGAAAAAGTGTATTTTTGGCGGCGTCACGCGCGGCCGCATCAGCAGTCAGTGCCTCAAGCGAAATATCCGCCATTCTATACAATTCAAAGAAGTGTTCGGCGATGACCTCGCAACCAGAACGACATACCTGCCACGTATGGTGGCCGACGAATTGAGGAAGAGCGACCCAAGCATTACCGATGACGAATTGAACAAAGTCAAGGCCGCGCTTGCCAGCAAATTCAAGGCTGAAAAGCGCGGAGGCAATTCAGACGAAGCAGCAGAGGGTGAGGAGGCACAAGCGCAGCCCGAAAGCTCTTCTGCTGTGAGCGATGGAGCAGACCGGACGGGTCAACTGGTCTTTTTCCCACCACCCTTTGCTAAAGAAATTGCTGAGCTTGTCGTAGAACTGCGTGGGCGCACCCCTCCGGCATACAACCGGTTCATTGGGACCAAAGCAAAGCTCTCTAAAGCTGAAGAGAAGGCTCTAGACAAAACGGTTGATGAGTTTGTCCAGCGAGCTTCCGCGGCGAGCAAGAAGCTCACGGTTGACATCGGCCTTTTCGGCAGAATGACTACCAGTGACCTGGTCGTGAACGTGGAAGCAGCCTGTCAGGTGGCGCATGCCATTAGCACGCATGAGACGCTAATCGAGAGCGACTACTTCACCGCGATGGATGAAAAGAAGCAGGAATTCGCATCAACTCAGACCGAGAAAACAGGCGCTGCCTTTCTCGGCTCTGGCGATACCGAAACGTTTTTCAATTCAGCCGTCTACTACAAGTATCTCAATCTCGACATCGATGCCTTGAAGAAGCACCTTTCCTGGCAAAGCGATAAGGCAGCTCTTGCAGCCGGGGTGCTTGTCCGCGCCGCGGCGCTATCCAATCCCACAGGCAAACAGAACAGCTTTGCCGCGCACGGCGTTCCTGAACTTATCCTCGTCGAAGTATCGGAAGCAAAGTGTCCAATCAGCTATGCAAATGCCTTCCTAGAACCCGTTGACGGTATTAACCTCATGCGTGAATCAGCGGCGGCAATGAGTAATTACATCGACACCGTAGTAGCAGCCTTCTCGCCGACAGACATGAGCCGAGCGCTCCTGGCAGTGGGGTCTGCTTCGGTAGATATCGCAAAAGCTAAAAGAGTTAACACACTCGAAGACCTTATCAAATCCGTGGTTAAACTCGTGGAGGGTACCGCATGAGCAGTGACCACAATACTTTGTTTCTGCGCTTGGCCGGTCCCATGCAGGCGTGGGGCACCTCATCCCGTTTTCAGTTGCGCCGCACTGACCTTTACCCGAGCAAGTCCGGCATACTGGGAATGTTGCTCTGTGCCATGGGTGTTAATCGTGAAGATTCACGGCAGCCGCTCAAGCTGCTGACACCACTACTCATGGGAGTACGCGTCGACCGGACTGGAAATCTTGATTGGGATTACCAGACAGCGGGAGCCAAGTTAGGCATTCGAAGCGCCGACGGCAAAATCAAGATAACCGCATCGACCGGCGAATACGAAACCTTGCTTTCGCGCCGTCAATATCTTTTTGATGCCTCATTTCTGGTTGCGTTACATGGCGATTCAACCATAATCGCCTCTTGCGCCAACGCCCTGAGAAATCCGACCTGGCCTTTGTTCCTTGGAAGAAAGTGCTGCGTCCCGGCCGAGCCTGTTTACGCCGGCACCGAAAGTTTTGACACGCTGACCCAAGCGCTTTCGTCGGTCCCCTGGCGCCCCAGAATCAACGCCATTGACCGCGAGGGTAGCGGGGCGTCTGTAACACTCGATACATATTTGGAGCAGCCGCCAGAGAGACTTGTGCCCATGGGTGCCCGGCTCGTTTCCGATGTGCCCGTAGCCTTCGGTTTCTATAATTATGCTCCGCGTTTGGTTATCAAGAATCAGGTTACGGTGCCAATGGGACAGGCAACCCAAACACAGCGACTGAGCGCACGTCATGGCAACCCTTACAGTGAACACTTCTATACAGTCGCGAGGCCGAGTCGTCTGAAACTTGATAACGGCCTTTGCGTCTTCTGCAAGTCCCCTGCTGTGGAAGTGCATCATGTGTCCTACGAAAATGCCGGACACGAGACCGACTCTGATCTCCGGTCGTTATGCAAGACCTGTCACGATGCGTGTACGATGCTGGAATACGGTCATGGCCGAAAAGAAAGAGTTGACCCTTGCAACCCGGCTCAACGCACGACCATTCTCGAACAAATCAATCGTAATCTCAAAGAGCAACATCCTGGCCGGCGGCGCGAATTGCTTAAAGCTGTGCGGTCGACCTGAGAAGGTATTTTTTGACATAGCGCCCGGCGCAATGCCGGATAAGGAGTTAGGGATGTTTCTTTCTCTTCTTAAAGTTGACTTGGACATTGCCCCCGGACGGCTCTGGCTCCGTAACCTTTACCGCGTTCATCAGCGCCTGTGCATGGCGTTTCCATCCTCCGCGCGCAAAGAGGGCGACCCTCCGTTCTTGGAACCCTTTCGTCCTGATGACTTCCAGCATGTTCACGGCCCGCGCACGGAGGAACAAGCATTTCTTTTCCGCATTGACCCTCTACCCGGCGGGAATGCTGCGATTGTGATGCAATCTGGAATGAAGCCGGACTGGGACTATGCCTTTAACAACGCTGGCTATCTTCTTGCCGCGCCACCCCAGTTGAAGACTTATGAACCACAATTCCAGAACCAGCAGCTTCTCAGGTTCCGTCTGCTGGCAAACCCCACACGGAAGATAGATACGAAGACCCGCCAGGATGGCACCAAAAGCAACGGTAAGCGAGTCCCCGTGGACAAGGCTAACCTCGATGAATGGCTCATCCGCCATGCCGAAAAGTCCGGGTTCACCGTCGAGCAGTTGCTCAACGTGCAAACGGGCTACGTCGGCGCTTCCAATGGCAAAGATGACGAACTCAAGCGGTTCTTCTACGCCCGCTACGACGGCATACTCCGTGTGGCGGATGCTGAGCATCTGCACGATTCCGTCATTCAGGGCATTGGCTCCGCCAAAGGCTTCGGCTTCGGGCTGCTTTCTCTAGCGCGTATCAAGGAGTAGCTATGCGTACATTACATGAATTGCCGCGTTTCCGTGATAGATGGAGCCACCTCTACATGGAAATGGGGCGGCTGGATGTTGATGCGAATGGGTTGGTATTCCAGCAGGGTGAGAGCTTCGTGCGGGTGCCAATTGACCAGTTAAGCATCATTATGCTGGGACCCGGCTCCACGGTTACTCATGCGGCGGTGAAATCCCTTTCCCAGAATAACTGCTTATTATCATGGACAGGGCAGGATGGTATTCGGCTCTATGCGGCAAGCATTGGTGGCACCTACAGCGCACGGAGGATGATTCGCCAGGCGAAACTGGTTAGTGACGAGGAGAAACGTCTGGAAGTTGCCTGGCGTATGTACCGTTTCCGCTTTAAAGAAGCGGTTCCTCAGGTGGTTAGTCTGGAGCAAATCCGGGGTATGGAAGGCATACGCGTGCGTCGCACCTATGCCGAGGCTTCAGCTAAATACGGGGTGGAATGGAAAGGTCGCCAGTATGACCAGGATGATTGGAACAAAGGTGACCCAATCAACCGCGCTCTATCCGCGGCGAACGCTTGTCTCTATGGAGTTTGTCACGCAGGTATTCTTTCAGCTGGCTATTCATCCGCTCTGGGATTTGTTCACACGGGTAAAATGCTAAGCTTCGTTTATGACATCGGAGACCTCTACAAAACCGAGGTTACAATCCCTACTGCTTTCAGGATAGCTGCTCAAAATCCACCGGAATTAGAAAGAGTAGTACGCATGGAGTGCCGAAAGGTGTTCCACGAATTCAGACTGATGGATAGGCTCTTGCCTGACATCGCGGAGGTGCTGGGTGTTAGTGATGATACTGGAGAAAACGCCGACGAGCTTGAAGGGCGCATTGTCACGCTGGCTGTTGGAACCGAAGACGGGGGTTTTTCTTGGGAACCCGAGCGCGAGAGTTAGAGACGAACTTTGGGCAACAGCGGTGAAAAAGGCAAAGGATACCGGCGTGGTAATGCAAATCTGGACAGACCAGAACCCGCAAGGTTTTTCTTACCGGCAAACTGGTGAAAGGGATCGGAGATTTATTGACCTGGATGGTCTGGCATTGGTTGAGTTCAAACGCGCTCAAGAGATTGTCAAAAGCAATTTTTCTGACACTAGAACACCCTAGCTAGGCATGAGGCATAAACCGGTTAGCTTTGGGATTGCAGAGTATTCCCCACGTGTGTGGGGGTGAACCATAGTCGTGGCGCACATTCTGGATGGCATATCCCGTATTCCCCACGTGTGTGGGGGTGAACCGCATACTCTGCATGTCTGACCTGCCCTGGGCAGGTATTCCCCACGTGTGTGGGGGTGAACCGAAACACACTGGCCGGACGAATACAATCAGTTAAGTATTCCCCACGTGTGTGGGGGTGAACCGCAACCCATGCGGTGGCTTTGGCTTCCTGGTAAGGTATTCCCCACGTGTGTGGGGGTGAACCGCACGTTGTTTTAACTTCTGGTACTTTCAATATAGTATTCCCCACGTGTGTGGGGGTGAACCGCAATACCGTCCTTCTGGAATTGGAAAGGTTCATGTATTCCCCACGTGTGTGGGGGTGAACCGTCAGCACAGCGTGACGGTGTTCCGCATGGCCTGTATTCCCCACGTGTGTGGGGGTGAACCGGACTCTTTTGCCAACGTGTGAACCCCTAGTGCGTATTCCCCACGTGTGTGGGGGTGAACCGGGATGGGAGTGGACCAAAGCGATCGTGTGACCGTATTCCCCACGTGTGTGGGGGTGAACCGTGCGGTACACACAGCGCCAAGTTGGATGTTGCCGTATTCCCCACGTGTGTGGGGGTGAACCGGACGATGGCCAGCCCAATTACTCAAAGGCTGTGTATTCCCCACGTGTGTGGGGGTGAACCGCGTGCTGACCGTATTTATTGCTCTAAGGAGTGGTATTCCCCACGTGTGTGGGGGTGAACCAGGATTCTCTAACGCCCAAAAGGCAGGGCTTGATGTATTCCCCACGTGTGTGGGGGTGAACCGTACCAACGAGGGCGCCGGCGGGAACGAGTGTAGTATTCCCCACGTGTGTGGGGGTGAACCGGGATACTGCGGGAAGCTCTGCCTTTGGAAGGGAGTATTCCCCACGTGTGTGGGGGTGAACCGCTCTTGAGTTGGGTAAAGCTCCAGGAGTGGAGGTATTCCCCACGTGTGTGGGGGTGAACCGTGCAGGCGGCCGCTAAAGGCGTCAAGGCTGAAGTATTCCCCACGTGTGTGGGGGTGAACCGAGATGGTAATCGGCGCAGTCGTAACATTAAGTGTATTCCCCACGTGTGTGGGGGTGAACCCCATTCCGGCCGGTGGTTCCGGCACACCAGGTCGTATTCCCCACGTGTGTGGGGGTGAACCGGACTATGAGTTTGGAGATGTTAAGAAAATTAAGTATTCCCCACGTGTGTGGGGGTGAACCAGGTAAGTGGTCGGCCGGACTCTGGCACGAGTTCGTATTCCCCACGTGTGTGGGGGTGAACCGCTCTGCGAGCGGTTCGAGACCTGATAGGCGATGTATTCCCCACGTGTGTGGGGGTGAACCGCACCTTATAGTGGGGGATTCGCCAGTGAAAACGTATTCCCCACGTGTGTGGGGGTGAACCGTCCCCCGACAGGGTATATTTTTACCCGACTACGTATTCCCCACGTGTGTGGGGGTGAACCGCACTGGACTGGGACGGGCTATACCAGCGCACACGTATTCCCCACGTGTGTGGGGGTGAACCAGTTCAAGCATCGTGTTGGGACAAAAGGCGGTAGTATTCCCCACGTGTGTGGGGGTGAACCGGTCACGGTGTACGAAAGTATCTGTATCCAGTTGTATTCCCCACGTGTGTGGGGGTGAACCGACCTCATAACAAGCCACGATGCTTTTACATTCGCCGTAAATGCGAAAGTATTCCCCACGTGTGTGGGGGTGAACCGGGAACTGCCTGCTTCGTCAAGCCTCATCAACCGTATTCCCCACGTGTGTGGGGGTGAACCGCCTACATAGCGGGATTTATTGACGGGGAAGGTGTATTCCCCACGTGTGTGGGGGTGAACCGGACTGTTCATCCTCCAGTTGGGATAATCCAGTGTATTCCCCACGTGTGTGGGGGTGAACCGCAGTATCAGGCAGATGGTAATCAGGCGTTTGCGTATTCCCCACGTGTGTGGGGGTGAAC
>Ga0315288_10006182_pt1 | contig 15169 bp, 11 predicted proteins | sample YL17G11_20_MG_FD_203454 | JGI IMG/M metagenome (GOLD analysis project Ga0315288, IMG submission 203454) | Sediment microbial communities from Yellowstone Lake, YNP, Wyoming, USA - YL17G11_20 | ecosystem: Environmental > Aquatic > Freshwater > Lake > Sediment | place: USA: Wyoming | collected... | reverse complement strand
ACTGCAACGCTCTGGCACAAAACAATACTGAGCCGGATTCGGGAGTTAACCTTGCCGTTGTTGCCGAACCATCCTGTTCTTATGTCTCCGGTGATACCTCGCCGACGGCACTCAATGACGAGTACGATCCGCCAAACTCACGTGACAGGCGCCGTGGATCTTACGGCAACTGGCCCAGAAGGGGCACGCAATGGGTGCAGTACGACTGGAGCCTGCCTATCAGCACTAAAAAGATTGACGTTTACTGGTGGGATGATCGCCGCGGCGTCCGCCTCCCTGAGGCCTGCCGGCTGCTGTATTGGGACGGTGAGGATTTCGTGTCGGTCAGCAATCCATCGGGCCTGGGAGTAGCGGGAAATCAATATAACACCACGACCTTCGACGAAGTGCGCACGTCCAGGCTCAGGCTCGAAATCGATTCCAATGATACCTATTCGACCGGAATTCTGGAATGGAAAGTATATGACTCCGGCAAGTCGCCCGACTTTCCGCCGAGAGTCGATGCAGGCGTGGATCGCGTTGTCATTTTGGGGGGCAAGACCTATCTGAATGGAGCAATTAAGACGTTGGGCGGCAAAGGCGCCCCGGCAATTGCCTGGAGCAAAATATCCGGTCCCGGCGAGGTCGCTTTTGAGAATGCCGGCGGGCCGGTCACTACGGCGACATTTTCCAGGGCGGGCGATTATGTCCTCAAATTGACGGCCGGCAAAGGGCAATTGAGTGCTTCGTCCAGCCTCGCTGTCAAGGCCGTAACACCGCCTCCCGCAACGCATCTCGACCTAATCGATACAAAACACTATAAGATTGATAATCCGCTTTGGAACAGCAGAGCCAGGGCCCTGATCGTAAACTGGATTCCTCACTGCATCGACAAGATTTCCGACCCGAACCTGAAAGAAGGCGGCATAAACAATTTTATCGACGCCGCCAACAAACTGGCCGGCAAGCCTCACGAACCTCACAGAGGCTACGTATTTTCCAACGCCTGGATTTATAACACGATTGAGTCGATCTGCGTTGCACTGATGGTCGATCCTCAGGGCGATCAGGAGATTATCAAAGCTCAGGAAACAATGAAAGCGACGCTGGCTGATTGGATTCCGAAGATTCTCGCCGCCCAGGAGCCGGATGGATATCTGCAGACCGCATTTACGCTGAGCGATCGTCAGCGATGGTCACCCAGGTATAGGGCGGATCATGAGGGCTATGTCGCCGGTTATTTCCTGGAGGCTGCTATTGGACATTATCTTTTGACGAACAAGACGGACGCCAGGTTATACGATGCGGCCAGAAAACTCGCAGATTGCTGGTACGACAATATCGGCCCGCCTCCGAAAAAGGAATGGTACGACGGCCACCAGGCCATGGAAATCGCGCTGGTGCGGTTCGGCCGATTTGTGAACGAGACCGAAGGTAAAGGTAAGGGCGATAAGTATATCGAATTGTCGAAGTTCCTGCTGGACTGCAGAAAGGACGGCGACGAATACGACCAGAGCCACGTTCCGGTCGTCCGGCAGTATGAAGCCGTCGGACATGCCGTGCGCGCAGTATATTCCTACGCGGGTATGGCCGACGTCGCAATGGAAACAGGTGACATCGACTACCAGAGCGCCGTCATGTCGCTATGGGACAATATAGTCAACAGGAAGTATTACATCACCGGCGGCGTAGGCAGCGGCGAGACATCGGAAGGCTTCGGCCCGGACTATTCGTTGCGTAACAATGCTTACTGCGAGTCCTGCTCCAGTTGCGGCGAGATTTTCTTCCAGCACAAACTGAACTTGACATACCACGATGCCAGGTTCGCGGATCTATACGAAGAGACGCTCTACAACGCCCTCTTAGGCTCAATCGATTTGGATGGCAGGAATTTCTACTATCAGAATCCGCTGGATTCACGCGGGCCCCGCTACGACTGGCACGTCTGCCCGTGCTGTGTGGGTAACATCCCGAGGACCCTGCTGATGCTGCCCACCTGGACTTATGCCAGGAGTGCCGACAACATTTACGTCAACCTTTTCATCGGGAGCACTGTTACGGTCGAGGATGTGGCTGGCACCGATGTCCAGATGATTCAGAAGACCGATTATCCGTGGAGCGGCGACGTTTCGGTCACGGTCAATCCCCAGGAGCAAAAGACCTTCAGCGTCATGATACGCGTGCCTAACCGCAGCGCCAGCGAACTTTATACCGGAACACCTCAATCCGACGGCATCACGTCGATTTCGGTCAACGGTTCCGCGATCACTCCGTCCATTGATAAAGGATATGCCGTGATTAGCCGGCAGTGGAAGGCCGGCGATAAGATCGATCTGAAGCTCCCCATGAAGATTCAGAGGATCAAGGCCAGCGATAAAATCGAAGCAACGAAAGGCCGGGTGGCACTTCGGTATGGCCCGTTGATTTACAGTGCAGAGAGAGTTGACCAGGACATTGACAATATACTCAGTCCTGAATCCGCCCTGACCGCCGAGTGGAAGGGCGATCTTCTGGGCGGGATTATGGTCATTAAAGGCATATGGGCCGACGGTTCGGTTTTAACGGCAATCCCCAACTATGCCCGGGACAATCGTGATGCTTCAGATCAGAACGACCGCCGCGGTCGCGGCACTATCAGCTCATATGTCTGGTTAAAGGATCGATGAGCAATATATAGGGATAAATGTAGGGCGTGCCATCCCGGTCCGCCGCCAGGGCACCGCCGAGTTGGAGTCCCTCGGGCGTCAAAGTGTACCCCGTGTGGACGTCTCCACCTTCGCCAGGCAACCAGTTCACCGGTGAGCCGTCCGTGGGGTCCCCATCGCTAAAATCATCGAAAAAGTAGGGCCCCGCCCAGGCATTGGCACAAAGGAACATCATGGACATCATAAAACTCAGCAGGTATCGCGTTATTACTTGATTTTTCATTTTCTTTCTCCTTTCCTGGCAATTACCAGAAGATTTGTATTAATAGTAAAAATCTGCGTCTTCTTTTACGGCTTGCGGCTGCAATTGCACACGTTTCGATTCCATCGGCCACGGCCCGCACAGCAGAGGTACGGCACCTCCATCCGGGAAGCCGTCGTCATCGGCATCCTTGTCCGCAATGCTCCCGTCAAGTACGTCAACGGAATTATATAACTGCTACTGTCCGTCCTTTACCAACTTACCCTCTTCACTGAGGTGTGCCGTTCCCACCCACCACCAGAGCCACTGGAGCTCAGCGTGCAGATCTCCTTCCGGTATGGCCTTGGCGGCATGGCATATGATGGTGAAGTAGTACTCGTTGTCTCCGGTCTTGACCAGTTCTCCCAACGCATGTCCATGAACACGAATCCCCGTCAGGCCGATCCCGCTCCAATTCGCTTCCGGATTGGGACTCCACGCCTGGTAGGCATATCGTGTGCCAGCACTATCCAGAGGAGTGATGGTCTCCGTCCATATCCACGTGTTATCCTCCGGCGAATTTCGGTCGCTGGCGACCCAGCAGCCTGCAATGGAATCTGCTTGGGCGTTATAGTCTTCCCAAGTTGGGAAACCGTTCTCTGCTGCAATCAGTAAAGGAACTGCCAGAATTGAAAACAACAGGCCGTATTTTCTTGCCACTGCTAAAAATGTACTTATGCGTTTCATAATGTCATCTCACTTTCTCGTATTCATTAATACGTTTTAATAATTTTATTTTCTGACTAAGTTTCGCCACATCGACCTGATTGTAAGTTATGTTTTCATGTTTCCACCTTTAAATACAGCAAGGAATTCTGAATTTGCGCGCTTGATCGTTATTTTCACGGTTTTTTCTTCAAAATCCTGAAAAACGGTGATCCAGGCATAAAAATTGTTGCAGGGTGAGCCTTTAATTTGTATCATAGTATTGTCGGAAGCGAATGAGAGAAGGTGCTGTGAGTCTTAATGTTCGCAACCGTTTTTGTATATCGAATGGGCAGAAGCATGATTTCACAGGGCAGTCAACTGTGAAGAGCGATGACCACACAGATATCGGTGGAGAAGGACAAACGTTTCTGACCACACATTGGTCTCTGATTGAAAGCATACGCTCCGAAGCCGACAGCAGCCATGCCCTTATCAATTCATTACTGAAGGATTACTTTCACGAGATCGTGCTCGGTAATGAGCTGGTACAGCAGGCCGACCAGCGCATAGGACGCTTTAGATCGTTCCTGCTGACAGCTTTACGCCGGTACCTTATCAACGTCAAACATAAAGAGACTGCTCGCAAACGCGTTCCCAAAGGCAAACTTATCGCACTGGATGTGGTTGATCCGGACGCTTTAGCCGCAGCCTCTGAAGATATGTCTCCGGATGAGAGTTTCAATTGCGCCTGGGTGTCTTCGTTGCTGGAGCCGGTCTTTGAAGAAGTTGAGAGTTCCTGCGACCAGGACGGCAAGACTGTTTACTGGAAGGTATTTGAAGAGCGTCTCTTGCAGCCGATAATGAACCAGGCCGATCCTCCCTCCGTGAAAGAAATTTGCGGCAAATATGGTATTCCGGACGGACACAAACTCGCCAACATGATTATCACGACGAAAAGGCGGATCCGAGCGACTTTGGAAAAGCACATTCGAAAGATAGTTACATCGCCCGAAGAGGTAAGTGACGAATTACAGGAAATGGCACGTTTTTTCCCCGAAATGGCGCAAAATTTCAAATAGTTCTTGTATATATTTAATGAATCCGTGGAATTGGTCGCTTAGTCCGAGCAAAACCTGGTTTTGGTCAATCTGAATCATAAGACAAAAACCAAGATAGATAACAGAAGTGTCTTCTTAGGGATGCTTATTTTTCGTTAAATCATGAAAAGAAAACCTATATCTCGCCTTAACAGGAAACAATTGGGCCGCCCGTACTTCGTCATGGAATATGTCGAAGAGATTCCCATTACCGAACATTGTGACAAGCACAAGCTTAACATCGAGGAAAGCTTGGAACTGTTTCTTCACGTTTGCGAGGCGGTTTGGCACGCACACCAGAAGGGAATCATTCATCGTGATATCAAACCGTCCAACATTCTGGTTTCTATCAGAGACAACCAGGCGGTACCCAAGATCATCGATTTTGGCGTCGCCAAAGCCCTGACGCAATCGCTTACCGAACGAACGCTCTATACCGAGCAGGGCCAGTTTATCGGCGAGTATATGAGTCCGGAACAAGTGGAGATGACCGCCCAGGGTGTGGATACCCAGACGGATATTTATTCGCTCGGTGTTGTTCTCTACCAATTGCTGACCGGCGTGCTGCCCTTCGACGCCGAGACGCTCCGGGAAGGCGGCGCTGAGCACATTCGACGTGTCATTTGCGAACAAGACCCGAAGACCCCCAGCACCCGGCTGCGCACCATCTCCGGAGAAGAGTCAACGAAATTGGCGCAGCTTCGCCGGACAGATGTTCGCACGCACATGCAAAAGCTGCACGGCGACCTGGACTGGATCACGCTCAAAGCGATGGACAAGGATCCGAACCGGCGTTATCCTACCGCCCACGCCCTGGCGGAAGACATTCGGCGACATCTTAATAATGAGCCCGTTTCGGCGGGCTCGCCCACAATAATATACCGTCGAAGTAAATTCATCCGCCGAAACCGAACACAGGTGATTGCCGTAGCGTGTGTTGTGGTTGTCGTTTTGCTGGGTCTGTTGAGCTTTAAGCTGTACAAACAGAACATAGCAGGCAAGCAGAAGCTTGCCGAGGAAAAACAAAACCTTGTGTTTCAGAAGGCCGAGACAATTCTATCTTCCGCCGAGGCGTACTATGGCGAAGGACAATACGAACAGGCTCTTGAACAAACCACATTGCTGCTTGAGCTTGTGCCCGACCATATGATCCGAATGTTATCGGAGGCCCTGAATCTGGACCGCCAACACTACGCAGCGAGAAAGATGCGTGCTTTGATGTATTTTGCGATTGGTGACTACCAGAATACGGAGAGGGACGCCGATAAGATGACATTTGTTCAACCGGAGAACCCTTCGGATTACGCGCTGAGGGCTGTCGCGCTGCGCCAGATGGGGCGCTACAGTGAAGCAATTGAGGATCACAATCGCGCCATCGAACTGGCAGGTGACGCGTATCCTGATATCGCAGAGCTCTACGATCAGCGGCGCGAAACCCATTTCAGGATGGGCAATTATGAACAGGCGCTGGCTGACGCGAGAAGGTGTGTCGAGAAGCAGCCCGGTGCCGGCAAATACAAGAGCAGGCTTCTGGGAGCCCTAACTGCATTGGGCAGGTATAGTGAGGCTGACGCAGAGAATGCAACACCGCCCGGCGTACTCACGTATCACTACATCCCATGGTTGGCGAAGTATGTGGCCGATGGCTTCGAATCCTGGCACCTCGGTAAAGGTGTACTCTTAGGCTGGTCGCGGGATTCGAAGTACATCTACTACCATCGTTATCTTGATGGGGACAATTACAACTATATCGGTACGCTGGCGGCGGCATATGCCCAAACGAGTCAATTTGAACAGGCTGTGAAGTGGCAGTGCCAGGCTATAACAAAGCTGCCGCCAGACGTACGGCCCGGCTCGCGGGCGCAATATCAAGCGAAGCTGCAACTGTACCAGGCAGGTCAAACGTATCATGGGCAATATTTACATGCCGGCAAACTCATTGCACGGTATACCTTTGACGAGGTCAGCGGGAAAACGGCGCCCGACCTTTCCGGAAACAAAATAGACGCTACGCTCGTCGGCGATGCACGGATAGTTGACGATCCTGTAAGAGGAAAGGTGCTTGAACTCGATGGGGACGGTGACTGGGTGGACTGTGGGAATGACCTGCCCAATAGTTCTCAATAATATGGAAGAGTTCAAAGAACATTTAGACACTGGTTGGACACTGTCGCCCAAAAACAGCGATAATACAAGCGCAAAAAAATCCGCCAAAGCGTACTCGCACGTAAATCCCCCTCAAAAAAGCACTTCCGAAACTCCTTATAAATGGGCGATACAGGACTCGAACCTGTGACTTCCTGCGTGTAAAGCAGGCGCTCTAGCCAACTGAGCTAATCGCCCCGAATTCGGCAATAAAAGTACTGATTTTTACTCCTTGCGTCAAGATTGTTTTTAATTTATATTTTTGATTGTGATTGTTTTTAAGATAAAATTTATTACTTTCAGCAGGGACGTTTACGGAAAAGTGAGGTGTTCTTATGGCGGTACTTGATGCTATTAGTAGAAGATATTCCTGCCGGTCGTATCGGGACAAGGGCATCGAGCAGGATAAGCTCGACTGCATTCTGGAAGCGGCCCGGCTGGCGCCGTCGGCGAAAAATACGCAGGACTGGCGTTTTGTGGTTGTCATGGACCGGGATACCAAACGCCGGGTCGCAGGGACAACGAACCGGCCTGAGGTGTTCGAGAAGGCCGGCGCGATTATCGCCGCGTGCAGCAACAGCGACGATGTCATGCGATGCGGCCAGGCTATCGGCCCGATTGATGTGGCAATTGCCCTCGAACATATCTCCTTGCAGGCAGCGGACTTAGGATTGGGCACATGCTGGATCGGTTCATTCGACGCGGACGAAGTCCGGCAAATATTAGGAATTCCCGACGATATAATCATCGTAGAGCTGATGGCCCTCGGCTATCCGGCTGGCAGCAAACCCGAGCCGAAGCGTGAGCCGATAGAAAAAATCGTTTGCTACAATACATGGAAGTTCTGAGTTTTTGTCGAAAACCGCGTAAAAATAAGTTGAATTTTGAAATCGCTCTTGTAAAATAATATGTTCGAACGTGATCTCGGGGACGTGGTGTAACGGGAGCACACCGCGGTCGCATCGCGGGAATGAGGGTTCGATTCCCTTCGTCTCCATTCGTCTCGAATAGCACATATTGTACTGAGTTACGGGCAAAGTGATATATTCCTTATCGAAATACTATTAAGTACATTTTATCAGTTCGATAGTGTGTAATCGGAAAATGGTGAATGAAACAAGATCGAACAGGCTGATATCTCTGAGTTATAATAGGGGAACATTGTTACTCACCGGGATTGGGTGTGAGAAATTGCCTGAGATATATGGTCCATCCGTATGGGCTTGGGATAGTCGTGTCGGAGCCTTACGATGCGACGCAATTCACTACGCTGCGGTTCGCGCGGCTTTGGCCGGTCAGTTTGGGCCATCCTTAACCGACAATGTGCCGAAGCCATGCTGTGTTTATTGGCCTAAGATCAAGCTGCCAAAGCTGAGACCAAATCAGATTGAAGCTCTTGAAGCATGGTCCGAAGCTGATTGTCGCGGACAGATAATTATGCCGACGGGAACAGGTAAAACTGAAGTGGCCCTTGCAGCGATGGCCCGGGCGAAAATTGCGTCGTTGATCGTCGCGCCCGTTCGCGATTTGATGTACCAGTGGCACCGTCGTATTTTGGCAGCCTTTGATTATGATGCCGGTATTGTCGGCGATGGCCTGTCCAACATTAAGCCTGTCACAGTGACAACGTATGACAGTGCATACATTCACATGGCCCAAATGGGCGCCGGTTTCGGGCTGCTGATCTTCGATGAGGAGCACCACTTGCCCGGGAAATGCCGTCGTGAGGCTGCCATCCTGAGCACTGCTCCGATGCGGCTTGGACTGACGGCTACTGCCGAGCGGTCGGATGGCTTGCACAAAGACCTCGATTGGCTCATTGGCCCCGTAGCCTATTGTCTGCCGTTCAAACAAGCGGAAGGTTCGACGCTGGCGAATTTTGACGTTGTGCGAATTCCGGTAACGTTGAACGAGCGCGAGCAGGCCACGTATGACCAGTGCAGCCGGACGATTCGGTATTTTCTCTTGTCCCGGCGAAAAGAACAGCCGAGCTACACGTGGCAGGATTTGTGCAAGGAATCAGGTGGTGACCCTCAGGCACGTCATGCCCAGAAAGCTTACTATCTGAAAAATTCTATAGAGTCTCGTGCTGCTGAAAAGCTGAGAGTGCTGGAAGATATATTCCGGCTGCACAAGGGTCAGCAAATTCTTGTTTTTACAGGGTCAAATGCTATGGCAATAGAGGTCTCTCAGCGGTTCCTGGTGCCGACGATTCTCTCGCATACACGAAAGAGTGAGCGCCTGGCTGTCCTGGAGAATTTTGCCAACGGATCATTTCCAGTTCTCGTTGCCAACAGAGTCCTTGATGAAGGCGTAGATGTTCCGGAAGCGAAAGTTGCGGTGGTGATTGGCGGACAAGGCTCAACGCGTCAGGCCAAGCAGCGGCTGGGCAGGATTCTCAGAAGAACCGGCAGCGCCAGAGCGACCCTGTACGAAGTCGTCTGTGAAAATACAAAGGAAGTTCAACGCTCCCGAAAGAGGCGAAAAAGCGATGCTTACGAGCGACCAGTCCATCGTCGAGTTTAAGGCGGGTCAGGCTATTGCCGACCGCCTGAAGCAAAGTACGCACAGGCATTATGTGAAGTATGCCGAGAGCATGCTTGCGATATATCGCAACGCCAAAGGCCGGCAGCGTCGCCAACTGCATCGAGAGATAGAATCGCTGTTTGCTGACGAGCCCGATTGCCCCGTTCGGCGAATTCAGGCATTCTGCAAGCTGCTGGATGACAGTAGTGTTTTCCGGACCGACCCGGGCGGTAAGGCTGCGAAGTTACGACTGGATGTGTTTTCCAGGGTTGCGCGTTTCCTTCCGCTTGTCGAAAAACCAGATCGGCTTTTCGAACACGACGAAAGAAAGATAAAAGCACAGCTTGCGGATGAGCTTGGCTTGACGTGGAGCGAAATCGAACAAGGTCTTTACGCAGACGTGATGGCCTTCCAGCAATTGGAGCAGTTCGAGGGGTATCCGAATGCTTCAGCGTTGCTGTCTCGCTACAATGTCGCTCAGCTTCAAGCCTGCTTATATCGGGCTGAAAGCATGACTGTTATAGCGACAGATGACCTTAAAACGATCCTTCGTTATGCCAAGCTGGCTAAGCTATTGCACGACATAGTCCGTTTAGGTCCTTCAAAGTATCGTATCACTTTTTCAGGGCCGGCCTCAGTATTGCGTCAGACCCGGCGATACGGCGTTAATTTCGCAAGATTCTTGCCCGCACTGCTGGCCTGCGAAGGCTGGCAGATGACGGCATCGTTAAAGACTCCGTGGAATACGTCAGCCAAACTGAATCTCTCGGACAGCGACGGCTTTACCAGCCATTTGCCGTCGCCGGATGAATTCGACTCCAGACTGGAAGAATCGCTTGCCGAAAAATTCGGGCCCCAGCGTGACGGCTGGCAGTTGATTCGTGAAGGCGAAATACTCCATGATCGCCAGAAGACCTTCGTTCCGGATTTTACTTTTCGCCATGAGGACGGAACGCAAGTCCTCCTGGAAATTGTCGGTTTTTGGACGCCGGAATATTTGTCGCATCGGCGGGAAACCTTAAAACAATTTCACCATCATAGAATTCTGATTGCCGTGCCGGAAAAGTCTCTGAGAGAGGGTGCTCACATCGGAAAAAATGTGCTCGTTTACAAAACGACCCTTAAACTCTCATCTCTAATGGAAGCCTTAGAGAGAATCCGGACTGAAAATGGGCTGTAGGGGCAGTCCCGTGTGGTTGCCCAGAGTCCGTCCCTACGTACGTGTTTAGACGGCCTCTGGCACTCGCGACCATCCCCAAAGCCTACGGCTTTGAGGTTGCCACACGTTTCACATCAATTTTCTTGGGTGGCAGCCTCATCCCGATTGTCGTTATCGGGATGGGGATGGCTTTTCCTTGGCTAAACACATACGCCCCCTATGGGGCGGTTTTCCCTCACAAATGTATAAATCCGGTTTCTGTTCCATCACAGATTTCAAAATTGATGATTATCGTCCCAAGTTTTGTGGGCAAGGCGCAATCGCTTCTAAAAGCGATAAACGCAATGTGCTGTTTAAGAAAGTGAACAACCGAATTACCCCCAAACTATGGGACGATACCAATTTATCGCTTTACGGCCTACCCCATATAGTGCTATATTGGCCTTACTGCTGTTGAGGATAGAGCAGCACTGAGAAGTGACCTGAACGTAACGGTACGAATGGTATTCTTATGATGGAAAATATTCAAAAAGCATTGGCCAGGTACTGGGGGTATAATGAATTTTTGCCCTTACAGAAAAAAGCGATGGACTGTGTCTGTTCGCAGCGGGATTCGATTGTTGTTCTACCAACCGGGGGCGGAAAATCGCTTTGCTACCAGGCGCCGGCGGTCGTCCTGCCGGGCCTGACGGTTGTAGTTTCTCCGCTTATCTCCCTGATGAAGGACCAGGTCGATGCCCTGATCGAATGCGGCGTTTCCGCAGCGCGGATTGACAGCTCTCTTGCGGCCCACGAGCAGCAGGCGGTTTTTGAAGCGCTCCATAACAAGAGACTTAAGCTTCTTTACCTTTCGCCGGAACGGCTCGTCTCAAACGGCTTTGTCGAAGTACTCAAAAAGACGAGGCTGTCTTTTATCGCCATCGACGAAGCCCATTGCGTCAGCATGTGGGGCCACGACTTTCGGCCCGAGTATCGCCAACTGGGCATTTTGAAGCGGGTTTTTCCCAATGTCACAATCGGCGCTTATACCGCCACGGCCACCGAGCAGGTGCGTGGCGATATCGCCGAGCAGCTGCATCTCGAAAATCCCGAAATGCTGATCGGCTCGTTCGACAGGCCCAATCTCGTTTACAAAATCCGGCGGCGAACGAACAGGGCCAATCAGGTCTGTGACGTGCTCGACCGGCATAAAGGCGAATCCGGCATCGTTTATTGTATTCGGCGCAGAGACGTCGACGAATTGTCCTCATTGCTCAGGACCAAGGGCTACAACGTTCTGCCGTATCATGCCGGCATGGAAGACCAGGACCGCAAGAAAAACCAGGATGCGTTCATCAACGAAAAAATCGATACCATCGTAGCAACTATTGCGTTCGGAATGGGCATCGACAAATCGAACGTTCGCTATGTCATTCACACGGGCATGCCCAAGTCGCTCGAGCACTACCAGCAGGAAACCGGCAGGGCGGGTCGTGACGGCCTGGAGGCCGAATGCTGCCTGTTCTACTCGGGCGGTGACTACGGAATCTGGAAAAGCCTGTTGAGCGAGATGGAGCCGGAAGCTCATAAAATCGCCGTGATCAAGCTCAACAAAATGTACAATTACTGCACCGGCGGCCTCTGCAGACATAAGGCAATTCTGAGCTATTTCAGCCAGACTCTTGACAAGGATAATTGTGCCGCATGCGATATGTGCCTCGGCGAGCTGGATTTTATAGACGATGCACTGGAAATCGCGCAGAAAATCCTCTCGTGCATTGTCCGCCTTGGGCAGTGCTTCGGCGGCGGTTACACGGCCGCTGTGCTGACCGGATCCAACGACAAGCGCGTCCTGGAAAATAGCCATAACGCCCTAAGCACATATGGCCTGCTAAGCGACTATTCACAGCACACGGTACACGACTGGATCGAACAGCTCGAAGGACAAGCCTTTATCGAGAAGGTTGGAGAGTACAACGTGCTGAATGTTACTGAAAAAGGATGGCAGGTTCTCAAAGGCAACGAAACGCCCCGGCTGCTAAAGCCCGCCGAAAAGCCGGCAAAGGTCTCTAAAGTAGTCGGAGATTCATGGGAAGGTGTCGATAAGGGCCTGTTCGAAGCCTTGCGGAAACTACGGACATCCATTGCACGGGAGAAAGGCGTCCCGGCGTATGTCGTCTTCGGCGATGTCACACTGAGGGACATCGCCAGGCGAAGGCCCTCGACTTATGTAAACCTTCTTGAAGTCAAAGGAATCGGAGAGAAAAAAAACCGGCAGTACGGCAAGATCGTCCTTTCCGCAATCGAGGATTACTGTTCGGCACATGCGATTGAGAGGGATGTTAGCTGAACACAAGTGCAGAACAGACTTGCACACCTTGGCAGCCGAGGTTAGAATTATTCTTGCTAAATATGTGACGAATATCCATTCTGCAGAAGAATTGTTATGAGCAGGGACAGCAATGGTTAAGAGCGAAACGTCTGTTTTAGAAACCGGCGTCAAATCAAAAGGTGGTCGCAAACACACTACCAGGAGAAAATCTTCAAAAGGCGGCAAAGTCGCGAAGATATCATATCTCTGCAAACCCGAAGATATGCCTCTGGAACAATGGCAGATCGCTTTGAGAAGGCAGTTTGCGCAGAAGCAGAATTTTCGTCTCAAGAATACCGGGGATGAGCCGGTTTTCTCCGAGTTTATCGTTACAAATCCGCAGACCAAGGGCGAGTATCGCGTTGCGATTCGCGGGCAGAGGATCGGAGACAATTACTGCTCGTGTCCGGATTTTGAGGTCAATACGCTCGGTACCTGCAAGCATATTGAATTTACGCTCGCAAAATTACAGCGGAAACGAGGGGGTAAGAAAGCTTTGACGGAAGGCTTTCAACCTGCGTACTCTGAAATCTACCTGCGCTACGGCGCTAAACGAGAGGTGATTTTCAAAGCCGGCACAGAATGTCCGCAATCTCTTCTGGAACTTGCTTCATGTTACTTCAACGACTATGGAATTCTCAAACCACGGGCATACGAGGAATTTGATGCGTTCATCAGGCAGACCGGAGGCTCTGAGCATGACTTGCGCTGCTACGAGGACACGATCCGGTTTATTGCCCGGGTCAGAGATCAGGACAACCTGAAGAGACGAATTGATGAGGCCTTCCCACGTGGCATCAGCAGTAAGGCGATGGCAAAGCTGGTGAAAGTTTCGCTCTATCCTTATCAGCGCAAGGGGGCGCTGTTTGCCGCAAGAGCGGGACGGAGCCTTATTGCCGACGATATGGGGCTCGGCAAAACGGCTCAGGCAATTGCAGCGGTTGAGATACTGGCCCGGACGGTCGGTCTTGAGCGTGTGCTCATCGTGTCACCGACGTCTCTGAAGTATCAATGGAAACAGGAACTTGAGAAATTTTGCAGCCGTTCAGTAGTCGTTGTCGAGGGTCCCGCTGCAAAACGGGCCGGATTATACGCCTCTGATTCATTTTATAAGGTCACGAATTATGACGTGATTCACCGCGACCTTGACTTGATTGGCAATTGGGTGCCGGAAATGATTATTCTTGATGAAGCTCAGAGAATCAAGAACTGGAAAACTCGACGGGCACGAAGCATCAAGAAGCTTGACTCCAGATACGCCATCGTGCTCACCGGAACACCGTTGGAAAATCGGCTGGAGGAATTGCACTCGATTGTTGAATTTGTGGACCGCTTTTACCTGGGTCCGCTGTTTCGTTTCCTTGCCGAGCACCAGCATGTGGACGAAGATGGCAGGATTGTAGGATATCATAACCTTTCGAAAATTGCGAAATCATTGGAGCCGATCCTCGTTCGACGCACAAAGAAGGAAGTCTTGAAGGAGCTGCCGGAGCGTATGGAAAAGAACTATTTCGTTCCGATGACAGCCGAGCAAATGAAGCATCATGAGGAAAATCGCGAAACTGTCGCGCGCATTGTTGCCAAGTGGCGACGGCTTGGTTTCTTATCTGAGACCGATCAGAGAATCCTGATGATTGCTCTGCAGAACATGCGAATGAGCTGCAACAGCACATATCTTCTCGACAGAAAGACCGATTACGGCGTTAAGGCGGACGAATTAATTTCGGTGCTCGAAGAAATCTTTGAACGCCCGGATTCGAAGGTTGTGGTATTCAGTCAATGGCTGGGGACACACGAAGTGCTTCTGGATCGTCTTGAATCGGCAAAACACAATCATGTGCTGTTTCACGGCAGAATTGATGCCAGGAAAAGGATGGAACTTGTAAAACAATTCCGAGAGGACCCTGATTGTCGGGTCTTTCTTTCAACCGACGCCGGCGGAGTCGGGCTTAATCTGCAGAATGCCTCGGCCGTGATCAATATGGATTTGCCCTGGAATCCCGCGGTGCTCGAACAACGGATCGGGCGAATTCATCGGCTTGGTCAGCACCGGCCGGTGCGCGTGGTCAACTTCATTGCCCAGGGAACAATCGAGCACGGAATACTTTCCCTGCTGTCGTTTAAGCAGTCCCTCTTTTCAGGTGTCCTGGATAAAGGACAAGATGAAGTCTTCCTTGGCGGGACAAGGCTGAAACGTTTCATGGACTCGGTTGACCAGGCGACCCGTGCTATTCCCGAACCGATGCTCCAGCAGGCCGCAGCCGGGACAGATGGAGAAAACGCCGAAGAAGAGGTCTCGACCGCAGCGGCAGAGCAGAA
>Ga0315288_10006181_pt1 | contig 15169 bp, 5 predicted proteins | sample YL17G11_20_MG_FD_203454 | JGI IMG/M metagenome (GOLD analysis project Ga0315288, IMG submission 203454) | Sediment microbial communities from Yellowstone Lake, YNP, Wyoming, USA - YL17G11_20 | ecosystem: Environmental > Aquatic > Freshwater > Lake > Sediment | place: USA: Wyoming | collected... | reverse complement strand
TTGAGCGGCAGGATATGGTGCTTGCTCACCAACTCAGCCGGCACCAGACCGATGACGTCGCTGCCAACCGACAGACCGTCCAGATCGACCCTCTCAATCCCGACCTGAAGCGCAAGTGCTTCAATTAGCTGGGCTTGTGTTATGTAGCCGAGGTCGATTAGTATCTGGCCCAACTGCCTGTGCTGCACCTTCTGCTCGGCCAGGGCGACCTGGAGGCCAGCATCATCCAGGTACGATTTCTCGCAGAGTAACTGGCCCAGTTTCTTCTTCTCGTTGGTGCTTGTCTCGAAGCTCATTCTCATCCGGCTACCTCAAAATAACAACGGCTGCACAAACCTTTAAGTATAAATGATTACAGAACTTATGTCAAGGGTACACAGGACAAACACACACCAACCTCACCCTGATAACCTTAACAAGGGCCCTTTACACGACGCCGTTTGACGCCGCCGAAACTAAGTGGAGTCTGCGTAAAAGTCTATATCTCCTTTCCACTACAAATGACTGTAAGCTCTTCAAGAGAAACACGTTACGCAATTGGCGCCGAGCAGCTCGCTCAGCCTGCAATAGCTGCACCTTAACCAGGGTTAATGGCTACAATATCAGACGCTTGAGAATTCGCTTTTGTTACAAAAAAAAAGGTTTTTTGGCATAGACCCAAGAATTATCGCAGATGATACGCGGGCGCAACAGGCCGCTTGCCACGCTCGATACAGTGCGGCTAAGGCAATTAGAAAAACCATCTCTACACGCCCTATTGTCCGTTTATGGCTCCTTTACTTTACAGGTTCTGTTCTATTGCATCTGTGGTTCCTTTTGACAGGATAGTGGACGCTCATCCCGAAAGGTTACGCACAGGAGGCAGATTTCTCTGTATCAAGCGAGCAAGCGGCTGTAAAATATCCAGCGAGGTATGCGTCGAGGATTGGCGGCGGCAGCAGCGTGGTGAATCGGATTATGGTGATTCGCAAAAGACAGATAATTGTGCCGGCAATGGCGTTTCTGTGGGGATTCTCGACGTGCTGCTGCGCGCAAGGCGGAAGCGTGCGGGACGCGGAAGAAGAGAGGAAGGTGTTCGAATCGTACTTTCCGGACAGCAACGCGGGCGGAGAAGAATTGGACCGGTGGTGGAAGAGCAAGGACGAGAAACCTATCCAAGCTTTGGAGGCGCTCGATATAATCCAGGAGGGCTTTCGCAGGACAAGCGTGAACCGGTCGATGATTGTCGGATGGGTCGGGGGCGGGTATGCGCATCATCCGGAGCCTATAGTGCGGGATAGGGCAGTCGGGCTGCTGCACCACGCGAGCTTCTCGCCGGAGGGGTACGTGCGGCACTTCGCCGTTTATTACGGCCTGTCGGCGGTCCAGGAGAAGTCCGCCCAGGTCCTTGACAGACTTGCGACGCTGGCGATGAGCAACGAGAGCGTCAACCGGGTAGTCTGGGGCGTGGCGTTCACAAACCAGGCAGACGTGTTTTTGACGCACCTTGAACCATATAAGAACAGCCCACACAGCGAGGTTCGCGAGCAGGCGGAGACCCTTGCGAAGCTGGTCAAGGAACAAGCGAGCCAGCAACAGCAGCAAAAAGTCCGGCAGGAACAAATCCAGCAGGCCAAAGAGCAAGAGACGCTGGCGGCAGATCCCAATGTTGATTATGAGACGGCGTTCGCTGAGCTTTATGAGACGCTGGCGAACACTTATCCCTGCTTTGAGCTAAAGGGGATTGACTGGGAGGCTGTGGGGAAAGAGTACCTTCCGCGGGCCGAAGAGGTCAAGGACGACAGGGAGTTTGGGCTGTTGTGCGCGGAGCTTGTGGCGAGATTGGAGGACAGCCACGCCTACCTGATGGATGGGGCCGTTAAAGTGCCACAGATAGCAGGGCCGGAATGGGACGCCGGTTTTTCGTGCCTTGAGGACGACCGCGGCAGAGCAGCGGTTTACTACGTTGACAAAGGCGGGCCTGCAGATGAGGCAGGCGTCAAAGTCGGTATGGTGGTGTTCAGGGTGGATGGCAACGACGTCAAGGACGTGATAGCAGACACAATGGCGAGGATGAAGAAGTATGCCGGGTATTCGAGCGAACGGCAGTTGCGTTATGTCGCGCACCATTTCTTTATGCGGCAGATGGAGAAGGGTAAGGTTGTGAGATTCGAGATGTTGGATACGGAGGGAAAAACGCACGAATTTGAGCTGGCGTCCGCGCTTGGGGCGCGGTATCTGCCGCGGATTCCGGTTCCCGAGGAGGATATTCCGGATTCGGCAGATGTATCGTGGACGATGCTGGATGACAAGACAGGCTATATTTACGTGCGGCGGATTCGAGACGGGCTGGAAGCATCGCTGGATAAGGCGGTGAGCGAGTTGAAGGGTGCGCGCGGGATGATAGTAGATGTTCGGGGGAATACCGGCGGCGGATTTGAGCGCGCGACCTCACACGCAAACTTCTACGCGGACGGGGAGGCGAATGAGCCGAACCGGCCTCGATACACCGGCCCGATGGCGCTGCTGATAGACAGCCGGTGCATAAGCGCCGGGGAGGGATGGGCATCCGGGTTTATCGCTAACAAACGAGCTCGAGTGTTCGGCGAAGCGACTGCGGGCGCTTCATCCAGAAAGGAGATATATACGCTAAAGAACCGTCTGTACAGGGTGCAGTTGCCGGTTAGGGCGTATGGGGGTTTTCTCGATAGGCCGATAGAAAGGCGGGGGCTTGAGCCGGACGTGGAGGTCAGGCAAAGTGCAGCCGACCTTGCCAAAGGCCGTGACACCGTGTTAGAAGCGGCAAGGCAATATCTGCTCGAACAGAGCCGAGCAAGTCCGATTGACCGGTGACTCAGACCGGGCGATTCGGTTCCAAAATGTATTCACATAGTCTTTCTTATATGGGGATTAGGAGCCGGCGGAAACGACAACACGGGGAAGAAACGAAACGCCGGAAACAGCAACAGAACCGCCAAAACCCGTCCACAATCGCAAATCACGCCTCGACGGAGAGGCAGGGGCATTTTTCGCTTGACCGCCGGCAGTCTATGGTGTAAATTAGCTATGAGTTCTGCAAAATTGCAGGTTAGACCTATATTGTTGAAGAAAATCTCTTTTATGATTTTCTTCAATAATTACCTAAGCGATTACGAGACAATACGTTGCCATTGAAAAGAAAAAATCAACAAACGATTTTTTCTTTTCTAAGTAGGCCTAACCTGCAATTTCGCAGAAGCCTTTAATTAGCTGAGAAGCCGAGTGCCCCGTTTCAAGAACAAGTATCGATGCGGCGAAATTGTCGCTTGGCGCGTATAAGGATGCTGAGTATGGCAGAGGCGGTATTGACGATCTATGGGCGCGGCGAAAGCCGGCAAGCGGAACTGAATCCGGAGGGCACAATCATCGGCCGGAGTCCGCGATGCGACGTGGTCATCGACAACAGGGACGTCTCGCGGGAACATGCGAGGGTATTCCAGGACCCGTTCGGCCGGTGGATATTCGAGGACCTCGGCAGCAGCAACGGGATGTTCGTGAACGGCAGGCGCGTTGATGCGTGTGCGGTGCTGCCGGGCGAGCCTGTGGTCATCGGGCCGGCGTCGCTATCGATCAGCGGGCCGTCGGACCACCAGGTTGAAGCGGACGCCTCGGTTCAGGCAACCAACATAATTATCGAGGATTTCGAGACGGAGATTCTCTACGGGAGGAGCAAAGCGGCCGTATCCGCCCGGCCATGTCCGGAACGACTCGACGAGATAAGGGAGCGGCTGTCGCAACTTACCAGCTCGTCGGCGCTGTATCCGGAGGTATGCCGGCGGCTGGCGTGGGCGCCGAAGACGGTTGCAGCGGTGCTACGAGTGCCCGGCAGGAGCAAGCCTCTGCCCAAGACGTCCGAGGTGTTGGCGTGTCACTTCGGGACAAGCCCGGATGATACGGCGGCGCACGTTGCGGCGGGAACGTATCCGTCGCATCTGGCTTTTCGCGTGTCCCGCCGGGTGTTGGAGGAGGTTCGCTCGAGCAGCGAGCCGGTGATGGCCAAGAGCATTTATTCTTCCGATGTTGAAGTTACAGTGACGGCTGTCGATGAGCACAGTCCGAGGGCCGTTATCTGTGCGCCTTTGGGCGACGCGGCGGAGACGGTGGATTTGCTCTACTTAGATATTCCGCTCGGCGGGGGTATGAAGGTTTCGCCGGAAGAGACGTTTGCATTTGTGCGGGCGGCGGCGGGAGAGGTCGCTTCGGCGCGCAAGAGTCTTACTCCCATCCATATCAAGGCCGAGCGGAGCACGCTCGACCACGAGCTGTCGCTGGCGCAGCAGATTCAATCAAGGCTGGCGCCGATTGTCCCGGCGGGCCTGTCCGGCTTCGAGGCGGCTGTTCGGTACAAGCCCGTTATCTGGGTGGGCGGCGATTACTGCGATGTCTGGAGACTCCAGGACGGGCGATTGGCATTTGCGGTGGGCCACATCTCGCGCAGAGGTCTATCGGCGGCGATGGCCATATCAGAGCTGCGGACTCTTTTGCGGACGACTATGTTCTTCTGCGGCGAGTTAGCGGGGGCCGTCAAGCACGTCAGTTCACATTTGGCCGGCAGCAGTCTCGAAGGGGTATCGGCAAGCCTTTTCTTAGGCGTGTTCGACAAGTCCGCCGGGACATTGAGGTGCGTCAACGCCGGCCATACGGGAGCGCTTGTCGTGGACCCGAAATCCGGCGTAATGCCGCTCGGTGAAACGGGCGAGGATATGCTTGGCGGCGGAAAGGCGAGCTTCCGTGAGAACGTCCAGGCAATCGGCGGCGGCGCAGCGCTCGTAGTCTTTACCGAAGGCGTTACGAAGGCAAGGTCGCCTGATGGCGACGAGTTCGGCGAGAAGCGGTTGATGCGCGTGCTGAAGGATGCCGGCGGCCGCTCCGCCGAGAAGATTGCGGATTCGATTGCGAAGGCCGTGAGCGATTTTCGCAAGTCGCTGGCTCAGCGCGATGATAATACGACGTTTGTTTTAGTAAATTCCGTTAGACCCGGATGAACCGAGACGCGTAGCCTGTAGGGTGGGCTTCTGTAGGGTGGGCTTCAGCCCACCAATTCGGCGAGGCAAGCCCGCCATTGTCTGGGCGGGCAAGCCCCACCCCACGCGGTTTTTTGCAGGGGCCTGATTTGAGGGCGGCGGTATGTGCGACTGTCCTGCTAAGGAATTAGTCGAGCGCTACTTGATGGGGGGCTGTTCGAGTAACGAACGGCAGGATGTTGAAGAACACCTGGACCGCTGCGACGATTGCCGAGGGTTAGTGGAATCGACTCGGTCAAATATGCTCGGCGGGGCACAATCAGGCTCCGAGAGGAGTGAATACGAATTCGGGGGGGACGGTGAAGAAACCGAGGCGATACGCGAGGATGAGCGTCCGACGGAGACTATGCCGGAGGCGACGGTGGTTCCGGATGCACAGAGGAGCTTCACAAAATCAATAGAATCAATGATCGACGGCTACACGATCACCGAGGCGCTGCCTCGCGGCGGGCAGGCGGTGGTCTATAAGGCGATTCATACTGCGACAAAGACATACGTTGCAATCAAGGTGCTGCTGCCGACTCTCTTGGCTTCGGAGCGGGCGCGGTACTACTTCGAGCGCGAGGCGGAGCTGATTGCGAGCCTCGACCATCCGAATATAGTGAGCATACGCGACAGCGGGATTATCCACGGCCAATACTATTTCGTGATGCAGTATATCGAGGGCGAGCCGCTTAGGAGATACGTGCAGGCGAAGATGCTGTCGTTCCGCGAACGGGTGGAGCTGGTTAACAAGATATGCTCGGCGATAACGTATGCTCATCAGCAGGGAGTCATCCACCGGGATTTGAAGTTCGCCAATATCCTCGTGGATAAGCGAGGCGAGCCGCACATACTGGACTTCGGGCTTGCAAAGGCGGTGGGGATGAGCGAGCCGGCGAAAGATGACGCCGTCGCAACGATGACGGGGCAGTGGGCGGGGTCATTGACTACGATGTCGCCGGAGCAGGCGGCGGGCCAGCCGCACTTGATTGACGTGCGCACCGATGTCTATTCGCTGGGCGTCATACTCTATACCCTCTTGACGGGGCAATACCCTTATGATGTCAGCGGGACGACTTTGGAGGCCCTGCGGACTATTCAAGCGGTCGAGCCGACCCGGCCCCGGCAGGTCATTGCCAAGTTCAACTCGGAAATGGAGGCTATCCTGCTGACGGCGCTGGCCAAGGAGCGGGAGAAGCGATACCAATCGGCGGCTGATTTGAAAAGCGACATCGAGAACTGGCTCGAAGGCCGGCCGATCCGCGTCAAGTCGATAAGCACTATGTACCTGCTGCGCAAAATCATACTGCGGCACCGTTACACCAGCACGGTCGTCGCGCTGTTGGTGGTGATTGTGCTCGGCTTTGCGTGGATTAGCTTCGAGCTGTTTATGAGGTCTGAGGATGCTTTAGACAAGGCCGAAACGCACGCACGTGATTCGGCCGCAATGGCTGCGCAAGTCCCCACCCTCGTCCGACGATTGACATTCGGCTGTTTTCTCCAAGCGTGGAACGCAGGCGACCGGCGGTATGCACAGTCAATAGCAGATCGCATCACGGGCAATAGCAAGGAAAATAAAGCAGCCGCATTTCTGCTGGACCCGAGGCCCTTGGATGAGAAATTGGACGCCTTCAGACAGTCTCTTGCCAACGACAACACCGGATTTGCGGATTTCATTATTGGGGAGCACTACAGCAAGAGCGGAGACCGCCAGCACGCGATTGAAGCATATCGAACCGGGTACAAGACCCTAAAGCAACTGGATCAGTGTGGCATGCCTGTCGATACTTGGTTAAGTACGTGTGTCCGGGCGAGGCTGTCGGAGATGAAAGGTGGGGACGATTTGGCCGGCGACGACCCGCCCACAGAGGGTGGAGGGCAAGAGAAATGAGATTTTACTTGTCCGACAGAACGAAAAAACGCCGCAGGCGGGACGATGGTTTCACGCTTGTTGAGCTGTTGGTCGTGATAGCGGTGATAGTGCTGCTTATCGGGATATTGCTGCCAGCCCTTCGCAAGGCCAAGCAGGTCGCGCAGCGGGTGGTGTGCGGAAACCACCTCAGACAATTAGCGATAGCGTGGAATCTGTACCTTGATGACCACGACGGGTATTTCTACCGAGCCACAAATGCCAATTTGTACTATGGGGGGTGGCGAGGGAGCAAGGATGTGGCCCCCCGCGTCTTGAACAACTATTTGAGCCTTGCGGCGGATTTGGTGAGCGAGAATGACGCGAAGGTCTTTCGGTGTCCGGCGGACCGCGGCGGCATGCCCGGCGCTACGCTGCGCCAGAAGGTCTATCAGGTCATAGGCACAAGCTACCAGACCAATATATTCCTTGTCGGCCAGACGGCATTTAGTTTTTCGCTCTGGTACTCGCCAATGACTCCCGATACTACGGCTCTGGGCGATGCGATTAACAATCGCATAGTGAATCTCAAACGCGGTAATGTGGACAAGGCATCGCAATTGCTGCTCATCGGCGACTATGGGTGGATCAACCAGTGGAAACCGACGCCGTTCCCGGACCCGGAGTGGAAGGAGATAGCGGAATGGCACGGTCGGCCCGACCACCATTGCATGGCGTTTCTGGATGGGCACGCGAATTTTCTCGAAATCCGCAAGGGATTCTGGTTGACCGACGAATATGCCGTGCTGCCATTCGCGGATTTGTACCCGGTGGGGCGGAGAATTCAGGGGGAATAGGCCGAAAAAGCGGCATAATGAGCCAAATTCGCCGATTGCAAGTATTTTGTTGGATTTGGCCGGCAAAAATGGTATAATTCTGTGGTTGGTTTTGCGGACAGCGTCGTTTGAAACGGGTTGTGCTCCGGCGAGGAGCGTGAGAAGAGCGGCTGCCTGTGGCAGAAGTGACACCGAGGGCGGGCACGCCTACATCGCCGGGTTTTTGAGGTTGTCCGGCTGGACAGAAGGGAACACGGTGTAAAATGAGGGTGAAAATGCGTTTGGCGGGGTGGATGCTGTTGGGGGCGGGCGTTTGGTTTCTCTGGCCGATGGGGTACTGCCCTGGGCGTGCCGCCGGGGACGACGGCTATGTAAATGAAGCAGAGCGGCCGGGAGCAGTTCCAACAGAGGAGGTAAACGAGCCGAACATCAGCGACGGCCTGCTTGCTTACTGGGCGATGGAGGACGGGTTCGGCACCGTGGTAAGCGACAGATCGGGCAACGGCAACGACGGCATCTTGAGCAGCCCGACCCGGCCGAGGTGGCAGCCTGCAGGAGGTCATCTTAACGGCGCACTTCTGTTCGACGGCCACGAGGGGCACGTGGTATGCGGCGGAGACCCTGATTTCGACCTGGCCGAAGGTCTTACGGTTGCTGCCTGGATAAAGGTCAACGCCTTTACGAAGGACTGGCAGGCGATTGTGACCAAGGGCGACAGCGCCTGGCGGCTGCACAGGCACCTCAACACAGATTACATTGATTTTGCCTGCAGCGGCTTGATGGGCGGTGACATTTCTGAGATGAGCACGGTGTGGGGAAGCACGCCGGTCACCGACGGCGAGTGGCACCACGCAGCCGGGGTCTATGACCGGGGCGATGAGACAGAGCAGGTCAGGCTGTACGTGGACGGGATTGAGGACGGGCCGCAGGCCGTTAGAAACGGGTACGGGTACATTTCAACAAATACCTACAATGTTTTGATAGGGGCAAACGCCGAGCGCCCCGGGCGCGGGTGGAACGGCCTGATCGACGACGTGCGTATCTACCCCGGCGCACTAACGGCCTGGGAGATTCAATACCTTGTGAGCGACAACCTGCCCCCGGAGATGCAGCCGGTGGCGCACTGGAGACTGGATGAATCAGGGGGTGCCGTTGCAATGGACAGCAGCGGCAACGGCCATCACGCCTTTCTCAACGCCGGCCCGAGCCCAATGTGGGTTCAGGGTAAGGTCGGTCTGGCGCTCGCATTTCACGGCAGCGGCGATTATGTGAACTGCGGGAATGACCCGATATTTAGCGTCACCGACAAGATGACGGTTGCAGCGTGGATCAATATCGGCACCGTCCCGGCGGACTGGACGGGGATAGTCACAAAGGGCGACGATGCGTGGCGGCTTTCCACCGTCGCTCGAACAACCCAGATGCACTTTGCCGTCACCGGCGCGCCCGACTATCGCTCGATCAATGGAAATACCGTATTGACGACCGGCGCCTGGCACTATGTGGTAGGGACATACGACGGAACATATATCCGCCTGTACATAGACGGGGTTGAGGACTCGGCAAGTCCGGTGGCCTACGGCGGCAGGATAGCAACAACCGGGCACAATGTCTGGATTGGAGGAAACTCGGACAGGCTGGGGCGGGAGTTCGACGGCGCAATTGACGAAGTGGCCATCTGGAACCGCGCCCTGAACACCGACGAAATAGACTGGCTGGCGAACGACGGCGCGGGCAATCCGGTCGTGTTGCGTCAGGGTATCTACGTTGATGATAATGCGCCGCGCGACCCCGGGCCGGGCAATCCTGCAATCAGCGATCCAAACGAAAACGGGAGCTGGGAGCATCCTTTTGACTCGATTCAGCAAGCGATTTACGCGGCCGCGACAGGCGCGGTCATAACCGTACTGGATGGGAATTACACCGGGCCGGGCAACCGAGGTCTTTCATTCGAGGGCAAGGCGATAACTCTGCGGAGCCAGAATGGGCCGGAGAACTGCATCATTGATTGCGAGCGAATCAGCAACGGCATTTGGTTCTCAGCCGATGTGAGCCCGGATGCCGTGCTCGAAGGCTTCACTATCACCAACGGCATCGCAGACGGCGAATGGGCCTACGGAGGAGGCATATACTGTGATATGGGCAGTCCGACGATCCGAAACTGTATTATCAAGAATAATGAAGCCGTATTAGGCGGCGGCATCTACCTCGATTTCAGCAGTGCAATACTCGAGGACTGCATAATCGTCGAGAATAGGGCTGCCCAGGGCTGCGGAGGCCTGATGTGCTGGAAAAGCAGTCCAACCCTGATCAATTGCACGATCGGCAACAACAGGCCGGACGGTCTGTACGTAGGGTATGGTTCGGCCCTGATTTCGGGCACGGTGAAGGTAATTTCGGACAGCATCCGCGGCGACGGCCTGGTGAAGATAGATCGCGATGCCACTCTGCATACCGAAGATGTCCACACGAGCGGGAATCTGGGCGGCGTCGGCCGAATCTTCGTGCCGGCGGGCAAGAGGCTGGTCGTCGAGGGCGGCGGAATTGTTGACCTGACCGATTACGACAGCCCCGGCGCGCGAGGCACGGTGCAGTGCAACGGGCTGCTTGTGACTACGGACGACGCCTCCATAACAAGAACCGCGGTCAATGCCACCCGTGCGATATTCGCAGGCAGCTCGATTATCTCCGACAATGTATTCACGACGAACAGGCTGATTCCATACGGCCAGTTTGCGATTGAGGATACGACGACATTCGTCAATAACGACGTTTATTCTCAGGGCGACAGGTACGCTGACGTAGAACCGGCAGTGTTCGCCGGGACAATTCTGAACAACCGCATATTTGTGACTCAGGCGGGCAAACGCGGGGGTCTTTTTGAGCTGCGGGGGGCACCCGATTTAGCAGAAATCATTTCTTGCGACCCGAATAATCCGTTCTTTTGTCAGGTCCGGACAATTCCACCCTTTGACACTGACAATTGGACTATCAGCAGCCTGGAACTGGTCGCCGGGGCTAAACTGACGCTCACCAACCGGGACGACTATCAGGCGCCGTACGACGTCGGCGGGAGAGATGAAGTGCTCTACGTCAGGCAGCTTGTGCTGGGCCCGAATTCAGTGCTCAATACTGCTTTTAATCGCTTGTATTACGAATCGCTGATTAAGGATCCAAGTGCACAGATAACCAATAGGCCTCTGCTGGGTTACTCTCTGGACCGGCTTATCTTCGACGATCCCGATGAGTTTTCCAACCGGGTGGGCAGCAATAACGTCCTCAATAGCGACGTTCCGAACCGGTCACGAACTCATGTTGAGCGTGTGTTGACCTCTCCACTCAATCCGAACGGCCTGATGGTGATGCGTAACCTGGTGGACATTGACCCTGAGTCGCCGACATACGGGAAGATGATTCACGCGCGTGCGAAAGGCTTGTTCGCAAGGTGCACCGATGAGAACGTGCTGGTCCGGTTCATGTACCTATTCGAGAGCACCAAGCCCGGCGTCAAGCTGGCGGTCTATTTGTCGGACGTGCCGGAATTGCTGGCTGACGACGACCCCACCCGTCCGGAGCATTACCTTTATGTGGGTCTTCTCGACTCGCCGCCTGCCGGTCGGCCAGGCTCGCCGGGCAGTGAGCGCTTCGGGGTCTTCGAGAGAAAGGTGCCGCCGGGGCTTCTGGACCTGACGGACGGAACTTATGTGGAATTAGAGATGATAGAGCCGGCGGAGCCTTTCATGGGGCCCCTTTCGCTGACGGCAGGAGTGTCTCTCGAAGCCGACGGGGGAGGCGGAGGGATGGTTACGATAGACGATTGGGGTCCCGAGGTGCACTGCGACGGGATTTGCCTGGATATAACGTGGGACGACCTTGTTGATGAAGTTGACTTCTTGACGGTCGTGGGCGCGTGCGGCGTCGCCGCAGAGCTGGATCCGAACGAGGTCGGCAGCGGGGCGTGCCTGGAGGGAGCCTTCAGCGACGACGGCTACGTGGACGCGCTCGACATAGGCGGGTGGGACTGGACGCTGTGCGCCGAGGAGCGAAAGGGGCTTTGCAACGGGATACCGTTGGGCGACGAGGGCGAAGGAGCGAGTCTGGGCGACGAGGCGATGCAGGAGTCGGGGGGCGCGATGCCGCTTGTGAGCCTTCCGGGCAGCCTGGACGACCTGCTGATAATCGGCAAGATGAGCTCGAGCAGCCCATCAACCAAGATGAAGGACCGCGTCTATACGTTTGACAGCGACGGGGATTATTCGGCGAACTTCGCGCCATCCTCGGAACGCTCGAATATCCGGATAGTACAGGCGGCGGACGGCCAGCTCTATCAGGTCAACTCCCAAGACGGCATCGTGCGGCTTGATGCGAATGATACCGAAATCATCGAGCCCAACGAGTGTTCGTATGCGGATGACCCCCGCTATCACAAGTCCGCCACGGTGTACATCGGGATTCAGGGAGAAGGCAAGGATGCTGTGGGCCGACCGATTCTCGATGCGGCCTTTGACGGGGACTATGTGTACATCGTGCCCGTTGTGGTCAACCCCGTCGGGGAGGAATCGTATGCAGCAGCGGCAAAGCTGCACCTTCTCGGCTCCGGGAGCCCACCGTACAGCGTTGTGAAGCTGTATGACGACCCCCCGCCGCCGGGTGACAACCAGTATCGCAACACCCTGCGGGAGATTGAAATTGACGACCTCGGCAACGTCTATGTCATCAACGCGAACAGCCTCAACGAGAGCGACCTGCTGTGGCGATACGAGCCGAACGGGACGTGCGAGCGAGTCGAGCTCGGTCAGCCGGGCAGCGAGAACTATGTCCCGGACCCCGTCGCAATGTATGTGTCGAGCACAACGGATATGCTGTATCTGGCATCGGCGCAGTACAATCCCGAGGACTTCAATGACAGTGTAATACATGGTTTTTCAACCGATGGGGCCTTGAGTCTCACGCGGCAGATCACAATCCACAGCATGCACCACGCAACGGGCATAACGGAGGACCCGGCAACAGGGATGCTCTATGTCATCGGCTTCAATATGGACGAGATTCCGGAATATCCCGACCCGACCCAAACGCCCTTCTACGAGCCGCGTCTGGCGAAAGTGCCTTACGGCAGCACGAGTGCGAATGCACAATCGCTGAGCGGCTCGCACGATTTGGCGATGCCGCTATCCATCTCGTGGACCAAAGCAATCAAGTGCGGGCGGGCCGACGCAGACGGCAGTGGGACGATTGACTTTGGAGACCTTGCCGCGGTGGGCGAACGGTGGCTCGATTCAGGCTGTATTCCCCCAAGCTGGTGCTCTGGGGCGGACATAGACCTGAGCAGTGCCGTCGGAATGTCCGATGTGGCCATTTTGGCCGATAACTGGCTCGAAACCGCCTGCGCCGATTAGTGATGTTTCAACGGGCAAATGAACGGTACGCCTTTGAAATTGTCATTCCCGCGCCCTTTATGTCATTCCCGCGCCCCTTGTGTCATTCCCGCGCAGGCGGGAATCCACTCTACCCTCCTGGATTCCGGCTCAAGGTCGGATTGACAGAATTCCTAACCACCCACATCCAAAGGCGACCTATTTTGCCGCCAAATTCATTCGGGCGTTGTTTCTAGTTTGCACACGCAGAATCTCCTATCCGCTAAACGCTGAATGCCTGTCCCTTAGGGGCTGCACGCTAAACGCTGCCCGCTATACGACAATCTCGTCTTGATCATTAGCCCATTTGAATTTCGAATTTGTTTCGGATTTAGGATTTAGTGCTTCGGATTCGGCAGGGCCCGAATCATCTCCCGCTCAGCCACTCTTCGCAGAAGATCATCAAATCGCCGAATCCGATGCCGTCTTCACCATCCAGATTTGCCGGATCGGGGCCGGCGCTTCCCCAGACACCCCCGAAGTAGTTGAAGTCCTCCAGACCTACGCCATCGGGACAAATCCAATCCGCCGCAGGAATCTGCCAGACGAGCCTCGGATAGTTCGTCCCCTCGCAAATCGCCCATATATCCTCAGTCCCGTTGCCCGTCTCCCCAACAAAGTCCCACCCGGCCAAACTGAAGGTGCTTTGAGTCATCATTTCCACCGTCGTTTTTGGCGTCCCGCCCGCGCTTGTAGTCCAGCCGGAGGTGTTCACATCCCAGAAAGAATCCCCAACTTCCCCATAATCATACGCTCCGACGAACCCCCCGACGCCGGATCCTCCAGAAACCTTCCCCGTCGAATAGCACTTGTATATCCACCCAGGGATGTACTCCTCCCAGCACCCGCCCTCCTCACAATACAATTCGTACCTCCCGTTGCGTCCCACCAGGCCGCCGACAAGGGAAATCCCGACGACGGAACCGGTCGAATAGCAGTTCCTGATAGTGCCATCCCAGGAGTTCCATCCCACCAGGCCGCCGAGACAATATTCGCCGCTGACCGAACCCGTCGAACAGCTGTTGCTGATAGTGCCTTCATAAAAGTTCCATCCCACCAGGCCGCCGACACTATAACTGCCGCTGACCGCGCCGGTCGAATAGCTGTTGCTGATACTGCCTTCATAAAGGTTCCGTCCCACCAGGCCGCCGACAGTATAGCTGCCGTTGACCGCGCCGGTCGAATAGCAGTTCCTGACAGTCCCGTGGTTCTCTCCCACCAGCCCGCCGACGTCATTGTAGCCGAAAATCGAGATATCCTCTACGCCAAGATTCTTGATTTGGCCGCCCGTTGCGAGATGACCGAACAGGCCGACACCATCACCGCCGGGCATATTCACGTCCACATTGCGGAGTGTATGGTCGTTTCCGTCAAATACGCCGCTAAAGAAAGGAACGACCGCCCCGCTCCAGCTTATACCCGCAAGGTCAATATCGTTAGCCATCACATAACACCCCACAGGTCGATACCATACAGTCCCCAGTTCGTTCGCATCGGTGATAATGTAAGGGTCTTCCGCGGTGCCACTGCCGGCAGGCTCGGCAGGGGTATATCCCTCAACAATTGAAAGAACAGGATAACCTCCGGTATGAGGCATCTGCCAGAAGTTGCAGGTCCCGTTGGCCGTCTCTCCGAGAAAGTCCCACCCGGCCTCTAAAAACCTATTCATGTCCTGCATTTGGCTCGTGGTCCTACCGGTCCCGCCGGCGCTGGTTGCCCAGCCGGAGGTGTTCACATCCCAGAAACTCCTGCTGATATTGTCATACCACTCGTTATCTCCCACCAGGCCGCCGACATAATCATCCGTGCCGTTGACCGCGCCGGTCGAATAGCAGGTGCTGATGGCACCCAATTTGCTATTATGCCCCACCAGGCCGCCGACATACTTATCCCCGTTGACCGCGCCGGTCGAATGGCAGTTGCTCACGGTGCCGTACTCGTTATATCCCACCAGGCCGCCGACATAATCATCCATGCCGGTGACCACGCCGGTCGAATAGCAGTTGATGATAGTGCCATACCAGTCGTTGTATCCCGCCAGGC